>Ga0302138_10000030_pt1 | contig 100820 bp, 79 predicted proteins | sample CBN3_321_MG_FD_203110 | JGI IMG/M metagenome (GOLD analysis project Ga0302138, IMG submission 203110) | Marine microbial communities from Western Arctic Ocean, Canada - CBN3_surface | ecosystem: Environmental > Aquatic > Marine > Oceanic | place: Canada: Western Arctic Ocean | collected... | reverse complement strand
AACCACCGTGCACGGCACCACCGAAGAACACGTACTCTGTCGATGAAGCTGACCGGGTAGCATTTGTACTGCGCCACGAAGCTGCCGCCGCCGCCGAAACGACCGAACATGGTTTCCGGAAGGTCGTGACGCACGCGGTGCTCGCGTAAGGAGTGACCGAACAAGCGAAGGGAAGGATCTGCTGGGAAAGAGGACTGCCCTAAACAAAAAGGCACTCTGCGATGAGAACTGCATAAGCATATTTTTTCAGCAGCGTGTATATTACATTCGGGCCCACATGGCTCTGTCTCCTTAGAGATACTTGTGGTCATCTCTAAACTCTTCTCTTTCTTTTCGGAACGCGTAAAAGCAAGCCTTTTCAAGCCTACAGCATGAGCATTTTCTTAGCGTACGACCGGATGCTCCGTCGTTTTTTCACGGCGTCGGCGGTGGCGCCGTCTGGGACGATTTCCTCATCCGCCATGCGGTCCACGATTTCCTCGGCGCGTTCCAGCTCGTTGTCATCGGCGCACTTCGCGAGTAAGATGTTGTAACTAAGCGCAGTCGGTGTGACTCCGTGTTCGGTGCGCATCCTGGTGAGCAAGGAAATGGCTCTTGGCCACGCTGGCGGGTCCACTGCAAGGTGCCCGCGAATAAGCTCCGCGAAAACCACCTCGTCGGGTTTCACCACGCCTTTTTGGAAAACCTCCTCGAACACTTTCAGGGCCAGGTCTATTTTCCCCGAAGCCACGCACGCGCCGAGACACGTCGTGGCGGCGAACAAATCGGGCTCGATGTTGGCCCTTCCAAGGCTTACTAACAAGTCAACCGCGTTCGCCGCGGCTTTGCGCCGGCGGCAGTCCACCAGTTTCCGGGTCACGTCCCGGAGCGTGAGCTCATCTTCCGTTAAAGGGACCTCGGCGTCGGCGGCGCCGGAATCAAACACCGCGTTTGTCACACAGGACGAGGCGCTTCGGCGCGCGTTTCCGACGAAGGAAACCGCGCGGACGGGAACGCGGAGACAACCGCGGGAACTTGCCTGCACCGACCGCGCGGTCGCGAAACGACACGCCATGGAGGACACGCTGGTCATGGCGGGCATGGCGAGTGACGCCGAGCAACGCATCGCGGCCGCTTTTTCAACATTGCAGAGGAGCAGAGCGGCGGCTTTGTTCGGCGACGTGTCTGCTCTTCTTTTTCTAGGTTTTTCGTCAGACACGCGCGCGCGTGTGACGCGACGCTCTGATGTCACCAAATCCAGCGCGGGATGACGCGCCATGTCCCTCGTGCGCCGTGTCGTGTCGGTGAACAGGTGGGTGCCGCGGCGTCGCGGTGCGATCAATAAGAAGACGACCAGGGTGAGTCAGGTGAAGTGGACGATGGCACCAACCGCCGCCGCGAAACCCGATCTCGTCCGATCTGTTACCACGGATGCCGCTTCGCTCCAGGCGTACCTCTCCAGAAACACGCACAAACGGGTCTTTTTGCTTTCTTCCGAGGACTTCACGTTGTGGTGCGAACGAGAAACCTCGGCGCGTTTGCAAAGAGACCCGGTCGCCGCGATTCACGCGCGGGGAGACGCGACACGGAGGTTCCATTTGAAAACGCTGGGGCGTCTTGAAACCGCCGCGATCGCCGCCGACGCCGCGTTTCGCGACTGCGACGACGCCCCCGCGATTCACGCCGCGGAAAAAACACTGGCGCACGCCAAAGCCGCGATCGAAGGCATGCGCTCGTTTCTGGAGGTAATGGAGACCCTGGAAAAGAGCTGTCACGACGTTTCACGACACGAGACGGGCGAATTGCGTTCGAAATCGCGGGCCGACGACGACGCTACCAAAAAGGCCGAAGCGACTCGACTGAAACTCGTCGCGCTGGTGACGAACCTTCCAGGGTTGGAGCGGAGTTTGCGTTCTTTGCTTGTTAGTTCGAAAACCTGGCACGCCAAAGAACTGGCCAAAGAAGCGTTGCGAAACGCTCGCCAAGAACTAGGCCTCGAGTCCTTGGAGCGCGCCGCGAAAGAAGCGAGTAAAAAATCCGGCCGCGAATTGACTTCCAAAGGGTCGTCTTTCGAAGCATTCGGCGCGCGAATCGTTGGGAACTTGATAAGGGAAGGTGGTTTGTCCGGGTTTGTGCAAACCCGGAACCCGGAACCCACAAACCCTAAACCACCAAACCTTTTGTTACTCAGAAACGTCCACCTCGGCATGGCATTCGGTGAGTTGGATCTGGTGTTGGTCTCGGTGGACGACGTCGAAGAGGCTTTTGTTGGGGGCGACGAAACAATTTCTCAAAAGGACAAAAAGCGTAAAAAAAACGCAGTCACCGTGCTCGCCGTGTTCGAGTGCAAACGCAACCCCGACGACTGCGCGTCCGGATACGTAAAGCGAGTGGGTGATCTGCACTGGCTGAGCGGTGGTGCGACGACCAGGGTTTACGACCGTGAACAGTACGTCAACAAGAATTATCCGTCCGGGCACTTCACGGTTGGGTATCACCCGTGTTCCCGAATAATACGTCCGGTGTTTCCAAACGAAGTCGACGAAAGAATCGTGGCTCGATTGGCAAACCCGAGCGCGAGTTCGATCGTGTTGACTCCGGAGAGTTTCCGTCTTTTTGATGACAAACAGACAGACACGCACACCCCCCGCCGGTTGTGGCTTGTCACGCGACCGAGAACCATGTGCGGCTTGGATACGAAGGTGCGTTTTGGTATGGTTATCGACGCTCTATTGTTTTTCTCTAATTGTTTTTTTTTCTTTTCTCGAACTCACAAAAATGGCTGACGTATCTGGGGGGCGCTAGGTCGGGTCCTTCGGGATCCTTTCAGTGAGCACCTCCTTCATAGTTCCGCCGATAACTAACAGGGGTACGCTGCGACGAGCTCGCGAGGCCCTACCCTCGCGCGTTCTACTTTTTCGCGACCTATATCTTTTGGTTTTTATGAATGAAAGCGAGATGTCAGATGTCCAAAAACAAGCACAAAAACACCTTTCTGACTTTCACAATCTCCCTCACCGTTGATTCGCCTTCGCAGGTTCGAGCGCCGTTAATGCAGCGGTCGTGCGGTCGCTTGGCGTCTTTTATTTACGAAACCCTGGCGCGCGTACCGAGTGCTGACGAATTCACACTTCAGGTTGACAACCTTTCATGTTTAGACGTGAACCATCCGCGCCGGGTCGCGCTGAGGAAAAAGTTCGAAAGCATGCACGAGTGGCTCGACGAAAAAGTTAGCGCGTCTGCGTCTGATTCGTCGCGCGACGCGTACGGTACGTTTTCGCTTTATTTGAACGCGGCTGTTAGTAATAGTGGGGAAGGGGGTGTAGTGCTTGTTGATGTTTAGCACGTCACAAAAATAGCTTAGGTAGGATTAGGAATAGGAATAGAAACACGAAACGTTTCGTCGGTCAGGCACTCTTTTCTTTCGTCACTCACGTGAAAAAATATTTTTCTCGTTGGCTGCAAGTGGACTGACCGTTCATCGGAGTGCCGTATTTGGCAATTTGCCTCTTCAAACTGTCGCGCGCGGGTGCGCGTCAGCGTCCGCTTGGGGCGAGTCAGGCGGACATCGCTTGGCATGCCCACGTTAGAGTCCCTCGCGGCGAAGCGCTCGCGCGAGCTCGCGGCGAGGTGCGTGCCCCAGCCTATACGCGAATTCGCGTCCCGTACCCGCGTGGCATTCGACATGAATGACACTGGTTTTTCCAATAGAAACGCGATCGATCCACACTAGGGGATGCCGATTTAGGGTTGGTTCGTGGACTCTTGTGGTGACTACGGCGAGGGATTTTGGGACGGTTTGACGTGACGTACTTGCCAACGACCCCATCACGAACCGCGCTCGGCTCGCACGCGGGGTACCGGTGGCCGTGAACCCCCGTTGGGTCTCATCCCGTTGCGTGGGGGTGATCACGAAGAAACAATCCTTCATCATTTTTTTTCACGTTTCCAACTCGCATCATCGCTGACGCCTCGGCCTCGTCCCTCCCCCCGCCTTGTTACCGCCCCCCCCCAAATAACAGCACCGGCGCGCACTTCCCATGCGCTAAACTCAAGTTAAAAACCCCCTCCGTGTTCGCACCGCGAAAGGAGCCGGTGTCGGTGCGACCCGCGGTGCCCGTTCTCGAAACGAGAGGTTCGGATGGCACGAACCTGGACGTGATGGCCGCGGCGTCCAAACTAGACACGTCGCCCCGCTCGAGCGGCCCGGGGTCGACGGAGTCGAGGGACGAACACGATGCCATGGCGAATGAAACGACGATGGGGAATCAAACAACGTTGGATACGGTGGATACAATGCGCTCCAAAAAAAACATCCCAAAGTACGACGCCGCGAACGCCGGGACCTTCCCGCCGCGACACAAAGAAAACTGGACTGAAAGCTCTGTGATGAGGGCCATGCCTGAGGTAGGTTCGGGTTTGGGTTTGCGAAAGGAAGGGACGCCTCCTGTCCCTGGCGCAGCATTCGGCTGGGTCCCTCCAACAGGAAGTCAAGAGGAATTGTACTACTTGCGTCCCACCCTGGGTGAAACGCCGTCGCGTGCGTCGTCCGCGTCCGGCGCAGAGTCCTCCAGCGCGGCGCCGCTCGACTTGTTCGACGACCCGGAGATGGAGACTAAAACCCCGGTGGAGTGGTTAGTGTTTCAGCCGGGAGGGAATGACAAGCATCGCGGTTCGAACCGCGTAACCGCGCGATCGCGGTACTTCACCAAGCACGGCGAGTTCACGTGGCGGTCGTGTTTCGTCGACTCGTACGACGGCGTTTCGAAAACGTTCGAAATCGAGTGGCGCGACCCCCCCGGGGTCACCGACGCGTGTGTTGATGCGTCAACGACGGAAAAAACCGGTATCACGAAGAAAGTCACGCGCTTAAACCTGGTGTTTGACCACGAAAACTCGGACGCGTTCCGAACAAGACTAGCGCACGCCACCACGCTGCGCGACGCGCACAAACAGTTAGTGGGTTATTACGCGTTGATTGACCGGATGGACTTTACGAACGAAATCGACGGCGTGATGACGCCTGTTTGGCTGGAAACGGTTAAAAGAAAGTGCGGCGCAACCTGGCCTGGAGGTTTGTTTCCTGATTCGTTACCGGACGCCACGGATGCGTTCATGTGTGAACTGAAACAAGACTTCGCTCGCGCCACGAAGGTACGTCTTGTATTTCCAAAATCCCAAGACTGTTTGCCCATGCCATACTGACACTTTCTTTTATTTATCTCAGCGTTCCGTTTTGGACGTCTCACTGAGCGACGCGCGCGCCGCGTCGGTTTTGAGAAAAGAAACCGGCGTCGCGCCGCTGCTTCGCAAAAATAAAGCGCCGCGAATCGGGATCTGCGACCGATTCGACGGAAGGAGGGCTATGCGCATTGAGTCTGAAAAGGTTGAAATTGATGTTGCGCGCGATGTGGTCTATGCTTCGATCCCACCAACGGATCGCCACGCCAGTCTACACGCGCTGCAATTCGGACTGCCCGACGCCGACCCGAGCTTCCTCACCGCGCTGCACAAGTTTTACGGGTCGTACGACGCCCGGGGCGTTCGTTTGACGCTTCTCGCCGGGAGCGTTGCGAACGGCCTGTCAACTGGAGGCGTGCCTCAGAGCTTGTTTCCAGGCGCGCCCGCGTATCCGCCGAGGCCAATGAAGCTTGACGCGTTTGTCGAGTTTCACCGAGCGTACCTCGCGGAAACGCAAGCGCGAGTCAAGCGAAACCTCACCGCCTCCACGGTCGCGCTGGTAGGTATTTCCCAATCACCACGTTCCGCCTCCCTGATTACTGCTCTGTATGGAGTACAGTCGGAGAGTACGGACCCCACTCCGTCGGACCCCTTTCCAATCCCGGATACACATCACGACCGACTGACACTTTCGGCTTTCATCATGCCAGTGCGTGTCTCTGGAGGAGCAAATTCGCGACGTCGCGCTGAGGGTGGACGACGACCTCGTGCACCGCAAGAAACACCTGGACCGACTCGAAAAGATACCAAAGTTCGCGCAGCGGCTTTCTTTAGCCGTCCAGGACGGGTTGCGGACCTGCGTTGAAAGGGGTGCGGCTGATATCGAGGAGTTCTGGCGAGTTGGATTCGGTGGCGGGGACGCCGCGGTTGAAAAAGGCGGCGGCGACCAACACGCGTTCGCGCGGCACCGCCCTTTGTTTGTCGTGAAGCTCGTCATCCGGAACGGCGCCGTGGCGTTTGACCCGCCTCTTTACGAGGTGGCGGACGCCGCGGTGGCGCTTTTCGACGACGCCACAACAGGGTTTGAGGGGGTAACCTGTGTCAAGGAAAAGGTTGTTCAACACAGGGGAGCGTTTGACGCGTTGACGTCGCCGGCGGCGGAGTCAAAAACTTCTTCCGGCGGAAATGTTTCTACCGTCGAGTTCAGCGTTTCCCAAAAAAACGTCCCGACCCCGGCAGCGGACGAGAAGTTCATCGTGGACAAAAGGGCGTCCATCCTCCACACAATCACGGAAAACCTGGCCGGCCCGACTTCGCTCGCCAAACGGTTCGCCAGGTTCGAGGAGCTGATGGGCGGACCGGGCAACGCCGAGACCGGGGTTTGCGAGACGCGGCCCGAACCGCCGCGCGCGGTGAAGGAACTAGCTTCCTTACTAGCATCACTGCCCACGGTTGGTGATGCGCACGGTACGTGTGAACTGCCACCGGTAAGTAGTCAAGCGCGCGAATCCGCCGCAACCGACGAGCCCCCGCGACCGGAACGGACCCTACCCGAACTCGAACTCGAGCTCCGTCGTTTGTCAACCTTGATCGACGAAATCTTCGCCGCGTGCGGCTCCTTCGAGCCGTTCCGGATGATCGGCGTGGATTGCGTCCTGATTGTTGAGACGTTAGTTGAGGTGGCGAGGAAACGGCGCCAAGGCTTGATTGACAAGTTAGTCACGGACTTCCACAAACTGAACAGCGACGCGTACGCGCGGTTCACGGAAATCAGCGAACGGCTACGGCGCGACGTCGAGACGCCCGAGCAGCTGGACGACTTGCGGCGGTTCGCGGCGGGCGCGGTTGTGGAAGTGGGTTCGATTGAAAAGACGCTAGCGAAATCGGGCGAGATGTCCGCGTTGCTTGAGCGAAACCTGGTGTCCCTTGACGATGACGTGGTTGGTACGTTCTGGAACGCCTCTAGTATGCCTTCCAGCATGCCGGCCGCGATGAAGACGTACGAACTGCGAGGCAAAGAGCTGCAGAAGAAAATGACCGAGACTCTGAAGCTCGACATCAAGGCCCTGGGCGACGCAATCAAGCTCACGAAAAACGAGGTTGCGGAGTTCATCGAGCTGGGCCAGATCGACCTGGCGGAGGACCGCTTAGTTACCGTGGAGTCCATCGAGACGAAGCTGCGGGACCTGAAAAAGCAAGGCGAGGTGTTCGCGCTTCGGGAGGAGTTGTTCGATCGGCCGGTCACGCCTTACCCGCTGTTGAATTCGCTAGTCCGGGAGTGGGAACCGTACGCGAACTTGTGGCGCGTCTGCGCCGAGTTCGGCAGGTCCTCCCCGGAGTGGCAAAACGGCCCGTTCCCGCAATTGGACGCCGAGGCGATCAACGCGCAGGTTGAGCTTTGGAACCGACAAATCACGAAGATGTTCAAGCTTATTAAGGCTGAAAAGGGTGAAAAGCCGTTGCAGGTGTTGGGCGAGCTGAAGAGACGAATTTCCAACTTTGAGCTCGTCGTGCCTATTATAAACGCCCTGCGCAACCCCGGGTTGCGTGACCGGCACTGGAAGGAGATGAGCGACGAGCTTGGGATACTGGTGAAGGCGGATGGCGATTTCTCGTTAGCGCGAGCGGTGCAAATCGGGCTAAATCGACACATCGAGACGTTGGAGCGGTACAGCGAAGCCGCGAGCAAGGAATACTCCCTGGAACGCGGTTTGGACGCGATGACCCTGAATTGGCGCGGCGTGGTTTTCAAGACGGGCGTTTGGCGGGACACCGGGTCGTTCGTGTTGAAAAACACGGACGACACGCAGACGCTGCTTGATGACCAGATCGTGAAGACGCAAAGCATGCGGAGCTCGCCGTACATCGGGCCGTTCGAGGATCGGGTCCAGCTGTGGGAAAAGAAACTCACCACGATTCAAGAGGTGCTCGACCAGTGGCTGAAAATGCAAAGCGGGTGGTTGTACTTGGTAAGTATTAGTGTTTCCCATTGAACACGTTCCGCCTACTGATTGCCCATACAAGACTCAAGACTGACCTTTTTTCGTTCACGCTCCAGGAACCTATTTTCGGAAGCGACGATATTATGGCGCAAATGCCGAACGAAGGGCGGAAGTTCAAAACCGTTGATACGACTTGGCGGAAAACTATGCTGAAACTCGAGTTGACGAACGAAGTGCTCGTGGTGGGCGCGGATGACGAGCTGTTAGGGTCGTTACGCAAGTGTAACTCCCTTCTGGACGAAGTCAACAAAGGTTTGAGCGAATACCTGGAAACCAAGCGACTGGCGTTTCCCCGGTTCTACTTCCTATCGAACGACGAACTCCTGGAAATACTAAGCGAAACCAAAGACCCCACAAGAGTCCAGCCGTTTTTAAAGAAAGTCTTCGAAGCCATTCACCTGTTAGAGTTCCAAAGCGACTTAGAGGTGACCGCCATGCTATCCGAAGAGGGCGAAAAAGTGACCTTCGTAAAAACCTTCAACCCGGCGAAGGCGGGCGGGGCGGTGGAGAAGTGGCTGATTCAGTGCGAACAGGCGCAGAGGGAAACCGTGGCGGCGATGTGCAGGGACGCTAGCGCGGCGTACGCCACCGCAAAACGCACGGACTGGATGGTGGAGTGGCCCGGGCAAGTGGTGCTTTGCATCGGGTCGCTGTTCTGGACGAGCCAATCGGAGGCTGCGATTCGGGACGGCGCGATTGCGGCGCACGCGGTTGTGGTGAATACACAGCTCATGGAAATCGTGGAGAAGGTGCGCGGCACGCTGACGAAGCTACAAAGGAAAACCCTCAGCGCGCTGGTGGTGCTTGAAGTGCACGCCAGGGACGTAGTGGCTGACTTAGCGGCGAAAAACGTACCCTCAACGGAGGACTTCGACTGGCAAGCGCAGCTGCGGTACACCTGGGACACCATGGACGACGGCGCGGAGGGGGTCACGGTGAGGATGATCAACGCCGCGATTGCGTACGGGAACGAGTATTTGGGAAATTCGTCGCGCTTAGTCATCACGCCGTTGACGGATCGGTGTTACCGGACCCTGATGGGGGCGGTGCACCTTGACGTGGGCGGCGCCCCCGAAGGCCCCGCGGGTACCGGTAAGACGGAAACCACAAAAGACCTCGCCAAAGCAATCGCCATGCAGTGCGTCGTGTTCAACTGCAGCGACGGGCTCGATTACCTGGCGATGGCCAAGTTCTTCAAAGGCCTCGCCGCGTCCGGCGCGTGGGCGTGTTTCGACGAGTTCAACCGGATCGACTTGGAAGGTACGGCCGTACGGGCGTTTCCCGAATCAAAAGCCTCCACGTTTTACCTCTAACGCGCCTGTGACTGTTGTCCAAACGTCGCGATATATATTCGTCCTGCGAAGGGACGGTTGTTACCGGATGCCGATTGGGGAGCCCGTAGTTACGTAACACTCATACACATTACGAAAGACTGACACTTTGCTTTACCGCCAATCGCAGTGCTGTCCGTGATCGCGCAGCAGATCCTCACAATCACGCGCGCGAAAGCCGCGCGGGTGACGGTTTTCGATTTCGAAGGCACGCGGTTACCGCTACGGCGCACGTGTAACGTGTTCATCACCATGAACCCGGGGTACGCGGGGCGGAGCGAGCTCCCGGATAACCTGAAAGCCCTGTTCAGGTGCGTAGGGCTTTCCCACTGAACACGTTCCGCCGGTCGCGATTGCGCGTACTCGTCCTGCGAAGGGAGCGTTACCTCTGCCCTGACTGTTCAGACCGATTTCGGTGACTGTTGACCAGGCCATCGTCCAATACATCGCCACGAACTTCTCCTGCGAAGGGAGCGTTACCCTGACTGTTTACGCATACACATCACGACCGACTGACACTTTTTCTTTCTCAATCAGAACCGTCGCGATGATGGTTCCGGATTACGGGATGATCTCCGAGGTTTTTCTGTTTTCGAACGGTGCGTATTTCCAAATCACCACATTCCGCCTCCCTGATTGCCCATACGGGCCTGACACTTTCTTTTTTACAATCAGGGTATTTGGAAGCGCGATCCCTGGCGGTGAAACTGGTGGCGACGTACAAGCTCTGCAGTGAGCAGCTTTCCAGCCAGTCGCACTACGACTACGGCATGCGCGCGGTTATCTCCGTCCTAAGAGCCGCCGGCGCGGTGAAACTGAAGTACCCGGACAGAGACGAAAGCGTTTTGATGCTGATTTCTTTGAAAGGTGCGGCCGTAGGGCGGGCCTTTCCCGAATCAAAAGCCTGCCTGTTTTACCTCTAACGCTGGTGACTGTTCCGACCGATTACGGTGACTGTTGACCAGGCCATCGTCCAATACACGCGATATACTCGTCCTGCGAAGGGCGCATTACCTCTGCCGATTGTCCGCCCGTAATTACGCAATACACGCGGTCCGAAAGACTGACCCTTTTATTTTATTTATTCTCAGACGTGAACCTCCCGAAGTTCCTGGCACCGGACGTGCCTCTGTTTAACAACATTTTGTCCGACCTGTTTCCGGGCGTGGAGCTTCCCGAGCCCGAGTACGACGACATGCGGAACTCGCTGACGATTGAGTGTGCGAAGCGCAACCTGCAACCCACACCGGTGTTTCTGGAAAAAATCTTCCAGCTGTACGAGATGATTCTAGTAAGGCACGGCTTGATGATCGTCGGGTACTCGTACGGCGCGAAGACCAGTATGTGGCGCACGTTAGCCGGGGCGCTGGGTGACCTAAACGAAAAAGGCTTGCTCGAAGAGAACAAAGTGAAAGTAGTCGTGATAAACCCAAAGTCGATTTACATGGGCCAGCTTTACGGGCAGTTCGACCCCACGTCGCACGAGTGGCAGGACGGGGTTCTGGCGAAGAAGTACCGCGAGCTGGCGGTTGACACTTCGAGCGACCGCAAGTGGGTGTTGTTCGACGGCCCCGTGGATGCGATTTGGATCGAGAACATGAACACCGTGCTTGACGATAACAAAAAACTGTGTTTGATGAGCGGCGAAATAATCGCCATGAGCCACGGGATGAACATGATCTTCGAGGTTCAGGATTTAGCCGTGGCGTCGCCCGCCACGGTGTCACGGTGCGGGATGATCTACGTGGAGCCCACGACGATGGGGTGGGAACCGCTGGTGGTGAGCTGGATGGCGACGCTGCCGGTGACGTTGCGAACGAACCAACACACGACGCGTTTAAACGAGCTGTTCGCTTGGCTGGTGGATCCGTGTTTGAAGTTTGTGCGGAAAAACTGTGCGGAAGCGGTGCCCACTTCGGATATCAACCTGCCGGTCGCGCTGATGAACATCTTCGAATCCCTGATTGACGAGTTCAGAGGGTTCGAGACGACTTTTTCTACTGCTGCTCCCTGGAACGCCTCGGCGGAAGACAGAACCACGTCGACGGAAGCCTCCAATGCCTTACTGGAGGACGGTCCCGCCAAACAAAAAGACCCCACCGCACCCACGGACGACGGTAGCAACAAAACCTTCCAAATGTCGGACAAGGACCAGCGCGTTTTCGTGGATTCGTGTTTCGCGTTTGCGGTGGTTTGGTCAATCGGCGGCACCACGGACGCCGCGGGGAGGAAGAAGGTACGTCTTGCATTTCCCAAATCCCAACACTGGTTGCGCATACAAGACTGACACTTTTCCGGCAAAACCCAAAAGTTTGACGATTTCTTCCGGAAACTCGTGGACAAACGCGTGGACGAAAAAGAAACAAGAACGGACTACGACTTGGGCCCTGGTTTGACTTTGAAATACCCCGACGCGAAGCTCGCCAAAACGTTACCCGCCGCATCGGAAGGCTCGGTCTACGACCTTTGTTTCGACAAGGAAGTCGGGCGGTGGAAAAACTGGCTCAAGCTCGACTCCGCGGACACCGCCCCGATCAACCCCAAAACTTCTTTCCTGGACATAATGGTCACCACGATTGACACGGTGCGGTACGCGTGTTTGTTCGACTTGCTCGTGGACCACGGCAAGCACGTGCTTTTCGCGGGACCCACTGGGACGGGGAAAACGGTGTACATCCAAGCCGCTTTGGACAAAAAAGATAAATCAAAAGTGCGAAGCATTATGAGCACCTTCAGCGCGCAAACAAACGCTAACGCGGTGCAGGACATCATCGACAGTAAACTAGATAAGCGCCGGAAAGGCGTGTTTGGGCCTCCCGTGGGTTTTGAACGGGCCGTGGTGTTTGTTGATGACTTGAACATGCCGTCACTGGAAGAGTACGGCGCGCAGCCGCCCATCGAGTTAGTCAGGTGCGTGTTGGGGCTTTCCCAAATCCTGCCGACTGTTTCAAGCCCCTGCGTGACTATTTACCGTGCACTACTGGTAACTCTTACCAGTACTGTGGTATATTGACACAGTACTGGTACCTATTACCGTGGTAATAGTTACGAAGTCACACTACGGTACCCTGTCCAATCCCTCACACAAGTTACGAACGTTACGAAACACTGACACTTTCTTTTATTTATCTCAGGCAGTTCATGGACCACGGCGGGTGGTACGACCGAAACGAGCTCGTGATGAAACACCTGGTGGACATGCAGTTCGTGGGCGCCATGGGCCCACCAGGCGGTGGCCGGAACCCCATTACCCCAAGGTTAGTTCGGCACTTCAACACGATTTCAGTCTGCGAGTTTGACGATTCCTCGTTGCAACGCGTGTACACGCAAATCGCGGACTGGTGGTGCAGGCGCGCTAATTTGCCGGGCGAAGTCTCGTCAAAAACCGGGAACCTGGTCAAAGCGACGCTTGAGATTTACAACACCATCAAGGTAAAGCTGCTACCCACGCCTAGTAAAAGCCACTACACGTACAACATGCGGGACCTTAGTAAGGTGTGGCAGGGAATCGCCGCGGTTGGCGGGGCTAAAAAAGACATCAGCGCGGTGGTCCGCCTCTGGGCGCACGAAAGCTTGCGGGTGTTCCACGACCGCCTCGTGGACGACGCCGACCGGCTTTGGTTTTACGAGTTTCTAAAGAAAATGGTCACCAAACACGTGGGTTTGCAGTTCGACAAAGTTTTTGAACATTTAGATTTCGACAAAAACGGCACGGTGGATATCAAAGAACTGCGGAGTTTGATGTACGCGAATTTCTACGACGGCGCTGGTTCGGGTTCCGGCGCCGGCGACTCGCAATCGCGATACGCGGAAGTCACGGACATGGCCCAGCTCCTGAGCGTGGTGGAGGAACAGCTCGTGGAGTACAACAACCAAAGCAAAACGCGCATGGACCTTGTGTTGTTTCTGTACGCCGCGGAACACATCTGCCGGATTTCGCGGGTCATAACCCAACCTTTGGGGAACGCGCTTCTTGTGGGCGTCGGGGGAAGTGGCCGGCAAAGCCTGACACGAATCGCCGCCTTCATGGTACGTATTGGGCCTTTCCCAAATCCAACACTGTTTCAAGCCCCTCTTTTAGTACAGTAGGAAAGTACTACCCTGTTTGCGGAATACAAGTTACGAACATGGCCCGAAAGGACTGACACTTTTCTTTACAATCCCAGGCGGAGTTTCAGATTTTCCAAATCGAGATTTCCAAAGCCTACGGCCTTCTTGAGTGGCGTGAGGACTTGAAGACGGTTTTGCGGAAAGCGGGCGGGGAGGGGAAACCCACCGTGTTTCTTTTCTCGGATACGCAAATCAAGTTAGAGAGCTTCCTTGAGGACATAAACAACGTTTTGAACACCGGCGAGGTTCCCAATCTTTTCGCCAAAGACGAGGTAGCGCAGATCGCGGATTTGGTCACGGTGTACGTATTGTATTTCCCAAATCCCGGACGACTGTTTGCCCATACAAGGCTGACACTTTCTTTTATTCATCTCAGCCGCGCGAAAAAAGCGGGCGTCGACGAAAACGCGCCGTCCGCGGAAAAGTTCAAGTTTTTCGTAAACGAGTGCCGACGGAACCTGCACACGGTGTTGTGTTTTTCCCCAGTAGGCGACGCGTTCAGGACGCGGTTACGGAAGTTTCCATCCCTGGTGAACTGCTGCACAATCGACTGGTTCAGCGAGTGGCCCGTGGACGCGCTGAAAAGCGTCGCCACGCAGTTCTTAAGCGACGTCCAGATGGGGAGCGATGACAAAACTTCATGCATCGACATGTGCATGGTGTTCCACACCAGCGTCCGTGCGCTTTCGGAGAAGTTCCTGGCGAACCAAGGCCGGCACATGTACGTCACGCCGACTTCGTACCTGGAGTTGATCGGGACGTACAAAACGCTGTTAGCGGAGAAGCGCCGCGCCGTGTCCACGCTGCGGGACCGGTACGAAAGCGGTTTGGCGCAGATCTTTAGCGCGGAGTCCCAGGTAGAGACCATGAAGGTGGAGCTGATTGAGCTGGGGCCGGTTTTGCAGAGGACACAGGTGGAGACGGATGAGATTCTGGTTACCGTTGGTCTGGAAACGGAGTCGGCGAACGCGGTCCGCGCGGTGGTCGCGAAGGACGAGGCGTTCGCGGCGGAAAGAGCCGAGTCCGCGAAGGCGATCAAAGAAGACTGCGAAGCGGAGCTTGCGGTCGCCGTACCCATGCTCAACGACGCCCTCGCCGCGCTCGACACACTGACCAAAGCCGACATCACCGAAGTCAAAGCCATGAAGAAACCGCCCGCCGGGGTGAAGCTGGTGATGGAGGCGGTTTGCATTTTGAAGGGAGTCAAGCCCGAAAAAGTGAAGGACCCCAACGGCGGTTTGCGGAAAGTAGAGGACTACTGGATCCCCGCGCAGAAGTTACTGGGCGACGGCAACTTCCTCACCTCGTTGCGGGAGTTTGACAAAGACAACATGCCCAACTCCGTGGTGCGGAAAATAACGAAGATGGTCGCCCTTCCCGAGTTCCAACCCGAAGTGATCAAAAAAGCCTCAATCGCGGCGTTTGGGTTGTGCTGCTGGGCGCGGGCGATGGAGGCGTACGACCGCGTGGCGAAGATCGTGGCCCCGAAACGGGAAAGCCTCACGAAAGCAGAATCCGAGTACTCTGAGTTGATGGCGGGGTTGAGGGAAAAGCGCGCGAAGTTAACAGAAGTGGAGGATAACTTGCAGGCGCTGAAGGATAAGTTAACGGAGATGCTCATTAAAAAGGCAAAGCTCGAGTACGACGTGGATATGTGCGAGAAAAAGTTGGTACGGGCGGAAAAACTCATCGGAGGCTTGGGAGGCGAGAAATCGAGATGGAAAGAAGTCGCGCTCGGTCTTGGTGTGGATTACACCAACCTCACCGGGGATGTGTTGCTTTGCGCCGGGTACATCGCGTACCTCGGGGCGTTTACGTTGCCGTACAGGTACGGCCTTGCGCGTTTCCCAAATCAGGCGGCACACTGTTTTATCTCTAACGCTGGTGACTGTTCGGACCGATTACCCCTCCCTGTTGTCCATACATCGTCCAATACACGTCCAATACATCGTCCAGTACACGCCCAATACAAGACGTTAACCACTTTTCGTTTACAATCGCAGGGAAGAAGTACTCGGCGAGTGGGTCAAGATTCTTCGCGAGAAAAACGTGCCGTGCGGCGAAACGTTCAAGCTGATTCGAGTTTTAGGCGAACCCGTGGTGATCCGGGAGTGGCAAATCGCGGGGTTACCGAACGACTCGTTTTCCATCGATAACGCGATCGTGATGACAAAATCGCGACGGTGGCCGTTGATAATCGACCCGCAGGCGCAGGCGAACAAGTGGATCCGGCAATCAGAGAAGCGGCACGGTTTAGTGGTGGTAAAACTGACCGACGCCGATTTCGCGCGGCGACTGGAAAACGCGATTTCCTTTGGCACACCAGTGTTGCTTGAAAACGTCGGGGAAGAGTTAGACCCTACCCTGGAGCCGCTTTTGTTGAAATCGACGTTCAAACAAGGCGGGTCGCTGTGCATACGTTTGGGCGACGCCACCATCGAGTACAACCCTGATTTCCGGTAAGGGCCTTTCCCAATCACCACACCACATTCCGCCTCCATGATTGCCCATACAAGACTGACACTTTTCTTTCACAATCAGGTTCTACATCACCTCTAAGTTGCGGAACCCGCACTACTTACCCGAAACTAGCGTGAAGGTCACGTTACTAAACATGATGATCACGATTGACGGCCTCACGGATCAGTTGCTAGGCATCGCCGTGGCGAAGGAACGGCCTGATTTGGAGGAGGAGAAGGTTCGCCTGGTGTTGCAAGGCGCGGAAAACGCGCGGTCGCTGAAAGAAGTGGAGGATCGAATCATCGAAGTTTTGGGTTCTTCGGAAGGGTCTATTTTGGAAAGCGAAACCGCGATTGAAATCATTTCCAGCGCCAAGACGCTGTCCAACGAAATCGCGGAGAAACAGGCGGTCGCCGCGATCACCGAAGCCGCGATTGACAACACCCGGCTGGGGTACAGGCCAGTCGCGGTGCACGTCGCGCACCTGTTTTTCAACGTCGCGCAGCTGTGCGCGATCGAGGTACGGCCTTGCGCGTTTCCCAAATCCGCCACACACTGTTTGCCGATTGTCCGCCCGTAATTACGTAATACACGCGGTCCGAAGGACTGACCCTTTTCTTTCCCAATCTCAGCCCATGTATCAGTACAGCCTGGCTTGGTATGCCAAGCTTTTCGACCACGCGATTTTGAACGCCAAGCAGAGCGCCGACCTCACCGCGCGGTTGACCTCTTTGATCGACTTCTTCACCTATTCCCTGTACAAGAACATCTGCCGCAGCCTTTTCGAAAAAGACAAGCTGCTTTTTTCGTTCACGCTGGCGGGCACGATTTTCGGGTACAAAGGCGAGCTCGACCACGCAGAGTACCGGTTTTTACTGACCGGCGGGCTGGGGCAGAAACCCTGTGCGGACGAAATTCCGTGCGACTGGGTTTCGGGGAAAAGCTGGCTGGAGATGTTGCGGCTAAGCGACCTTTCCGCGTTTGCGGGGGGGGTGGAGGTTCCTTCCGAAAAGGGAGGTGGCGCGGCTCCGGAAAAGGAAGGCGATACTTCAGTTCACGCAACTGACACTGAAGTTAAATCGACTGAAGCGGTATCAACTGATACTGAAGTTAAATCAACCGATACCGCCGCGACGGTATCAACCTCCACCGAAACTGGATCGACCGATACCGACTCCGTCGCGCCGACGGAGTCTTTCGCGTCCTGTTTCAGCCGGGACCCGAACGCGTGGCGTCACGTGTACGACAGCGCGTCCCCCGAAACCGAGTCCCTACCGCCGCCCTGGAACAGTTCGTTAACCCCGTTCCAGAAGATGTTGGTGTTGAGATGTATTCGGCCGGATAAGCTCACGCGGGCGGTGCAGATCTACGTGGAAAAATCAATGGGCAGGGAGTTCATCGAGCCGCCGGCGTTTGACTTGGAAACGAGTTTCGGTGATTCCTCCTGTGTCACCCCGCTGGTGTTCGTCCTGTCACCCGGCAGCGACCCAATGAACGTGCTTCTGAAGTACGCCACAACAAGAGGAATCGGGATGGACTCCCTTTCCCTGGGGCAAGGCCAAGGCGCGAAAGCGGAACAGCTCATCGAGAGCGCGAGTCGGGACGGCAAGTGGGTTGTTTTACAAAATTGCCACCTCGCGGTTTCGTGGATGACCACGCTGGAGCGCATCTGCGAAGCGTTCGTGACGGACGCGACGCCGCCGCACGAAAACTTCCGGCTGTGGCTAACCTCGTACCCGTCAATCGCGTTCCCAGGTACGGCCACGCGCGTTTTCCAAATCCAGGCACCGGCCGTTTACCGATTGTCCGCCCGCAAGTGCGTAACACGCATGGCCTTACAAGACTGACACTTTTTTTTACCCAACGCAAGTCTCGGTGCTTCAAAACGGCGTCAAGATGACCAACGAGCCCCCGAAGGGCGTGCGCGCGAACATGATGCAGAGTTTTACGAGCGACCCGATTTCCGATCCGGATTTCTTCGACGGCTGCGCAAGGCCGCTTGCGTTTAAAAAACTCCTCGTGGGCCTGGCGTTTTTCCACGCCCTGATTCAGGAACGCATAAAGTTCGGGCCGCTCGGGTGGTACGCGGGGTTGGCTTTCCCGAATCAGCCGGCGCGCTGAATCTTCTCGCCCGTTCGTGCCCCCCGCCGCGGTGGGGTTGAAAGGAAAAAAACACTCACGGGTAACTCTTTCTGGCGTACTCGCGGCTGTTACGAGTACACGCATCACGAACGCGCTGTTCGGCAAAATGACCCTCGGGTGTTTGCTGCTTTTCCGGAGTAGTTACGTAACGCGAAACCCGGCGCCTTTCTGACGTTTTTCGTTTCCCTCGTCCAGGAACATCCCGTACGGGTTCAACGATCCGGATTTGAAAATTTCGTTGCGGCAGTTGCGGATGTTCCTGGACGAAAGCAGCGCGTCTGCGCCTTTGTCCACGCCGTTGAAAACGATCGTGTACCTGATAGGCGAGTGCAACTACGGCGGCCGCGTGACGGACGGGCACGACCGGCGGACGTTGATGAGCGTTTTAACGGACGACGCCGGGGGGCCGTTTTCGGGAAACGCGACGCGCGCGGCGTACGCGTTTTCACCCTCTGGTTTGTTCCACTGTTCCGAAATCTCGGAACAGTCCACGCGCGAAGACATCCTGGACTACTTCAAATCGTTACCGGCGGTAAGCGACCCGGAGGTTTTCGGTTTACACGCCAACGCGGATATCGCGAAGGATCAGAAGGAAACCGATTTGTTGTTAGAGGGCGTGCTGTTGACGCAGGGTAACGCGTCGTCGGGGGGCGGTAAATCCAAGGAGGAAACCTTAGCGGAAGTCGCGGCGCAGATTTACGAATCGCTGCCTCCGCTTTTCGATTTGGAAGTCGCGAACTACAAGTACCCGGTCATGTACTACGAAAGCATGAACTCGGTGTTGTGTCAGGAGTTAGTCCGCTACAACCGGCTACTAAGCGTGATTCACAAATCAATCGACGACTTCGGGTTGGCGCTGAGGGGGAGGATCGTGATGACGGGCGATTTGGACGCGCTAGGCTCAGCGATGTACGACGGCAAGATCCCTGCGATGTGGCAACAGAAAAGCTACCCGTCCTTAAAACCGCTCGCGGCGTACGTCACGGAGCTTTTGAAACGGTTGCGGATGTTACAAAACTGGTGAGTACTTCCCAATCACCACATTCCGCCTCCCTGATTGCCCACACGAGACTGACATTTATTTTTACAATCTCAGGATCGACCACGGCGCGCCGAGCACGTTTTGGATCACAGGGTTCTTCTTCACGCACGCGTTTCTCACTGGGGTGTTACAAAACTTCGCCAGGAAACACAAGCTACCGATCGACTCCATCGTGTTTGACTTCCAAGCCATGCCGAACGGGGACGAGACGGTTTTCAAAACCAAACCGCCGGACGGCGCGTTTTGCGATGGGATCTTCATGGAAGGGTGTCGCTTCGATTTCGACGCGATGAAGTTAACCGAATCAGCGCCCAAGGTTCTGTACACGGACGCCCCCACGTTCTGGTTCAAGCCCACGACGGTTGACAAGCGAGATTCGTTTCCGCACTACTTGTGCCCGATTTACCGCACCGCGGAACGGCGGGGGGTTTTGGCCACCACGGGGCACTCGTCGAACTTCGTGATAAACATCACCATTCCATCCGACGAACCCGAAAACCACTGGATCAAACGCGGCGTGGCCGGGCTGTTGAGCTTGAGTTACTAAGTAAGTTACTAAGGAGTTACTAAGGAGAAAGACAAAACACACTTTGTATTATTAATTGAGACGGTAGACCGTACTATCGATGAAACGCCCCCGCCACGGCTCCGGCGCCCACTGTTAAGCAAAGCGCCAACAACACCGGGTTATCGAAACTCCAAAAGTTGGGCGTTTTTTTCGCTTTCCGGATGATATCCGACAGAGACTCGTCGACGTCGCGGGTCACGCCTTCGGTGTCTGCTAGGGTTACTTTTTGCTTTTTTTTTGTGGAAGTAGCAGTACTGCTAATAGCAACGTTCCCTTCACCAACCTCGGACTTAAAAAGATCCGGCTCGTCCCTCAGCAAATACCTAGTCTCCGGGTCAACTTTCGCTAACCACTTGGCGTAAAAAAATCGTTCCAACGAACGCGAATCATCCCCCTTCAACTCAACCAAGTACTCCTTTAGCTTGCCGTTCTTTTTGTTTACCGCCAAGTTCACGCGCGCGCCTGGGACCAACACGTACCACCAATACGCGGTCATCACCCCGACGGTTAGGAGAACTATGCCCTGGCTTTGAAGGGCGCTGGTGTCCAACGGCGATGGCACGTAATCCGTTATTGCGCTGCCCCAAAGCAGCGCGTCGTCGGGAGAGGCGCGCGGGGGGGTACCCCTGGTGCCTCTCCGGAGGGGGGAAACGCCTCTCGGGCGGAAGCACGACGCGCGTCGTGTGTGTGTGTACCCGGAAGCGGAAGAAACGCCCCCTCTGGGAACGCAACTCATCAACGGGGCCAAGGCGGTGGTCATTGCGAAGGAAAGCGCTGTCGACAATGACGTGGAGCTTCTCGCGTGCCTGAAAATGGTCAAGTTGCAGAAACGTTTTCGGCCTCGCTTTTGCACACGTGTCGCCTGTCACAAGGAGTTTTCGCGCGAATTTCGTAAAGTGTCTGATCTCTGCATGGACGCGGCACTTCCCTCGGCGCACGCACCAAGCGTGAAACACCGCTTCCGACCTCAGCCCCGCTCGCGCGGCTTCACTCGGACCACTCTCAAGGTTTTCCAACCCGCTTGAGACGTGTTTTCGTCTCGACACGCACGCAGTCGCCGGTACCCGACCGCTTCTTCGAAAACGCGACGTTTCGCTTTGAAAAAAGCTTTTCGCGCGAAACAACCACCCGTTGATTTCTTCTCTGTGCATCTCCTCCGGCGATGACCTCCACGCTCGCCTCCATCGCGACGACGCGCGTGTCCCCTACGCGCATGCGCGGTGCATACCGCGCACGACTCGGTTTCGCGGTGAACCCGCGCCGTTCCGTTCGCACCGGCCACTCCGTGGTGCCTCGCACCGTGGCTTCCGGAAGCCGGAAAGAAATCAATGTTGACCGACTCGTCAAGCTGGACGACTCTTTTTCGGTGGCCAACGCAAACTCAAAACACGCCCCAGCCCCCGGCGCGGCGCGGTACCACGTCACGTTCATCACCGGCGAGAAAATGGGAAGCGGTTTAAGCGCCCCGGACGCGGGGGTGCAGCTCATGCTCATCGCGGAAGGTACGTATTTGCATTTCATAAATCCCACCCACACTGTTTGCGCATACGAGACTGACACTTTCTTTTACGAATCGCAGACGGCCGGGCGTGTTTGGAACGCGTGGACCGGTACCCCGACGTTTGCGGCGACAAAAGGTTCGCGTTGCCTTTCCCCAATCCAAGACACTGTTTACTCTCCCTCTGTGACTGTTTGAGTACACGGCCGTCATTAAAGGAAGTATACTACGTACAGCACAAGTAGACTGTTTGCGCCCTTCGCGACTGACCTTTTTCTTTTCCAAAAAAAGGTTTGGCAACTATTCCTACCCGCGGTTCGAGCGCGGCGGCGTGGACGAGGTCGTGTTCGACGCCCCCGACATCGGCGCGCCGTGTGCGCTTTACGTCGCTCCGGAGAAAGGCGGGTCTTGGTTTTTGGTGGAGGTTGAGGTTCGCGTGGTGACCCAAACACCGACCCGGTTCGACGCCGAGGGGTACTCCGTTCCGCAAAAAGTTGTGACGTCGCCGACGGTGTCCTTCCCGTGTTTCGAAAAGCTGTGGGACGCGGTCGAGCTGAGACCGTCGAACTTTGTGAAACGCACGCCCGAGCAAGTGTTGGAAATGCGCCTGGAGGGTTTACGCGAGTACGGGATGATGAAACAACGGATGCTCGTTGTGACGGGCGTCGCGATTGCCGTCGGTAAGTATTTCCCATTTACCACATTCCGCCGACTGTTTGCCCATACGATACTGACACTTTCTTTGTTATCTCTCAGGGTGCGCCGTGACCGCGGTGATCAACGGCATCGACAACCGCGACGGCCACGAAGCAATCACCGCCTTCGCCTCAGGCGGAGCCCTAGGGTTGGTGTACCTCTGGATGCTCACCAGGAACGTGGACGCGCTTGGTGGGGATGTCGTTTCCAAAACCGACGGCGACGGCGACGGCCAACAAGGGCTTCGCATGCTCGCTACTCTCGGCAACGTGTTGTTACGAGGCGCGTCGTGTGGGCCGGTGCGCCTGGCTCTGCTCGCCACGGCGGGCGCAACCGGCGCGCGCGCGCTAGGTCTGGAAGACGCCACCGCAACCGTCGCCGGGTACACGGCGCAAGCGCCGCATTACGGAGACGCGCTGTGCGCGGTGCTTGGTTTTTTCTCGTACAAAGCGGGTGTTTTAGTAGCAGGGTTTTCAGGGACGGACGTGATGCACCAGGAAACGCAAACGCCGGCGTACTCCAGGGCGGAGGACCGGACCTTGGACGGGCGCGCGGCGGGGGAAAGGTGGTGATGGCTTTTGCGAAAGAATAGATGAAAGACTACTTGTAGTTTGTGCGTGTACCAATGTCAGTGGGTTTCGTGAGTCGCGGCGGACTACGAAACCTGTTTGTAAATTCTGTTGTAAAAAGATTTAAAGTTCTCTTACTCATCACTCACTCCCAGTCCCCCCCTCCAAAGTTGGAGCGGTCCGGCTGTTTCACCGAACCCCCGTCGTCGCCGACGTCCTTGGGTCGCCATAGCCGAACCTGGGAAGTTCCGCCTCGTCCCCGTCCTCCCGACCGACCGCCTCCTCGGGGAGTGAACTCGCGGTCGAACCGGCTGCCGCGCTCGGGGCGGTTTTCCCGGTCGTCGAAGCCGTTTCGGTCGCCGCGGTCGAAACCGCCGCGGTCGCCGCGGCCTCGCCCGCCTCCGCCCCTGCCACGAGCACCGGAGAAACCTCCTTCGCGGTCGTCATTAGGGAAACCGGCTCTTCCTCCGCCCCGTCTTTCGCCTCTTCCCCGGACGGCACCCGAGAAACCACCCCGTTCTTCACGGTCTTCGTACCCTCCAAAGGACCCCCGTCCGCCGCCGCGCGCAGCAGAACGGCTGCCTCCGTCGCCGTACCCCCGGCCGCCTCCGTCGCCGTACCCGCGACCGCCGCGTGACTCGAAACGTTTTTCGGCGCCCCGCGATTCTTCTCCGTCGTCAAACCCTTCGCCGTCGCGGTCGGCGCCGAACCCGCCCTGACTCCGCGTCCGGCGCTCGTTGCCTTCTCGGGCAAACCCGCCGCCACCGCCACCGCCTCTGCCGCGTTCGAAGCCGCCGCCTCGGCCTCGGCCTCGGCCTCGGCCGCCGTCGAAGCCACCCCTGTCGCCCCGGTCGAATCCACCCCTGGCATCCCGGTCGAATCCACTCCTGGCATTCTTGTCACCGCCCCTGCGATCATCAAACCCGCCGGAATCGCGGCTTCTTTCGATACCCTCCCTTTGTCGCGGCGGCGGCCTCGTGTCCCAGCCGTCGTCCGATCCGAAGGCGTTACGGTCGAAGGACCGGGGCGCTCTTCGGTCGTCGTCGCGATCGAACGAGGACCCGCCGCGTCCGCCTCGTCCGCCGTCCCTGCCACCTCTGAAACCGCCGCCAGCGTCACCTCGCCCTCGTCCATACCCGTTCCGGGCGACAGGAACCGAAAACTCGTCGTCAAACGACTTCTTCCCACTCCGGTAATCCCCGTCACTTTCCTCGTACCGCCTTGTGCCGCCGCCGCCGCCTCGGTACGAATCCCGCTCCACGCGGAGGTCAACCGAGTTCCTTTCTCGCGGGGAATCGCGGGTTTGGTCGAACGACCCTCGGCCACCCCCGTAGCCCCCTCGGCCACCGCCGCCTCCGTTACCGCCCCGTCCAAACTCGTTCCGGCCGAATGACCGCCCGCCTCTTCCCCGGCCGCCGTCGAAACTCCGCGTCGGCGCGTAATTGTCGTCCTCAAACTCGGGCCTTTTCGAGTTGCGTTCCCGGCGCTCCACCCACCGCGGTTGTTTCGCCTTCGCGTCGTTCCCCCCCCCCCGCGTTTGACTGGCGGTTTGTCTCGGCGAGTCCGCCAGCAGTGTCAATCGACGCAACAAACTCTGCATCATCGCCCGGGAGGGGCGGTCAGTAGGCGTCACGTCCTCGGCGTACACGTGCACTACTCGCAACACGTCGCTCAGCTTCACCGCGCCCATCGCGGGTTGTTGGTGATCCGCCGCGGCGCACTTGCCGCGCAAGTCGGCGTCGTCTATTCCCAAGTGCGCCCTCAGCCGTTTCAGGGCGTTGACCTGTTTCCGCCCGCCGCTGTTGCCCTGGTTGTGAGGCATCGGGTGGTCCGCCAATTGGTACAGCTCTCGTTCGGATAGCCGGTCGAAAGCGTCGTCCCGGTCGCGGGAAAACTCAAGCAAAAGCCGTTTCTTGTTCGAGTACGTCAGGTCCTCGCCCGTTGATGAGTCGTCGTGCGCGACGTGCGCGAACGGGTCGTCGTCAAGGCCAGGCAGACGCACGCCAGGCTCATCGCTCGTGTCATCCGATTCATCAGATTTCTCATCCTCGGAAGCGACCGCGCGCGCCCATTCGGGGGTGGACATTTTCGAAGAACCGCCGTCGCCCGCGTTCTCGTCGTCCCACCCGGCCGGCGCGTTGGGCGACTCCAGTGAGTACCCCATGCCCGCGAGCTTGACTAAGAACGTGTCGAACTCAGCCCAATTGCCGCTCGCAGGCCAGGGCTGGTCATCGCCGGGTCGCGAGAAAACACCTCCTGTCCCTGTCCCGGCTCCGGCGTCGTCGTCGTCGTCGTTCGCGCCGTCGCCGTTTCCAACAGAAACACCACCCACGATGTCGTCCAACATCGCGTCGAACCCGATGACGTCCGCGCCAGACGAGACGGAAGCGAGACCTGCGAACGGGTCGTTCAGGCCGTCGGAAAACGGGGCAACTTCGTGGGAACCGTCGTCGTCGTCGTCACGCAACACAAACTCGGTTTCGCCGTTCTCCTCGGCGTCCGGGACGCCGTCGTCGGAACCACCGGCGGCGAGGCGGCGGACGCCCAATTCGTCGGCGGTGGAAAAAACGCGAGCGCGAGCGCGTCGGCCTCCCCCGAGCCCGCTTTGCGAACGCACCACGCGTATTGGGGGCTGTGCGTACCGTCCCGAATCGGCGGATGTGACCACGCGACGCGCGGTGACGGTGGTGCGTTGGTGTGCCCCTGGAACCCCCGCGACGCGACGCACCGAGTTCCCAGCCACCGACCCTGGGAAAGCGCGTCGCCCGCAAGGGCTTAGGTTAGCCAGGCCCAACATCGTGCCGGGCGGGGTTCCACGCCCTGCGACGCACGGACCTGTCACTGAGTTGAATACGGAGGTGAGCGTAACCAGTCCTCGACGCAAATGGTGCATGTACCTAAAGCTGCGTGTGGTCTGACTCGAAAACGACCGCGCACCGAGCTCTGGCGACGGGGGGAGGCACCTCATCACAGTTGCACTTTTTCTCGTGGCGCTCGACGATATTTTGGCCCGTCAGAGGGCACCGCCGCTTTTTTTCAAAAACCATCGCTTTCCAAGACGGACCACTCCAGCCTCTGCCTCGGCACAACTCGCGGCGCTCCGGTTTCGTCGCGCGCGTGCGTACGCCAGGTGTGTCTTCCTTTCCTCGCGTGTTAACGCCCCCTACCCACCGTTTACGGGAGTGACCAAAGGGACGTTTCGCGTTTGGTTCGAAAAACACGTTCTGGATGGCTTCGATGGCCGCGCCGTGCGCTTTTCCCACCGCCGCGCTCTCCTGCGTTAAGGGTCCCTTACGATCGCCAACGCGGTGGTTGTCGCGCCCGGTGCGCCGCGTACGTGTAGGGCGTTCCGTTTCCGCCGGTTTGTTCGACGGCGGGAATAAAACCGACCGCGCCGTGGATGCGATGTGTGTTGACGGGCTCCCTCGGACCGCGAAAATCGGCATTTTGGGCGGCGGTCAGCTCGGCCGCATGCTGGCCATCGCGGGCGCCCCGATGGGCGTGCGCGTTCTGTCGTTGGACCCTAATCCTGACTCACCCGCGTCATTGGGCGGGGCGATCGCAACGGTCGGTTCGTTCACGAACAAGGAAGACATTGTCAAATTCGCGAAGGACTGCGACGTATTGACGGTGGAGATCGAGCACGTCGACGTCTCCGCGTTGCGGGAACTGGAAGCCGCTGGCGTTGACGTCCAGCCGTGCTCAAAAACCCTCGCGATCATTCAGGACAAGTTCGCACAGAAACAGCACTTCGCGAACGCGGGCGTGCCTCTCGGGGAGTTCGCGAGCGTCGCCGACGAAAAAGAACTGGAGCGGTGCGCCGCGGATTTCGGGTTCCCGCTGATGCTAAAGAGCCGCCGCAACGCGTACGACGGCAAGGGCAACGCGGTTGCCAAAACCGCTGCTGATTTAACCAGCGCGGTTTCGAAACTTGGAGGATTCGAAAAAGGTTTGTATTGCGAACAGTGGGTGCCGTTCGCGAGGGAGCTGGCGGTGATGGTCGTGCGGTCACGAGACGGCGCAACGAAGGCGTACCCGGTGACGGAAACGAAACACGTGGACAACGTGTGCGACGTCACGGTGACGCCCGCGAACGTCACAACTTTCGTTGCGGCTGCTGCGACCGAAGCCGCGATCGCGGCGGTTCAATCCCTGGAAGGCGCCGGGGTTTTCGGGGTGGAGCTGTTCCACCTTCGCGACGGCACCATTCTTTTGAACGAAATCGCGCCGAGGCCGCACAACAGCGGGCACTACACCATCGAAGCCACCGCGTGTTGCCAGGTACGTAGTTCCAACACTGTTTGCCCTGGTAACTAGCTACATAAACCGCCCAATATACCCCCAACACCCAAACGTTATTAACACGCGACTGACCTCTTCTTGTTTCGCACCGCTGCTGCAGTACCAAAACCACCTCCGGGCGGTGTTAGGGTGGCCGCTTGGGGACGTTTCGTTGACGTGCGGGGGGGTCGTGATGAAGAACATCTTGGGCGACGGTGAGGGGGATGACGCGATGAGGAAGATGCACCAGGTCATGGGCGCTGCGCTGGTCGTGCCGGGTACGTATTGGGCCTTTCACCACATCCAGCCTCCCTGTTTGCTTTGCTTATACAAGACTGACACTTTTCTTTACACTCCAAAGGCGCGAACGCGCACTGGTACGACAAACCGGACGCGCGGTTTGGGCGGAAAATGGGACACGTCACGGTAACCGCGACGCACGCCGCCGTTGCGGTGGCGAAGCTGGACCAGCTCATGAAAATTGCGAGGGGTGACGCTAGCGCACAGCTATTAGCCCCCCCCTCAGTCGGCATTATCATGGGAAGCGACTCCGATTTGCCCACCATGGCCGCGGCGGCGGAGGTTTTGGAATCCTTCGGAATAGGCGTGGAGGTAACAGGTACGTTTTGTTTTTCGTGGCCCGCCGACTGTTTGCCTGTAACGCGTCTGACCTCTGTTCCGGGTTCGAACCGCGGCGTACATACCAACGAAACGTGCTAACCACCCATACGACAATTCTTTCCCCACTAAATAACCCTTGCAGTGATCAGCGCGCACCGCACGCCGGAGCGCATGTTCGAGTACGCCCGCGCCGCGTCTGGAAGAGGCTTGCGGTGCATCATCGCCGGCGCGGGCGGTGCCGCGCACCTGCCCGGTATGGTCGCCGCGATGACCCCGCTTCCCGTGATTGGCGTCCCCGTTCCACTAAAGCACCTGGACGGCGTGGATTCCGTGTACTCAATCTTGCAAATGCCCAAGGGCGTGCCAGTCGCGACGGTGGCGATTGGCAACAGCACCAACGCCGGGCTTCTCGCCGCGAGGATCGTCGGGGCGTACGAACCTTCCGTGCTTGCCAAGATGGCGGTGTACCAGGACGACATGGAGAAAACCGTGACCGCCAAAGCGGCGAAGATGGAACGCGTGGGGTACAAGAAGTACCTGGATGAAATGTAGTGGTGACGAGTTTAGTTTGGGAAGAGAGACGGCAGTGACTAAGTGACTAAGTAAGGCGAGTAGTATTAATCCAGCGCCGTCGTGACAAAAGGTGTTACATCATACCCCCAACACCTGAACCCGGAGACACAACCAGTCAAACCCCGCGGTGAAACTCCCGCGGCGCGGTGTGGAACTCGGGCGTCCCCGCGTCGTCGCCTAAACTCATGCCCGCCAGCGACGCCAGCACCGCGCCGGCTTTGGGGGATGAGTCGGTTCCCGGGAAAATGCTCGACATGGAAGGCCGGCTTCTTCCCGCTTTCTTACGAACCTCCCCGTCCCCAACCACCTCGAAGTTCTTGTACGTGTACCCGACGAAATCCAAATCCTTACTCGCCGTCTTGTCGGTACCGTTGCCGCCTTCTTTTTCTTTTTTTCGGTTGGCGGCCAGGTCGTCACCTTTCTCTTCGTCAAAATCCTCGAAGTTCTGCGTATCCAGCGGACCTGTCACGTCGGGCTGGTACGGCGCAACCGACTCGTAAAGCGTGTTCCAGTCAAGGCCTTGGAAGAACGGGTGGTGCTTGATTTCGGGCGCGCCGCCGTTGCTTCCCAGCCGGCGATCCTGATTGACATAAAATAAATGTCAGTCGTGTATGGGCAATCAGTCGGCGGTGTGTGGTGATTGGGAAAGGCCCTTACCACGTCGCACAACAGCCGCTCAATCAGATCGCGCGCGTTTCGCGAAAGCGGAACCTCGCTCGGGAACTTCAAGTGCAGTTTCCAGTGCACGATTTTCCGGCACGTCTGCATCGGTTCGTCGCTGTAAAAAGGCGGGTACCCTATGAGCATTTCGTACATGATGGCGCCGACGGACCAGAAATCGCACTCCGCGCCGTACCCTTTTTTCAAAAGCACCTCGGGGGCAATGTAATCGGGCGTACCAACCGTGCTGTACGCAAGGCGCCGGCGGTTCTCGTGCCAGTGTTTCAACTGTTTCTCGCGCTGGCCGTCGTCGGCGCCGCGCGCCTCGTCGCCAAACCCGCCCTCGTTCTCCTCTTCCATCACAACCGGAAGCGCCTTCAGAAGCTCACCGTCCACGGGCTTGCACAGCCCGAAATCGCTGAGTTTCATGTGCCCGTGCTTGTCCAGCAACAGGTTGTCTGGTTTGATGTCCCTGTGGATGAAGTTCGCGGCGTGTACGGTTTCCAGGGCCAAAACGGTTTGAGCGACGTAGAACCGCGTTTCTTTTTCCGTCAACGTGTCCCGGCGCATCAGCAAGGTCATCATGTCCCCCCCGGGCAGGTACTCCATCACCAGGTACAAATAGTCGTCATCCTGAAACGAATAGAACAACTTCACCACGGCTTGCGATGGGTAAAACAAAGTGTCAGTCTCGCGGAGTACGCGCGCGAACGCGTTTGGAGGGATTTGGGAAACGCGCAACGCGACGAACCTTCGTCGTGCACCTCGGCTAGGACGTTCCTTTCCGCCTTGACGTGGTCCACCTGCCCTCGTCTGACCATTTCCGTTTTCTTCAGCTTCTTCATGGCGTATATCTGGCCGTTGGACTTGTCCCGAACCAGCCGCACCTCACCGAACGCGCCTCGGCCGATAATAGTCAGCGGCTCGAAATCCTCCGCGCTGAGCTTCGCGCGTTTCAAACGCGTGAACTGCCTTTCCCGGCGTTCAAGCTCGCTCAGCAGTTCGGTTCTGGTTTCGTCTGTCATGTCACTGTTGTTGGCTTCGAACTCCACCGCCGCGCGTCGCGCCCTCCGCCGCGCCAACGCGTCCGCCTGCGTCTTGTATAAATTCTCGATGTACGCCTTCGCGGCGTCCACTTTCTTCTTCGTCTCGGGGGTTGGTGGATCGTGGTGCCCGTGGCCGGGTGTGGACGCGACGGAGTTGGAATTCGAACCCGCAGAGGACGACCCGCCCAACGGCTTGCTCCCCGTCATCCTCCCGAGCCACGACGTGCCACCGGGGCTGCTCATCTCTGGGACCCTTGGAGGGGCGAGAGGGCATGTGGGGTCGGTAACACAAGTTGTGGCGCTTTTGGAATCTCGAAGAATTTTTGAGATAAAAAAAGTGGGTGAATTCATCTCCGTCTCATCCACTTCGGATGGCCCGATGAACGCCTCGCTGGTCGCCGCGCAGCTCGAGGAGTTCCGTTTCGCGCTTTGCGAGGTCAACGCGGAGGTGCGTGTTTTCTCGTGTGTTTTTCGGTTTCCAGAGTAATTACTCATACCCGTTACGAAAGACCCGACTGACCGTCTTACCTCAAATCTTTCAACAGCTCGACACCGCGTCGGAGGCTTTTGAAAAAGCAAAGGCGGTTCACGACAACGAGAGGGAGGCGTTCACGATAGGGAACCAAGCGACGCTGCTGCAAGGCGTGACGTCGGTGGAGGATGCGTGGCAGTTATGTTTGGACGAAAACAGGGAAGGGTACTTTGCCATCAAACACGATTTAGACACCAGCACCAGGGGGTTTCCCGGCATAGCACGCGCGATTTCGGTGGGCGTGTTGCAACGAGAAACCGAAGTCGAGGCGCTCGTCGAAACGTTTGCGGAAACAGACACGCACACAAAAGAACTGACGTTCCTTACGAAAGCGGTTAGGTGGCCAACCGAGGCGTGTTGTGACTTTCTTAAAGACACAGAGGGAGATCAAAAACGAGTAGCGACCGCTTGTTTGGAGAAAATACACGACGCGCGGACGGTATCGAGCAAAGAGCGGCGGGAATGTTATACAAACACTTTTGGAAAAATAGCGGCGGCGATCGACGGCGCGCGGGAAACGGACGGGGACCGGATTTTGAAGGTCCGGGAGCGGACCGATTTGGTTGCCATGAGATTTGGGGTCGAGTTGAGGCCGTCGTAGGGGACACGGGGGGGGGGGGGGTATGGGGATATAGGGATTGCAATGGAATAGATAGGATAGGCGCGTAGTGATGAAACTGGAAAATTCAGCACCATCAACCACGAAAACGCTTTCGCCTTTTTGAGACACACTTTTTTCTACTCATTCGTCGCGGGTCTCGTCACGAGACGCCAACCCAGTCGTCGCCCCGCTCGCTCACTCCCGACCGCGACACGCCATGTCCCTTTCCGTGGAGTGGCTCGGGGCGTGTGGGTGTGGCCGCCGCCCCGCCGCGCGGTCGTTGGCATGTCGCGGGTCACGGGTGTTGTGTGGAGGGGTGACGCGGTGGGTGGTGTATGCGGCGCCGGCATTCCGCCCTCGTTTGGCGAGCCGAAACACCGCCCTGGATGTGCGGTGCGCGCGCAAGCCCATGCGCCTGAGCGCGACGAAGAAGAAAGCCAAGAAGGAGGAAGGGGATGCGCGTCGTTCGCGGCAACGAGAAAAGCAAGGATTGGTTGAAGGCACCGGCGACGGCGGCATCACCCCCGCGCAACGCGTCAAGGCCGCGCAACACGAAGCACGGCGGTGGCTGGGGCAGCACTTTCTTATTGACCAATCCGTGATTTTAGACGCGGTGGCGGCGGCGGAGATCGCGCCCGGTGACCGGATTTTGGAAATCGGCCCCGGCACCGGTAACCTTACCGTTGAGTTGCTAAAACAGGGCGCGCGAATCGTCGCGGTGGAGAAAGACCGGAGCTTGGCGGATAAGCTGACCGTCCAATTCGGGAACGACGAGAAGCACGAAATCGAAATTCACAACGCGGATTTTTTAAAGTGGGACGTCGTTTCGCGGTTCGCAAGGATCGCCGACGAGGTTGAGGTTGAGGTTGAGGAGTACGCACCAGTATCCTCGGATGCGGAAACAAATCACATAAACCCTACAAAACCCAAACCCTTAACCCCAAACCCTAAACCGACCGACCGCCGCGCCAAAGTCGTGGCGAACATCCCGTACAACATCACCAGCGATATTCTGAAAGTGCTGTTACCGATGGGCGCGTCGTTTTCCAACATGGTGTTCATGTTCCAGGAGGAAGTCGCGCAGCGGCTTTTGCGAGACGAACCCGGACAAAGCGACTACCGACCGATGAGTGTCCGCGTGCACTACTACTCGACGCCTTATTACATCCGGAAGGTGGACGCGGTGTGTTTCGACCCGCCCCCGGCGGTCACCAGTTGTTTGATTGGTTTCAAACCGCGCCGGCCGGAGGAGTACCTTCCGCTTAGCGGCACGGAGAAACAGGTACGTGTTGGGGGTTTCCCAAATCCAGGCACCGGCCGGTTGATGCCCCTCTTTGAGTGCACTACTCGTGATGTATGTAGCATTGCTAGTACTAGTAACTCTTGCCAGTACTGGCATCTCTTACAAATATATCACTAGTGCACTGTTTGCCCACACAGGACACCCACACTCGCCGACTCGCGACTGACTGTTTCGTTACCACTCGCAGTTTTTTTCCTTCGTCACCGCGTGCTTCGCGCAGAAAAGGAAGATGCTTAAAAACAATCTGAAAGCGGTTTGCGACGACGCTACCATCACTGAGGCGCTTGAAATGCTCGGCAAGCCCGAGAACACGCGCGCACAGGACCTGTCAATGCCTCAGTACGTGGCTTTGTTCAACTTCGTGAGAGATGCGGGCCAGGCCAAGGTACGTGTTGGGCCTTTCCCAAATCCCGGACGACTGTGTTCCCACACAAGACTGACACTTTCTTTTATTTATCGCAAGGCGGGGGTTTTGTCGGCGCCGCGCGTGAACAACAGCGCCGTGAAAAATCAAACGCCGAAAAAACAAACCGTGTCGCAGCGCGAAGCGGCGGTGAAAGTGCAGCGGGCCACGTCGCGGCTGATACAGCAAGCCAGGGGAGATGGTTCCAGTACGAGTACGAGTACGTCGGAGGAGTGCGCAAAGTAAGTAGAGTAAGTGTCACCAGAGGTGTACGATTGTAATTAGTACTTAGGGAAGTATTATGGAAGGGTCAAATTTATAAAACTTTTGGAAAGGTCTTGAATCTACAACCCCTCTTTCAGTTTCGCCAAGCGCTTCGCGACTTCCGGGTCGATGGCGTTGTCGTCCGCGGGTCGTTTCCCCTTCCCCTTCGTGCCGTCCGCTTTAGCTTGGATTTCTGAGGTAATAGGGGTGTTCCACCAAATCGGCCCGCCCAAAATGCCGTCGCCCGACGTGCACGAAACGCACCCCGTCTTGACGTTCGGCGCTAAGCGCTGTTGCGGCGCCCGCGATCCCATGGGCACGCGGCAGATACTCGCGGTGCCAAAGTTGGTGTCGCTTTTTTGAATCGCGAGCAACGAGCACAGGTTCTCGTACCCGGGTTTCCGCCATTTCGAAATCAACGCGCCGTCCGCGATCTTCTCGCGTACCAGGTACTCGTACAGTTCGGTACTTAAGGTTTTCTGTTTATACCGCAGGTCAAACAGGAAGCGGTTTTTTTCCCAGTGCACGCGGTGTATTCTCCAGGTCAGTTCGTTTTTCCGTTTACCCTCGTGCTCTTCCGAAACCGCGTCCCGCATTTGCGTTTCGAAGTCCTCGATTGACGACTCGATGGTATCCCAGCCTTCGGGCGGGCGCTTGCCTTTCATGCGGCGGCGGAAGGACATGATGTTTTTTGAGGATCAGGGAACCGACGATTTATTTAGGGCACGTGTGTTGCGAAGTCGGTTGCCAATCGGGGTCCCACGCAGGTTTAAGAAACGCGAGGGCGGGTCTTCGTTCCAACGGGTGGGCGTTCGCGGCTGGGGCGCGGTACGACTTTTGTCGAAAGGGCGCCGGGTCGACGCGGATCGCGAGCCGGAGCGCGATGCGAAGTGAATGAGGGCGATTTTGCATCGGCATTCTCCAGGCCGATGAAATCATTCAAAATCACCTGCAACATTTTGCTGACAACTTGATTTGACCAGCGACGCCCCCCGCTGTCGTCGTCACTCCACGACGAACGGCGTCGCGCACGCGTCGCGCGGAGGCATTCCCCTGGAGGAGTGTGTTAAGGGCGGAAGGTTAAGCGCGGAAGTTAAGTGACGGAAGGCAACTGAGCGTCCGTCGGTGTCTTACGCGCACGTCTGTTGGAACGATCCTGCCCCGACTTTTCAGATGCAGTGGGCGGCTTTGAACGACGCCACCCGCGTTGGCGCTGGGGCTGACCCGGCCACGGCGAGGGCGAATCGGGTGACCTCCGAGGCGGAGGAGTCTCGTTTAACTTCGAGTTACGAGCAGGCGCTTCATTTCATCAGAGACGGTAACCGACACGCCGCGGCGAAGACGCTTCGCGAGATCTTAGAGCACGACATGATGTCTCAGGCCCCGACGCACCGGGTCGTGGCGTGTTCGCGACGAACTCCGGTTGGCAGGCAGGCCGTGACGTTAACCCCCACCATGACCCAGGTCAAGTTCCTCGCCCTGAAGAACCTTGGTAACCTGGTGGCGGACATGGCGGACGAGGCAGAGGCGCGGGGGGAAACGTACGAAGTGCCGGGCAGAGGAGGGGGTGTCTCGGATGCGATGATGTCGTCTGAAAACGCGTTCGAAAATTCACCCGGTGCGATCGATGATGATGCCAATGAACCCTACGGTCTTGCCCTTCGGTGTTACGCCGCGTCCGTGGAGATCGACGGCAGTGACGCTGGTTTGTGGCGCAAGCTCGGCGGGCTCGCGGCGCGGCGAGGGCTGTCGCATCTCGCGAGGCACGCGCTGGAGATGGGCCTCGCCGTGCATCCCAAAAACGCCCTGATGCTTGAAGACCTGGCGGAAACGCTCCTCGCGGTGGGGGATTTTCCCGCGGTGAAGCACGTCGCGCTGCTGATCACAACGTTGGACCCGCGGCACCAACGAGCGTCCGTGATGAAGCGGGCGCCTGAAACGATGCAACCGTCTGGGGGGGGGTTCTTTGTGAAAAAACCGAGGAACAACATGCCCGCGGTCGACGGCGCCGTTGTCGAAGCCGCGCGCGGAGGACACGGTCGCGGACGAGGCCGAGGCCGAGGCCGCGGCACCCGGTCACCTTCACCTTCACCTTCATCACCCGAAAAAGAAAACGAAACCGCCGTGACCCTTCACCTGGAGCGACGCACTTGGGATGCGTTGGCGTCGTGTTTGTCGTCCGCGATGACCTCGCCGACAACGCCTTTCACGCCCACAAAGAAACCGGTAACACAAGCGTCCGCAATGGACACGACCGATGCTGGACCCTCGACGTCACCCGCGGCGCCCACGACACCGGAACTCGAGCAGGTAGATGGCGACGCTTCCGGCGAAGAGGGAACAAGAAACACCTTCGACCCTCTTTCCCTTCTCGGGCGACGCGTGCGGTTTTTGGCGCGCAAGGGGGACGGGTCGTTCGAGGAAATTTTGAACCAGCCCGAAGAGGCGGGCGGGAGAAAGAAGAAAGAAGCGCAGGCCGTTGGTAAAGCGGCCAAGGCGGCGGCTGCGAAGGAGAAGGCTAAGGAGCGCGCGCCCGAACCCGCGGAGCCGGTGTCAGCTCCCGTATCCTCGTTTCCGGAGGATACAGAAATGACGACGCCCTCGAAACCTCCCCATCTCTTGACTGAGAACGAGACACAAACGCTCCCGGAGTCGGTCCCCGACTCAGGGCGCAAGTCGCGTCGGCAGATGGAAGCCGAGGAAAAGGAGCGAGGTGAAGCTGAGGCACGGCGCGCCCTTGAGGCGCAGGCGATCGCAAACGCCGCCGCGGCTGCGGCGAGAGACGAGCAGAACAAGTGGACGCCGCTCTTGAACCTGTCGCACGGATTGACCGAAGCGACGCTCGGCGACGACGCATCCGCCGCCGCGGCGGCGACCGCTGCGGACGCGCTCGCCGCCGCGGTTCCCTTTGAGGAACCTCCGGAGAGGCCGGAAACCACCGAAGGTGTTGGAGATACGTTGCAGAAACCCACCCGAACGCCGACCACAGACACCGTGGACCTGACCGGCGACTCTCCGGACGAACCCGGCGCAGGGAACCCCGCCCGCGTTGAAGCACCCAAAACCGTAACCGAAACCGAAACCGAAACCTTCACGTTCGCGGAGGATTTCGAGGAAACCGCGGAGGTTACCAGGTTCGTGAGTTTCGTTTCTGGGGCGAACTCGGGGGCTGCGGATTGCGCGTGGCGCTTGTTACGCGACGTTACCTCTCGGTGGTGTCCCACGCAGGAGGGCGACAACGGGGACGAAAACGTCAGGGCGAAGGCGAGCGCCAACGCCTCGAAATTCATCCGGAACCAGTTCACCACGAAACGAGCGGAAACCGTGCCTGGCGGGTTCGGCTTGCGGCGCGCGCCGAAGCCCGCGACGCTGCTTCGCCTGGCAGAGGTTTTCGGGCCTGGGCCGGTCGGCGGTGGGTGTGGGTGTGGTGGCGACGCAGAAACCGGAGCGGCGTCCAACCCGAGGGTACACCTGTGCCTCGCGGACGCAGCGACGCGCGCGGCGCGGGCGGCGGCGAGCGTGGTGTGGTCCAGCATGGACGCGAAACAGCGGAGACGGGCAGAGCTTCGCTCCACGAACGGCAGGGCGTCCAACGGGGGGGTGCTTCTCAGCGCCGCTGGGACCGCGGCGGCGCTGGTCGCCACGGATGGCCTGCCCGTCTCGTTCTTCGCGGAGGCGGCGAAACGGCACCTCGCGAGTGCAGTCGCGGCGGCGAGGGATGACGACTACGCCCTTCTCGCGGAGTTCCACTTCGTGTCCGGGAACGTCGCCGCGTTTGATGGGACGATCTCTTTAGCGGAAACGAGGCTGTATGCCGCGGCGGATGCCGCGGATATCGCGGAGGCGCGGACGCACGCGACGGCAACCGCGAAACGCGATTATACCCATAGCCCTAAACATATAAACCCTAAACCCGAGCGCCTCACCGCCGCCGCCGCGCGCGCCGCTTTGTGTGACATCAAGCTGCACGCCGTTGTGGCGAGGGCAGACGAGAAGCTCGCGGCTGGTGATACCGCGGATTTGCTGACGTTACTAGGCGAACTGTTGTTCCCGAAAGAAGGGGACGTTCAGAAAGAACAAGCGCACGCCCCGGTGGTGCTCACCGCGGATGAGCGGAAACACGCCCTGCGCGTGCTCGCTGCGGCGGCCAGTATCGAAATGCAGAAGCGCATGGAGGTTGGTGACGGCGACGGCGCGGACGCGGCGCACGCCGTGGATTTACGAGCAAGAGTCGCTTTGTTCCACTTCGAGCTCGCCGCGAGTACGAACCCGGCGAAGCCCAGCGCGGTGGAGACGTCGAAGGCGATGGTGCGGGGCTTTCCCACCCACCACATACCGCCTCTGCGATTGCCCATACCCCGACTGACACTTTCTTTTTATCGTATCAGCCGGCGCTGTGCGAAGCGGCGAGGGACGCGTTCGCGATCCGCGGTTCTCGGTGGTACGCCCCCGACCAGGACGGCGCGGAGCTGCCGGGCCGCGCCGCCGCGAGGGAAGCCCTCGCCACCCTCGCCGCGACCTTCGCCCGGCTGATGGAGAAGGAGTACGCGTGGCGCGCCGTGGAGCCCGGCGCGGCGGCGGCTGCGGCGCGGAAAAAGATGCGGGGCAGGGACCAGATTTTGCTAAAGGAGGAGCAGATGAGCACCTCGGTGATGGAACGCGCGGCGGAGGCGCTTGCGGTGATCCAGCAAATCGTGACGTCCGCGGATGACCCGATGGACGGGTTGCCACCAAGGCAGGCCAAGGAAAACGTCGCGTTCGAAGACGATACCATGGAGCGAGGCGCGACAAATAATGTCGGCGCCGCCGCAACCGACGCGTGCCCCGCCCCAAACACCACGCCCTCGCCCCTCGCCGTGCTGGCGCTTCACGAACACCTCCACGCCTGCCTCGCGGACTGCAGGTGCTGCTGCGGCTCGTTCCAGCGAGGCGCGTTTCTCAGGAGCAGCATGCCGCGGCTCGCCGCCGCGAGGGCGCCGCTCGCCGCGGAAGCGGCGCGGCTCAAGGCGCTGGACGACGCCGACGCCAAGGCGGAGCGCGCGTTCGCGCGTTTGGAGAAGGAGCGCGTGAAGCACGACGCCGAGGACGCGTTGCGTGTTTCACGGGGGGGGACGTTGGGCGGGGAGGCGAGTGAAGACGAGTGTCCCGGTTTAGGCGAGTCGGAGGACGAGAGCGAGGATGATTCCGGCGGGGTGGGAAGCGAAGACGACGACGCCGACCCTCTTGTCGCCGGTTCCGGCAAGAAACGAGTTCGGGGCGTTAACTCGAGCGGCAAAAAAATCACGAATAAAACAGGCAAGACCGCCGCGGAGATGGCGAATGAATCCAAAGGTGGTGGTGGTGTGCCCACGCTCGGGGACGGGTTCGTGCACTACGCCTCGCACGTGTATTGCCAGTCCAACCAAAGGCCGGAGAGTAAACACTTCGACCTTACGTTTCAGCTGTTCGACCTAACCGGGACTTATTACCAGTTCAAAAACTGGTACGTGTTGCATTTCCCAAATCCCGGACGACTGTTTGACCATACGAGACTGACACTTTTCTGGCAAAACTCCAGCGACCAAACCGGGAAGTACGCGCCTGGGAAGGACGTTTCGTTGTTACGGAGCAAAGTCGCGGTGGCGCGGTATTTGGAGCGGGACGGCCTATCCACGGAGGATATTGAACAACAAGAAGCCGCGCTGAAACAGGCGAAGGACAAGGCTGAGGAGAAACTCGTTTTGCGGAAAGCGGCGGAGCTCGCGGCGGAGGAACTGGTGGCGGATGAAATCGAAAACGTCCCGGTGGTGTTGGGCGACTCGCCCGTGGCGGAGACGGCAACGGCAGCCGTGTCTCGTGTTGTACAAACCCGTCGCCAAGCCGTGGACGGAATCCTCACGAGGTTCGACAAAGCCCTTTCCCAGTGCATGTACTGTTTGTACGGCGTGGAGCTGGTGGACCCGCCGCGGCGGTGTCGATCGGAAGGCGGCGCGCGGAGCGCGAGCAATCTGCAAACCCCGGAGGCGTGCGCGGAGCTCTGGCGGCACGTCCAGCCGTGGGCGGCGACGTTGAAGAGCACGCACACTATTTCCACTTCTTTCTTGCGAGTGCTTGAAAAAATACGCGAACAGTTCCCGCCGGAAAGCGCCGCGCCTTTGGACGGCGACCCGGTGAAGAGGTACCTCGCGACGACGCCCTCCGCCGCCGCGGACGACAACGAGGGCGATTCGTTTGAAATCGCAGTCGTGTGCCTTGACGGCGCGGTGAACGAGACCCCACGTGTTGACACCCCGGACCACGCGCGTCGTGTGCGCGACGGCGACGACCCGGAGGCGGGTCATTTCGGAACAGGCTCTTCGTCGCGAGACGAAGAGCGACGACTCGCCGTTGCGGCGACCACGCGGGCACCGCCGAGTACCGGGCACGGCGACGCGACGGACGAAGACGACGACGTCGTGGACGACGACGACGACGAGGACGGTGACGCTGGAGGCGGAGGTGGTGACACTCTGGTAGGGGACGCTCCTACAGTCGACGCTCCTCCAGTCGACGCTCCTCCAGTTGACGCGATGGTGGTTGACCCGTCACCCGCGAAGCGCGTGGAGGACAACGTCACAGCGCTTACGCAGGCGCTGCAGTACCGGACGTATCTGCCTGTCGCGCCGGCGGCGGTTGCTGCCGAAAACGCAGGAATGCCGCGCGACCGTTTGGACTCGCCCTCCGCACCGACCGAAGACCCGGCGGCGACGTACGGTTTCGTGCACAAAACCCTGCACCGGTTCCTGGTGAACGTGGTTGATGCGCAGGAGAACGCGGCGGCTGGGGACGTGCTGTCGGATACGTTTCCCAAGGTGTTGGACGTGTTGCGGGCGCACTTCGCTGAGGGCGACGGCGCCGCAGACGAACGGGGGAAAGACCAAGTGGTGGTGGCGGCGGCCGGCGGTAGCAACCGACGACGCGCACCGGTACCTACCCTGGACGCCGCGCAAGCCGCGAGGCGAGCCGCCGCTTTGCTAAAAGCGGACTTGATACACAACCCTAACTCGCACCAAGCCTGGGTGGACCTGGCGGACCACATCGACCAGACAAAGGACATGGCGTTGAACGACGCGGCGAAGTTAGTGTCGAGGGAGGCGTGGGGGCGTAGCGTGGAGGCGGCGAGCCTTGTGCAGAAGCTACGTCTGGCGTTGCGAAGGTACGTATTGCGCGGTTTCCAAATCCAGGCACTGTTTGCCGGTTGTCCAGAGTAATTACTCAGGCCACATTACGAAAGACTGACACTTTCTTTTATTTATCGTAAGAGCGTGTTGCGCCGCGGTGGCGTGCGCCACGACGGACACCGAGCGTGTGGTGGCGCACGAGCGGTCAGGGCTGGCGGCGTACGAGCTCGTGCAAGAAGCCCCTCCTTTCCACGACGGGAGGCGGTCGCGGTTGCGCCGAGGCGCCGCCCGGGTCGACGCGCTTCACTTAGCGCGAGACGCCTTCGACGCCGCCTCAGTCGGCGCGCCGAATGAGTGGACGTACAAGTGCATGGGGGCTAAGACGGCGAGGAAGGCGTTCGCGCCTGCCGTTGATATTTTCAAGCGCCTAAAAGAAACAACAGAAGCGGCGCCTGGTAACCTGGAGGCGTTTTACCAAACCCACGCAACGCGGGTGAAGCTTTTGTTGAGGGCGAGGTCCACGCTCGAAACGGCGATGGTACGGAAAAGCGGCGATAGCTGCGAAGGTGGTGTTTCGACTCAAGGCGGCGGCAGAGGACGCGGTCGCGGCAGAGGTTCAAAGGGCAAAGAAAAAGAACCCGCGTATGAACCCGATGACCCGCAAGTGGCGTGCCTTCCCTCGCCTCACTCTCCGTCGCTGGCCGAGGCCCGGTCGATTCTTCGGCACGCCTCTGGTGCGGCGTTCGATGCCGAGTTTGTGTCCGCCAAGTTGGGGCCGTTACAAACGGCTTTGGCTGCGATGGACGACGGCGACGACGCGAACGTGGCACAAATCTGGTCCGCGTCCTTGGACGATGCGACGAGGGCGATCGCTGCGGCCGCGAGGTCGGTTCCCGGGTACCACAAAGCGCACTACCGGAGCGCGTGGTCTTTGTTGAAGCGGAGTTCGAGTGGTGATTTAGGTTTCGATTCTATGGGGAAGGGTACGTCTGTTCAGTCCATCGCACCGTTGACTGAATCGCAATTCGGTTCAGATGTGGACCCTACGGTCGTCACCGCGGAGCGACACTCCCTGGTCGCCGCGCGAAACGCACTCGCCGCGCTCAAGCCGCTGTTCCGCACTACGCACCGGTCGCACAGTAAGGGGTTGTCGGTGTCGGGTCACGGCGGCCCTGCGGACGCGGTGCCAGCAGTAACAACGTCGCCCCCAAAGTTCGCGGTGTTGATGTGGGAAATCGACGACAACAACCTTCGGGTTCGGCGCGGCGCCACGACGTTCGGGCAGTTCCAACTGCAGACCGCCGGGATCAACGAAAGCGCGCGGAAGTTCGTCGGGGCGACGCGCAGAGCAACTCGGCTGTGGCTCGGGTTGTGCTTCGCCACCGGCGACGCCACTGGCCTGGTCGCCGCGAACCTGTTTCTGAACGACAATCAGCGCTCCAGGGAGTGGTCGAAACAAATGGCCGACTTGTCGTCCCTGGCGCTGGCGTACGCGGCGCGGTTGGTGGGGGCGAGTTTGGATTCAATCGGTGATGGTGATGGTGCTGTAACAAGTGACTCTTTAAGCCCTGACATGCAAGCGAACAGCGCCACTGCCAGCGCCCTAGCCTACTGGCTCTGGATGGAGCACGGCGTGGTGGCGGTGGGCGGCGCTGCAAATTGGGACGAGAGGGTCGCAGAGGCGAGCGAGGAACTCGCTTTGGAGATGTCGTTTCACGAACTCGCAAAACGCGGTTTTTCGGCGAGCACGGACCAATCCGAAGTAGACACCGTTTCAGACGCGCCTCCTAACTTGATTGGCGAGTGCTTTGCTGTTACCTACCAAAAGACCGACAAGGTGGACATGTCGAGCTCGAAATTCGAAACGCACGCGCGAAAACACGTCGAGGGCCTGACGCGAAACGACGACGTCGCGTCGCTTCTCGCGTTGTACCAGGTACGTGTTTTCCAATCACCACGTTCCGCCTCCCTGATTGCACATACTCGTACCAGAAGGGACTATTACCTCTGACTGTTTACGTAATACACACTACGAGAGACTGACACTTTCTTTTTTATCGTATCAGGATTCGCAAAAGCGCGTTTCGGAGGCGCACAAAAAACGAAAAGCGTTTGGCGTTTCGCGCAAAAAGCCGGCGACACCGGAGGAGCTGGAACAAGCGACGGGACTGGCAAGGGAGTTACGGGACGGGTTACGGGCGGCGCTTGTGCGGTGCGTTGGTTCGATCCTTGGGAGTGGCGGCGGCGCCGGGGACGGGCGGGTTTCCAGTGGGAAACAAACGAAAACACCGCCGCGACGGGAAATAACCCAACAGTTCGTCGCCTCCGCCTTTTCCGCGCTCGCGGCGGCGCGGGCGTTGCACAAAGAGGCTTCGGCTCTCAGCGCGAGCGCGAGGAAAGACTCTGCCAGCGCGAAATCGGCGAGCGAGTACGCGAAAGCAGCGCACGGAAACGCAAAAGACATGTTCAAACTCGTGAAATCGGGCAATGACCCGATGGCGCCGGCGCCCCGAGACTGTTTGCCCATGCAAGGCGTGGCGTTGACGCCCGCGGACGGCGCACCAATTGATACCGAGTTTGAGCGCGGTCAACGATTGACGCGGGTGGGTAACGAAGTCGAGATGACTCGAACGCGAATTGGGCCTGCAGCCGCGTTTGCGGAGGGTAAACAAAAAGAAGCCACTGCAGCGAAGGCTTTTGAAATCGAAAACGCCGCGCTGTTGGTGCGCGCGGTTGGGGTGGTGAAAAACATGCTCGGCGCGAACGACGCCGCCGCCGCCGACGCCGACGCCGAAACGTCCGATTCCGAAAATTCATTCGGCGAAGGCGGCCCGAAGAAATCGCGCGAACGCAAAGACGCCGCCGTTACCCCGATCACCACCCCGAATACAGTGGACCAGAACGTCGTAGCCGCCGCGGAGGCGGACATGCTCCTGAAAGCCAGGGAGAACTCGGTGCGCGTGCTGGCGACGCCGGAAAAGAAGAAGACGACGACCGGGCGGAGATAGGTTGATTTTGAGTTTGGGGCCGGACGAAATTATTTTCACAAACGCATTCTGCTTCTCTTTGTTTTTGTCTTTTCAACCCAACACATGTCCCTGCGTCCTGTTGCGCTTCGCGCGGCGTCCAGCGCGTGGCGCCGCCACATCCCTGTCGCCGTGCCCCACGTCGCGCGCATGTCGTCCTCATCAAGCCCGGCGTGGTGCGCGCTTCACGGGAAGGGTGGTAGGTTACGGGTGCGAAAAATGTATTCGCGGCGACTCTGCGCGTCGACGTTGCCGACCGCGACCGAAGCATCCACGTTGCCTTACGTGGACACGCACTGCCACCTTGATTTGATCTTCGAGAAGATGAACGCGAGGTCGGTGGGTGGTAAGACCGCGGACAAGAGCGGCATGCCTGCTCCAGGGTCGGTACACCACGCTTCGTGGTTACACGCGGTGCGAACACGCGAGAAAAATTTCGTGCTTCAAAACGGAGTACACCACACACGAAACGGGATTTACGAATCCACCGGCGCGAGCGTCAACACCGTTTCCCCAAAACTCGAAGCGTGTGTTACCGTGGCGTGCAGCGCCAAGGCTCATGGACGAATCCGAAAGATGCTTATTGACGTCGATCCGACGTTTACGGTTCCGGAAGGCGTTTTTGCGGCGTTCGGGTGTCATCCCCTCAGCGCCAAGGATTGGGAACATGAGAATTTACACTCCGCGACGCGGGATTTGCTAATAAATCACCCGGACAAAGTCGTCGCCATCGGCGAGTGCGGGCTGGATTACTACGTCCCGCTGTCGGGAAGGGTGATTAATGGCTCGGGAGAGCGTGAGACCGCGGGTGATGCCATTTCATCGGAGTTGTCGAACCAAGAAAAAGACAAACACGAACTGCAACACAAAACTTTCGTGGCGCAGATGAAGATGAGCAACGAGTTCAACAAACCGATCGTGATCCACACGCGCGAGGCGGAGAGCGATACGTTGAGGTTGATGAAAGAAAATTTACGCCAAGATGCGGCAATTCACGTCCACTGCTTCACGTCACAAAAGTGGTTCGCGGAGGAGTTGCTGAAACACTTTCCTAACCTGTGCCTCGGGTTCACGGGCGTGGTTACGTTTAAGAATGCCGAAGCGGTGGTGGAGGTTGTGAAAATAACGCCTTTGCATCGCATTTTGTTAGAAACGGACGGGCCTTACATGGCCCCTACTCCGAAACGGGGCGAAATCGCGCACCCCGGGCACGTCCCGTACGTCGCTTTGAAGATTGCGGAAATTAAAGGCGTCGCGGTTGGAGACGTTTTAGTCGCGGCGCGCGACGCGACGAGGCGGATTTACGGGATTTGATTTTATTTGAGCGTTATTGACACTGTACTACTCTTCGAAGGTATCATTTCTTTCACCTCTCGTCCCCATCGTCAAAACTGAAATAGCCGCGGATAGTGAACGGCTCTTGTTTGATCTCGGAATCCTGCTTGATCTCCGGCGAACTCTCGGGCTCGCGCTTGACCCGCTTTGCACGCGGCGCAGCCGCGCATGCCGTTTTGCACGCCGCGCAGCTGCCTTTCACCTTGCCGTGAGGGCAAGGGTTGTAGTCCGCGCAGAAGCGCTTCACCTTCCCGTGGGAGCAGGGGGTGCACTCCGCGCAGTAGCTTTTCAGCTTCCCGTGAAGGCAGGGGTTGCACGCCGCGCAGGCCCTTTTCAGCTTGCCGTGGGGGCACGGGTTGCACTTCGCGCAATCTTTTTTCCGCTTGCCGTGAGGGCAGGGGGTGCACAAAGCGCAGTTCCTTTTCAATTTGCCGTGAGGGCAGGGGGTGCACAAAGCGCAGTTCCTTTTCAATTTGCCGTGAGGGCAGGGGGTGCACGCCACGCAGTCGTGTTTCACCTTGCCGTGGGGGCACGGGGTGCACGCCTTGCACCAGTTTTTCACCTTGCCGTGCGGGCAAGGTCTGCACTGCGCGCAGGCGTGTTTCACCCTGCCGTGAGGGCAGGGGTTACAGTCTGTGCACTGGTGAGTCTGCCTCCCGTGCAAGCATCTCTTAAGTCCCCCCATTATCACCTCGCGCGCACTTGCGTATGCGAGCCACGACGCGCGAAGACCGAGTCGTAGCTTTTGAGGGCGTTTTCGTAACTTCCAAGACGACCTGCAAACTGAAATTTGAAAATAAATCAGCTGCGGGCATCCTTTCCAAAAAGCATTCGTTCTCCGCGCGCCCCCTCCGTCCCGATGGACGACGGCGCCGGTACGACCGACCCCGTGACCGACGCGGTTCCCGCGAAAGACGCGACCGCGACGAATTCAGTTGCGAAGTCGCCAAAACCCAGGGCTTCCAAGACGACCGCGTCTGATGCGAAAAACAAGACTTCATCTACCGTGCCTTCGCCAAAGAAAAAGCGCGAAGGGCACTTCGGAGGCAAGGAGTGGAGTGACACTTGCATGAGCTCGCTAATCGCGGGGGTTACGAAGCACGGCCGGCGGTGGCAAGCCATCAAAAGGGACGAGGAGTTCGGCGAATTGTTGCGTGACTTTTCCCTGGACGCGATGAAGCACAAGTGGAAGAACATGCTCAGGCTGGGGATTGTGAAATCAGGTGATGGGGACAAGAAACCGGTCGAAAGCGCAAAACGGCGCCCGGCGCACGCCACGGACGGCAGCGCCGGCGTGGCGAGTCAAATGAAACGGCCGGCCAAAACCGAGAAGGTGGGTGGTGGCACACCCAACAAAGCAACTGCTGAAGCGGAGGAACAAGCCACGGGAGGCACTTCCGCGCCGAAGCGGAAAACGACGGAAGAATCGGTACCGCCAAAACAAAAAACCAGCGCAAGCCGGAAGAGAAAGAAACAAAGCGTCGACGTCGACCCTGTGGCGATTGTTCCCGATCCCGAAACCACTCCGGATTCATCGACTCCGGAATCTGCTTGTGAAACTCTGCGCGTCGAACTTAGCGCAGGTTTGAAAAAAGAGCTCCTCGTGGCGATGGAAAAGATCACCAGAGAGGGGTACCTCGCGACGACGCCGTCGTCGGTGCCGGTGTCGTTAGTTTTACGCCGGTGGCAAGACGAGGCGGTGGTGAGGGCGAAAACGGCGGCGCAAGGCGAGTCAGCGACCGCGTGCGCGGCCGGTTTGATTTCTTACTTCAACCAAACCTTGCGGAACTCGCTTTTGTACCCGGAAGAGTCGGAACAGGCGGAGACGGTGTTGGGAAGTTCGAGTGAAAAAACGCAAAACGTTTCACCCAGCGAGGTGTACGGCGCCGAGCACCTGCTTCGACTTTTCGTGAAGCTGCCCGAGTTGGTTCCCGTGGAGGACATGGACGCGGCGGCGATGCGCGCGGTGACGCAAAAGCTGCAGGAGGTGTTGAGGTGGATGCTTAAGAACTTAGCCGCCAACTTCACGCGCGACTTTTTTTCTGTTGCTGGGGAAACAAAGGAGACAGAAAGTGGTCCGATGGAAACGGCGGTGGAGGCGTAGGACTTTACTTTGAGTCATATTAGCCGAGTCGTTCGTAAGTCGTCATACACGAGTCTCTTACCCTAGTACCAAACGGAAAAACAAACAAGTCTGTTACCCGGAACCCTTCTAGCGCTTCCGTCTGTCACCCGCGGGCGCCGGAACCGGCACCGGTTCCCACCGCATCCACTCCGGGTTCACGCTGAGCAGCTTCGAGTTTGAGGAAAAGCTTTTCATGTGGTCCTCCACGATTTTCGGCGTCGCGCTGACGATGTGCTGGCCTTTCCAGTACTTCAGCAGGTTCAAAGACGTCAACGCAGAACTGATGTCGTACTCCCGGAATCCCGTTTTTGCAGATAGGTCCTTTAAGCTCAGCGAAGCTTTGTGCTGGTGTAACGTTTGCAACAACACGCGACACCAGAAGCTGCGGTAGGAAACTTGCCCGAGGTCGCTCAGCGGCCGCTCCGGCGTGCCAAACTTCCCTTCCCGTTTCGACAGCTCGTACGACATTGAGATGAGCAAGTTGCCGTACCCCCGCCTTTGGTACGGAGGCAACGTCAAAATACACGCCAGGTTGAAATCCTCGGCGGAGAACTTTTCCTTACTGAAATACCCCACGGCGACGTGGTTTCCAGTCACCGCGTCTTTTTCGGTGAGCACGTAAAACAGAAACGGCGCAACGTCGAAGTACAGCGTTTTGTGGTCCAGAAAAAGCTTCGCGAGCAAACAAAGGTTCTGGCAGTACACTTTCATTTTCGACCCGTCCACTTCCCAGAACGCGAGGTCGGGAGGGGGGTCCTTGATATCGCCCTCGGCGTCGTCGCCGGATCGTTCGTGTGAGTAAATCATCTTGCCAGGCGGGTTTTTCGCGTCGCACTTCGCTTCGTGCGCCCCCAGCGTCGCTCGTTTCCGGAAGTACTTTAAGCATGTTTCGCACACGTAGAGCTTGTCGCACTGCACGTGGGGGGGGGGAGGGGCGCCGGAAGGGTCGGTAGCCGGTGTACTAGTAATTCCATTCTCTGTTTTTTTCCCAACCGCCGCCGGGTACGGCGAAAAGTACCACGCGTCCACTTCGTGTGCGCCGCACTGCACGACTTTCACGTTCTTCACCTTTGTGCGTTCGTCGTGTTCTTTTTCTAGTTTCTGATCAATCGGTGCAAGGTCCTCAACCGCGCCGGTTTTGTTGTTGATCTCGTCGTACCGCCGTTTCAAGTTGCGCGTGAGTTTCCGGCCACCGCTTCGCGGGGTATCGCCGTCGCCCGCGCGCGGAGAAAGAACGTTCCCCCCAATTTCGTCCTCGGTGTCCTCAACGCTGAGGGCGACGTACGGCTCCAAGTGTTTCGATTCGAGCCACTCGTCGAGTCTTTTGTCGAACCCGACGTACCGGACGTAGTGCGAGCGCGTCGCGGCCGCGGATGACGGATCGGTGGAAGATTCCAGTAATCCATCATCACCGATCGTCGCAATTGGCACGAATCGCACGTCGATGACATCCGCGGGGTGGTACGCGTTGTCGAACGATGCCAGCGCGGAAACGCGATCGCCCACCTTGTACTCCTTGGGGGGGGGGACCACGGCCACGTCGAGGGTCAACGGGGGTGTGACCACGGCGCGCGCGTCGGCGGTGATCGCCAAATCGTCCGCCGTGATCGTCACGGTTTCGCCAGTTGGCTTGGACACCCCCGCGGCTTTCACCGACCCGCCCACCAGAACCTCCGCGACAACCAGGCTGTCACTTCCGCCGTTCGCGGTCACCGCGGTGCCGCTCGGGGGGGGCATATCCGCGTTCGTCATGCCGGTGCGACGCGATCTGAGGATTCGACAAAATGATAAATGTGTTGTGGCCGAGACAGACAGGTGGCAGATTTTTTTTCTTGGAGTGGACGAAAGAGAAAAGGCACCGAAAAGCTACGACTCCTCCTTGTTCGAGCGCAGTCGTCAGTCGTAGCGCGCGCGGACCGGCGAACGTTCACTAGCGTTGGCAGGTATGAAACGATGCTCGCACGGCAAGGTGAAAAGCAACTGCGCTGTGTGCAACCCTTGCCCCCACGGCAAGCGGAAAGGCAGCTGCGTGGTGTGCAACCCTTGCCCCCACGGCAACCGGAAATACCAGTGCGTGGACTGCAACCCCTACCCGCACGGCAAGGTGAAATACGTCTGCGCGGAGTGCAACCCCTGCCCTCACGGCAGGGTGAAACACGCCTGCGCGCAGTGCACCCCCTGCCCGCACGGCAAGGTGAAAGGCAACTGCGCGGAGTGCACACCTTGCCCACACGGGAAGCTGAAAAAATACTGCCTTGACTGCAACCCCTGCCCCCACGGCAAGCGGAAAAGGGACTGCGCAGACTGTAACCCTTGCCCTCACGGCAAGGGGAAACACCACTGCGTGGACTGCAGCCCCTGCCCTTACGGCAAGCGGAAGGACAGTTGCACGGCGTGCAACCCCTGCCCTCACGGCAAGCAGAAACGCACCTGCGCGGAGTGCAACCCCTGCCCTCACGGCAAGCGGAAAGACAGTTGCACGGCGTGCAACCCCTGCCCGCACGGCAAGCGGAAAGACAGCTGCGTGCAGTGCAACCCCTGCCCCCACGGCAAGCGGAAAAGCGACTGCATGGTATGCAACCCCTGCCCCCACGGCAAACGGAAAAGGGAGTGCGCGGCGTGCACCCCCTGCCCTCACGGCAAGCTGAAACAGCGCTGCGCGGCGTGTAAGAAGGCACGCGCGGAGCGGTCGAGTTCGCTCGAGATCCAGCAAGAGCCCGAGGTCAAGCAGGAGCCCGAGGTCAAGCAAGAGCCCGAGATCAAGTAGGAGCCCGAAATCAAGCTCGAGCCCGAGATCAAGCAGGAGCCGTTTACCATCCGCGGCTATTTCGGCATCGGCGAGGACGAGGCGTGACCGGGTGGATTTTTTCATCGAGAGAAGTAAGGCGACGCGCGAAAAAGACAAAGCTTTGACGGTAGTGGTGACTTGTAAACAACAGATCAGGAGTCACTAAAAAGGAATTGGACCCGGGTTCGCCCCGGGCGGAAAGGTTTTGTATCCAAGGGATTTTTCTTTTAAAAAGAATCGGCGAGATCGTTCTTCTTTACGTTAAATAGCAACGCGTCGTGTCTCCCATAAAAAATACTCCCATCACTCATACATACCCTTCCCCCCGACTACAGGTGGAACACATCCCCCAAACCCTCCACCACCGCCGCGGTGAACAACCCGAACAGCAGCAACGGTATGACGTACCCCGGCAAACCCGTGTACTCCACCTTTTCGAACGAAACGCCTTCGCCTTCGTTCGAGAAGGTGGTCGTGGACGTCGTGGTGGTGCTCGTGGCGGATGTTTTCTGGCTGGAGGTCATTGACGCGCTTTGAGTTGAGGAAGACGAGCTTGATGACGAAACGCTGCTTCCGAACTCGCGTTCCACGCGCTCGAGGTCCGCCAACTCACTCTGTTCGCGTTCCAGCGCCGCCGCTTCCGCTTCCAGCGCTTTTTGCGTCGCGGCGAGCTTGGCCTTTTCCGTCTCCAGCGCCGCGCGCTCGCGCCGGCGCTCCAAACGCGCGCCATCCGTGCGCTTGGTCACCGCATCCATGGACTGGGAGGCCTCGACAAGCGCGGCAGCCGAGGTTTTCGTGGTGGTGGCGTTTTGGACAGCTTTCGTGTACGTTGTGGTGACGATGGTTTTGGTGTACTTGAACACGGCGGTTTCGTACGCCATCTCCGCCGTGACTTTCAACGTGAACTTTTCCGTGACTAACTGCTCAGCCTTTGTGACCGCGGCGTCTCGCTTCGCGCCGTCAGGCATCATCTGCGCCTCTTCGAACTTCAAAACCGCTTGCTCAGCGGCTTTCTTCGCAGCCGCAACCGCCGCGCGCGCCGCCACGACCTCAGGCTTGTTCATCGCGATTTCCATCGCGCGTTGCGCGTCGCTCGCGCGCTTCTTTTGAGACAGCGTCATCGCCTTCGCCACGTCTCCCGTTCCAATGGTCCGCAACGCCCGGACCGTCGCCGGGTTCGCGGTGAGGCCTTGTTTCCGTCGAAACTCGGTGATCCACTCCTCCGCGTTTCCGACACCGTTCGCGGCGTAGCGTTTCGCGTTCGCCAACCCGAGGCGTTTCTGCACGCGCGTCGTTCCAAAGTCCGTGACTTTTGATGGAAGCTGCGATTGTGAACGAAAAATGGTTAACGTCTTGCACGGCCTCCACAGTGTGCCTGGATTTGGGAAAGGCCCGATACGATACGTACCTGCACTACGAAAATAAGGAACTTTATGAAGTACGGTTTCAACCAGTTCAACTGAAACGAAAGCAAGTAAACCCCTCCCGCGAGCAGCGCGCCGAGTAACGACGAGTACTCCGAATTCACCACGTACAAATCCAACCGCGTCTCCCCGGTACTCCGCAGCACGGCGGCCAAATTGCCAAACAGGGATATCAAATTCGGCGACGCGCCGACGAGCGCACACACTATGGCGCGCACATGAACCCCGTTTCGGTACCAGTACTTGTCTCCTCGCTTTTCTTGCAAGGTAGGGTGCGTTGTGTTCGTTTGAAAGGAGGTCTCTTTGGTTTGACCCGCTCCTTTGCACAGGTCTTCCTTTTGAATACTTCGTTTCTGCGTGACCCAGAAATCGGCCAGCATCACGCCGATCGCGGGCGCCACCAACAAACTCCCAATCCCGATCACCCAGGACGCGGACGCGATGACTTGCTGCCACGTCAGGCCGATGGGCGCCGCTATTAGCGCGACTAACGCGAGCACGAGCGACGCGGACTTCCCGGACATCGGTTTGATGGCCCGGATGGACGCCACCGGTCCGACGCTCGCGGCGATTGCGTTGGTGACCAGACACGCCACGAGGACTACCGGCAAGCAAAGCACGGCGGGCGATGTCGCGACTCCCGACGCCGCGACCGCGGCGCACCCGGCGAGCACGGGTAGCCACACCGCCTGTGCTTTGAGAAACGACTTGACATTCACCGCCCTTCGCGCGTAATCCGGAAGCATCGCGCTCAGCGTGAACCACACCCCGGCGGTTAGGACGGCGTGCGCCCAGAACTCCACCGGCGGTATCGGCGTGGGCGACGTCGCACCCAGGGCGTTCGCTTCGTGGATGCCGTCGACGACAGTTTTGAATGCCAAGGTAAACACCGATATCGCCGCGGCTCGTGCGCATACCATCAGCCGTTTGTCCGGTCCGAGTAAGGCTAGTAACAGTTGCGCTGACCAGAACGCCAAGTACGCGACGGCGCGCTCCACGCCGCCTAAGAACGTGCTCGGGTTCGCGATGATGCCGTCAAACGCGATTCCGTCGTGGCAAATCGCGCTTAGCAGGGACACCAGGGCTTCGCCGCCCACCAGGGTAATCAGGGTGAACAGGAAAAGCCCGAGGGTACCTCGGCCCAAATCCGCGAACAGCGCGCCTTACGATAAATGAAAGAAAGTGTCAGTCTTGTATTGGGAACACAGTCGTCCGGGATTTGGGAAAGGCCCAACACGTACCTCGGACGCCGAAAGAAGCGCGCGCGAAGATTGGAAAGTTTACGTCGTGCGTCGCCGCCGGTTTCGTGATGGCGGCGATTAAAGGCATCGCCATCGCGGTTCCAACCGCCGTGCTTAAACCCAGTTGCCACCACACCAGCGGCGCCAGGGACGAAAGGTTCCACCGCACGAAACCGAAGGGTACGGAGTACACAACCGCGCTCACCGCCATGCATATCCAAACCGCGAAGGAACGATCGTATTCCAGGTTTGATTCTCCTGCTGCGTAATCGGAATTGGACGCCATCGCGGCGCCGTCCTCGTCGTCGCCGCCCTCACTCGCGTTGGCATTCGCCACCACGTCGTTCCACTGTTCATCGTCCAAAAATGATACCGGTAAATCCTCGGCTTTTGCCGCGGCGGGGCGGATGAAACGGCGCGCGGTGAACGCGAGGTGAGGACGGTGGAATTTGGGGTGGTGACCGAAACGCGCGCCAGTTTTGGTGGTGGCGGTACCGATCGCACCGAAGGCAGCGACTTGGGAAGTCGGAGTTAGGCGAGTCCGCACGGAACAAGTGCGCCTCGCCGAGCCTCGGCCGGTGCCTGGCACGCTCTTAGTGGCGGTGACGCCGAGCATGGCACCGGGGACGCTCGCGGACATCGGCACGGGTGGAAAACGACGTTTCACCACGACGTGATTCTTGGATGTCTCCTTTACTTTTTTTGAATGTCTCTCCTCCTCGCGTCGACGGAGGGACAAGCGATCAGCGGTCCAAGGCTCCGGACGGTGGAGCCTCGCGGTACACGCAACGCGGGGGTCCGCGGAAGTACCGACGAGGAGCGGAGTGAGGGGGACTGATCGGGTTGGAGGAAGGTTGGCACGGTGCCACAATTTCGCGGGAAGATGATCAAGACTAGTGATTTCGTCACTCCAATCGTTAACACTCACTTACCATAGTCGATTTGTAACCGTCTGACCGTACAGCTAGCTGTACACGGCTGTACGGTGTCCGCTCCGACTTGGCCCGGGAGGCACTTAACTCAAGAGTTAACTCAAGCAGGAGACCCAGAGAGGCAAAAAAAATCGATTCCCTTGGAACGATGACGAGGCAAAACGCGCTTTTTCGGGAAGTTTTTAAGATATTTGAGCCCCGCGCTCGCGGACGCCACACTTCCCCTCGCCGTCTCCGCTCACCGCCGGAAACCCGAGTTTCGCGCTCTTCAGAGTGCCACACGCGTCCTCGCTCCACACGCGTCGTTCCTCGGACCGCGCGTTCGCGTAGCTCCGTCGTTTCGGTGGAGAAAATACGACGTCCGATAAAAAAGATGAATGTTTCTTTGCTGAGTCAAAATTCCTTGTCCTCCCTCGCGCTGGTGCAGTTCAGGCAGCCGCGGCGTTCCGCGAAGTTCGCCACGATCGTGCGCTACGCGGGCGAGGATAAAGCCGCGCCGAAAATGAAGTTGGCCAAGGAAAAACCAGCGACGCCGAAGATGGAGCTGGTCGACGCGGACGCGTCGATCGAGCCTTGCTTAGTGGGGTGGTCCGACACCGACGAAAACGGCGTGGACGTGTACTGCTGCGAACAACCGGGCGGGGCGATTCAGTGCAAAACCGTCGCCGCGAACCCGAAGCACGAGGAGTGCGCGCTGGAAACGCAACCGGACGGAAGTTTCGATATCAGCTGCGACGAAGACGACGCGGTGGAACCGGTCGCGTGAGAAGAAAAGTGTACCTCAAGGTAGAAGATGAAAGGTTTAAGATTGTAAGAAGTCGTGTGTCGTCTTGCTATCGGTGTCTTTGTCACCGTCAGACTGTCAGCGTCCGATATCGGATACGTGTTGAAAGAATGCATTATTGTGTTGTAAAAAAACGTCAGCGTCTCTGCGTTTACTTGACGTCAATCCCGGAATCCGCCGCCGCCGCCGCCGGCCCGCCTCCGCCCATCTTTTTAAGTGCCTCCGCGATGGCCATCCCGCCGGTCATGGCCATGCCCAGGGACGCCGCCGCTGCCGCCGCGGCGCGCATCCCGGCGTCGCTTTCAGCGGGCAAGGCCGCGGCGACCACCGGCTTGGCGAGCGCCGGGTCTTCTTTCCCAGCCACCGTGACGCACGTGAACACCTCGCCGTCCCCCAAACCCAGGGCTTGGTACACCTCGTACAGGTCCTCAACAGTTGAGGCTTCGTACATCGCGGGCAAATCGCTGATGCAGCTCACTTCCTTCGCGGGCGCCAACGTGTCGCCAAGCGCGGTGTACTGCATCAGGTCCACCCAGTACGCGTTTGTTTTCAGCTCGGTTTCGTGCCTGGTTAGTAGTGTCATTCTCGCACGCTCCACCTCCCTTTGCGTCACGCGCTGCTGCTTGAACCCCCGGAGCACGCGCAGCGCCGCGTTCAGGGCGTCGTCTATTTTCGCAGGCGTCGACGTGACCACCAGCCTGTAGGTGGTGGAGTCCGCGTTCTGTAACCCGAAGGCGAGCTGGAAGTTGCAGTCGTAGGTGAGGCCGAGGGCGTCCCGGACCGTGGTGAACAAACGGCCCCCGATGACTTCAGTCAACAACATCCCAGCCACGAAAGTAGCCAGCGGGTTCGCGCGCCGCGCGCTCTGCGCCGCGAACGGGTTACCGGCGACGTGCGCTTGTTGGTTCACCTGGTCCAAGGGGTGGTACCCGAGTTGCTCAGCCATGGTTTGCGCGACAGTTCCGTTACCGTCCACATCTTCGGGTTTTACGGACGAAATTTCGGGTAACGTCGGGTTGAACATGGGCGCCCACATTTTCGGTCCCGGCCCGGCTAAAACAGCGCACGCGCGTTCGTCGGAGTCCCGCAGGTACACGCGCTGCTGTCGCGTCGCTGCGTCGCCTGGGTCCACATTCCGCAGCGTCAAAGGAAGCAACTCCAGCGGGTTGGTGTCATTCTCCGGGTGCGTCGCGCCACCTGGCGTGGCGGTGCCTAGATACCGGACAATCAGCAAGTCCAACTCCGTAGGGTCCACGTCCCCTGCGATGTTTACCTCAAGCGGCCCCGCCCTTAGCTGGTGCGTCACCGCGTCTTTCACGCCGTCGATGGTCAAAGCGCTGAGCTCTGATCGGTTTGGGTCCATCAGGCGCCGGTCCCCAAACACGGCGTGGTTCACCGCGTCGTGTGTTAGCAACTCCAGGTTTCTCTGCGTGTTCAGCTCGAACATGCGGTAGATGTCCTTCACGCGCTCCAGCGCGTTCGCGTCCCACACCGGCTGTGAGGTGAGCAGGTGAATGATTTCGAGGGTCGTCCGCAACCCGCCCTTCACCGCGAACGCGGCGTCCAGAAAGAGGTACTCCGCTTCGGGTTCCACTGATACCAAGAAAAGAAAGTGTCAGTCTTGTATATCGCGATGTATGGACAACAGTCACCAGCTTCGGTAAAACAGTCGTCCGGGATTTGGGAAACGCGCAACACGTACCTTCGAACATCACCAGGTTTTGCATGGTGATCAGCTCCACCTGTTTCCGCGACCAAGGCCCCACGGCGCCGACTTCCTGTAGCGTCCGGAACCCCACCGCGGCGGCGCCGATTCCGCCAGGGCCGGCGGTAGTGCTCTCCGCGGTTCGCCCGCCCGGAACGACCAAACGCAGAAACGCGCTGCCCGGTTCGTTGTTCGTCACCCTGTAGTTCACCCGGATGCCGTTGGATAAAACGCGCTGGTGCACGCCTGTTTTTTCGTCAACCGTGCTTGACACGATCGTGGGGGTTCGTGCCTTCACCAGCTCGTCCAGGTCCGTTTCGCTGAGCAGCTCGTCGGGCACGAACACGTCCTCGATCGGGTCGATTTCGCCGTAATCCGCGCTCAACACGGCAATCACGTCTTGTTCAAAAATCGAAAACGGTACCTCCACGCCGTCGTTGTCCGTGGTGGTGGACGGGACGCACGCCACGATCGCGGTGGTGAGGCCGCCCACGGGGTCCCTTTCCGTGGCATCCTTGCCGTACTCGGCGAAAAAACCAAGAAGCTCCCTCGCGACTTCGTTGACCCCCTCAAGGCAAATCACGTCATCCAGCCTTAACAGCGCCTCGTGCCCCTGTACCTGGTCCATCACCACGTGCCCCAGCGCGTCGTGCTCCATCACGAAGTCGAGGTTCTCCAGTGACGGCACGAACCCGGCTTGCTGCGCGAGCTGTTCCGAGTCTCTCATCATCGCCGATTTGAACCGCGTCAGTTCGCCCAGGGTTAGCCCGTGTTGCTTCAACCGCCTCGCCTCTTCAACCGCGACTTGCAGCGCGTACTTCCAGTGCAGGGGCTCGCAGGTCACGGTGACGGTGGACACGGTACACCCCTCCCTGGCGCTGTCGCTGTGGTCTAGTTCGCACCGCTTGTAGTGCTCGTGGTCCAGTTCCGCGTAGCGCGACTGAATCCGTGACTGCAGCACCAGCAGCGCGATGCGCTGGTTCACCGTCCTGTGCAAATCGCCCATGTGCCGCAACGGCAACACGGGGAGTTTCGAAAAGATGTTGAACGAGACGTGCGACAGGTGTTCGTGCTGGAACAGTTGTACCCCCGATTCGGTGGCGACCATGGGCTGGAACGGGTCCACCAGATGCGCCAAAGACGCGCGTTCTGCGTTTTCGCGAATCGCGGACGCGGCGCTCGGCGGACACCCGAACGCATGCTGCGATTTTAAACGCGGAAAGTGTCAGTCTCTCGTAATGTGTATTACGTAAACAGTCAGAGGTATAGCCGTCCCTTCTGGTACGAGTATGCGCAATCGCGAAGGCGGAACGTGGTGACTGGGGAAGTTCCGTACCTTCACGGGCGGCCGCACGGCGTGGCGGTCTCGTAGCTCGTTCGGGGTGTCGGGTGTGTTGTTGGGAAGGCTAGGGGCACCGGCACCACCGACGACTCCCTCAAACGCCTTGACGCTATCCGGGGACCGGGGCACCTCATTTACAAACCCTTCCGGGTGCGTCGCCGCGCTCGCCGCCCCGAACGCGTTTTCGATCATCTCCACCACCCCCGGCACGTCGGCGTGGAAGTCGCCCACCACGTACAGCGTGGCGTTCGCCGGGAAGTACCAGCGCTCGTGGAACTGCCTGACCTTCGCCGCGTCCCAGGTGACGACTTGGTCCAGCTTGCCTATTGGGAAGCGGCACCCTAAATTGTTGTCCCAGTGCAGGTGCTGTAACAGCTGGCAATCCACCCGGTATTCGATGGTGTTCATCATCTGCGCCTCCGCTAAGACGGCTTTTTTCTCCTTCGCCACGCGCGTATCAAGCAGCTGCGGGTTGAACGCGACGTCGTACAGAATGTCCAACACGTTGGGGATCATGTACGTGCTGTCCTTGTTGTGCGTGGGTGAGTGCACGTGGAACACGGTGTGGTGGAAATCCGTGTACGCGTTCCCCCGGGTCCCTGACCCCAACCACGCGTCGCGTTTTTTCGACCCCAAAAACGTGACGTGCTCCACCAGGTGCGCCAAGCCTTGTTCGTCCTCCCGTTCATCAACGCTCCCGACGTGCATCTCAAGGTGCGCCTCGAACCGGTCGCCAGGGACTTTGTTGGGTAACACCACGTACCTAAGGCCGTTCGAAAGGCGGCCTCGGTGGATATCGGCGTGCGCGGGGAGCTCTTCGTCGAGCAAAGACTCGACCACGGCTGGGGCCATCACGTCCGCCAGCGCGGTGACCACCGAACTCCACCGGCCGTCGGACGACCGTGAGCCGGGTTCCTTGGAGCCGGCAGAGGCGGACGGGTCCGGTTTCGCGGCACCCGCCGAACGCACCTGCGGTTGCGCCGCGCGCCGGCTCGCGGCTCTTGGCACGACCCGGCGCCCGCGCAGGGGCGCCACCACGGCGGCGTGTCTGGGGGGGGCCCCGACACGACCGGCACCCAGGGAGAGAGACGCACCGGTGCTGGCCATCGCCCTTGTCACCGTGCGGGAAGACGCACGACTCACAACCGCGCGCGCGCGGACGCCGCGAGGCTGGGCGACGCGCGGCGCCACGAGCGACGTCGCGTGCGGGGCGAGGCACGTCATTGCACACCCTCGATTCCCGTTGTTCTCGCGAAACACGTACGACGACGCGTCAGCCCTTGCTTTGTCTTGGCGTGCGCGGGATCGACGAGACGCGCGCGGCGGTCGTGGGCGCTCGGTGAGCCTCGGAAACGCAAACGCTCTCCCTACGTAAAAACACCGGACACGGCGCGCGGGGTTAAGTGCGTCCACGTCGAGCAGGCAGGCGGCGCTTGTAGGAGGAGCATTATCGAGATCTCTCTTGAGCCCACGACTCGGCGTACTTTTGGCTTCCTGGCTACGATTTTGGAGAAATGGAAGCTCGTGGGCGACAGATTGATATTACTCGAGCCCCCCCATTGACGATTCAATCCAGGGATCGTGACTTTTTTACCCGTTTGCGAGGCGAAGCCAGCGGAGCAGAAATGTGGCGACGAGGGAGGGACGAGCGAACTCCGAAGCGAGTTGTGCGGTTCGGTTTCGTTCTCAAGCCGCCTCTTCGCATTGCGGCCGCGCGGCCGCTTGGCGCGTACCGCTCGGGCGGGCCTTACCGGTTTTTTCGACCGAGGCGTGCGTGTTACCGAGCACGGGAACGACGGACGTGACCGACGTTTTCCTTTCCCCTCGTCTACGATGTCCAACGTCCAAAGAGTCGCCTCGCAGACGCGACTGGAAGATGCGTTTGATGTGAACGTGGAGGATCTGCAGACGCTCGGGACGTTCATCATCAACACCGCGCGTGACGAGGACACTTCGGATTTGTCGATTTTAATTCAAAGCATCGGCACTTCGTGTAAGTACATCGCGAACTGCGTGCGTAAGCTGGGTTTGGCGAACGGCAAGCTCGGCGGGAAGGCGGGTACGGAAAACGTGCAGGGCGAGGAACAGATGAAACTGGATTTGGTGGCGCACCAGGTGTTCGCCCGGGGTCTTGATAGGAGTGGGCGGTGTACGCTGATGGTAAGCGAGGAGGTCGAGCAGCTGATTCCGTGTGCCACGAGTCCTCATGGCCGGTACGTGTGTGTTTTCGACCCACTTGATGGGTCGTCCAACATCGATTGTTCGGTATCGATCGGTTCGATTTTCGGCATCTACAAGGCGAGCGAGCGCGGCGTGCGAAACGATTGCGACGCGCTTCAGCCCGGGAAGGACATGGTCGCCGCGGGGTACGCGCTTTACGGCAGCGCGTGTAACCTTGTGTTAACAATCGGCGGGTGCGTGTATGGTTTCACCCTGGACTCATCCCTAGGGGAGTTCGTGTTGACGCATCCCAAGATCCGCGTACCGAGAAGCGGCAAGATTTACTCCATAAACGAAGGTGCGTCGTAGGGGGTTTCCCGAATCACGGGACGAACGTTTCACGCCCCTCTTTCAGTGCACTAACACAATAGTAACATTTCTGGCGGCAACTGTTACAACTGCATACATCACACGTGCACTGTTTTACCGAAGCTGGTGACTGTTTGTCCATACATCGCCCAATACAGTACACCCGTAGACTCGGGACTGACACTTTATTTTATCATCGTAAGGCAACGCCAAGTACTGGGACCCGGGCATGGCGAACTACGTCAACCACGTGAAGCACGTGGAGGACCCGCCGCGGAGCTTGCGGTACATCGGGAGCATGGTCGCGGATGTGCACCGGACGTTGTTATACGGCGGAACTTTCAGTTACCCGAGCGACTCGAAATCCAAACACGGGAAACTGCGAACGTTGTACGAGTGCTTCCCTATGGCGTACATCATGGAGAAAGCGGGGGGCGCGGCGAGCGACGGATGCGGCCGAATTCTGGACATTCTCCCCACACATATTCACCAAAGGTCGCCGATTCACATGGGCAGCGCGGATGACGTGGCGGAAATCGAACGGTTTCTGGCGAAACAGTAAGGGGTAGTTGGATGGTTTGCGTTGCGTTGTGTATGAAAGAGTTGACGAAAGAGTTGAAACACAAAATGTCTCGTCTACAGTATTGCGCTGCTCGGCGCCATCCCCAGCTCCCGTTTATGCTGCACCAAGATGTGAACAAGGTAACCGAAAAACACCAGGTTCCCGCAAATCAGGGCCTTGGAAAGCGCCGCGCGTTTCATCCCCAACACCGTCATCCACGTGCCGGGCGCCAGCATGGCGAGCTTCTTGTCAAACGCCGGCGCGTCGTTGATGTCATAGAAATACAGCAGCGCTATGACGCACGCGAAGGTGGTTACGTATACGGGTATTTTGTCGTGATCCACCAGGTTCTTGCCCTGGTTCGAATCCCAGTCATCCTCTGCTTTTTTGAACGAAGTCCCCCTTTCGCCTCCCAACACGCTTCCCCTGGGCGACTCCGGCACGCGGTTCCCGCTTAAAATCAGCTCCTCCTGCGCCGCGGTGAGCCGGCGCTGCATTTTGTGTCGCATGCGTTCCGAATCACGAAGTTTTTCGTACACCGTTTTGTACCTTCCGTCCGCGTCATCAAGCTGGTCATTCAGCGCCGCCTGCGCGAGCTTGTGTTTCTCCCTTAAGCCTTTCAGCAACGCGGTGTCGAAGCTCTCGCCGGGGTCCCCCGAAAACTGCCGCGCGAACAGCTCGTCTATTCCCACGCCAGGAACCCCGGTGATTGACCGGAACATGGCTGTTGAGACGTGAAAAGGCAGGGCCAACAAACAGTACAGATGCACGGAAAGCGCCACCGGGTAGATCGCGAGGCACTTCCCGAGCACACGCGAAACCTCGGCCACGTCGCGGCGACGCATGGCGAGGTTTGCGAGATTTCAAGAATTCAAGATGCCAACGTCTGTTTTCGCGTTCTCACCGGGAGGTGAAACACCGCTCCCTTCACGGTGGGTACGGCGGGACAAGGCCAGCCGACCGGCCACGCGTCTCTGTCCGTGGGCGTTGAAACGCGACCGGACCGACCGGACCAGGGACGACGCGTTTGGCGTTGTGCGACCGCCGGGCACGGGGACGCAGGCGATTTACAAGCAAGCTCAACACTGCAAAACTCGCGCGCAGTTTTTATACGTAAATCTCAAAAAGAAATTTCCACTCGACGACGTTGGGGACTACAAGTAGCCACGGTGGCAAAACGAGAGGCAAACGCGCGCAGCGTGCGCTGGCACGTTTGGAACGGCCAAACTGTGGAATCTCTTCGCGAAGAAAGCCAAACACAGGAGAGATGGAGACTTGACAAGAGGGCGGACGCGCGGGACATAAAAAATGGACACTAGTACGGGAAAGAAACGAGAAGATACATTTGAAAGGAACAAGGAACCATCAATCATCAATCGCCGCCTCGCGAGTTTTCTTCATTTACGTTTTGCGTCACGCCCGTCGCTCGTACCGCGCGCTCTGGCCTTCCCCGGCGCAGCAGGTACTACTTCTGTTCAAAAATTCCGATCGACTCACTGCGGCGGTGGTTAGTCTTTCTTCGCGTTCCCGCCCGCGTTCGCGGCCGCGATTCCCTCTTTCGCGCGTTTCGACGCCTCCGCCGCGGCGCTCATGGTCTTTTCAAAAGCGTCGCTTCCAAACTTTTGCAACTTGTCCACGTCCACGTGCTTCCCCAGTTCCTTGCGCGCGGTGTTGATGTCGCCTTTCGCGAGCGCGTGCGAAATGGAGTCGATAACAGGCTCCGCGTGTCGCAGCGCGTCCTTGAACACCTTCTCGTAAAGCACGATCGCGCCTTTGAACCGCGGCGACGCGAGCCAGAAAATAAACGCGCACTTCGCGAACCGGTACCCGGGGATCCTGGAATTGTAAAAAAGAAAGTGTCAGTCGGTCGTAATGTTCGTAACTCGTATTCCGCAAACAGCGCACTTTTGATGTATTTGTAACAGCCGCGAGTACTGGTAAGAGTTGCCAGTAGTAGGTACGTTACTAGTGTTCCCGCACTTCCGTTGAATGACTAGTAAATGGAAACACGCACCAAAACACGAAGGAATCCGCGACGGATTCGAAAATCATCATCATGCTGTACACCACCCAGTACGTCAGCCACTGTGTGTCATCGTCAGTCGCGTCGGACTCGATGGCTTTGTAGGACGCGTAACTGGGTTGGTGCGAGTTGGTTTGGAGGGGGGGGGGTCAGGTTTCGGGTCCGGGAGGCGGTCGTGGCCAAACGCGGGAAAGCGGGAAAATGAAGAAATGAAGTCCGTCTGCACGCGTCGCGAGTGCGGCGTACGGAAATTTGTGGGCTCTCTTGCTCGGGCAGGGCGTGAATCACGCGGCGGGGGGGGACTTACGCGGGGTACAGGAAACCCAGGAAAAAAGTGTAGACGCGGAAGATGGCGGAAAGCATCTTGTGCGCGAGTGGTCGTGACAGACGTGCCTCGAGTTGTGCTGTGTGGCACGCGTGTCGAACGGAGATCTGGTCGAAGCGTCGTGAGCGTGAAAACAACGAACCCCTTTGGCGCGCAAAACACAGGAACACCCTAAACCAAAATTCGGGTTTTGTTACGTTCGGTTGGGGGACGGGCAACCACCGAAACAGGAACCACCGTCGGGATTTTTTACGGTGAGCCACCGAGGGATGTCCGCCGCAACCGGAATTTCAGGGTGGGGGGTGGGGGTGGGGTTTAGGGGGTGGGCCGGGGGTACCCAAACCGAACGTTGGACTTTGGGAAAGAAAGTGCTGTGCTTGGCAAAAAATCGTTTACTTTTCTCGTCCAATCGAATCTTCACGCCACTTGTCCAACAATCCATCAATCACACTCACCTGCGCTTACGTCTACCTCCACATCTGTTCCGATGCTGTGTGTCGCCTCCTCCATCGGTTCCCGCGTGGTCGTGACTCCCGGTACGCGACGCGTGCCCGTGGTCGCGCGCGCGTTCGTCCCAGGCGCGGTGGTTTCCGCCGCGCGTGTCCACCAGCGTGTTTCCATCGGCAAATCGACACTAAGACGAGCCTCCGTCGTTCGCGCGACGGAAGAGGACACAGAAGAGTCACCTGCCCCCGTGAAAACCCCTGCCACCCCCACCGGTAAGCCCGGTAAACCAGGTGTCGGGAAGCCCCCCATCAACCCCATTTTCCTCGCAGCCGGTGATTTCTCCGCCGCGCTTTTGATAGTTCTCATCGCGCGCGGCGTGGATGGCGAAGACATCGTCAGCGCGGGCACCGCCTTCGCGGCGGCGCCTTTCGTGGTGGGGTGGGTCTCTGCCGGTTTCCTGGCGGGTGATTACGACGTCGACTCACCAAACGCAGCTCTGTGGGGAGACGCCCCGAGGGCGATGAGTACTGGGGCGCTTACGTGGTTTTCGGGGAGCGCGTTTGCGATTCTTTTGCGAAATCTGGAGGGAAGCGCCATGATTGTCGCCCCTGCGCTTAACGAACAAGTAGCGTTCGCGGGCGGCCTAGGGCTGATCTGCGCGTTTCGAGCCGCGGTCGCGATCATCAAGCCGGGGGTTGAGAAGTGAGGGCTCTGAGAGGGAGGGTCGGTAAAGATTTGAAATGCACAACTATTACGAGTGCGCCGTAGATGTCTTTGCCAAATGGCCAAAACAGCAAATCTGGATTGCCAAAAATAAAAAAGTGTCGTTTTCGCCTCAAGGACGTCCTCCTGTATTCGCGCACGAGAGGGACAGGGAAGCGGACAGGTTTGATCGGTGCTTTTGATAGGTACTTGGAGTTTTTGAAGCGTTCTTATGAGATGCACTTCAAGCTTCAAATTTAAAACACCGATCAAACTAGGACGGGCAACCTCGAACAAACCTCACGCGCGGGTTTGGCGAAAAAATAATATAAAAGGTTTGACCGGCGGGCGATAGGAAATGCTAAAAGAGGGCTTCAACAACCACGCTTCAAAAACTCCGATTGCCTATCGAAAACGCCTCAAAAACTCCAAAACCCGCCCTCGCACCCGTCGTCGAGGTGATTTTGGTCTTTCTGCGGCGCGCGTTTTGTAACAAGCGTTTTTTCGGCCGTTCTTTTTTCGTATTTTGCCAATTGCAGCAGGTTGCAGGCCGATCACAATTGCCTCCGCGTGCCGACCCCACCACCGGCAACTCGTTGAAGATGACCGCGTCTTCGATGACCGTGGCGCAGCTGAAGAAAGAGCTCGAGGATCGCGGGCTGGACGCGTCCGGGCTCAAGGCTGCGCTCGTGGCGCGGTACGAAGAAGCCCTTGTGGGTTCGGGAGGATCCGCCCCCGCGGCCGATCCCGCGACGACCGCGGCGCCCGCGAAGGACGACGACGAGGTTTCCATGGACGCGGGCGATGACCTGGAGGACGCGCCCGTGAGCGATGGCGAGGACGAGCCGTCCGCGAAGAAGCCGAAGGCCGATCCCGCGCAACCTGTGTCATCACAAAACCCGAGCAAACGGGAATTGGAAAAGCAACGCAAAGCCTCGGGGGCTTGTTTGTTCTGCGGGTCAACGGACCACAAAGGCAACGAGTGCCCCGAGCGCGTGGCGAGCCTTTTCTGCCACATCTGCGGCGACAAAGGCCATCGGCACGCGGAGTGCCACGCGCGCAAGAAAGACGTTGCGGAAAACGCGTGTTTGCTTTGCGGCGACGCCGGGCACGTCGTGTTCAAATGCCCGGACAAGAAGATCGACCCCGACCGCGCGGAGCGCCCGCCCCGGGAAAGCGACGGCCGAGGGCTGACCTGTTCCATCTGCAGAAAGCAAGGCCACGTGCGCCGAGACTGCCCTGAGAAGGGAGAAGACACGAAGGGCGACGACACCAGGGCGCCACGGGAACAGTGGTGCTTCGTGTGCGGAACCGTGGCGAAACACAAGCGCTTCGAGTGCCCGAGCGCGGTGAAAACCAGCGACAAAAACGGGTGTTTCGTGTGCGGCGCCTCTTCGCACCGAGCAGTCGCGTGTCCGGAGAAGAAACTGGACCCCGATGCGAAGTGCGGCACTTGTGGCAAGCCCGGTCACGAACGCCGTGAGTGCCCGGAAAAACCAGCCGAAGACGTGAGCAAGATGTTCTGCTTCATCTGCGGCGAGGTGGGACACAAGCGCCAGGAGTGCCCGAAGCGGGTGCCCGAAGCGGACGTACCCGAAAACGGGTGCATCATCTGCGGCGACTCTGCGCACAGCATGCACAAGTGCCCCAAGAAGAAGATCGACCCGAACGCGCCGGCCAGGACGGAGAAACGCAAGAGGGACGACCGCGGGGACGACCGCGGAAGAGACCGCGGACGCGACCGCGGAAGAGACCGCGACCGCGACCGCGGCGGGTTCGACCGCAGCCGCCTGGACAACCGAGGCGGCGGTGGCGGGTACGGCGGCGGCGGCCGGTTCGACGAGCACGACCACCGAAGGCAACCTAGGCAGGACTCCAGGGACCGACACGGCGACCGCGGCGGGTCGTACCGAGGAAGGGACGAGTACCGCAGGGACGAACCCCCGCGGTACCGCCGAGACGATTCGCGGGACAGGCACGGCGGCGGCGGCGGTGGCGGCGGGCCGCGGTACGACTCGCGGAACTACGCCTCGGGCGGAGACGGAGGCGAACAAGTTTGCCGCGATTTCCAGCGAGGAAGCTGCAACAGGCCCGGGTGCCGCTTCAAGCACGTGGGCGGGGGCGGCGGGGGCGGCGACGCACCCCGCGCGCGAGCCTCGTCGCCGGAAAGGCGCCGCTCGCCTCCGCGGTGAGCGTTGCATTTAAATTCTATTTAAATTCTAACGGGGTGCCCAGAAAAGCCAAAGGCGAGGCAAAGGCGACGTCGACGACGTATTAATACTTGAGAGTACCCAGTACCAGTACCGTACATAAATTATCAACTAAACAAACCTTTAACGTTGTGATATGAAGTGTAAGGAAAGGTCTTGAGGTATTATTCGTAAGTTTATGAACATCACTCCGCGAACTATGACACACCTTACGTTACATCTTCGCGCCAGCGCCGTACTTCTTGATCATGTAGTTTGTGATTTTATCCAAATCCGCCAGCGTCTTGACGTTGACGCCTTTCTTTTTCCAGTACGCCTGTACTTTCTGCACATCCACAATGGAGCCCGCCGCGGTGCTCATCACCGCTCGTTGGTACCACACCTTGTCGAAGATCCCGTCGACGGTCCCGGCTTCCACCGCGCGTTTGATCGCTCTCAATTCGCCAACCTTGTTGAACTCATTCACGTCATACCCCAACCCAGTGAGCTCTTCTTTTAGTTGTTTGATAGTGGCGTACCCGTTGAAAACGACGTACCCGATGAACACGGTGCAAACGACGCAAAGCACCGGGCCCACACCGGTTTCCGCGAACACATCACCCGCGACGGATGCTATTTCGTGCGTGGACGATACAATTTGATTCGCGGACGATGCGTCGAGCACCGGTGATGAAAGTGTGTTAAAAGTTGCTCCAGCCGTCCCGGCGACGCGGCTTTGGCTGCGACGAGCCGGGTTTCGGCGTGGTACCGACGACACGCGAGAGAACCTGCCTCGCGTGGAAACACAGGGTACCGCACGAGCGAGCGCCGCGGGGGTCGCGACGGCGTGAGACATGCCGTGCGGAGTGGGCAGTGCGCAGGAAAAACTGCGCATCTTCGAGCCTGCGACAAGCCGACCACTCATCTTTTGCCGATCGAAAATCTCGGTCGCATCGAGAATCGTTCTGCAGTCTGCGCCCGCCACGTCCTCAGCCGTTCTGAGGCACAAAAAGCGTTTGCGTTGGAAAAGTTTGTCGACGACGCACACCGAGACGCGCGCCGCACGCCGCCACGTTTCACTTTACAGAACACCATGGCGGATACCGGGACGTTGAAGATCTGTAACCTGGCGTACTCCTACCCTGGGGGCGAACAGATCCTAAGCGACTTCAGCCTTGACCTTCCCGCGGGGTCGCGATGCCTGCTTTCCGGTGCGAACGGCGCGGGGAAAACCACGTTGCTGCAGATCCTGGCGGGGAAGACGATGGTGAGCGAAGATTGCGTGAGGGTTATCGGCCGGCCCCCGTTCCACGACATCAACTTGACCTGTTCAGGTGAGCTCGGGTACCTGGGAAGCCAGTGGCGGCGGAACATTGGGAGCGCCGGTTCGGTCGCGCTGTCGGGCGATTTCAGGTGCGTAGTGGGCCTTTCCCAAATCCCAACACTGTTTACAGCCTCTGGTCGAGTGCACTACTAGGAACATGTACCAGAACTGGCAACAACTACATACAGCACAAGTGCACGGTTTGCCCATACAGTACACCCATAGACTCAAGACTGACCCTTTTCTTTTCCAATCACAGCGCGGGGAAGATGATCTTCGGCATCGAAAACATCGATCCCGAACGCCGCGCGCGTTTGATTGAACTGTTGGACATCGACGTGGAGTGGTCGATGATGACGGTTTCGGACGGACAACGACGACGAGTACAGATCTGTATGGGGCTTTTGAAGCCGTTTAAGGTTTTGTTGTGCGACGAAATCACGGTGGATTTGGACATCCTGGGCCGGCTGGATTTGTTACAGTTCCTTCGTGAGGAGTGCGAACAACGCGGCGCCACCGTGGTATATGCGACGCACATCTTCGACGGCATGGAGCAGTGGATGACACACATCGCGTTCGCGTCGAACGGCGAGCTGAAGTACGGCGGCGCCAAGGATTCGATACCCGGTCTGAAAGGCGTGAGGCACTTGTTGAGCACCATCGATCAGTGGCTACGGGTGGACAGGGACGAGCGCCGCGCGCGGGAGGCGAAGCAAGCGCTCGAGCCTCCAAAACCGAAAGGACTCGAGTCCAGGTTCCAAAACAGACACATGGCGTATTACAGCTAAAACGGGTTCAGTCGGGCTTTGACCTTCGACTTACAGATATGCACCTCCGACGATGTGCCGGAGCCCTGGCTGGACCGGGGAATCGGCAACGTTTACTGTCGACAATTTTTTTCATAAATTCAAATAAAAAAGATGTGCTTTAAGTCCCCTCGCTCTTCCTTATTCATAATATTGTTTGGTATTTCGGTACGTAGCAACACGTCAATAGTACCTTGAACTGGTCAACACACCCACCTCCGCAGTTTAGTTGTTAAACCTCGCGGCGTTGCAGATGGTGACGAAGTCGCTCCCGACCAGGCTCGCGCCGCCCACCAAAAACCCGTCAATGTCCTCCTGCTTCGCCAACGCCTCGCAGTTCCCTGCGTTTACGCTCCCGCCGTACTGAATCCTGACCGCGGACGCCACTCGTTGCGACACCGCCTTTGAAACGAACGCCCGGATTCCCGCGTGCACGTCCTGTGCCTGTTCCGGTGACGCCACCTTGCCGGTACCGATGGCCCACACCGGTTCGTACGCAATCACGACTTTGGCCCAGTCGGTTTCCGTGATTTCATTGCAAATGGCTTGGAGCTGGCGCGTGCACACCGCCAGCGTCTGTCCCGCCTCGCGCTCGTCCAGGGTCTCGCCGATGCACGCCATGACGGACAACCCAGCGTCTAGTGCGTATTTCGTCTTCTTGCCAACGAACTCGTCCGTTTCGCCGCAAAGCGCCCTTCGTTCGCTGTGCCCAAGAATCACCCAAGGGATGTTCGCGTCGACCAACATCTCCGCCGCGATTTCACCGGTAAACGCGCCTCCCGCGCCGACCCAGCAGTTCTGCGCCGCGAGTTGATATTTACGGTCAAGCGTGCTTTGCACTTTCGGGAGGTACACCATGGGTGGAGCACAGATCACCTCCACGTCCGCGGTTATCTCACCGGCGTTTAAATCCTTCACAAGCTTCGCGATTGATTTGGAGTTCCCGTTGCACTTCCAGTTCCCGCCAACCACGAACTTGCCGGTGCCCGCCATGGCAACCACGGAGCGGGAACCGGCCCCGGCTTTGGCGGAGACGGGGGATAACTGATTTTTGTTGGAAAGGTAGTAGGGAGAGGTCAGGGTCAGGGTCGTGTGTAAAAAAAAAAACATGGAAAGGTCCATCCGTGACCGCGTCGGTACCTGCGCGTTTCGACGACGGCCATCGGCATTAAAAACGTTTTTTCGGCACATCCAGAGAGCCGGCGCAAAGGTGTTTTGTGGATAGGTCTCGATTGTGCCAAGCGATCGCGTCTCGGGTGTGTTGATTTCACGCGGTGCGCATGAGGGGATTGCAACGCACCGACAGCGCGACGGTGGCGCGGACATTCGACGGCCTGGTCAACAGGGCGGGGCCTGAGACCCTGCGGGCGCCCTCGTGCTTGGGCCTGGCCGCAACGCGCGCCGTAAAGGCTTGGTGCGCGGAAACAACCGACATGGCGATCGCGTGAAACACCACAGGCGTTGGCTTTCGTTGGCTCGCAACAGGCGAGACGGCTCGCAGCGAACGGCTGCGACAACTCGGACGATGTCACGAGGTCGTGTCTTGCCTTGTGAGGACCAGGCGAGGTGAACGCGGGGGTTGGCGGAGGCCAATCGGCCGTGAAATCGGCCAGGAAACCTCGAAACCGAAACCGGCACAGCTGGAACGACCGTCAGAAAATCGACGAGAGCTTCACAAGCGCGGAGTCTGGAAAAACGACTTGTGGAGGATGACGAACCCCCCAGGTGGTTTCCCATGTCACGTGCGGCTTCGAAATATCTGGCGCTGGACGCCAGTTTCTGCGACGCCCCTGTTTTCGGCAACGCGAACCACACGACGGTTCAGCGTCGGCGGCGAGTCTCCCGAAGCCCGACGCATTGTTGGGTGCACCATGCAGGCTGTCACCGCCATGAACGCGGTCGCCGCGATTGGACAAACGGCTAGGGTGTCTCGTCGTGTCCCCAACCTGTCTTCCCGGACTCCCGTCCGCGCGTTCCGCGCCGCCAGGTACGTCGCGCGCGCGCAACGCGAGCGCCCTTCCGTTCGCGTTACTTCTGGCGCCTTCCATACATCGTTAATATCTTCGGGTCCTGCCGCGGCAGTCACTGACCTGCCCCCCCCGTGTCGTTCAGTCATTGCAGCGCGCGCCAATCCACAACTCGCGACACGACGACGCGCGCGTCCAAACCCATGGTGGGCAACCCCGCCCCGGATTTCACCGCGCCCGCGGTGTTCGACCAGGAGTTCATGGACATTTCCCTTTCCGGCCTGAAAGGAAAGTACGTGGTTTTGTTTTTCTACCCCCTGGACTTTACGTTCGTGTGCCCCACGGAGATCACCGCGTTTTCGGATCGGTACGACGAGTTCTCCAGCATCAACACCGAAGTGCTGGGCGTCTCCGTTGATTCCAAGTTCAGTCACCTGGCCTGGATCCAAACCGAACGCAACGCGGGCGGTTTGGGCGACATAAACTACCCGCTCGTGAGCGACTTGAAGAAAGAAATCGCGCAATCGTACAACGTCTTGACGGACGAAGGCGTCGCGCTTCGCGGGTTGTTCATCATCGACCGCGAAGGCGTGGTGCAGCACAGCACGATTAACAACGAGGCGTTTGGTAGAAGCGTAGACGAAACCCTGAGAACCCTGCAGGCCATTCAATACGTCCAGGAGAACCCGGACGAGGTGTGCCCGGCGGGGTGGAAGCCGGGGGATACCACGATGAAGCCCGACCCGGACGGAAGCAAGGAGTACTTCGCGAGCATTTAGGGAACCGAGGAGTAAAGGAATTGAGGAGTTGATGATAAGGGATGGCGGCGTTTGACGCATACTCACGGGGGTATGGCGCACAGGTAGTAGGAAGTACAAGTTTGAAGCGAAACTAAAAACTTTCACGAAAAATCTTCTGAAAAAACACCTCTTCTAAGGCGACCCCGCTATTCTCCAGCTTTCGACTTCCTCTTGTTCGTCGTCCCCGATGAAAGGCTTGTCGATCATGTTAATCGTCCCTAGGCCACAGAAAGGACACTCCTCGCACAGTAGATCCTCCAGCTGCGTAACGGGGGATTTCGAACTTTGGTTTTTTGACCTTTTCGAAGCAGACGCGTGCGGCGGTATTTTCGAATCGCTCGCGGCGCTTTCCGCATCCTTGGCTTGTGCGTTTTTTTCAACCCGCGCGTACTCCTTACACCGCGCCCGCAGCGCTTTGGGAAGCGGCGCCCGTGTGATGGCCAAAAGGTCAAGCACTCGCGACCGCGTTGCCCTTGACATCATGGGCAGCGCTTGTTCCAAAAGACACGAGTTGTGAAACGCCATGCCGCACGGGAAGGCGTACATCGGCGATAGGGTATTAGCCTTTGATTTTTGGGAAAGCGTCGCCCCGACGTCTTTCCCCGCCGCCGCGAAGGACGCGTACGAAGTAGGCACCGCGTTCACGTGTTCCCCGCACACGCAGCAAGGCTCGTTCCACCTCATTTTAACCTCCTCATTGTCTTTTTCGAGGATTTCGTTCAGTAACGCTTCGTAACGGTTGGTTGATTGCGTTGTTTCGTCCCGGCACTCGCTCGCGCGGCTTGCGTGGCGCGCCAGCTCGGCGAGCGTCGCGTCCCGCACCTCGTCCACGGTTACCGTATCCGGAAGACACCTTAACACAAACTCCGTGGTGACGTCGCCTCCAGATTCGTTTACCAACCGAAACGTGCTTTCCGCGACCTTGGCTCGCGTTGTTTTGTCCGAAGCTGACAAAGCACCGCTCACCGCGTGTGACGTGGCCGCCGAGAGCGCCGCTGAGGCGACTCGCTCATCCGTTACGTTTTTGTTTTCAAAGGCGAGGGCTTGGAACGCGTTGGCTAAATTGCCGCGCGAATCGGCGTCGTGCTCGTCGTCTGAATTCGTCTCAAAAATCGTGCACTTAATTTCCGCGAGCATCTTCGCATCCAGCTCTGCATCTTCCCGTACCCGGACTTGCTCTGCCTGTTCCGCGCTTCGCACCAACTCCGAGTCGCGAAAAGATTCCGATTCAAAATCGACAAACGCGGCGCCGAAGCCAAAACAAACCGCGTTGGACGCCACCCGGCGCCACGCTTTTCTTTGCGCCGCCGCCGTTACGTACTCCACTTGTTGTAAAAGCGCGACCGCGGCTTTTCGCAACTTCACCGACTCATCATCATTATCACTATCAAGAGGTTCGCTCAAAATGCCAATCGCGATTTTTGAAACGAGCGAGACTAAGTGCTCGCCACCCAGCTTCGCGACCAATGTTCGCGAGCGTAAAAAGAAACTCGTCTCAATCGGGTCGGTTCGAAACGCGCGCGGAAGGACTTGCTCTATGTCTTCTGGTGAGACCTTGTTGTTTTGCCGCAAGGTACGAAGCACACCGGCCACGTCCCCAATCGTAAGCCTCAAATCCACGGACTCGCGAACCGCGCCGGCGGTTTCCAGAAAGTGCGCTAAATCGTCGAAAAGTCGGTACTCCTCCAAAAGGTTTCGCGTGGCCACTATATCTAAACTCGACCAATGCGCGGCGATGAACAAACGCAGGTCCTTCGTCGCATTCTGCGCCGCCACGGTGCCACTCTCCGCGCCGCACACGCGGCTCACGTGCAAATCCACAAGCCACGCCGCGAGCTTTGTGACCGTCTCAGGCTCGCGCGTTGGGTCTGCGGCGTCCAGACGCGAACGGAGGTACAGCGCTAACGCGTCGTCTTGGCCTTTGTCCAGAAAACCAAGCGCGGTGGCCTCGAACGGCGCGGCGTCGCCGGCCGCGGCGTAGTGCGCAGCCGCGCTCATCGGGTCCCCCGCGCGAAGCGCATCCTCCGCGCGGCGGAGGTGCGTCGCGCCATCCACCTCCTCCTCCATCGCGCACGCTCGGACTGCGTCTCGAACCGAATTCTTGCACAGATTTTCTCGACGAAACGTTTCCAGTTTGTTCCTATCTCGAGAGTTTTGAACCTCCGCCCGCCACTGCGTTCTGCGCGACGCGACCGCGTTCGCCTCGACGATGTTTCGTCTCGCGCCATCGACGATGATGACGCTCGCTGCCGCCGCGCTCCTCGCGGCGACAGCGAGCGCGCAGCCCGGTGTACTCGTCTTCGCGGACGTGGAGCACCGTGGTGCGCTGCTGCGAACGCCCGGATCTGCGGCGTGTGCCGAGACGGAGGGGTCCGCGGAGTGCGCCCCGATGGAACCCTTTGCCGCCGCGGCCGCGGTCGCGGCGCTTCTTCGCGTCACTCCAGTCCAACCGGTGGACGCGCGCGCGTCGTCGCGGGTACGAACCTTTCCTTGTGGCCGGAACACGCCAGATCGACGCGCCACATGGACGATCAAGCGCGAGGCGTGCCCTTTTTTTTTCTTTTCTTTGTTCGAAAAGACGGAACTGTTTTTTTCCTCCCCGGGTTCTCCTTCTCACCGCCAAACCCCCAAACCACCAAACTCGCACAGGTACAATCCCTGCTCCACCGTGACCCGACGCGTCGTCCCGGTGTGGTGCTCGTGGCGCGTCTCACCTCCGCGTCGCCGGAAAAGGCGATGGAGGTCTTCCTCGGGGGCGACGACACAAACAGACTCGGTGGCGTCGCGCGGCAGGTATTGGACGTCCGGCACGTCGGCGCCTCACTCGACGCCCTGGCGTGCTCGCGTTGGGTGACGCACGTTCGCGTGAGGACTGAAGGCATTACCGACGCATCTGAAATAGGCGGCGCGGTCGCGAGCGCCGTTGCTGATGCGTTTGGTGACACGACAAAGAAGAGCGCGACGCTGGTGGAGCTCGATTTTGACGTGGAGGACGATTTGGATTTGGACAAAACGCGCGAAGCCTTACGCGACGCGCGCGATGCGCTGGGAGGACCCGGGGGGGGGGCTGTGGTTGTGTTGTTGGTGACGGGTGTCAGCGTGGAAGGAAAGAGGAGTGTACAAAGTGTTAAACGGCGACGGTTGAGTCAAGACGAAAACGACGCCGCGGCGAGTGCGTATTCGTACTCAAACGGCAACGCAACGCGCGTTCAAGAAAAGACGGATTCGTTTCGCGACAGCGTGACCATGGCGGCGGTGTTTGGCATTTTGCTCGTCACCGCGCTTTGTGGGATACTCGCCATGACCACCATGACGTTCCCATCCGACTCGCTGTTGTACCCGAGGGAGAAGAACGAATGAAGACGATAGCGAACAGGTTGAAACAATTTTGATATCAGATACTGTACCTTCTTGGTAGTTGTCATCGTGACTCGTTCAAGTCGCTCTCTCCGTCTCTCGACTGCACTTCCTTTCTCTACTTGTCAAAACCGAAGCAACCTTGAATTGTGAACGGTTCCTGCTTGATCTCGGGCTCGAGCTTGATTTCGGGCTCTTGTTTGATCTCGGGCTCTTGCTGGATCTGCAGTGAACTCGGCTTACCCTTGCGTGCCTTCTTACACGTCGCGCAGCTGTCTTCCGGCTTGCCGTTAGGGCAGGGGTTGCACGCCGCGCAGGCCCTTTTCCGCTTGCCGTGAGGGCAGGGGTTACACGCCGCGCAGTCGCTTTTCCGCTTGTCGTGGGGGCAGGGGTTGCACTGCACGCAGCTGCCTTTCTGTTTCCCGTTGGGGCAGGGGCTGCACTCCGTGCACTTGCTTTTCCGCTTGCCGTGCGGACAGGAGTTGCAGTCGACGCAGTCGTTTTTCAGCTTCCCGTGCGGACAGGGGTTGCACTGCGCGCACCAGTACATCACCTTGCCGTGCGGGCAGGGGGTGCAGTCCACGCACCTGTTTTTCAGCTTGCCGTGCGGGCAGGGGTTGCAGTCCACGCACTGGTCTTTCCGGTTGCCGTGAGGGCAAGGGTTGCACACCACGCAGCTGTCTTTCCGCTTGCCGTGCGGGCAGGGGTTGCAGTCCACGCACTGGTCTTTCCGCTTGCCGTAAGGGCAAGGGTTGCACGCCGCGCACTGGTCCTTCCGCTTGCCGTGCGAGCATCGTTTCATATCTCCCATCACCAGTGATCGTTCGCACGTCCGTGCGCGCTACGACTGCGGTCTTCCAACACCAAGAGAAGGAGTCATAGCTTTTCACTGCTTTTTCGTCGGTTCCGAGAAGGCACCGTCTCGCCCAAAAATCACTGTCTGCAAGCCAATTCTCGGACAATGTTCAGTAGACGCGGCGCGAGAGGAAGGCATCCTGTGACGATGCCTCCCTCGACGGCGCTGCAGCACGTGTCGCAGGTACTGACGTGCTTGGTGTATCAGCACGCGCACTTCGAGGAGAACGTCGCGCCTCCCAAGCTCGTGCCCGCGGTGCCTATTCCGGATGAAGTTTCAATTCGCGTTCGCCGGTTGTTCCCCGAGGAAGTAACAAGCGAATTGGCGCGTTTGCGACGCTGGTTACCGTCGTTCGCGGACGGCGAAAAGGGAACCTGGGGCGACGTCGCGGATTGCCTGGTCAACGCAATCGACGCCCTTCCCGTAGGCGCGGTGAGCGCGCGTACACGGTGCGAGTTGTTCGCCAACACGGTGTTGATCGATGCGGTGGCGTCTGCTGAAGATGGGGACGTGGGCAACTCCCGGTTGCGCGACGCGCGCGTGGAGAGTAGGCACGCGAAGCTTCTTCTTGACCAGAACTCGATGGCCACGGTGAAGACGTTAGTCGAGGCAGGGTACGTCATGCCGTGCGCAACGGCTTTGCTGCAGGTTTTAAACAACAACAACGGCACGGGCGGCGCCTGGGAAACGAACATGCAGTGGCTTTCGCAATCGGCGGCGTGGGCGTGGAGCGGGGACGGGTCGGTTAGCGCCGGCGCCAACGCCTGCGACGCCGCGGTTGTTGTTTTCCAGTTCGTGCTTGATGAAATGGTCACGCCCGCGACGCACGGCGCGCAAAGACGTCCACTGGCGCTAGCGCTGGCGACTATCATGAAGCAAATAGGCAAAGGAGGCGCCTGCGCAACGGATATTGGTAAGCTCCCGATCATGGCGCTCACCGAGTTGGGCGAAAAGTGGAGCGAGAAAAAGAACGCCGCGGCGGAGAACTCGGCACTGCTGCAATCAGCCGCGGCGCTGAGGCGGCGCATAAGCGGCGGCGCGGAAACCGACCCGGACGTGGAGAAACTCGACGTCGCCGTGTACGACGCGTTGTGTTTTGGGCTCACCGCGGAGAAGGCTGAGTCAAAAGAAAGCGCGCTTGAGTGTTTGGTTGATTACTTGAGTTCGAGCCGGGCGCCGACACGGGAGCTGTTGCGTCGTGCGGCCTCGGTTGGGGGCAATAAAGGCCCGCCACAGCACACGTGGGTTTTGGTGCAACAAGTGCTCACGTCAGCCGCGAGGGCGGATCCGAAACTCGCGCTGGACGTCGCGTGCGAAATGCTGAAATCAACGGGCGCGCCGGCCGAACCCTACGCGGCGCGCGACCCGCACGCCAACACACCACACAAATCCATATTCGGTACCGCGAAGGCGGTGGGTACCGGGGTCAAGCCCGTCAATTCCGTACTGGGCGCGGGAACCGCCAAATCGCGAGTCGTCGCGCTTCGCTTTTTATCCTGGGTGCTCGGGACGGATGAGACGCGTGTGGAGAGGGACGAGTCGGACGACGATCACCACAAAAAACGGTCTGTCCAAAACGCGTCTGAGGAACAGGAACGTTTGAGGGCGGCGGAGGAGCTGCGGCGACGCGCGCCTTCCCTCGCCGCCGCGGTCGCCAACGCGCTTCGCCCGAAACCGCCGTCCGGCACATGGCTCGGCTCGGGGGCGTCAGCGCCGGTGACGTACCTGGCGACAACGCCGAGCCCGGACGCGCCCTACGGGGACGACGTCGCCGTGATGCTCACCGCGCTGCGGTGTTCGCCGCTGCTTCTGAACCCTGTGTTCTTTTTAGGCAAGGGAACCCACCGGGACTTGGTTGGCGAGGAACAAAACTTCCTCGCCGTGGCGTTGGCGTCTCAGTGCGGCGACGCCACTGTGGAAGCGGCGGCGCGACGCGCGATCAGGCGACACGTGCAACACGTCTCGCCCACCGTGCTTCGCCGGGCGGTGGTGATTTCGCTGAGGGCGGCAGAGTCCGCGATTGAAGGGTCCATCGACGCTGGGGAGTGGGTTTGTCGTTTACAGACGGCCGCGGTTTGCGTGGCGGAAGCGGCGGCTCGACCAACGGAGGATGTGTTTTTCGACGCAGCCGCGGTGGGACCTCGCGCCGCAACTGCGGTTTTGCTTGCGTCCGCGCATCCAAACCAATCCGTGCACTTCGCCGCCGCCTCGCTGCTTCTCGCGGCGGAGGACTTGGTGGACGTCGCGTCTTTATCCGGGGACGCCCTTGGTCACGGAAGGGATGCGTTGGAGGACGCTGAAACCTCGCTGGCGTCGAAACTGGGGGGCGGACTTTTGAAGTGGCTCTCGTCGCAAGCCAGCGTCGGGGCGGAAACGCGGGACCGGGCGGTTTCCATGTTCGGCGGGTGGAACGACGACGAGCGGGTCATTTCATGGCGAGGCGGGGAACTCAACGCTTCCAGCGACGCGGGCGTGCGGCGCGTGTTGGAGCGACTCGCCGCCGCCCGGGTCGTGGAGTACGTCCCGAAAACGGACGGCGCGGAACACGAGCTTTGGAAACGCCACGTCGCGTTTTACGTTGCCGCTGCGCGACCGGTCGACCACGTCCCAATTAAGGGTGGGTCGCTTCCTCTTCCGGGACAGGCTGGTACGAATGTTTCCAGCCAAAACGCTTCGCCCTCTTCCAACCAAAACACGTCTCCGGGCAACACCACGGCTCGCAAGATGTTGTTCCCCGAGGACAAGCCCGGGGTGACGGATTTGGGGTTCGCGGACGGAGGGGAACACGACACGGAGGGTTCGTTGAATTTAGAAAAGGAAGTCGGTTTGGACCACGGCGTTGGTGCGTTTGACTCCGCGGCCGCACACAAAAGGGTGTGGACACGGTGCGCGGCGGCAGCGGAGGAGGGCGGGAAGGAGTCGTTCTCGCCGACCGCGGCGCGAAGCGCGCGACAGCGAGGCGAAGCGCTTTCCGACGCGTTAGTAGGCGCGGCGCCGCCTTGCATCGCGGCCGTGGTTTCCGTCGTCGCGGCGGATGTCGTCGCCGCGGCAGCGTCGACGCAAGCGGTTTTAGCGAACGAGCTGTTATCGGGCGGTTTCGTGGGCGCGAAAGCGGCTAAAACGCTATGGCCGGCGTTGGGCAGAGCGGCGTGCGGTTTGGGTTTGCTCACCCACGTGGCGTCCCGAATCGTGGAGCGCAGATCTATGGATGCCGCCGCGTTCGTAGACGACGCGGATACCCCCGAGTGCGCCGCGTTCGACGACGCCCTGCAACTCATCTGGGCCGCGTGCGACGCGTGGCTCCCCGCGTTGCCGGAGGTTGCGAAACAGGTACGGCCTTGGGGCTTTCCCAAATCCAGACACTGGTTACCGCCCCTCTTTGAGTGCACTACTGGTAACATTTACTGGCAACTGTACACTACATACATCACAAGCATACTGTTTGTCCATACAGTACACCCATCATACTCAAGACTCAAGACTGACACTTTTCGTTCACAATCGCAGGCGTACTCGAGCGATTACGGCGACGACGGCGTTCTCACCGATGACGACGGCGTTGCGGCGGCGTCAAGAGCCGCGGAGGCTGCTGCGGCGTTAGCCGCGCTTCGTTTAAGGGTCGCGCCGCCGCTAACCACCACTGCTTTGGACGCGGCGATGCGATCGTTGGTCAAATCTTTGCCGGAAATGAAAGGAGAGTGGCGGGCGTTCGCGAACGTGGTTTTGGAAGCGGTCAACGTGGTGGTCGTGGCGGCGGGCGCGCCGGTACCTATTGGTACGGAAACCGGAACGGAAACACACACGACCGCCGACGACGGGTTTGGGGATGGGCCGCCGTTAACACAGGCGGTGGCGGATAGCGCGCTCGCGCGTTTAGCGGAAGCGTCGAGGGTCGCGTCGCGGGACGTCGAGCAACGAACGACGCGTTCCGCGGCGCACAAAGCCGACGGCGAGTCACGGACGCAAACGCACAAGGAACTCCGTTCGCCGCTCGGGATTCTGGGTGGCGCCCTCCAAGCCGGCGCGCTGGTCACCGCGGCATTAGCAGAGTTGCTGGCGCGGACGCCGCGACGCGCGGCGGCGGCGGCGGCGGCGAGCGCGTTGCAAGCTGCGGGCACCGCGCGCGCGGCGGCGGCGGCGCGTCTTGACCGCGTTGAGCACAACACGTTCACCACGCCGATCGTATCCCCGACACGTTTGTTGGACCCTCTCGTCGCCGCAGTGGGCGTGGAAAAACCCGGGTTAGTTGTCGCCGCGTCGCTCATTTCCTTAAGGCTGTCTCCGTCGCTCGCGGCGAGCGCGTCGGCGCACGTACGTATTGCATTTCCCAAATCCAAACGCGGTTCGGCCCGATTACGGGTGACTGTTCGGCCCGAATTCTACGACTGTTTGCTCATACAAGTTACGAACATTACGAAAGACTGACACTTTTTTTTTACAATCACAGAGGGCGCTGCGCGCTGTCGCCGGCGCCACCGCCGGACCGGAAACCGCCGCTGCAGCGGCGGCGGCGGCGGATGCCGCGGACGCCGCCGCGTCTGGCGAGGATTTCGCGCTCGCCGCTGAGACGCGACGGGGCGCAGCGAGTGCGGCGACCAGTGCGTTCGTGAACACCTCCCGCCCTGAAGCCACCGCTCGTGTGGAGGCCACCGCGGAGGGTGTTTTCGACCTCGCCTACGCCCTGGCGCGGATCGAACGTAGCACCGAAAACGGAAACCACCCGACGGAAAACGACGCCGCAATTGGACGACGCGTGTGGTGCGCGGCGGCGGCCGCGGCTGAGCCCGCGGTCGCGTCGTCGCTTCGCGCGTGCGTCGCCGCCGTTGCCGCGGCGGCGCTCGAAACCGTCAACGCGCTCGTGCTCGAAGTCCCCGCGCCCGCGACGAGAGACGTGGCCACGGCTTTGGCCAGGGCGACCTTAGAGTGCGCTCCGTCCGCGTCAGAAGACGCGGGGGCTTCGTTTTGGCACACGCTTGGCGGTAAGATCGTGGGCAACCTGGGCTTTGAGGGTGATTACGAAAGCGATAAGTACCTGGACGGGCTGGAAGCCGCGAGTGATGCGGCGGCGGCGGTGGTGGATATTCTCGTTCACGCGTGCGCCGCTGAGTCCGGTGGGGAAACCATCGCCAAACGTGAGGTCGCCGCGTTGGCCGCGCTTCGTTTTTTGCGTTCCGAAGCGGGCGCCGCCGCCGCGCCGCGGCTGGTGGAGCTGGTGGAGCTCGTGGAGGGCGGCGAGCACGACGTGGCGAGCGCGAAAACAGCGAGCGCGGCGATGCGCTTGGTAACCGCCGCGATGGCGTGTCCCCTCGCATCATCCACGTTCGCGCCGTGGCTACCGTCGCTCGCGGCGTCGGCAACGGCACGAAGGGCGACCAGCCCAGACGCCGCCTCTTTGGTCGCCGCGCTTCGGATAGCGTCGATCGCCGCCGCAAACGCGGACGTCCCGAACGCCACGGTCGCCTCCGAAGTCGCGTCCCGGTTCCCGAAGGGAGTTTTGGGGTTCCGCATAGCGGTCGCGGAGTGCGCGATGCGCGCTGTGGAGACCGCGTGCGCGGACGGCGGGCCCGAATTTTGCGCGTCGAGCGCGGAGGCGGCGACGCGGCTGTTCGAAGCTGCCGTGCGAGGCGGCGGCGGCGTCGCCGAAATTAAAAAATCCTTAAAATCGGGAAACGCCAAACAGAAACAAAAGCCGCAAAAACCTCAAAAGCCGTTCCCCACGAAACCGCTCAGTTTGTACGCCGCGAGGTTGGCGCGTGTTTTCGCCAGCGCGACTGGCGACTCGCGGGGCGTGCCCGTGGCGGTCGCCGTGGCGGACGCGATGGCAGCGCTCGCGGAGCGGTACGCCGCGGCGGGTCACTTAGCCGCGGCGTCAGTGAACGCCGCCGTGGTGACCAGGCTGTGCGTCGCCGTTTCCCTCGCCGCGATCGCGTTGCCCAGTCCGTTGTGCGTCACAGCTGGCACGAGGCTCGCAATCGCATCCGGTTTGAGTTCGAGCACGCGTTTGAAAACAGGCGTCGCCCCAGCGGTGGTTGCTGCGCTTACCCGGGCGAACGGCGCGTCGCTCCCGGAAGCAGCCGCCGCTGTGTTTTCGCGCGTGCTGTTTCTTCCGCGCGGGGGAAGTGATTTAACACAAGACGAGGTACCAGTGGTACCGAAAGAATCCACCCAGAAGCCCTCTGTATATTCATTGGAAGCAAAGGATGCCCGGGCCGACATTCTGGACGTCGCCTGCGGCGTCCTCTCCGCGCTTCCCGACGACGACGGCGTGTCCGGGTCCCTGGACGAGTTTGCGATTTTGACGTGCGCGCTGTTAACGTGGCCGTCAATCGGGTCGCCGCCCGACTCGCACGCGGGTGAAGCTGCGGTGCGCATCGTGACCGGCCTAGGCGTTGAGGCGCTCGTACCGGTGGCGGAGACGTTCGCGGCATTGGCGAGGGGCGAGTACGGGGATGCACCAGAGGATCCTCTCAATGAAACGAACGAAACGAACGCACCGCACTCGCCTTCTCCACACAAAAAAACGGGGGTACTCCGAACGAAGCACCGGAAAAACAGACGCGTGTTTTTCAAACGCGCGACGACCGCGATGGCCGAGGCGGGGTGTACCTCGCCGACAGCCTGGGCGAACGCGTTGCGGGCGCTCGCCGCCGCCGCTGCAGCCGCGAAAACAGATAAAGACGCGCGACTTGCCGCGTGTGATTTGCTGTGCGCGTGGCTCGACGCCCGGGTCGCGTCTGAGGGGAAAGGCGCGTGGGAAACCAAAGCGCTCGCCGCCGCGGCGTCCGAGCTCGTGGCGATGGACGACGCCGCGGTCGCTCCTGCTTGCTCCGCGCTCGTGTCCACCGAAGTCACCGCGGAACCGCACGCGGTGGTGGACGCCGTGCTGCTCGGCGACGTCACTCCGCACGCGGACGTTTGGGAGAGCGAGGACGTCAAGATAAGGTTAGCGAAGTGGGATCCGCCGGTTTCTTCTGTTTTACGCGCGGTTGGTGAAACGGTTGGAAAAACGGTGGTTTCGAAAACGACGACCGACACGGGTATTCGCAAAACAAATACACACCGCGTGCGCGGGGTTTCCGTCGCGAACGAAAACCGGCTCCGGCGGTGGGCAAGCGCGTGGCTCGCGGACGCGTCAACTTCGGCAGAGAGCCTTCTGGCGGGACACAAACGAAGCCAAGGCGCCGCCGCCGCCGCCGTTGCGTCCCCGCCGGTCTCGCACGGATCGCACGTCCCTCGGATCGACTCAAAGTTAACTGACCACCGAAAAACGCAAATCGCGAAACAAAGCCAAAGCGTGGATCCGGGGTCGGGGGACGAGTTGCTGACCAGCGCGTCGGCGAGCGACGCGGAGTCGGAGGAACTGAATGTTTTTTCGAATTCGTTTTCCAACGCCAAACAGCGCTTCGTGGTGGTGGGTGGGCCACTAGGCAAACAAGTAGCCGACTTCTCTTCTATTTCGGAAACCGAAAGAGTTCCCCTGAAGTTGGGCGATGGGTGGGGCGTCGTGGACAATCTGTTCCCTGTGGTCAAGTCGCCCTTAGGGACGGGCGGCAAGCGAACGCTTTCCCCCGCGCTCGCGGCGTCGAGCCCGGCGGGTAGACTGAAAACCGCGATGCGAACCTCGGAAGGTACTCCCCGATCCATTCAATCCGGATTGGGCGGCGCGTCCCCTGCGACGTCGCGCCGTACCCGCCGCACCGCGCGCGCGCTCGGTGTGTCCGTGGACTCGCCGTTGTTAGTGTCCTCCAAAGGCACCCCGGGCGGCCGGGAAAGCACCAACCCGTTTACCCGACGAAACTCAAACTCCCCCGATCGAGTCGACGAAACGGACGAAATAATGGTGGAGCGGTTACGACGGGAAGGCGACGTTTTCGTGGCCGGTGATGGTCACAATCAGGGTGATCGTGACGCACGCGATGGCGATGAGGGTGAATACGATGACGACGATATTTGGGACGGAGTCAAGTTGACGTACTCCGCGGCGAACACGCACAAAAAACGCACTCAAATTTCCGGAAGCCGTCCTCCTAAATCGCCAAAAGGATTCAAATTTGGAACCTTGCCCCCGGCACCAACCTCGGAATCCAGCGTTGACAATTTAGTGCGAGGCCTCGGGGAGATGCAGGCGTTCGAGCTTGACTTGGACGACGAAGACTCGAGGGTGAGTCCTGGAACGCGCCGGCAAATGCGGGACGCGGATTACAAGGAAGCCGCGCGACGGGCAAAGGAAATTTCGGCAACACGGAGGGCGGAGCGCGCGTTGGTATCACCCGGCCGAAACCCGTCCCCCAGCCGACGACGCACCGAAGGCCCCAGCTTGTGATGCTGTGAAGACTATCAGGGTAGGCAAAGCTTCATATAACCCAACTATTTAATACCTAAAAATTAGCCCCGATGACGTCATCCTCCCAGTCCACCTCTCCCCCGTCGTTTACGGAACGCCACCCGGTCGCGGCTAACCGTCTTTCCCGTTCGGTAATCGCGTTTTCCAACTTCAAATGAAACCGCTCCAGTTTCGGTTTGTGTATCTGCCACCACCTATCATCCTTTTGAATAACTTCCCGTAAGTAAAGAGGCCGGTCTTCGTTCATCACCCCAGCGCGGCCCTGGCCTATTCCGGGAGGCTTGTACTGCACGAAGTGACACTCATCCGCGCCGAAGACGTGGAGTGCGACTTGGATCTGCGGGAAGTGTTCCTTCGCCCTTGCTACGGGAAGCACCGGCCTGGTGTACGGGCATTTTATCTCGAGGACGACGAGTTTCTTTTTCGTCGGCGCCGGCGGCGTCGTCGTGCCGCCTACCACCGCGACCCCATCCGGCGTGGCCCCGAGCCAACTCAGTTGGTCGTGTATTTTCAGCCCGAACTCGTACACTTCGACACCCTCCATTCTTTGGTAGTGCGCGCGAGCGACTGGCTCGAAGTCGTTGCCGTGCACGACGGCGGGGGGCAGGTATTTCACGCTCGGTTTTGGGCTCGCAGCTCTTTGCCCGCCGACGCCACCCCTTTGGGCTTTTCGTTTTTTCTTCAGTTTCTTTCCCTTCCCGCCTTTGGTGGCGCGCCATCCCAGGCTCGATTCACCCGCACCTGACTCATACCCAGGGTTCAGCGCCGCGATCGCGGTGAGGGTCTCGGCATCAACGCCCTGCGCCGCGTCAAGCCGCGCCAGTTTGTCCGCAATCAGCTTTTCGGGGGACCGAAAACGGTCCAAACCAAGCGCCGCGGCTGCTTCGCTGGCGGAGACGATTCGCGTTCGTGCGTACGCCCACGCTTCCGTGCCCACGGTAGGCCAGTTCTCCCTTCGCTGGCGCGCTATCAAAGACGCGAGACGCGCGGCGGCGGATGAGTCGTCGGCGTCGTCTTCGTCAGATGTCGACGTCGAGGTTTCGGGTTGCGCGGCGGCGGCGAAATCTCCCGAGATGCCGACTTCCTCGGTAGTAGCCGTGGCATTTGCGGCGTCCCCACGCCGGTCGACCAGTGTCGAGGACGACGTGGACGGTTCCGTGTCATCAAAGCGTCTGGAAACGACTCCTTCGCGCATGCGGCCCACGTCAACCCCCCACATCGCGAGCTTGGTCATCACATCCAGCTTTTGCGTTCGAGGCGCGCCTTTCACCGTGGCTCTTTTGCTACGCGAAGGGTGCACGGCAAGCGTTGGGGTTCGGACCGCGGAATGAGCCTGTTTGGCAACTTTGGCGCGTGAAAGCGCATCCGTCGTGCCATGCCCCGCGTACGTCGCCGACGCCGACAAAGACGCCACCACGACCATGACGAGTGACGCGAGACTCGCGGGCTCATCGAAAACCTGCCTGACTGCTGCTGATCCACGACGACGAAATCGAGGCAAGCGTTTTCACGAGGCGCGCAAAAAACCGAAACGAAACGCTCCTCTCGGACCGGTCGAAGCCACACTTTGTGACGCGCGCGTCTCTTTCCCGACACCCGACTCCCCGGCATGGTTCGGTCCAAACAGCACCCCAGGCTTCCCCTGGCCCTCGCCGCAGCGCTCCTGGTGGGTTTCTCGCCCTCCCGCGTCACCGCGGCGTCACCATCTCGCGCGCTTCTCGGCGCGTCTCGAAACGTGGGCGGGTTCGCGAACCTTCTCGAGGCGTACCGCGGTGGCGAGTTCAACCTGACCACCAGCGCGGCGACGCCATTCGTGCAGAAGCTTCTGGCGTCCGCGCGTGACATTTCCAACGCGGAAAGGATCACCTTCGCCGGGGACGGCGACGTCATCCCGTTGGAGGTCCAGAGGTCGTTGTGCGAAGGCCGGTTTCTGCGAGGAGGCGCGGACTCGGGTTTCTCGTCCGCCGAGGTGGACGGCGCGTACGCCGCCGCTTACCCGCAGCACGGCAACGGCTTAGTCCCCATCGGGTGCGTCGAGGGGTGCATTATCGGCAGCGGGGTTTTCGAAGGCATCGCACGTTACTACGGCATCGCCCGAACCCTCACACCGAGTAGCTGGCAAGGAAAGTGTTTCTCCCAAGACGCGTCGCCCGTACCGGCAAACCCGCCAAACAGCTACCTGCCCGGCACCAAAGTCACGAACAGAATCAAAGTCAACTACGGAGTGTTTATTAACCGCTTGTTGGGTTTGGACGAACCCCTGACCCTTTACGAGGGCAAAACCAGGATGGGCGAATCCTGGTTCGCAGAAGGCGAAGACGCCGTGATCGTGGAGTACGACGTTGAAACGCACGAGTTCACGGGGTTCCGAGACGGTGCGACCTTTCCAGACCCCGAATCCCACGCCAGGTTGTTTTTGAGGCAAGGTCCTGAGTTTCATTCATAATCCGGTACACTAGCTCACGCTGCTACTCCAGCGCGAGCGGTGTAAGTTTTTCTCCTTCGAAGGTAGTTTTTATTTTATTGAAAAGACTGACACTTTTTTTTTCATCTCTCAGAACTTCGCGAGGTGTACCCCGGCGCGTACATCGGAAAAATGTACGCCCTGCCCGGCGCGTCCCTGTGGAACGGTGCGTTCGAAGTCCCCGAAGGCGAACCCGCGTTCACGGTGAACTTCATGGTTTTCGCCAAGCCGGGCGGGAACTACATGAGCGCGGTGGGGGCGCCCCTCCCCGCTGGGGTGAGTAAATAAAAGTCCCAGTCTCTCGCCGTCGCGATCGCGAACAGAAAAAGCCGCCTACCTGGTAGAGCATGGAAATAGTACGTACCATTGCATGAATAAATAAATGACTACTGTATTAAATCTAGTATTAATTCACTCACTTAAGCCGCCGCCGCTCCGACTTGGACGCCCGCGAACTCAAACAGCAAATCTCGCATCACGCTCGGTTGCTCGAGATGCGCGACGTGTCCGCACCGCTCCACCCACTTCAGCTCGGAATCCGGAACCTCTTCGAGGAATCGCGAGGCGTACTTGGTGTCCAGAATTGAATCCTCCCTTCCCCACAGAATCAGGGTTTTCTGCGTGATTTTCCGAACCCGTGACGCGACTTTGTACCCGTCGCTTTTCATGAACGAAAGGGTCGCGTCCGCCCACTGCGGCTGGAACGTGTGTAACTGTCCAACCCGCATGGCGTCTGTTGTGGCGAATTTAGCTTTGTCACAATACGCCATCTGGTTCGCCGTGCTTCGCAGGATTTTCGTTTTCAAAATGTTCACACCAGCCAGCGCGACCGGTCTTGGAAAAACACCCATGGGGCCCAAGCCTTCGATGAAACCCTGCGCGTCAACCAACACCAACCGCGCGACGCACTCGGGGTGCGCCGTGGCGAAATCGATCGCGGCGGCGCCTCCAAGAGACGCGCCGCAAAGGGTAACAGGCCTGCCGATTTCCTGCTGCCAAAACGCGTAAAGGTGTGCTCTTTTGGCTTCGGGGGAGTAATCCCCAATCCCAGAGTCGCCCGCATCAGTGAAGCCCCATCCAAGCAAATCCACCGCGTGCGTCTCGGCTCGCTCGGCCAACAGCGGGAACAAACGCCGGTACTCCAGGCAGCTGCTGTCGAAGCCGTGCAGGAGCACGAACGGGGCGTTTTGCTCGCCGCCTTCTGGCGCCGCGGAGCTCACGCAGCTGGTCATCACGGGACGAGCTCTGCCGGGAACGTCCACGCTGATCTGTCTCGCGCGGCGAGCCATCTCCACCGCCGCGGGCTCTTCAAGCGCGGTGACTTCATCGGGGAAGAACGAGGCAAACTCCGAACGCGCAGCCGCGCGGACGACGAGGGAGCCGCGCGCGACGCGGCGTCCGGGACGGGACGCCCGCGACCGCGGGACCGCGGCGACGGAAGAAGCGAAGGCAAGGGCGGAAGGTGCCATCGGAAGGATGAGGTCCAGCACCGCTCCAGCGACGCGGTTGAGACTGAATCACGATGGTTGAGTGACGCAGGACAACTGTCCGACCCGACGATCGAACTTCGGCAAATCCAGACAGATTTGGTTTGGAAATCCCCCCATGAAAAAGCACGCCGACTAACGCATACAGGGTGATATGATATAACATGACCCCCTGTGCTCCGCAAACCCTGACTGGTTATTTGCCACCCTGTTCCACCGGACCCTCCAACTCTGGATTTTTCTTTTCCGCGAGAAATTGAGCGATGGAAGTGGTCTCCACGACGACGTCGGCGTCATCCTCCGCCGAATGCTTCTCCCCGTCGCCGTCCCGACCTTCGCCCGCGAAAATGTTCCGTAACGATTTGGCCAGCCCCGAGTTGTGCCAAAAGTCCACCAGGGGTTTCGTGTTTTTCTTCGCGGTTTCCTTCGCGTCGAGCGTCTTGAGCAATGACGGTAGCATAGCATCTAGGGCGTCGCAAACTTCCCGAAACGAAGGTCGGTCGGCGGGGTCGGGTTCGGTGCACTTTTTGGTGATCGCCATGACGCCGGCCGGGAATTCGGTAGTGTCGTTTTCGAAACTGATTGTGTAAGAAAAGTGTCAGTCTCGTATGGGCAATCTATGCAATCGGTCGGCGGAATGTGGTGATTGGGAAATACTCACCTTTCCAAAACCACCGCTCCGCTTTCCACGCCGAGCGCTATTTGCGTCGCGCTCAATAACAACTCCTTTCTTTGTTTTCGGTACGGAGGCACACCAGCCACGAGCTCGTGCAGAAGCACGCCGAAGGACCAGACGTCACAGGAAAGGCCGTACCGCCGTGTCGAACCGTTGGACCGAACCACTTCGGGGGCCATGTACAAATACGTGCCGGTTTCGCCCGTCCAATGCGGGGGAAGGTTTTTTAATTTATTATTTTCGTCGCTGGTTTCGTCGTGCTCATCATCCTCATCCCCGACGCACCTCGCGAGCCCGAAATCAGCCACCACCACGGTTGGCACGTCCGCGTAGCGTCCGTGCAGGTCTCCCGGGTCTGATCCGGTGTTCTCGTTTGGAAGAGGGTCACCGTCGGCGCTTTCCGACTTGGAAGGTTCCTTGAAACTTCTCCTTGAAACCGACGCACTCGGCTTGTCCACCAGAAAAACGTTTCCGGGCTTCAAGTCCCTGTGCGCCCACCCCGAGGCTTCCAGGTGGCACATCCCTGCTGCGATTTGCCTCGCGACGCAAAGCCTGTGTTGTAAGGGTGGCACACCGGTGCCTCGAATCGCGCGGACGACGGGGGGCATGTCATCCGGGTCCCCCCGCGGGTACAGCCAATCCTTCACGGTGCCGCCACCGCAAACGCGCGCCACGATTGTGCAGTCGTTCGGCGGCGACAAGCAGGCGCCGTAAAACGGCAACACGTGCGGGTGTCGCAACTTCGACAAGCACGTGACTTCCCGTATGAACGACTTCGCGCGGGAAGGGGAGTCCACGCGGACGCGTTTCGCCGCGACCAGAGTCCCGCGCCAGCGCGCGCGTTTAATAAAACCAGAGCTCCCTTCGCCCAACGCGATGCCCACTTCGTTTTCGTTTGACGACCCGTCCACAACGCGCGTTCCCCCCACACCGACACCGTCCATCTCGATCTCGCGGGGGTCGATAAGCCACCCCCCCGCGTTCGCGGTCGCCACGAGTGTTGGGAGACACGCCCATGGGTCGTGCGTCTGGGGTTGTTCCTCGGAAGCAACCGGCGCTGGCGCAAAATCGGTGTCGGGTACCATCGATGGTGTTTTTCGCGAGTCCGAAGGGGCGTAAGGGTTACGGTTGGGAACCGGGAAACACACAGCACGACGCGCGCGACGACTGGGTCAGGGGTAACCAGAAAGATCCCTCGTATGCGGTCGCCGCGAGGCACCGTGCGCACGCGTCACGCGCGAAACCCTCTGCACCCGCGAGAGATTTCTAAAGCTCTTTGTTGTTTTTTCGTGTTTTCGCTTTTCGGTCGCAAAAAGTCGCGACGGTTAACCTTCACTCTCTTTGCCTCGGAAGCTCCGACGTTCGCAGTCAGTCACCTCGAGGCACGCGTGCCCGTCGTGTCACAACGCACGTGCACCACGCGGTACCCCTCACGTTTTTCTTTTCTCCCCACGTACCGCCACCATGTCCAACCCCATCGAACAGGATGGACGCCCGGAAGCCAAGCCGAGGGCGATGAACATGACCCGCGTCCCCAACTTCGAAGCGCACTCGGAGTACAACGACGCGCCCGGCACTGGGCGCACCGGGATGTTCGCCATCCCCCCGAACAACTACGACTTCTACACGGAAGAAGAGAAGTAAGTCACAATGCTCTCGTCCCCTACAACCTCCTCGTTCCAGTCCATCACACCCAACCCGTACGCACTGTCTCCCATCCTGTGTCGTCCCCCCAAGGCAGGCGACGCATTGAAAGTCGTTTCGGCTTCGTTTCTTTCGGTTCTGACAAAACCTTCACCAAATCAAAAAAACAGGTACAAAGTCAAGCACACCGGCGACGGCGGCGTTTTCTCTGACTGGCAGCCCATGTACGAGCCTTCCACGATCAAGGCGGATGCGGACCGGTTGGTGGCGCACGACAAGGGGGTTCCCCACGGTGCGGATCTCGGGAAGTTCCCCGATTACCAAGCCGTGGGAAAATCCTTCGACGGCGAAACCGAGCGCCTCGTCGAAAAGTACGGCGCCGACGCCGTGATAAAGATTCTGGTAACCTCGCAGTTACACCGGGACGAGGAGTACGGCGGGCCGTTTTGGATTGTCGTGCCGTCCAAAACGCGGGTGTACGAACTAAGAAGGGTCATCGCGTCGAAGTGCGGGGTGTTACCCGGGCTCCAACGGCTCACCTTCGCGGGGAAAAAGATGGACGACGCCGAGAGGAACCTGGAACACTACGGTGCGTTTTTTTTCAACTCGCCGCGAAAGTTGTTACCGCGCTGGACGTTAGTAACAGTTACTAGTACTGGTAACTGTTAATAAGTCTGACCTGCGGTACCACACACTTACACTACCTCCCGGACCACCGCTTGTCACGTAACCAACGCCCCCCTTCTCACCGCCGTTGACACTAAATACCCCTACCCGAATAAAAACTCGTATAACAGGCGTGAAATACTGGAACAAAAAGTTTCCCGACTGGCCGATCGTGATGAGACGGTTCTAAGGTTTAAACGCCGGTTGGAACCGAGTGTCGTTCGTGAACCACACGTATCACCACACGTGTCACGAGACAACGAGAACGGCGAATCGCGCCTCGCAAAGCCGGCCACGCAACGGCGTTAGTCGCGGCGATGGCTGAGAGTGGGTGAGAGCGCGGCGTCGCGAGAGTCGAAAAAAATGTGTCAAAAAATGCATTGCCAAAAACCAAGGGATTTTTCTTTTAAAAAAACAACATTCGTCCCACTTTCGATCGCCTCCAGTTTCGTCGTCGAAGTGACACGTCTTCCTTCAATCACAACGTCACGCGTTCGGCATGCTGACCGCCGCGAGCTGCGCGTTGGTGTGCTCCGCTCGACCGGCGTTTCGCGTGTCTCGCGTTTCCGCCTCCCGCGTCTCTCGCAGCATGGCTGCGAAAGCATCTGTCCAATCCGCCAGCACCACGGAAACCGCCGTGTTCGCGCTCGGGTGATTCTGGCACTATTCAGCTTACGTCGCAAAGCTGGATGGCGTGGTGTCGCAGCGGGTGGGGTACACTGGTGGTACCAAAGAGAACCCTACGTACGGCTCGGTGTGCGGGGGTGACGGGCACACAGAGGCGGTTCTGATAGAGTTCGACCCTTCGCGGATTTCGTACGAAGCTCTTCTTGAAACGTTCTGGGCGGAACACAACCCGAGCGGATACAAGCCGAAACCGCAATACAAGAGCGCGATTTGGGCGCAAGACGCGCAACAGGAGCTCGCGGCGAGGAAATCGAAAAAAACAATCGAGGATAAGTACAACAAAACCCTGCACACCGATATCGAAGCACCATCCAAGTGGTGGGACGCCGAGGAGTACCACCAGGATTACATCGCGAAGCAAACGGGCCGGGGATGGTGATGGAGTAGTCGTTTTTAATAATCGCGCTCACGTCGGGTTTCGATTGAAAGCAATGAAGGCGACTGGCGCAAAGGAACGGCCGACGCCACTCCGTGCCAGTCTGCCAGAACCTCTTTCGTCGACACCTTTTTTTCGCGAGCGACGGTAAATTGTAATAGAGTATTAGAACTGTTGAAGCGGACAACGCGTCGCGTATACTAGTCTATAATCGACTCACGCGCCCTCTCCATTTTTTTTCGCAAGCGGTCGAAGCAGCAACTCCCGCGTCAGCGGGGTTTGTTTCTCCCCCCCGTCGCTTTCTTTTTTCTCCGCCACCCCCGGAAACAAGCTGCTCTCCTTGCCCTTCCCGAACCCTACGAACTTTAGCGAATCGTCAAACGCCTGCACCACCGCGAACGGCCCGTTGTGCCCCGGCTCGGCGACGATTGGCGATTCCATCACCACGTAGTGCGTTCCAAACTCGGACGTGAACACGCCGCCGTCGTGCTGGTGTCCCGAAATCACCGCGGCGACCACGTCCCTCACTTCCTCCCGCTCCAGGATGTCGAGCAAGTCCTGGTAGTTCCACAGCAAGGTTCGGCCTGACAGCTTCGCGGTGGACTCGGGGTGCGCTTACGATAGGAAAAACGAGCCGTGTCAGTCTTTCGTGATGTGAGGGAGTAATTACGGGCGGGCAATCGGCGAAACGCGGAGGCGGCATTTTGGAAACGCGCAAGCAAGACGTACCCAGCAGGTGCGAAAACAGCACCACGCGTTCGTTTTTACGCGCCGCTTCGTCGATTTCCGTTTTTACCCACCGTAGCTGTGCTTCCCCCAAGCCCCCGTTGAACGGCACCCACCGAGATTCCAAACCTGTCAGGTTCTTGAAGTAAGGGAAAGTTCCGGACATGCGTTCCGTGACCAAAACGTCCGGGTTTTCGGCGACGAACTTTTTACAGTTTTCGTTTTTTTCGCAAAGAAGCGCCAGCGCGTGTTCGTCTAAACCCTCCTCCCGTCCGTTCCTGTAAATGGAGACGTCATACGAATCAAGCACTATGACTTTCCACCCAGCCGCGGGTGCGAAGGAGTAGTGGAAGTCCCCGAACTCGTTGGCGCACTTGAACGGAAGCGGGTTACCCGCCGGCGCCCGGACGCCGTTTCGCAACTCCTCGCGCGTGAAGTTGTACAGCTCGTGGTTCCCAACCGTGAAGTGCCAGTTTTTGCACGCGCAGTTTTTAAGCACGGACATCACCTCGCCGAGCTGGTCAAGCGCCTCACGTTTCGGCCGGAACTCGTCGTTCGCGAAATCAAACGCGCACTGGTGGTCGATGATGTCGCCGTTGTGCAGCGCGAAATCAAGGTCGTGTTCGTTGAAGTACGTCACCGCATCCTTCGCCACGACCAGGGAGTTCCTATAACGACGCCACTGCGTTCCCGTGAAGTTGGGTTTGTCGTCCACATCAGCGTACTGGATATCAGCCAGCAAGCCGAAGGTAAACGCTGGAGCCTCCGTTCCGGATTGCGACGACCGGGTGGCCATCGTGTCAACCCGGGCGTGGTCGCGACCACGCGGGTCCGTGAACGAAAACGCGCGATTTGTGATCGGGAAGGGCACACCACGCGAAACCGATCGACGCGCTGCGGTGGGGAGCGCGGGGCCCGTGCGACGGGTCACAAAACTCGTGCTCGCGCCGCACACCTGAAACGCGAACGCACGACTCATGCGGCGTGCGCGCGCGCGACTTTGTGTCCGGGACCGGCCGGTGATGACGACACACCCGGTAAATGTGAGAAGCCGGCAAGTGTCCATGACGAAAATCCGACGGAAAAGGACGTGCCCTTTCGCCAGAGAACGCCTGCGCAATGAAACTCTCTTCTATCTCGTGCTACATCCATCCAAAAAACTACCCCTACCGCACACCGCTGTTGGCCATCCGTGTCACCACGCGTTCGATCGCCGCCAGTTCTTCCAACCTCGCGCGTTCCGTTGCGCGCGCCAGCTCCACCCGGGCGTCGACTAAACAATTCAAAAGCTCTTTGTGCACGTCCTCCGCCGCTTCCAACTGCGACGCGCTCAAGTCCTCGACGCCGATGCCTAGCAAGTTCTTAAGCTTCACTTTCAGCCCAGACGCGGTGGGGTGGGTTTTGTCAAGACGAGCTTTCGCTTCGTGTTCCCAGGAAACCACCGTGGAGGAAGAAGGTTGGGAAACAGTCGGGAGTTTCCGCGCCGCCGGTTCGGAAACTTTTACCGTTTCTGCACTTTTCACAGGCGCCGCCTTGAACGCCTTTTCCGTCGCCACGAAAGCCCACGACTTTGTTTGGCTTGAAGGCGCGGGGGCGGGGGCGGGGGTACTGGTGGTAGACAACGACTCGCATACCGCCGAAACCGAGGTCATATCGGAACCCGATCGTGAAGTCTCGACCTTCTCAGGTTTTGGTGGCGCCGCGAGAACCGCCGCGGCGGGTTCCTCATTTTTTTCTGTTTCCGTAACCGTCTCGTGCGCCGCAAACGCAGCCGCCCACCTGGGCGCCACCGCCAACGCCACGTCCTCCTCATCCGCATCACCACGTTCCACATGCCCTGAAGCCACGTCGGTTTTAACCCTAAACCCTTTCTTCTTCTTCTTCTTCTTCGAGAGTTTAGGGTTTGAGGTTGAGGGTTTGGTTGAGCTTTTGTTATCGCTCTCCTCCTCCGCGAGACTCGCCGCCACCGCCGCCGCGCGTTCCTCCGCGACGCGCATCGCCAACTGCAACGCTTTTCCCGTCTCCGCGTGCCCTTCGCGCTCCGCCTCCGCCGCCGGTACCTCTCCTTTTGCGTTTCTCGCGAACGGGCTCGCCCCGGCTTCAAGCAAAACCTCAACGCACCCAACAGAAGAAACACACGCGGCGTAGTGCAACGCGGTCCGGCCGAACCGGTTAGCGCGCTCCACGTCTGGGTGCGTTTCGTTTGTTTCGTTTTTTTTCGCGAGCACCAGCCGGACGCACTTTGTTTCCCCGCTCGATGCGGCGTAGTGAAGCGCGGTGGAGCGCTCTTCGTTCGCCGACTCGACCATGGCGCCGGCATCCAACAGACACGACGCGGCTTCCGAGTGTCCGCGCGCCAGCGCGTGCATCAAAGGCGTGTCTCTTTGCTTGTTACGCACGTCCACGTGCCACGCGGACGTGCGCTTTTCGGGTGCAGGAACGAGCGCCAGCAGCACGGCGACATTACCGAGTGCCGCCGCGATGTGAAGCGCGGTGTTTTCGGTGTTTGGCGAGCGCACCACGCCGAGGTCAACGCACGCATCACGCGCGCGTATAACCTCCGCGACATCTCCGCGCTTCACCGCAGCTATCAGGGGGTGGTCCATGTCGCCCGGCGCCCCGAGGCGTCGCGCGGAATGCTCGAGCGAGCCTCGACACCAGTTTTTATTGGCCAACTTTGGGCAACTTTGGGCGCACTTGAAAACTTGTTGGACAGGCCGACCTCTCATTTCAAATGCGGCAGCACAAGCCCCCCCCGAAAGAGGTTTCGGGGCCACCGCGAGGTACTCCTTCTTTTAAAAAAGACGAACCCGGCGACGATGTCGAGTCGCAGTGGTCCACGAAGCGTGCGTCGCTCGCGGCGGAACGGCGCTCTGCGCGTCTCGCGTCCCTGGAACAACGACTGAAAGATTTGAGCGTGGGCACCCAAAATGCGGACGAGCGCGCGGGACGACGTTTACGCGCGCTGCTCGTGGCGTTGAAACTCGCGACGGCTGGGGATGGCGAGACGGACTGTGGGGATGATGACGTGATGGACGTGATGGGTGTTTCCGAGACCACAGTCGCGACGCGAGACGAGTCAAAACCGCGCCCGTTCGGGGGAAAAATCCGAGGCTCAGACCCGTACGCGTCGTCCTCGTCTGATGACGAATCCACCGATACAGACGAAGACGGTCTATTGTCTTTCGACAAAGGCGTGAAAACTCTTCTCGGCGCCTCCACGCTTAGCGCACTGCGGGCCGAGTCAATCCACGCCGCGCTGGGCAGAACAAGAGCAGAGCTTGAGGAGGACCGCGTGGACCGGCAAGTCGCGGCGCGCGCCGTGGCCGACGCGCTGGCGGCGACCAAAGAGGCGGCGTCTTTGGAGTCGGAAACGAAACGCCTTCGCGACGCGCTGGCCGTGGCTCTTCGCGAAAACACTGACGCAAAGGCAAGGGCTGTTTCCCTTGAACAGGAAGCGCAGAGCCTTCGATTCGCGCTGCGGGGCGGCGGTACCAAAAACCAGAGCCTCGCCGAGGAGGAACGGCGTTTGAACCTTGAGACACGGGAGGAGTGCGCCCGGGCGTGGGCGCGGGCGGCGGCGGCGGAACAATCATTGGTAGCCGCCACCACGAGCGCACGGCGATTGGAACGGGAAAGGGATGCTCTTGAGCGAGGTAAAGATGCGTGTGAAGATCGACGAGGACGGGCGGAGAGGGACGCGCAAAAGTCCGTCGCGGAACTGCGACGGGTAAGCGCGGATTTGGAATCCGCCACGAGACGGTTGGAGGCGAGAAACGCAAAAACCTGTTCGTTGGAAAAACGAAACACGGAACAAGAACGCGAGCTCACAGAGCTCCGCACGCTTCTCGACGCGCAGCGACAAGACATAGCCACCGCGATGCGTATTGTAGGAGAAGTCGACGCGAGTAGCCGATAGAAATTATTTCCAAAAGTATCGATCGATAGTAACAAGTCGTTTGTTCCCACCAGTACAAACTTTGTACGTTCATCACGCCGCCTTGGCCGCCGCCTCTTCTTTTTTCTGTTTCTGCGCCGCGATCGTGTACAGGAACGTCCCGAAAATAGCCACCGCGGCGCTGATTCCGCCGAGGGGAGAGATTGGGTTTTTGAACACCGCGACGGACGCCAGGATGATCACCACTCGCTTCACCGTGTTCGCCACGGAGTGCGACAACGGCGAGAGCTCACCGAGAGCCTGGTACGACGTTTGGTTGTACAGGTGGTAGAACATGGAGCCGGCGATGAGGTACGCGATGAATCCGGCTTGTAAGCCGAACAGCGTGATTCCCTTCTGCGCCATCAGCGCGGGGGCGTTTGCGAACGCCGCGGGCATCAACGCCCCCTCCGCGATGAGGGACATGGGGAGCTGCATGATGCCGGACACGATGGCGATACCTCCGTACAGGTTGATTCCGGATAAACCGGTTTCTTCCTGCAAATCCTTGCTCGTCACGCCGCGCAGCGCGCTCGCGATGTTGCTCGTCATGGCGCACGCGAACGCCGCCATCGAGAAGTTCAGCTCGCTTGTGGAACCCACGGCGACGCCCCCAACGATGGGAATAAGCGTAAGCCACACGAGCTTGGAGTACTTCCTGCCGAAAAACAGCGACAGGAGAATCACCGAGCACGCGGGCTCACCCGCTTTGACGACTTGCATGAACGACACGCTGCCGACGTTGTACGCGGCGCACGCGCTGACGTGCGCCACGAGGTGCAGCGCGCTGGTGGGAATCAGGGCTTTGAACATCTTCTTGGTGAACCCGCCAACCGGGGGCTTGAAGATCTTCAGCTTCCACATGATGCACATGAACACCGCGCCTACTGCGATTTGGATCCAAGACAGCACCCACGGGTACGGGAACACGGAGAGCGTTTTTTTGTTCATGATGGCGAAAACCGCGTTGAGGAAATACCAGCCGAAGATGTACCCCGCGACGCGCATGGTCTTGCCGGCATCCTTGGGGTCATCGCCCGAAGAAACGGCTTCCACAACAGCCGCAGCGCGAGTCACGATACCCCTCGGGTGCGTAGTGACAGGCGTTCTGGACGCCAAAGAAGTGCCCAGAAGCACCGGACCTCCCGAGGCACGAAACGCGATCGAGGCGGCGCCCGTGTTTGCGGAAACCTTTTGGGGGTTTGCGCCAACCGCACAAGGGGTGACCCCGGCGTGGCATCGCGTTTGCGAGGACCGAACGGACGCAGTCCTGGTGAAAGGAACGACCCGGACAGAGGAAACGATGGCGGCCATGACGAGCGCAAGAACGTCAGTGCGGCGCGGCTTCGTGCGCGCGACGGACTCTCAGCTGTCAGCAACGAGCCATCCGATATCAAACGGGATAAAATGCATCAGTAGATCTTTCCAAGGCGTTCGGTGTTGGACCAGCCGATGAACCGACGAAATCGACCGGTGGGAAACGCGTTTGATTGGTCTCAAAATATCTTTAAAAAACAGGAGTCACTTAAAATACAGTCATCCAAGGCCACGGCGGCACGCCTAGCTCGAGATCCCTTTTGCAGTTTGGCCAACTTCCTCACCGGAGTTCATCCACGAGCTCGGTTAAACGCGCGTTTTCGTCGGTCTCGGGTACGCCATTCGCCACCGCCCACTCCAGTAGGTCACCGCTCGCAGCGATTAGCGTGGACCGGTCCCACGGACACCCGTTCGCTCTCAACCACTTCAGTACCTCCAGGTGGTCACCCTCCGCCGCCCCAGCGCACGTTTCCTCGTCCCACGGGCACCCGTTCGCGCGCGCCCAACGCAGCAGCTCCAGGTGCCCGCCCTCCGCCGCCTCCGCGCACGTCCAGCCGTTCCACGGACAGCGGTGTTCGCGTAACCATTTCAGCACCTCCAGCTGCCCTTCCTTTCCTGCTCCCGAACACGTGTACTCGCTCCATGGACAGCCGTTTTCGCGCACCCACTGAAGCACCCGCAGGTGTCCGCCCTCCGCCGCCCGCACGCACGTGGATTCGTTCCACGCGCAGCCGTTTTCGCGCGCCCACTGCAGTACCTCGAGCTGCCCTGTCTCCGCCGCAGCCGCACACGTATACCCATCCCACGGGCAGCTGTGTTCGCGTGCCCACTGCAGCACATGGAGATGCCCTCCGCGCGCCGCGGCTTCGCACGTTTCCTTGTCCAACGGGCAGCCGTGAGCGTACGCCCAACGCACAAGCTCGAGGCGCCCGCCCCTCGCTGCGTGCCTGCACGTCCAACCGTCCCACGGGCAGCCGTTTTCGCGCAACCACCGTAGCACCTCGAGTTGTCCACCATCCGCCGCAGCCGCACACGTATACGCATTCCAAGGGCATCCGTTCGCGCGCGCCCACTGCAGTATCTCGAGGTGGCCGCCCTTCGCCGCCATGTGGCACGTGTTTACGTCACACGGACACCCGTTCGCGCGCGCCCACTGCAGCACCTCGAGGTGCCCACCACGCGCCGCATCGGTGCACGTCATCGCGTCCCAAACGCATCCGTTCGCACGCACCCACTGTAGCACCTCGAGGTGTCCGCCCAACCCCGCGTTCATGCACGTGTCCACGCTCCACGGGCATCCGTTCTCGCGCGCCCATTGCAGCACCTCGAGAGCACCAGCGCGCGCCGCGACCTGACAAATTGCATCCCTCGCAGGACCTCGCAGCAGACGCTTCAGCGCGCTGTAGCACTTGAGCCGTACGGCATCACGAGTACTGAGCTCATTCAGCAAAAGCCCCGTCGCCGCCACCGCGTCACGCATCCCACGACTCACCACTCGAAGCCGCGCCAGGTCCGCGGGGTCCGGCATTTTGGCAACCCCGAACACGTGCGTCACGACGACGTCGTTGAGAAGGCCCGGGATGGCTTCGCGCGCGGGAGTTTTCGCGCGCAGGACATCACCGTCGTGACGATCCCTTTTGCGCGTGCGCGTTGTCATACCGTGCGCCGCCTCGGATGCCATCGCGCACGATGTCGCGCGAGCGAAGTGGACGGTGGCGGTGAAAGCGTCGACGGGAAGGAAGAAAAAAAAGGCCACCTCGCCGAAACCCGCCGCACACACTACGCACAGCCCACGAGCACACACGCGGGTGGTTTCAAACGATGCCATTTTGCCACGCGGCAAGAAAAATTCCATTCTGGCGCCAAAACAGCCCAACAGCCAAAATGGCCGGGCAACGAATCGGCGGTGACATTCGCCGGGGCCGGGACGCGGCGCGCGCCGTGACCATGGAGGTCTACGCGGTGACGCGTGAATTCTCCGAGTGGGGCAAGGGTTTTTACAACCGCCTGCCCGCGGCGGTGCGGAACTCCCTGAGGAGCTCGGGTATCTGCCACTTCTTGGTCGTGGTAAAAGATGAGGACGGGAGGCTACGCTCATTCGACTTTGGCCCCCTCGGAGGGGACGTCGCCGGTCTTCCCGGGCTCGGCTCCGGGCTCGGCTCCGGGCTCGACTCCGTGCTCGAAAGACGCGACGCGATGGATATGAGTTCCATCGCGCGCGACCTCCCACTCATGCGCAGGTCCAAGTCTGACTCCGCGCTTCTGGACACGGCGGCGCGATCGACGGGTGATGAGGAACGAAGTTTTGCGGCCGCGGGCGCGCTGCAACTCGCGTTCGCGGCGTCGTGCGCGGGAAGTTCAGACGACGACGTGTCACCGTGCGAAATCGACACCTCGCGGTGTGCGACGCCCTCGCCCTCGCCCTCGCCGAAAGGCCGGTTCCACCGCGTGGCTTCCACCTCCGTCATCGCCTCCGCGACCGCGCCTCCAAAGTCGCGTTGGTCGAGGCTGCAGCGCCGGGCGCGGAAAACAGCAACGGAGGGTGAGATTCGCGAGACGGTGCTTGACGCGCTTCCCGAAGGCGCGCATTACGTCGGCGAGACCAACTTGTCCTTGGACGAAATCAGAGACTTCAACGAAGACCGGTGTTTGCAGTACCTGCTTCACGACAATGATTGCCGGCATTACGTCAACGATTTGTGTTCGCACCTGGTTCCCTTAACTGCCGGGCAACTAAAAAACAAAGGCGGCGTCGCGTCGCGGGTGAGCTGGCAAAGCGCGTGGCAACGCGTGAAACAGGGAAGGCCGCACGAAGCCCTGGTCGTGTTGCCGTTGCAAGCGTTTGCGGATCTAAACAACCAAAGCGCGGTGCAGCGCATTAAACACGCGGCGAGCGCTTCCTTCGCGTTTGGGCTGGGCATGAGGGTGGTGCCGTTTCTGGCGCCCACGCTTGGTTTACAGTCGTCCGTCGCGGCCGCGTTTGGAACCTTCGCGCGAGCGGCGCCTACCAGGAGGCTAGTCACCACCGCGGCTGGTGCGGTCGCGAGCGTCTCCGCGGAAACCCCGGTGGTGCGGGAAGCGATTGTGTTTGGGCACGCCGCGATGGGGAGCGCGATTGACGTGACGCGAGGCGTAGCGAAAGGGACGGGTCAATTTTTGCAGTTCGCGGCGAACGGCATGGGCTTGGGAGGAGGTGGCGGCGGGTCAGTGGCGAGTGCGACGGCGACGGCGACAAATGGTGCGTTTGCGGGTGGTTCCGCGTTTGCGCGCGGCGCGAAGGCTGGTGAGTTTGTTGCCAACGCGGGGGCTTCAATAGCGGCGGGCGCGACAGTGGGCGCCGCGGTCGCGTCGAAGCGCTCTGCGGACCACGCTTGGCCTGTGGAGCGCACGTTGGAGGTGGCAGGCCCACATGATTCGACAGTCGTGGACCGCTGCGCGAAAACGTCCGAAAACTTGTCGGAAAACGTGATCGCCGGACGAGACGTGCGATCCGGACGCGTACCAGCCTTCGTCGGGCGAGTGGGTCGCGCCGCGGTGAACGGGTGGCGACGCGTGGTTTCGCCCGGCGGTGCTAACGGGGGGCGCGGGGTCAACCGAAAGACGCGCGCTGCCGGTACGCACGCGCATCTGGGTGACGCAAGTCTTGAAGGCGCCGCTGGTGTGCCCCCCCCGTCCCCGAAAAGAAAACACGGAAGAGGGTTTCCGCGCGGGTTGCGGTTCGACGAGAGGAACGACCGAGAAGCCAAAGCGCGGAGGTTCGACGTGCGCCGCGTTTTCAGGAAATCGCCCTCCTCGGAAAACTTAGCCTTGCAAGCTGCTGGGACGTCATCGACTCACAGGTGACGTACGTTCTTTTTGAGTTTAATATAAAAAAACAGTTTTCTCACGGGGTTTAGGGTTTAGGGT
>Ga0302138_10000027_pt1 | contig 106210 bp, 99 predicted proteins | sample CBN3_321_MG_FD_203110 | JGI IMG/M metagenome (GOLD analysis project Ga0302138, IMG submission 203110) | Marine microbial communities from Western Arctic Ocean, Canada - CBN3_surface | ecosystem: Environmental > Aquatic > Marine > Oceanic | place: Canada: Western Arctic Ocean | collected... | reverse complement strand
ATGACTGGGGAGGCGCTGCATCCAACGAAGAGGATACGTGGGGTGACCTGGAGGCGGATGACGACGCTTCGACAGATTCAACGGCGACTGCGACTTTGACGACTACGAAAGATTCCGCCGACGCCGATGCAGCGCACGAAGAAATAACCTACGAAACCCCCCCCACGCTTCCCAGCTCGTGGCTTCCCGAGTTCTGGGCCGTTGCGTGGTTCAGCGGGTTAGCCACGGCGCACGTGCTGACCATGTTCGCGCAGCACTGGTCAATCAAGTTCCGCGCGTTTGTGAACTACAAGCGGTGCGAGACAGTCGACGCCAAAAAGTTTCTCATGTTCGTCCCACAAGCGCACCAAGGCAAGGCGGAGATCGTGTCCATGCGCACGCTGGAGATTGCAGACGCCACGGTTCCATCCGGTGTAAGAACCATGCTGTGGACGGTGTTCCAGCGCCAGCGGTTCGAGTTTGTGGTTACCGAGACCGACGCAAACGGCATCGCGATCAAAGCCGAGGTCCGGGAAGTCGCCACGCCGGTTTCCATGCCTTTACGCGAGTACGCCAAGCCAAGCCGAGGTTTGTCTCCATCTCAAGTGGAGTCCGCGACGAGCCGGTACGGCGACAACTCCTTGAAAGTCCCCCTTCCAACGTTCTGGACGGCGTACAAGGAACAGCTCATGGGCCCCGTTACCGTGTTCCAGATCTTCACCACGCTTCTTTGGCTCCTTGATGAGTACTGGAAGTACGCGCTTTTCTCGGCGATGTCGCTGATGATGTTCGAAGCCACGACTGCTTTTTCGAAAATCAAAAACATCCGGACATTGCGGGGGATGGGGCAAGCCGCGACGCAGGTGGCGGTTTTACGCGAAGGCCGGTGGGAACAACGGTCGAGCGAACAGCTGGTGCCGGGCGACGTCGTGTCCATCGCCCGCCCCCCGGGCGGCGGGGATATGCCCATTCCGTGTGACTGTTTAGTGTTACGAGGCAGCGCGGTTGTTAACGAAGCCTCGTTAACCGGCGAGTCCGTTCCTCAAATGAAAGACTCCCTATCCGTGGAAGCCGTGGCGAGTGACCCGAACAAACCCCTGGACATCGCCGGCGATCACAAAGTCAACGTGTTGTTTTCGGGCACCACGCTGATGCAGCAGAGCCCGGGCGATTCCGATTCCGGCGCGAGCGCGTCGCTTCCCAAAACCCCCGATGACGGTTGTTTGTGCGTGGTGTTGCAAACCGGGTTCAGCTCTACGCAAGGGAAGTTGATGCGCATGATGGAGTTTTCGAGCGAGCAAGTCACCGGCGATACGTACGAGACCCTGATTCTGTTATTCATCTTGCTCGTCTTCGCGCTTCTGGCGAGCGGTAACGTTTTCATCAACGGCATGAAGGATGGCAAACGCTCGCAATACGAGCTGGTTTTGCGTTGCGTTTTGATTTTGACGTCCGTGGTGCCCCCCGAGTTACCGATGCAAACGGCGATGGCCGTGAACACCGCGCTCATCGCGTTGATGCGCGCCAGCGTGTTTTGCACTGAACCGTTCCGGGTGCCCATCGCGGGGAAGGTGGATACGTGTTTGTTTGACAAAACAGGCACGCTGACCAGTGACAAGCTCGTGGCGACCGGTGTGGTGACGCCGTTGGGTACGGCTGGCAAAGGGTACAGCCAGCTCACGAAGTGCCCTGCCGCGCCAAAAAACGCCTCCCTCGTAATCGCGGGGTGTCACTCCCTCGTGCAAATCGACGGCAAGACCTTCGGCGACCCGTTGGAGCAAGCCGCGCTGATGGGCGTGAAGTGGCGGTTCAACCCCAAAACCCAAACCTCGTTGCCCACCGAGGACTTCAAGGACCTTGTCCGGGACAAAGCGCTGCTTGACGCGGAAACGAAACGCGCGCAGTTCATCGCGAGTTTGCCCGCCGGGAAACCGCACCCGCCGCCCGTCCCAAAGCCGGTGGCGCCCACCAGGACCTGGCAAGGGAAGCCCTCTGTGAAGATTTTACAGAGGAACCACTTCTCGAGCGTGCTGCAGCGCATGAGCACGGTGGCGGTTGTCACGAAAACCACGGGCGCGACCCCCGAACACTGGGTGTGCATGAAAGGCTCCCCGGAAATGGTCGCCACGCTTTTGCAAGAGAAACCGTCTGGGTACGACGGCGCGTACCGCGCGCTGGCGGAGGAGGTGAGGAACTCTCCCATTGAACACATTAAGAGCCTCCCTGATTGCCCATACTCGTCCTGCGAAGGGAGCATTACGACCAGAAGGGCGCATTTCCAATCCCTCATACTATGGAGTACAGGGCCTACCCTTCCCAATCCCGGATATACATGCGCCCAAGAGACTGACACTTTTCTTTTACAATCAGGGCGCGCGGGTCATCGCGCTGGCGCACCGGCCGCTCACCGAGACCGAATCCCTCCGAATCAAGGATTCGAAAAACCCGCTTACGCGGGATGAAATGGAGCGCGGGCTCGTTTTCGACGGCTTCCTCGCCTTCGCGTGCGCCATTCGCGTGGACACCCCTGACGTTGTGAAAGCCCTCCTCGCGTCGTCGCACACGGTGATGATGGCCACCGGCGACGCCACGCTGACGGGGCTGCACGTGGCGAACGAAGTCGGCATCGCGCGGGGCGGTTTGGAAGGGGCGCTGATGCTTGTTTTGAGTCACGATGGCACGGTTGGTCGCGCGGACCAGTCGGATACTACGGCTGCTGATACTAAGTCTGCTGATACCACCAACTCGCCGGTCAACCCGAAACTGAAGTGGGTCAGCGCGAAGACCGACCTGGGCACGGAGGCGCCTATGTTGGAAATCCCGTACGTGTGCGACGGGAAATCGATTGTCAATTTGTCCAAGCAGTACTCGCTGTGCGTGACGGGCGAGACCCTGAACGCGGCGCTGGCCGAAGATCGCGACGGCGGTTTGTGGGATTTTCTCGATTCGGTGGTGATCTTCGCCCGGATGTCCCCGGATGACAAAGAAAGAGTCCTGAAAAGGCTAAAGCAACAAGGACGGCACACATTTATGTGCGGCGACGGCGCGAACGACGTGGGGGCGCTGAAACAGGTACGTATTTCCCAATTACCACATTCCGCCGACTGATTGCCCATACGAGACTGACACTTTCTTTTTCATCTCTCAGGCGCACGTCGGCGTGGCGTTGCTCAGCGGGTTCGGAGGCGCGAACACCAAGCCGGTGCCGGGAACGGCCGACAGCGGGGGATCGACAACCCCCGTCACCACCACCAACCCGGACGGCACCGTCGTGACAACGAAAGCCGAGACCTTCGCGGAGAAAATGAAGCGCGTACAGGACGCGCAGCGGAAGATGAAGGAGGACAAGGCGACAGAGTCGAGCGCGCGCAAGCGCGACCAAGCCGAGTTGCTCGTGTTGCAAAAGAAGTGGTTCGAAGAGGAAGCCGCGGCTCGCGAAGCGGCGGGGGATAAGTGGGCGCAGTTCGGGGCGATGAAAGCCGCGACGACGCGGATGGTCACCGAAACCAAGCGCAGGGCTGCGGAGCGCCAGCGCGCGCGAGGCGGCGCCATGCAAACCCCGGGGTTCGCGCAGATGATGCAGGAAATGGAAGGCGCCGAGGACATGGAGACGTCGCAGGTCAAGCTGGGCGACGCCTCCATGGCTGCGCCGTTCACGTCCCGGATCCCCAGCGTCCGATCTGCGGTGGACATCATCCGCCAAGGCCGGTGTACCCTGGTCAGCGCGATTCAAATGCAGCAAGTCCTGGTGTTGAGTTGCTTGATCAGCGCGTATTCCCTCTCCGTGCTTTACCTGGACGGCATCCGGAGCAGCGACAACCAGATGATCGCCAGCGGCAGCGCGCTAACGGCGGCGTCGCTCGCGTTTTCGTACGCAACGCCGGTGCACACGTTGTCCCCGGTCCGGCCGCTGCGCTCAATTTTCCACCCCGCGAACTTCATCTCCCTGATTGGCCAGCTCGTGATCCACATCGGGTGCATGGTGTTCGCGGTGCGGATGGTGAAACTCGCGACGGGCGAGGAGGCGAATTTTCCCGAAAACGTGCCGATCGCGAAGGTTCCGGATTCCTTGTTGCGAAACGCGACGGATGAGCAGCGGTCGATTTGGAGCCAAGGCCCGCCGTTCACGCCCAGTTTGCTGAACACGGTGGTGTTCTTGGTGGAAACAGTACAAAGGGTGTGTGTTATGCTGGTCAACTACAAAGGCAGGCCGCACATGATGGGCGCGATCGAAAACAAAACGCTACTGCTATCACTCGCCAGCATGGTGTGCGGCGCGTTCGCGTGCGCGTTTGAAGTATCGCCGTGGCTGAACAACTGGCTGCAGTTAGTGCCGTTACCGGACGACCATTTCCGGGTCAAAATTCTGCTCGTCCTTTTGACAAGCGTGCTCGGCACGATCGTGTGGGACCAACTGATGTTGCTGATCTTCGCGCCGCGAATTCTGTTCACCGCGTATCAAGACACGCTCCGGGCGCTGCCGCGCCCGAAGGATCTAGGCAAACCCGCCGCGAAGTTTTTCTTCGCCCTGACCACGGCGTACCTGTACTTCCTGAACCCCGCCACGAAGGACAACGGCTTCGTGCTGGTGGGGGCGTTCTACATGTCCAAGGTGTTGCTGAAGTGAGAGGTTTTTGGGAAGAGTTTGATACCTTCGGAGTGGTATTAATACCTTCTAAGCGAGCAACGGAGAGGACTTCAACGAGGTGCACAAATATTTTCGTACTTCTCCCGTTACTTACTCGGCCCTCCTCGCCCCGCGGTGGACCGCACCGCGGAGCCGTTCCCCGGTTTCCGCTTTTTCGGTTTCTGTCCTCTCATCACGCGTTTCACGTCCCTCTTGACTTCTTTGTACGTCTTTTTGACTTCCTTTCTCACCACGGGCGACGCGCCGCACGCGACGCCGAGACAAAACCCGGCGACTAAGGTCATGTAAAACAAACTCCGGAATAAATCGCCAACCGGCCCTAAACCGAATCGTCGTCCGCCCCCCCCCCCCGTCCCGCCGTCGTAGTCCCTTTTCCACTGGTCAGGCATCGGGCGGTCCCCGAACGGCCGTTTCATGTTTTTTTCTATCAGCTCCGCCGCGATCTCGGGGCGCATCACATCCACCTCCTCGGGTTTGAACTCCAACTCATCCACAAGGGTTGCTTTCATCGCGTTGGTAATCATGAACTGAACCTGCGCGGTCATCTTTGGCGGTGGGGGTGGGTAATCAGGGGCCGTGTGCTTGCGTGCGCCGACAACCGGCGAAGGCGGGGCGGTTCGGGAACGCCACGGAAGTCCGCGCCTCGTGGACGGGTGGTGTGCGGCGCGACTCTGCAGCGGGGGTGTTTATGTTAGCGCTTTTCTGGCTCGAGCCGAATAAGTGACGAACTACGAATCTTGGCGCTTTTTATCGTCCCCTCGTTCCGAGAAATCACTCCCATTGCCTCGCGGGCACCATGCCTCCCAGCGTGGCTGGCCGGAGCGAGCACTCGTACCACTCGGGGTACTCGGGTCGTGGCGACGATGCGTCGATGATGGAGGACGCGTTGGACCGCGCGGACCGCGCGTCGCACCGGCTGGAGGTGCGGCCCCATGTCCCCATTCGAATTTCGTGCATTTTTTGCGTAAGACACGTGGGTCACATCTCGTCCCCCCGCGACCCGCGCAGTGGGTTGTACGCCTCCAAAGACCGCCGCTCGCTGCGACGAGCTTCCGCCTACCATCACCGCCACTGACGCCACACCCAACCAAACTCCACTCCGCTAACCCACAGCAAATCCGCGCGCAAGCGCTTCGGGACGTCCGAGACGCGGAGCGCGGGGTTGTTTCCAGCCAACCCTCCCAAAACCAAAACCAACAATTCAACGGAAAGATAACGGACGAACACGAGATCGCAGGCCTGGTGGGGCAGCTGGAGCGGTACGCGGAGAGGAAAACAGGCAGAGTGCCTGTGGTGGCGAGCACACGAGAAGACCAACGCACCAACGGACTTTCGTTCGGGGGACAAAACAGGGTGAACAAACAGGGGCGGCCGCCGTCGCCGCGAAACGGAGTTAAAACCAAAAACGGTGGGTTGAGACCGTTCGAGGCGGATGACTCCGTGACGTCCGCGGCGGAGAGGAAATGGGGCGCGAAACGAGGCACGAGCCTGCTTAGCAGCGACGAAGCAGGTGCTGGTGATGAAAACGGCCCCGGGTACGGAAAAGAAACGGCCGACGAAACGGCCGCGTACCAGAACTCGTTGGTGGGGGGCTGGGACGGCGCGTCGAGCGCCGGGTGGGAAAACGCCAGCGTTCCCGAGGACGACGTCCGGTCCGTGTTTAGTTTCGCGGTTGAAGATTCCTTCCTTAACGGTGTTCCGTACGACGAACCCCGTGACTTGATCAACAGAGTTGGTGACCGAGTCGAGGGGGTCTCCGAGAACCTGTCAATGCACCGGCGGCAGCTGGAGAAGACGATGGGCGACATCGAGTCGGCGCAGAAAAATTCAGACCTCGCCGCTTCCCTGGAGACGGATGGCATGTTCACCGCGGGTAAATCGGTGACTGGAGTTGGTGTGATTGACTTTTTCGCCAAGGACCCGAAGGGGGTTGGACCAAAAGGGTCACTCGCGCAAACAGTCAACGAACGCGCGAATGCGAACTCAGGGGGAACCAACAAATGGCTCTCGCCGGCGCCGAAGCGAAAAACCGAAAAGAAAACCGAACCCCCGGAGGAACCGTCGCCGGTAATGAGAATGCTGCGCTCGGTGTTTACGTGCGGGTGCGGGCGGTGAGATGTCGATTTTTGCCGAACGCGTAGGGGTATTTAGTCGTAGACGTGTTTAAAAAATCCGTTGTACTATGAGCCTGTATATGCATCGAGTACGTATATGAGATATACGAGCCTTGCACAAGCCGGAGCTGTGTCCTTCCTTTTTCTGAATTTTATGTCCGATGTTTTCGAAAAGTCAAACGAAAATTCGGGCCGACCCAAACCGGGCGGGATGTTCTTGTCCTCCCCACTACCCGTGCGCGCGTGTCCTCGCGTTCACGGACGGCTCGGTGCGTCGCAAAAAGCGCGTTTCCGGAGACACACGGGTTGGACGTCCGGAAGTGCGTTTCTTCGTGCGTCGTACCGGCCGCCCGGCGACGCAAGGGACTTTCGCCAAAGCATGCCGCCGGGCACCAGGATTTCCGTGGATGGTGGCGTTCCCAACGTGACGTTGCCTTCGTTCGCAAAGAGTTTCCGGCCTGGGAAGATAAAGGAGATCATGCACGAGGTGCTCAAAGGTAGGCTGGACGGGCTCACGTACGACCCGGATAACTGCAGCACGTGGTGCAGAGAGATTTCGGACGAAGTCAAGCAGCGGCTGAAACTGTTGCCGATGGATCGGTTCAAGTGGGTGGTGCAGGTTGTGATCGGCGAGCAAAAAGGCGCGGGGGTCGCGATGGGGTGTCGGTGTTTCTGGGACCCGAAAACGGACAACGTGGCGGAGGAGAAGTTCGTGAACGAAAGCGTGTTCGCGGTGTGCGTTGTGGCGGGGGTGTATTTGTATTAGCCGGCAGTAGCGCGCGTCGCGGGAGTCCGGGCGGTGGCCGATCGAGTGACGAAGTGAAAAATAATCTACCAATATGAAAAAAATAACAATCCATCTATCGTCACTCGCTCCGGTCGTCCCCTATCCACGAATTCACGCCCTCGTACACCATGAACGTCACGCCGCTGCTAGGTAACGTGCGCAACACGTTAGGCACCATGCCTTTGTACAAACCCCCCACGCCTTCGCGGCGAACTATTTCGGAAAGAGACTTGGCGAACGAGGCGTACCTAGGTGTGGCGTTTTTTTTCCCGAAATCGCCGTCGCCGAAACCTCGCTGCTGCATCCGCGACCGCACCACCTGCGACGGGTACGTCGCGGTTGAGGCGAACAGCTTGCTCGCGATGCCGAGCCACGCGCATTCAAACGCGGAGGGGGGGATTGTTTTTTGGGTGGTTTGTGTGGTGCCGGACTGTACCGGAGACTCCATCTTCGTTCCATCTTCGTCAATCGAATCAGCATTCAAAACATCAACCGACCGCCACCGCTTTAGCTTTTCGTACGCCGCGAACTGCAGCGCGCCGTGGGAAATCAGAAACAGGGAAGGGCCGATTCCCTTGTACAGACCTTTTACGCCCTCGGTTTTGAAGATGTCACCAAGCGCGTGAGCGAACCCTTTGTATGGAGCGAATCGAGTGGGTTTTCCACTGGAGAGCGGTGCGACGTTTTGCGACCTTGTCGCCCGCTGCAGCTGCATCCGCGTTTTCACCACCCAGATTGGATTCGTCGCCAAACTCACCACCAACCCCGCCTCCGCGGCGGATGCGAGGTGCAGGTGACTGGGCAGGTCGTGAACGTCGTATTTCAAGCGGTACCTCGCCTTGGCGTTGTTGTACATCGTGAAATAAACCCCCCACGCCACCGTGCTCCCCACCAACGCGGGCACCACGCCGGCGTAGAAACCTCTTGTGCCTTCCTGGCTCGCCACCGTGCGGAACGCGTGCACGGTGCCGCGGTACACCGCGGCTCTGCGGTCTACGCCGTCCTGGACCTGCAGCCGGGTTTTGATCACGTCAAGCGGGTGAAGCGCGAGCACGGAGACCATCCCCGCCGCAGCCCCGGAGCTCGCATCTCTCCACCACCGACCGTGAGGGACGGATTTCACCGAAGACGTCGACGTGGAAGGCACGTTCGTTTCCGTCCCAACACGTGTCCCCCGCGACGCACCACCCATCGCCCGACCGTCGCCACGCCAACGCGCGCACGTAGCGACTGACCGGAGGCAGAGAACGAACGTGCGTAAGCAGACGAAGGAAGCAAGGAAGAGACTCTGGAACTTTTTGATGAAGCGTCGCAACTCGAAAATGGGTCGAGGAGTAAGAGATGGCTTCGATACAAAACCCGCGCCGACTCTCTCTCCCCTCCCCTCTCGTGTCTCCCCACGACGCACACCCTGACCGCCTTAAGTATCCATGGCAACCGAATTACCGTTTCCTCATGTTCACCCCCGCGCGCATGACTTCGTCGACGAGCAAAAGCTGCGTCGCGATGACGGGCGCTGAGTGCAGAATCTGTTGCTTGACGATGTAGTTGTCGTACACCCCCGCGGTGGTGGGGTCGAAGGGTTCGCCCGTGGTGACGTCCAGGCCAACCGGGCCGGTCCCCTTAGCAACCTCGTCCGCCAGCGCGATGCACACGTCCTGTGCGTCGTACCCGGAGTTCTCCGCGAGGGTTTTTGGAATCACCAACATCGCTTCCGCGAACGCCTCCACGCCCCTCTTCGCCCGGCCCTCCACGGTTTTCCTTACCGTCTCCAGCAAGTGCACGTTCAGCGCCGCTTCAAACGCCCCGGCGCCCGGCACAACAGCGCGGTCCGTGAGCGTGTTCTTGACGCTCCGCAACCCGTCCCGCACTGCGTCTTTTAGCTGCGAAAGGGTGTGGTCGTTCGGGCCTTTCAAAAGAATAGTACAGCTCTGCGGGTGCCGGACCTCCTCCACGAACGTGTACTTCTCCTCGCCGAGCACGTGCTCGTACACCTTACCCGCGTACCCCAAGCACTCGGGGGTGAACTGATACGATACAAAAAAAAGTGTCAGTCTCTCGGGACATGTGTATGAGGGATTGGTATGAGTAAACAGTCAGGGTAACAGTCCGAGGGAATAGTCGCTTCTGGTCGTAATAGTCCCTTCTGGTACAAGTATGGGTAATCGCAGAGGCGGAATGTGTTGATTGGGAAAGGCCCGTACCTCTTCGGGCGAGTTAACACAAACGCCGCCGCAGGAAAGAATCAGGCGCTCCATGTTCCTCTTCTTCGCGCGTCTTAAACCCAAGATGTTGTTCTTCGCAAGCATGTCAAGCGAAATCGGGTCGATGCCTTTCTGCGTGATAATCACGAAGCCCTTGTCGTTGCCGTCGCACACTTTCTTTTTCAACGCGATTACCTGCCTTACGACGTCGTCCGTGTACTCGCGCTCCGCCGCGACCATGCGCTCGCGCTGGTCCGCGTCGCTGTACATGAAGCTGCTGTTGATTTCGCTCTTTTCGTACTCCAAGCTCACGTTGCAGGTAAGGATGAACGCGTCATCAACGTGCTTGGGCATATCCGGGTGCCGGCTGCCGTGGTCCAGCACCAGGCCTTGCACTAACCGCGTGTCGCTATCGAGTTTGTGCTTCATGTGCATAATTTCCACCATGTGCAGGTCAATCGGTTCGTCTTTGTTCGCGATGCAGCACACCGCGTCCACGACGATCGTGGTGAGCTTATCCGCCAGCTCTTCCCGTAGCTTCGACCGCAACGCCGTTTTCGCGACGCACGTCAGCAACTCCTTATCCGGCGCCTCCACGCCAGCGCACTCTATTTTGAACGTCTCCAGGAATTTTATGGACGCGCTCTGAGATAAATAAAAGAAAGTGTCAGTCTTGTATGGGAAAACAGTCGGAGGGATTCGGTAAATGCAACACGTACCTTCGCGGCGTCGAAACCCTCAACCAACACGCGCGGATGGAGGCCCTCGTTTAAATACCGCTCCGCTTGCTTTAAAAGCTCGCCGATAATCAACACCGTGCTTGAGGTGCCATCACCAGTGATGTCGTCCTGCGCAACAGCAGTCCGCGCGATCATAACCGCGGTGGGGTTCTGGATCTGCATCTCTTTGAGGAGGACGTTGCCGTCCTGTTTTTTTTTTTTTTTTGAAGAAGAGTGGAGAAGAGTTCTGTCAATTTTTGAGCAGAACAGAAGAAACAGACGGTCGCGGATCTGAGCGAAACACGAGCTGGGCGATCGTTAGTGCGTCGGTGGACGTACCTTGGTGAGCTTGAGGTCTGTTTAGTTGGCGTGCGGAGGGTACGGGAGAGAGGTAGGGTTTTTAGGGTTCGAGCGAGACGGGAGGGTGGGTTCGTGGTCGGTCAGGCGTCGTCCGTGGAAGGTGTGCGAAAAGGTCAACGTCCGAGCGATCGAGAACGCGCGATCTTTTCAAACCGCGCTTTAAGTACGTTCGTGGTCGCCGATCGCGACGACGACGTGGCGGCGTTTGTGGGTACCCATCAGCCGTAAAAAGCACGGTATCACCGGTACCTATCGCCCTGTCTCTGTTGTACACGGCGAAACCACTCAGCACAGACGCCAGCAAAGACACGTACCTCCCGCCCCCCCCACCAGCATCTTGATGGTACCTTTCGGCCCCAGGTTTGACTTCATCACATCCTGCAGTCCTTTCGCGGCGTTGATGTTCATGAACAGCGCAGCGGCTCGTGACATTATTTCCGCGTTGGGGTTGACGGACTTCAGGGAGTTCGACGCCATGGTGGTCGGGTTGGTGGGGTTCACGAAACGTTTCGTGCCACGATCGCACGGCCGACTGAACGTTTGCAGGTTGCAGCGCGCTTTTGCGCTTTCCCGCTGTCAAAAAAAACAATGATTGTCTTTTTTCGGGCGAAACGGCGGCGTCACGGAACGCGGGTAAAATCTCTCCCCATCCCGTCGCCTCGCCCTTTCAACACCACACGTCCCCTGGACCCTAAGCAGGTACGTTTTTTGCCACGCCTAGTTTCGCGACGACCCTGTTGTGTGTGTTACGTACGTCTCGTGGGAGCTACTTTCCGAGGTCGCGCCGTGACGTACGTCTCGTCTTCCGGCGGCTTGTGACGGAAACAACGCGTTTCCGCAATCGGACACCTGTGTCCCCGCATTTAGGCAAAACGCGGAGCCCTAATATCCCGCGATCGGGGCCGTGCACGCGCGCGCGACTTCTTTGTGGACACGTGAATCGTTGCACCGCGTTCACAGTGGCGGTTCCGCGTGTACGGAACCAAACTCGTGGACGGAACACGCGCCGCGTCCGGTGGTGACGTCGAGAGGGCGGTGTTTTTTTCCCGCCGCGGAAACGGAACGGGGGGAACTCTCGAAACAGACAAGCGCGAATCGGCCGAAAAACATCCATCGTCTCTTGTCACTTGTCCCCCAGACCCTGACCCCCCTTACGTCCATTCCCTTGCCCTCCCTCCTCCTCCCACAACAGAACCACCCACATCCATCAATATGGCTTCCGCTACCGACGGCAAGGAGCATCTCTCCATCGTGATTTGCGGTCACGTCGACTCCGGTAAATCCACGACCACCGGTCGCCTCATCTTCGAACTCGGAGGCATCCCCGAGCGCGAGATCGAAAAGCTCCGCGCCGAAGCCGATGCCCTCGGCAAGTCCTCCTTCGCCTTCGCGTTCTACATGGACCGCCAAAAGGAAGAGCGCGAGCGTGGTGTCACCATCTCCTGCACCACCAAGGAGTTCTTCACCGCGAACTGGCACTACACCATCATCGACGCCCCCGGTCATCGCGATTTCATCAAGAACATGATCTCCGGCGCCGCGCAAGCGGACGTCGCGCTCCTCATGGTCCCCGCCGACGGTAACTTCACCACCGCCATCCAAAAGGGTAACCACAAAGCGGGTGAAGTCCAAGGCCAGACCCGCCAGCACGCGCGTCTCATCAACCTTCTCGGCGTGAAGCAGCTCATTGTCGGCATCAACAAGATGGATTGCGACACCGCCGGGTACAAGCAGGCGCGCTACGAAGAGATCGGCAACGAGATGAAGAACATGCTCATCAAGGTTGGCTGGAAGAAGGACTACGTCGAGAAGTGCGTCCCCGTGCTCCCCATCTCGGGCTGGAAAGGTGACAACCTCATCACCAAGTCCCCCAACATGGGCTGGTGGTCCGGTATCGACGTCATCGACTACAACCTCAAGGGTGACAAGTTCCACATCGACTGCCTCCTCGACGTCCTCAACAACATGGTGTCCAAGCCCGAACGCAAGCCCGACGCGGACATGCGCCTCCCCATCTCTGGCGTGTACAAGATCAAGGGTGTCGGTGACGTCCTCGCGGGCCGCGTCGAACAAGGTTCCGTCCGCCCCGGTGAGGATGTCGTGTTCATCCCCACGCACACCGTCTCCAACCCCTGCACCGGCAAGGTGTTCACCGTGGAGATGCACCACAAGCGCGTCGACGCGGCGCACCCCGGTGACAACGTCGGCATGAACATCAAGGGTCTGGACAAGGGCAACATGCCCCGCACCGGTGACGTGATGATCTACAAGAAGGACACCACCCTCAAGGCGTGCCAGAACTTCAACGCCCAGATCCAGGTCCTCGACGTCCCCGGCCAGCTCAAGCCCGGCTACTCCCCCGTCGCGTTCGTGCGCTGCGGCCGCTCCGCGTGCAAGATGACCGAGCTCATCTTCAAGGTTGGCAAGGAAACCGGTGGCAAGAAGCTCGAGTCCCCCATGGCGCTCAAGTCCAACGAAGTCGCGGAGGCGGTTTTCGAGCCCCAGCACCCTTTCGTGGTTGACCACTTCAAGGCGTGCGACGGCCTCGCCCGCATCGCGTTCCTCGACGGCAACACCGCGGTCATGCTCGGCAAGATCACCAAGGTTCAGTTCAAGGCGGACAAGTAATCGGTTTACCACGCGCGTGGCGAGAGTTGACGAGAATGCTCACTTTTTTGTTACTGCGAATCGATAAGCATTGAGAAAATTAGACGTCGACGTCGTCGTCATTCAACACGCCGCTCGCTTTCTTTTTTCTTTCCGCCAGAGGTCTCTTCGCGCGATGGCGTTGAAACAATATTTGTGTGACATAAAACAATTATGGCCGCACCCCGACCGCTCCCAATGCGTATTATTCGAGGTTCCCTTCCCTGCTACCCTGCAAAAAATACTCCACCTACTCCACCACCACCGTGATCTTCTCCACCCCGACCGGCTTGGTCGCTGTTTTCAGCCACGCCAACACGTTTTTGTCCTCCACTCGGGGACTCACCTTCTCCCACACCGCGACGTGGTACGCGTTGAGCCACTCCACGTCCTTCGCAGCCATGAGCTCCCAATCAATCAACTTCTTTTGAATCGGAATGTGCGTCAGCGGGTAGAACTCTAGGTACTGCTTATCACCGAAGGTGTGCTCGGTAGCCGCCTTGCGGACGACCATGAGGTTCTCGATGCGAATCCCAAAACCGCCGTCTTCGTAGTACCCGGGTTCGTTTGAAACCACCATCCCGGGTTGCAAGGGCGTCTGGTTGCCGAACCGGGGGGAGATCGAATGCGGGCCTTCGTGGACTGTTTGGAGAGGAAAGGAAAAGGTGTCAGTGTTTCGTGATGTATTGAGGATTTATGACAGTAGACTAAATAAAGCTCACGCATAAAGCGCTTTATTGGGAAATACGCACCGTTCAGCGCCGCGCCGACGCCGTGCCCGGTGCCGTGCCTGTAGTCCAAGCCGTTCTGCCACAAATGCGACCTGGCGAACACGTCCAGCACGAACCCGCTTGTGTCGGTCGGGAACCGCGCGCTCGCGAGGGCGATGTGGCCCAGCAACACGCGCGTGTACGCTTGCTTTTGAAACGCAGTAGGTATACCGGTGTGGTGCGTCCGCGTCGTGTCCGTGGTGCCGCACTCGTACTGCCCGCCGCTGTCACACAACAGTAGGCTGTCACTGCCCACCGTCCTCGCGCTTTCTTTCGTCGCGCGGTAGTGAATGATCGCGCCGTGCGGGCCCTCACCAGCGATCGTGGCGAACGACTCTTCCGAAAACCCGGTTTGCTTTTGCCGGAATTGTCGTACGACCTCGCCAATCTCGTACTCGTCGTGCGTCACGCCAGCCGCGACCTGCTCATCAAGCCAGCACCAGAACGACGCCATCGCCACGCCGTCGCGTAAATGCGCCTCCATCATCCCGTCGAGCTCGGCTTGGTTCTTAATCCCCTTCGCCAACGGAATCGGGGAAACGCCTTCCAGGATTGTTTTCTTCATTTCTGTTCCTTTGGCTTTCTTTTTGGGTTGTTCCTGCGCCTGCGCCTCCGCCGCGGCCTCCTCCGCCGCGGTTACCAGCGCACACGAGACCTTCTCGGGGTCCACCCAGAGCGTGGCCCCGGATGCGGCGAGGGTTTTTATGTCCGAAACGCACGACTCGTACGCGGCGACGGTCACGCCCGACAATAACAGCGACGCGCGCAGAGGGTCGCCGACCTTCGCTTCGTCCACGTAAAGCGTACACGCGTCTTGCGTCACGATCCCGTAACCAAGCGCGACGGGGTTGAAACTAAGGTCACCGCCGCGCACGTTGAACAGCCACGCGACTTCGTCCAGGGGGGAGACGATGAGTGCGTCTGCTTTTTTTTCCAAAAGCGCGGCGCGGCAGTCGGTAATTTTCGAAGCGACCGTTTTCCCCGCCCACCCCGCCGGGTGTTCCCGTAATGGCGCCGTTGGAAAGTTCGGTCGGCCGGCGCCCCAGGCCTGGTCAACCGGGTTGGTGGATAGGCACTTCATGCCAATGCCGTGTTTCGCGAAGAGCTCGCGAAATGATTTGGCTTCGGTTAACGAGTGCACTGAGGCGTCAACTCCCACGGCTTGGCCTTTTCTCAGGTGCTCCGCGAGCCATTGTTTCGGCTCCAGAACATTCGGTTGCCCTCCCTTCATCAGGGTCCAATCCGGGGAAAGCTCCGTCCCGGCTTGAAGGAAATACCGCCCGTCCGTCCACAGCAGCGCTTGGTCAGCCGTAACAACCGCGCAACCCGCGCTCCCGGTGAACCCGCTGAGCCATGCCCGGCGCTCAAAACACAAAGGGACGTACTCCGAGAAATGCGGATCTTGCGAAGGCACCACGAACGCATCGACGGACGCGCGCTTCATCGCTTCGCGAAGCGCGGTGAGTTTCGCGGTGGCGGGTGTCATCGTGTCTGTACTTTGGGTCGCGGTGGCGGTTGATTTGACACTCGCCGTGGTCACGGAGGACTGTTTTGGGGTAGAACTCGCGCTGGCGCACGGTGCCGATCCGCGAAGAAAACGAGGCGTGGCGAAGTGCACGCGTTTCGAACTGACCCTGCCTAGCCCGAACTCACTGAACGCGGCGACGAGCGAGGTCGCGTTAGGCGTGGCGCGGAACAAACGGTGGTGCGGGACAGTGACACGCCTGGTGAGCGGTGATACCCGAAGCATCGGCGGTGGGGGCGGGCAATGAAGCAGACGTGGAGAGATCGATGATCACGAAATGATCTGACTGACGACGACGCGACACCTTTTTTTATTTTTGGCTTTTTTATCTCGCATTGTTGCTTTCGATTGTTTTTTCACCAGCTACCACTCCCTCAATCAACACCTCTCGAACACCTTGTACAGCTGTTCCAAGCTCGCGACTTGCGTCAGGACGTGCTGCGCGTGGCTAATCTTTGACGGGCGCAGGAACTTGCGAATCGCGGGAAACAGTACCCGTTGCTCGACGAGTTTGCGCGACGAATTTCGAGGGTCCTCGAGAACATTAGATCCGAGAACATTCTCATCGTCGTCGTTCTCGGCATTCTCAGTCTCGTCGTCGCAATCATCAATCCCACCCATCCCGCCGCCGTAAAACTCCGCCAGCGTCGCCGCGACCGTCCGGAAACAACTCTTCTCCTCCTTCCACTCCACGTTTTGGGCTAAGTTCGTGATGAACTCGGGGAGGCAGTTTACGTTAGGAAAGAAGCCGTGTAAAAGATTTGGCAGGCCGATCAATGCGGTCACTCCGTTGCCGTCCCTCACGAACTCCACCCCAAAGTACTCGCGCAACATGTCGGCTTTCTCGAAAAGCAAATCAGCCACGGCTTTGGCGGCGGCTAGCTTTTCCGGGCACTGCGTGGCCATGTCATTGGTGGGCTCACTGTCATGAAAAGCGTCCGCCGTAGCGCAAGTGTCCATGTCATCAGCGTGACTTTCGGTGTCCTGAAAAGCACGCACTTCGCTGTCCGGAAAACCATCCACGGCTTCGGTTTCAAGCGCCAGCACCACCAGCGTCTCGACGATCGCCGGCTCGGCGAGTCGCGCGACCGAAAACGTTCCGAACCGCGCGATGATTCGCTGGTACCAAAACTCCCGTTGCAGTATTTGCATGTTCACTACGTGTAGCTTTGTTTTGTGCTGCACGAGGCACAAGTGCTGCTTGCTGCTGCTGCCGGGCGGCAGGCTCCCCACCAAAACCGCGTTCCGCAAAACCTTGGTCAAACCGGCGTGCGCTTCACGAGTGATTTCTCCCCAAAGCGTTTTCACCGACGACAACGAAGAGGTGGCGCCGTCTGGAATCGCGTCGGTCGCAGAAGTGGCCGCGGAGGCGGCCCTGCGCTCCGCCAAAAAAACGTTTTCCTCGTGTTCCGCCATGGCAGTGTCCGCAGGTGGTGGTAAGGGTGTCGCGCCAACACCAAAGTCAGCGGCGGTTCCGTTCCCGTCCGTGCCGACGCGAACGGCATTTTCGGTCTCTTTATCGGCCCGGTGGAAAAACAACTCCAGGCTTAAATTCGTCTGCGCCGCGTCGACCCTGACTAACTTGTGATCGCGCGCGACCTGGTCCCTGGTGGAGTTGGTTTTCGGTTTCTTGGAAGGCTGAGTCCATTGCGGGTCTCCAGTGGTTGGGTCCACGGTAACCAAAGAAGCGTTTCCCAAACCCGGACCGTCATCTTCAGGTGACTCCGCGCCGGGTCTAGAGGCGCCCGGCAAAAGAGCCTGCGTGCGTGTGGTAACTTTTTCGGTAGCGCGCGTGTCCGTTTCCGTTTCCGTCACGTCTCCCCCCCCCGGTGGCCCCACCTGTCCCACATGGAAAATCCGCGTGACGTTCGCGTTGTCAAGCACCGTGGATAAAATCTCAACAAGCCGCTCCACGATTTCGTCTTGAAACAAAAAACGCACCTCGCGTTTGGTGGGGTGCACGTTCACGTCAACCGTGCAATGCGGGACTTGCGGTGGGTAAAACAAAGGGTCAGTCTTTCGGGCCATGTGTATGAGAGACTGGAAAGGGTATAGGAGTGGGTAGTACTTTCTGACTGTACTCCATACAGAGCAGGAAACTGTCGTCTATGATTTGGGAAACGCGCGGCGCGTACCTTTCAGGTGCACGAACATCCAAGGCTTTTCGTGTTTGCTTCCGAGCACGGACGCGTACACCGCTTCGCACGCGCGTTTCATTGCGGCGCACTCTACCAGCCTGTTGTTGATGAACAAAATGAAAACCGTTTTGCGGCCGGTTCCGCCGTTCGCGGTGGACACGAGCGCGTCTATTGAGGCTTTGATTTCGGGATTGAGTTTGGTTTTGCTTTTTTGCGTAATTTGCGTAACTGGCGCGCGCGCGTCGTCGCCGTCGCCGGCTTCACAAAATCCATGAAACCCTCCCAAATCAAACCGCAACGGCATGACGTTTTTCGCAACATGCGGGCCGTAAATCTGCCGTATCCGCTCCAACTTGTTTTCCGTGAAAGGCGTGCGCAACGCTGGTCGTGGGTCGCCCAGTTTCCGGACAACGAAGGAAACGTTGGTGCGCGAAGCCGCGTACCGCTGCGATAGGTAAAACAAAGTGTCAGTCATGTATTGGACGATGTATGGACAAACAGTCACCAGCTTCGGTAAAACAGTGTGCCTGCATTTGGGAAACGCGCGGTACGTACCTGCGTCACTTCCAGGACTTTCCCAAACTCCTCGCTCGGCGACCGCAGCGCGCGTTTTCGCGTCGGGACGTTGTAAAAAAGGTTCTCCACGGTTATCGTGGTGCCTGGCACACCAGAGGTGGGCATCGTCCCTTCTTGAGTCAACACACCGTCCGCGTAGGAAGCCCGCGTGGCATGCGGGGCGTCTTTGGTCATCGTGGTGACCGTCAGGTTCGCCACGAAACTCATCGACGCAAGCGCTTCGCCTCGGAACCCGAACGTCGTCATCGCCCCCAGGTCCTCGAAGTTAGTCAGCTTGCTCGTGGTGTGGCGCTCGCACAGAATGGGCAAATCACCGACTCGTATTCCACACCCGTCATCCGTGACTTGTAACAGCTTGTTCCCGCCGTCCCGAACCGTGACCGTGATTGCAGTAGCGCCCGCGTCCAGCGAGTTCTCCAGCATCTCCTTCAACGCGGACGCGGGGCGGTGAATCACCTCGCCCGCGGCGACGCGGTTCACCACATCGGGAGCCAGGCGCACGATGGGCTTGGGGTGCATGTGAGCCGGACGGGGTCGTGCCCGCGATGAGACCCAAGCGAACGCCCGACGCCGCGCGCCCCAGATCTGATGAGCTTCGGCTGTTTCCCAGGTTTGAACTCGACTCTCGTTTTTGTTGCTTGGAAACTCATCGCCGAGGAAATACCGCAGACCCCGAGTCGCTCGCAATCCTCGAGACGCGTCGCACGTGCCGTTCGCGACGCGATTTGGTGTGACGCCGCGATGCGCGCCACGTGCGTCCAAACCATATCGACGCGCGCGCCCGTGCCGCGCGTGCCCTCTGGCCGACACCGCAACGTGGCTCCCGCGCGGCAGGTTTATCAAATTAATCGCGACCCGAAACGCGTCGGCGGCGGCGGCTTCCCATTCGAGGCTCGCTGCGAGACCTGCGTCTGCACCGCGTCTGGTTCGGAACCGGCATTCACTTCGGTTGATTGGAGGTCGCACGCGTTCGCGTCGTTCTGCGACGAGGCGCTTTCCAATCCAAAGGTGGCGGCTGGGTTACGCGCGCTTGAACAGCGGCATCCGCAAATCGACTCGAACGTGGTGCTCTTCGGGTTTTGGCTCGCGGCTCGTCAAAACACCGCGGCGATGACCCGCCCCCAGGTGCGAATCGCGAAACGAGTTTCCGACCGGTGGCGGTTGCGGGTATCGTCCGGGTTACGGACGGTACACGCATCCCTGAAAGGCCCGGATTTGACCGAGTCGCCCGCCGCGAACGCGTTGGCGAAGTTGGTGAAAGCCTCTCTGAAGGAATCGATTACCGCCGAGCGCGCCGAGCTGTTCGACGCGGCGGCGGCATGGGAGCGGTATTCGGAGAGTAACGAAAGCGATGAGGACACAGTACTGACTGAAAACGATGATGACACGAAATTGAAAACATCTACTTCGGATGGGGTGCCCACAGGGCTGACTGCAGGTGATACATCGAGGACATCTACTTCGGATGGCTGTGATGAAAAAAAACACCAAGTTCTGGGCGCCACGAAGCACGCATGTTTGAACTTCAAACTGTACGCCGAGTCGCTGGGGCTCAATCTTTTGAGAAACGACTGGGTCGACACGCGAGCCGTGTTCGAGGGTTGCATGCATTTGCGGGCGGGGGGGTGGGACTTGGAGGGTGACGTGTGTGTGTCACCCGGAGCTGTGGATGACGAGGAGAGCGGTGAGGAGAACGTCTCGGGTGCTTCGCAGGAGAGTAGTTCCGAGGAGGCGTCTGGTGCTTCGGAGTTATCGGATGATACCTCCTCCATAACTTCCAACTCCTCGGAGGTATCCAGTGATACCTCCTCCGAGTTGACCGACGATACCTCACCCATAACCTCCACCCTTCAGTGGCGTTTGATTCGGCGGGAGATTGACGAATCGCTAGTGAAGCCGCGACGGTTGGCGCAGAGGGCTAAAAACGCGCGGTACGAAGCGGCAAAAAAAAACCTGACGCACGCGAACAAGCTGTGGAAGCAAACCACTTTGGAACACAAACACGCGCGGGCCACGGTGAAAGCAGCGAGGCACGAAGTGCACAAAACGCGGAAAGTCGTGCGCGTGGAGTGGCGGTAGCGTTATTTTTACATTTTGCAATCGCCGCGGCGGAGAGGGCACATTCCTTTCAAAAACACGCTTTTCTTGGAAGCCTCGACGCACAACGACGCGCACGCGACACCCGGTCCACATGTCCTCCGACGCAGCGCATACCGCCATGACTGCCCCGAGCGGTGATATCGCGACCGCCACTACTCCCGCGAGCCTCGCCCACGCGCAAGACGCGATCCCCCGCCTTCCCGATCACCTCGTCGTCGCGCTCATTCTCAGATCTGAGCATTTCGACGACCCCGCAGATCTCGCACGGCTCCTAGTGGTGAGCCGCGCGATGCGCGACGCGGTGACGGCGACGGGGCTTCGGCTTGAGGAGCTAATGCCTCGGGACGCACTGGATCTCAGATGCTTAAGCGCTTTGGAACGTCTGCGACGGGGAGGTCGTCTGCCGCGTGACTGGCGTGACTGCGAGGCAGCCGCTAGGAGCGGACAGCTTGAGGCTCTTAAGTGGTTACGAGAGAAGGACGCACCGTGGGACGAGGTCACCTGCGTGTGCGCGGCGATGGGCGGACACCTCGAAGTACTGCAATGGATGCGCGCGAACGGCTGCCTGTGGGACGAGAGGACGTGTGAGATCGCGGCGCAGAACGATCACCTCGAGGTGCTGCAGTGGGCACACGAAAATGGATGCCCGTGGGACGCAGAGACATGAGCTAATGCGGCGTACAATGGGCACCTCGATATGCTGCATTGGGCACACGCGAACGGCTGCAGTGGGCACGCGCAAACGGCTGCCCGTGGAACAAGTCGACATGCTCGGAGGCGGCAGTGATCGGTCACCTCGAGGTGCTGCAGTGGGCACACGCGAATGGCTGCCCGTGGGACGCACACACGTGTGCGATAGCGGCAAAGGGCGAGAATTTCGAAGTGCTGCAGTGGGCGCGCTCGAACGGCTGCCCGTGGGACGACAACACGTGCTCCTGGGCGGCGAGGTTCGGGCAGCTCGAGATGCTGCAGTGGGCGCGCGCGAGCGGCTGCCCGTGGAACGCAGCCACGTGCTCGGAGGCGGCTTTGGGCGGGCATCTTGAGGTGCTGCAGTGGGCGCGCGCCAACGGCTGCCCGTGGGACCACCACACGCGCGACGTCGCGACAGGACACGTACTTGAGTGGGCGGTGGCGAACGGCGTACCCTAACAGTGAGAAGAAGTCCCGCGGCGATTTGCATTGATGTAGTCGACTTCCTAAGCTCTTGTCGAAGAAAAAAAATGAACCATCTGATCTCACACATGACAAGCACTCTTAAGTTACACAATATTGCTTTCTGGTATGAGCTATGGATACAGTGTCTACTGCTGCGAAATGTCACAGGTCACCTGGGGACTGTCTACGCTTTATTTATTCTTCCTCGTCTCCGCTTTCATCTCCTCCACCGCCCCCTCGTCGTACGCGGAGACGGCCGGTTCGGTTTTCGTCGTCTCCGCGGCGGGCGACCCAAACAAAGCGCCAAAGAAATCGCCGCACCCCGCGCTGCAGCCCCTTGTTTTGATTTTCTGCGCCTTAGGGGTGTCGCCTGACGGTTCCTCGAAGAAACCTTTTGAAGGTTCCTCTGAGGGTTTCTCTAGGTCAATCGCGGCGACGGCGTCAACGGCGGCGACCGCGCTTTGCACCTCCTCGCCGCCCCGCCCCCCGCGCCCGCGTTTCTTACTATTCGTATCCTTCTCCACCGTTTCCTGCGAATCCGCCCGGCCGCTTTTGTTGTCCAGCTCACTCAAGGCTTCGGAAAGCGACTTCCCGTCCTGTCCTAAAGCGCGTACCTTGCCTGGCTTCAACCCAGGGGCAACCTCCGGGAGGTCGTTCAAAAAATCGTCGTCGTCGTCGTCGTCGTTTGTGGTGGCGCCGCGCATGAACCGCGGGGTCGGTCCTAAAATAGGATCGATCTCCGCGTCCGGTTCCAGCGCGTCTAGTTGCACCACCGCGTCCATGTGATCAAAAAGCTCGCCAACAGCCTGCAGCTCCTTCGCCGCCCGCACCGCATCAACGGCCTTCTCCCCAGCCTCACGCGCTGCGGGCAAGCCCATCCCCGCGCTGTTCGCCAGGGCGATTTTAACCTCCAGCTCTAGGGGCGCGAACGGCTTGCCTCCGCCGCTCGTCGCGCGTCGGTGCGCCGCTCGGAACGTCTGTTCCGCTTTGCTCCACGCCCCCATGGCGCACATCACCTGGCCCATTCTGCACAACCCAGTGCCCCACCGCGGGCCGGTTTCTTTTAAACATAGCTCCGCGTCCATCGCCGCGTCCGCGGGTCGGTTCACGCGCAGTCGGCACAGCGAGCGGTTGGCTAACAACAGCGGCCTCCAGCCCGCTAACGGCCCGTCCGCGCTTTCGCACTCGTCCATCTCCAACGCGTAGCTGTACAGCTCATCCGCGCCGCTGAAATCAGCGCACCAGTTGAAGATGTTCCCCATGCAGACGCAAAGTTTGACTTGTTCGTGAGCCTCCAGGGCGTCGATGTTCACGGCTTCAAATGCGAGGTCCAGCCACGTGCTGTTTTCGGGAAGCGCGCTTCCGCTCGCTCGTTTCTTGGCGTACAGTGACATGGCTCTTTCCGCGAAGAGTTCTTTTTCAAGGTACTTCTCCGTAGTGATTTCGTGATGCGCAAGGTTCAACTTGGTGTCACGCTTTGAATCGTCAAACAACTCGTTCCCGTCCGTCTCGTGTAACGGCGACAAGCGCGCGCCGTGCGGACACGCTTTTCGGCGCAAATCGTACCACTCGTGTTTCTTGATGTGGCTTAAACCCGTGGCTTCCCACTGCGCGTTTACCTGGTCAAGGCTCACGTCGAAGGTTCCTACCTTCTTACCCGCCGGAGTGGCATCCGCGCCGCCCCAGCCGCCTCGTGGCGTGGGCGCGGCGGGCGCGTCCCTCGCGTCATCCAGTCGCTTCGAAATCGCGATGGACGTCGGCGCAAGCGCGGATGCCCTTTGGAACGCCCGTACCGACCCGTCCCGACCTCCGCACGCGTTGTACACCTCACCTAGACACAAATGCGTCAGGGCTAGTTCTGGGGCGCAGTCCACCGCGGCCTCAGAATCCAAACTCGCCGACCACAAGTCGCCGAGCGCTAGCGACGACATTGCTCGCGCGCTCAACACGGAACCGGCGACTCTTCGGTGCGCTTGCACCAACACCGAACTGGAATCGGACTCGTGTTTCTTCAACTCTAGTCGCAGCGCTTTCGCGACATGAAGAGACGTATCCATCCTCGCGTCGTTCCACGCAAGCACGGCGTGGCGCAAGGACTGGACGGGGTGTTGGGTTGATTTTGATTAGTGGAGAAAAAGTCAGTTTTGACACTTTTTGAGTGAGCTCAAAAAAAAAACTCGTCCTCGAAACGACGGAAGCTAAGAAATCGCGATTCCAAGAGGGGCACTCACCTCGGTGAAGGATTCCACCGCGACGTCGTGTCTTCCCGCGGTCGCGGAGTTCTTCCCGGCGCTGTACATACGCAACGAGGAAACCAGCGTGCCGGAGGTGTCGAGAGGGTTGTCTGTGTCTGGCGGTGAGAGTGGGTAGAGGGTCAATGTGGGGGTGCTAAATGAGACGCATCATTTCGGGTGGGGCCCGAAAGAAGCGCTGCTTCGGTTCGGTTGTTGCCATCTGTAATCGCGAATGTCTCGAAACGGCATCCCGGGACCCGGCTGTTGCGCCCCGCGCGAGCCTGGTTTTGATGTGGACGTTCCCTACACCACGTACCTGGAGTACTCGCCAGCCGTTCCGCCAGCCCCTCCAGGTCGTCCCCCGCCCGACGCGCGAGCTCGCAAACCTCAACCCACGCCGGCCTCGCGGGGATGTTTCCATTTCCTCGGTGCGCGAAAACACCCGCGTGGGTGGATTTCCCCGACCCGGTTTCGCCGGGCCATCCGCCGGGAACGACAGCACCGCCGGTGTTCGCCATGACGTTCGGACTGAGTGACTTCATGTGGTGTCGCGCGCGCGTCGCGAACGCGGGACGCGCACGGAACGCGCCAGGCAAAGGTGCTGACTGCGGGAGAAGGCGCAGCCGGAAGTACCGATGGGATGTTGAACGATGTCGCAGTTTCATGACGTCCTGGGACGCAAAAGCGTTTTTCATTTTAATAACTTTCTCGCTGCAGGTCACGTCACTTTGGAGGGCACGCCAACGCCTGCGCTTCCTCCTCGGCCGTGCATCTGCCCTCTTCCGCACCACATGTCGACTCGTGAAAGCGCTTTGTTTCGGCTCGCTCGCGGCCGAGGTATGCTCGAAACACCAACACCGACTTCGCAGGCCCCGCGGACGACCGAGGCGGTGGTCGAACCTCCAGAAAAGAGTCAAAAGACAACGACACCACAAAGAAGCGAACCCATTCCCGTCCAACCCGACCCGACCCCCGTCCGCGTGCTTTCCTGGGACCAAGACAGTCAGTGCGTGTTTATTCGCGTGGGGGTACCGAAGGGTACTCCGGTCTCCCGGGTAAAAGTGGAGTCCACGGTGACCTCGCTGTGCGTCTCCGTGTCCCCCGAACAAACAGCCGCAAAGTGGTACACGGTGAGTCAAAGTTCGGGAACCATCGAGCAGAGCGAAAACAGCGTCACGCTGCGAGGCGCACCGAACGAAGGAGTAAAAGAAAACACAATCAGCGGTGACTTGACCTACCCCTGTGTCGCGTCCGACACGATGTGGACAATAGACAGGTGCGGCGACGAAGACGAGATCTGCATCGTGCTTACGAAACAAAACAAGTACCTTTCGAGCGCGGCGTGGATGGGGCTTTTTATCGGCGACGAAGAGAAAAGCTTGGTGCAAGTCGCGAAAGAAATGCACGACTCAGACGAACCGTCGCCGCGACACTGCGAGCTCCCGGAAGCAGCGCAAATCGCGGTGGAGGACGCGCGGGAGCTACGCCTGAAAATGGGGAGTGGCGAGTACCGCCCTGGCGTGGATGACGATGACTTCAGGGTCGTGCTGAGCAACGAAACGGTGGCAGACGATGATGTTCATTGATTCTTTCGTGCTTGTTTTTTGCGTGTGTTTCTAGCAGCTTTCTAGCTAGTCTACCGACCTGTTCTGCTGGTCATTAATAAGACCCTATTTCCATCGCAAAGACTATCTACGCGAGCTGCAAGGTTCGTGCTTTGGGCACGTCGTCAATTCAGTCACGCACACCGGACACTCGTCGCACGCCGGACACGTCGCCGGCGCTTTCGCGTCGTCGCTCGCGGCGCTCATCTCATTTTCGCACCTCGGCGCGTCGGCACATACAGTTTTTCCTTTCTCGCACGCCGGACACGCTTCGCAAACCGGACACTGTATCAGTTCGGGGATATCCCCGGATTTCACGCCCCCATCCCCCGTTTCGGGACCCTGCGTTGTCTTTTTCCCAGTCGCGTCGTTACTCTTACCCGTTTGCAAATCACCCGGTTCGGTGCCCGTTCGCGCCGTCGCGAGCAACGGGTTGGTCGTCGCAGTTGCTGTTTTTGTGGGCTCTTTCGTTGGACCCTGCTCCTCAACAACAGCAACCGTCTCCTCGGTCGTCTGCGCCGATGGACACGCGTCGCACACGGGACACTCGGTCGTGACTTGCACCTCGCGGACGACCTCTTTCGTGGGCTCGCACTTCATGACGGGCGGGCACTCGGTCGCGGACGCGGACGCTGTGACACCGATCGGGGCTGACGAAAAGTCCGCACTACTCTGAGTACGCGGAACGCCAAACATGCCCTTGACGCCCATCGGATCGGTCGGGGACGCACCGACAAACGCCCCGATTACGAAACTCACACCGCACACCAGCAAAACCGCCACCACGGCACCGAGATGCCGTCGTTTCCGAGGCGCATCGTTGGCCATTCTGGAAACAACCGGCGCCAGCTGCGGAGGCGCCGCGGCCTGTGATTCGGGGAAGGCGTGAAGCGCTTTGATTTCGTCTCATCACACTTTTCGCGAATCCCTAAATGCACAGATCGGCACATCGTGGGCGCACGGTCGGCGGCATGCCTCCGCGCGGGAGGACGCCCGCGGACGCGTCTGCGGATGCGCCCTCTATGCCGATGGAGGTGGACGCGCCAATCGAGGAACCCGCATCGCCCGCCCCTGTGGGCGATGCGTGGGTGCCCCGAGTGCGACGGCAACACTTGGAGCTGGAAGTCGGGGTGACTCGCGGTAAGGGCGGTCTGCTCGTGGGGTGCTCCACGATAACGTGCCGCCCCCCCCCCGCCGGTTCCGGGGACGTGAGGCTCGTGATGCTCCACGCGCACGAGCTTTTGATCGACAGGGTGACCATCGACGGCGCGCCTGGGAGGGTGGTGAGGAGAGGACGCGTGGTGGTGGGGGACGACGGGAAGGATGTTGAAGATTCGGGCGCGCAACAAGCACAAGCCGACGCCGACGCCAACGATCCATCAACCGCCAAGACGCTGGCGGAAACCTCGGATCCAATTACCTGCGCCACCGCGGCGGCGGAGGGCGCACAGCGTGACACTCATTGGCTTGACAGCGGCGTGGGTGATGAGCTGGTTTTGGCGCGAAGAGACGGCGGGACCATCGCGTCGAGTGTGGATGATGAAAAACCGAATTCGTTAAACGACGACGCGAGTGCAAAAACCCAACCCGACGTGGTCATAAAGGTGTGGTACGCCGCGGGCCCAGGGGCTGGGGATGCGCTTCCCGATAGCTGGAGGTTTGCGACAACAGAAGCACCGGTACCGTCCGCAGACCACGAGTTCGGGTGGTCCGTCCCGGGCGCCGGCGCGGTGGCCACGGCGATTGACGACGACGACGAAACCGCCCGGTTCCTCGTCGCCCCCGGCTCCGCGGCAAGGCCCTCGGGTTGGTTCCCGTGCGTGGACGACGGCCAGACGTTGGTGCACTTCAGCTTGGGAGTGACGTGCGAGCGCGATTTAACCGTCGTCGCGCCTGGCGTGCTTATCGAGGAGTCGGAAACGGATGTCGGGGAAGACGACGGCGGTGGTACTAACACCACCAAAAACACACGCGAGCGCGACCTCACTCACGGGAACGCCACCAACAACGGCGTCAAGCGGTTCCTGTTCGCCTCAGGCGGTATCCCCACGCAGGCGCACCAAGTAACCCTGGTGGTGGGCAAGTTCATCACAAGAAACATCGCGAACTCCAACAACGCGGTGAGCGCGTTCGCGGCGGCGGTTGGGGAGGATGTCGAGGACGACGCGACCCATGGGGATGATTTACACGAACTCAGGGAGTTATCGACTCAAGCTCGAGTTGCCGCACTACACGGCCGCTGCGCACACGGTTTGTTCGCGCCAGCGCAGTACCAGAGCGCTTTGCAAGTTGCCTCCGGCGCGGTGCAGACCGCGTTGGTTTCGTTCGAGCAGTACCTGGGAAAACACTTCCCCTACCCGGGCGGCGCTAAGTTCGTGTTCGTGCCGTCAGACGCGATGCCCACGTGTTGCGCCAACGCGGTTGGTTCCACAGGTGGCGTACACGGCCACTTCCCGAGCGCGATCATCGGCGCCGGCGTGGTCGTCCTGTCCGTGGACGCGTTGGCGCACCCAAGGAGCGCGACGGATTTGGTTTTGTCGCGAAACATCCTCGCCGAAACCGCGGCGCGGCTTTTGTTCGGCGGGTTCCTGGAACCCGCCACGGAAAACGACGCGTGGCTCGCGGAGGGCCTCGCGTCGCACCTCGCGGGCCGGTGCGTCATCGCGCGAACTTTGGGGGGGGACGAGGTGCGGTACCGACGCGCGCGTGAGGCGGAGTCCGTCATCGCGGCGGACGACGGGGTCGGGTTACCACCGCTGGCGTCGCAAACCGCGCGGGTGTGGCGGGGAGGCCGGTTCGTTCGCCCAGAACCGCCGGTTGTTGTTTCCGACGAAGGAACCCGGCAAACAGACGAAGGCAACGTCACCACCAAGGAGCTTTCCGACAGCACTACTCAACCGCCGTTAAAATCTTGCCCTCCCAAGCCCCTTTGCCCGGAAATAGGAAAACTGGTACGCGCCAAAGCGACGTGCGTGATTGGCATGCTGGAGCGCAAACTGGGAGAGGAAGGGATGCGGAAGGTTTTGAGGAAGCTGGTTTCGCTTCAGGCCAAGACGGCGGGCGCGGAGTCGCTTCAGGAAAAAGCTAGCGTCGCGGCGAAAGCCACGCGGACGGCTCGTGAAAAAGCCAAAGCCTCTTCTGAACAAGCGGCCAAGCTGTTGGAAACCGGAGCCGACGAAGCCCAAATCACCGCTTCCAACGAAAAAGCAACGCAGTGCGCGCGCGAGTTACTCAAGCGCGAACGCGAGGAAGCGCGGTGTTCACAAAAGCTCTCGGAATCCCCCGCGCGGTGGCTGCGTTCGCACGGCGTGCTGACGCTGTGTCGGCAAAACGCGACGATGACCAAGAACGAAATGGCGGCGTTTCACGCGCGGTGGATCGAGGGGAGCGGGTGTCCTAAATTAACAGTGGGGTTTACGTTTCGCAAGTCTCGACGACAGGAGCTGTTGTTCGCGATTGAACTCACGGGGTGCCCCGCGTCGGCGGCGGGGGACCGGGTTGCGTTTCGCAAAAACGCGAAAATCGCAGTCACCGTTCGCGTGCAGGAAGCGGACCTCCCCCCGTCGGACCACGCGGTTTCCCTCTCCGCGCACGACCGCGCGTATTGTTTAATGCCCCTGCAGCTGGTTACGAAACCGAAAGACCGACGCACAATCGCGCGGCAACAGCAAGCGGCGCTTGACCGGCAGCAACGCGCGATTGAAGAGGGCGGGTTGAACCCGCGGAGCCTGGACGCGGCGGCCGCGGCGGAGGTGCTTCAGTGGGAGTGCCCTGTGCAGTGGGTGCGTGTTGACCCCGAGTGCGAGTGGCTCGCGGAGGTGGTGGTGCCTATTGAACAGATTGGGTTGGAGGGGATGCTGACGGCGCAATTAGTCAAAGAGCGACCGGCGGATGTCGCGGCGCAACTAAGCGCCGTAGCGTACCTGAAAAAACGAGCCCAAGCCGGAAGCACCAGGTACGGCCTTGCGCGTTTCCCAAATCCCGCCTCCACGTTTCTGCCGCCCCTCTTTGAGTACAATAGATATTAAAAGGAGATACTGCATACATCACAAGTGCACTGTTTTATTGAAGCTGGTGACTGTTTGTCCATCCATCGCAATATACAGTACACCCATACTCAAGACTCAAGACTGACACTTTCTTTTACCTGCACCAGCGCCACGCGGGCTTTGCTGCAATGCGCGGAGGACGACTCCGTTTTCTGCCGGGTCCGGGTGGACGCCGCGGTTGCGTTATCGGAAAGCGCGCGGGACGGTACGCAGCGTTCGAATTTGGCGCACACCGGTGTGACGCGAGCTTACAGGTACGTGTTGCATTTCCCAAAGCCGCCAACACACTGTTTGCCAACACAAGACTGACACTTTGTTTTACCTATCGCAAGGAAACGCCGGTGCGACGCGAAAACCGGGTTACCGAACCCGAGCGATTTGTCCAACTTAGCGGAAAGCGTGGTGGACGAGGGTTTCGTGATTGCGCTTGGGAAACCAAGAGAGCCCGTTGGTGTGGGTAACCGCGGCCAGCACGGCACCGGGTGGCGCACCCCCGTGGAGTGCGTCGACCTTTTAGTCGACGCCCTGGATCACTTCAAGTCGGACGGCGACCCGATGTGCGGCGCCTCCGTGGTTTCCGCGATGTTAGCGAGCCTGGGGCAGGTACGTATTCCGCGTTTCCCAAATTATAGACAACTTGTTTGCCAATACTCGTCCTGCGAAGGGACGTCTTACCTCTGCCCTGACTGTTCAGACCGATTACGGTGACTGTTGTCCATACATCGTCCAATACATCGCGATACACAGGACTGACACTTTCTTTGTTTGGTATCAGACCAAGCCCCCGACGCCGGTGTCGTTGGTCTCCGCTACGCACGCCATAAAGCGCTGGTTACTTCGCGACGCCGCCGTGTGCGGCGTGGGCGGCCGGGCGCACTCGGGGGGACGCCGGGTCACCGTCGCGGGGATACACGCGCTGAAAAACCTGGTCGTGGGGTTCGTGGCGAGTCAAGAGACTACTACTACTACTGCAGCAGTACCCGAGCCCACTACAGGACGGCTGGGCGAGGTAAGCGGTGCGCTCGCTGGGAAGGAAAACAATGCCACCACGCAAAAAAACAGAAACGCCTTTCAAACGCTACTCTCCGCGGCGAAGGAAGCCGCGGCCGACGCGGGGCACGATCCGTGTCGCGCGGTGCGGCGCGCTGGTGTCGCTTTGGCGTTCGCCATCGAGTGGCGGTTCGGAGGCGCCGAAGGCCCGGCGCGTGCGCTCGCGGTGGCTGTGCTGGCGTGCAAAGCCGAACCGAGCTTCGGGGCGAGGGCGGATATTCTGTGGGACACACGGGATGGGTTTCGGAAGCGAGGCGAGGGGGACGTTTCTTTATCGTCAGCCGCGGTGGCGTCCCGGAAATGGGCAACCGCGGCGGTTTCCTCACCCGACGGCCGGGCGCTTGCGTTTTGGACCACCGCGTCGCTGCGAGCCGCGACACGAAGAAGTGGCGCGGAAACAGCAAGCGCGGCCACCGCGCTGTTGCACGCGTTACGGGGAGTAGGGGGGTGGCACGACCCCGCGGACGCGGCGGCGTCCGCCGGTCGCGTCGCCGCGGTCGACGCAATTCTCGCCGGCGCCGCGGCGATGACACAAAGCCTGGACCAGAAAGGAAACGGCGCGAATCCGTTGGACGACGGCGGCGAGGACGAAGCCGAGCGAAACGAGCGACGCAAACGCAAGGAAGAGCGACGCCGGGCGAAGACGGAGAAGGAGGAGCGCCGGAAAATCCGAGACGCGCGGCGATCGAAGCGCGCGACCGACGCCGTCGCCGCCGCGAATGAAAAGTACGAAATCGACCACGACCACGAACTGGACCGCGGCGAGCCGAGCGCGTTCGACCCAAGCGCGATGGAGCCTTCCGAGATGCTGGAAGGCGGATCGGAGATGGTTCTTTCGGAAGGGACCCGGGTGGATACCTCCGGGAGGGACGGGGCGGATCTGGACACGGCGGGGGACGCCAACCGGGGAACGCCGACCGGGGGTACTTCAACTGGGGGCGGCGGCGGTGCCGCCAAGGAAGAAAACGAAGAAGTCGGTACGCGAGATGTTGGCGACGTCGCGTTTGTCGAGCCGGCGGCCACGGAACAACAAGTTCACGAAGTGGTGTCTGCTGCTACTCCTGCTGCTGCTCCTGCTGCTGTTGCTGCTACTGCTCCTCCGCCTGCTGCCGCACCTCCTCTGGTCGGCGTGAAGCGCGAGCGCTCGCCTTCCGCGGCGCCCGCGCCGAACGCGACGGCGGACACCGGCGCGGCGCCTGCTCCGCAACCGGCGCCTCCGCCCGCGAAAAAACCCAAGCTGATGTTTTCCTTCGGCGCCAAGAAGGAGACGGTTGAGGCGGCGGCGGTTTCTCCGCTGACCGAGGGCGAGCCCAGGGAGAGGAAGGAGAAGAAGGAGAAGAAGGAGAAGACGGAAAAGAAGGAAAAGAAGGAGAAGAAGGAGAAGCGGAACCGCGGGGAGTGACGGGGAGGGGACGGTGCACAGCTTTCTTTAATTTTTGAATGACGAAACACACGTTTTACTACTAGCCGTCGTCAAACCCGAAGTAGCCGCGAATGGTGAACGGCTCTTGCTTGATCTCGGGCTCTAGTTTGATTTCCGGTGAGATCGACCGTGCAGCACTAGAAGGCCCGCTAGAAGGCCCGCAAGCGGGCCTTGTACATGCGGGCCTTGTACTGACTTACACGCCGCGCAGTCGCTTTTCACCTTGCCGTGGGGGCAGGGGGTGCAGTCCGCGCAGTTGCGTTTCAACTTCTTTTTAGGGCAGGGGTTGCACTGCAAGCAGTTCTTTTTCACCTTCCCGTGGGGGCAGGCGTTGCAGTCCGCGCAGTCGTATTTCACCTTGCCGTGAGGGCACGGGATGCACGTCGAGCAACGAGCTTTCACCTTGCCGTGCGGGCAGGCGCTGCAAATCGCGCAGTTGCTTTTCCGCTTCCCGTGGGGGCACTTGTTGCACTCCGTGCAGCTCTTCTTCAGCTTGCCGTGCGGACAGGGGTTGCACTGTGCGCAGTCGCTCTTCACCTTGCCGTGGGGGCAGGGGGTGCACACCGCGCAGGCGGATTTCTGCCTCCCATGTGGGCACCGCTTCGCTCCCATCACTCTCGGTCAGTCGTCGCGTGCGGAGCGCCTGGAAGTGACCGGGGAAGGGGGGTCTTGCTTTGAGGTGACTTTTCGTTCGCTCCCAGAACATGAAAATTTTGCTTATCGATTTTTTTTTTTCAGGAAACTTTTCAAGGGAAAACGAATCCCGACCGCCTCCGCCCTCACTTCCCTTCGCAAGGGAACCTGCGCGGTCTCGCGCCCGCGATGGGTTCAGGCCGCGACAAGCGTAAGAAGCAGGCGAAGCGCGCTGGGAAGGAATCCGAGGGGGTTTCCGGGGCGAGCAAGACCGACCGCAAGACGGACAAGAACTCTGCAAAGTTAGAACGCCGTGCCACGAAAGCTGGTGCGGGCGATGACATCGACGCGATACTCGCGTCTATTAAGCTGTTGGACCTGAGACAAACAACAGTGGAAATTCAGGAGGACTGTCCCAAACCGAGTCCCCGGTGTAACGTGACATGGACCCCAACCCTGACCCAGAAACCGGAGGAGATTGTGCTGTTCGGAGGCGAGGTCGTGGATGGGGATGGTAAAACCAACGTGTTTTCCGATTTGTTCAGGTACGACGTCGCAAAAAACAAGTGGCGCCGCGTAAAAGCCCCAAACTCGCCGCCGCCGCGATCCGCGCACCAGGCCGTGGCGAACGGGGGTTATATCTACATCTTCGGGGGCGAGTTCACGTCCCCGAGCCAAGAAAGGTTCCACCATTACCGGGATTTGTGGCGTCTCGATTTGCAAGAAAACACGTGGGAAAACCTTCCAAACAAAAACGGACCGAGCGCCAGGAGCGGCCACCGCCTGGTGAGCCACCCAAAGGGAAAATCCCTACTGCTGTTCGGCGGGTTCTACGACACCGGACACGAAATCAAGTACTACAACGACGTCTGGGAGCTGGTGCTTGAAACCATGGTTTGGAAACACCGAGCGGGGGGCGGCGGCGTTGCCGGCGGAGGTTTGCAATCGATAGGCCCGTCGCCGCGAAGGTACGGCCGGACGGGCGTTTCCCAAATCCGACACACCGCCCGTTTTACCTGTAACGCGCCTGTGACTGTTAGACGACCGATGGCCTGTGACTGTTGACCAGGCTATCGTCCAATACACATACCGATTACCCCTCCCTGTTGTCCACACATCGTCCAATACACGTCCAACACGCGCCCAACACGGGACTGACTGACACTTTGTTTTACCCGTTGCAAGCGCGTCGCACGTCTCCGTGTCCGGCGACGCCTTGTTCGTGTACGGCGGGTATTGTAAGTACGCCGGGGACGACGATGGGGAGGACGGGGACGTGGAAAAAGCCGCCACGTTCTCTGATTTGTGGCGTCTATGTCTGAAAACCTGGACCTGGGACAAGCAAAAGAAAAAAGGGTTAGCGCCTGGGCCGCGCGCCGGCGCCGTTTCGGCGACGCACGTCGCGAAGAAACGGTCCGTGCTTTTCGGCGGCGTGGTGGACCATGAAGTGCGGAAAGGCGAAGTCATCATTTCGGAATTTTTCAGCGACTCGTACTCCATGAGCCTTGACGACGGCCGGTGGTTCCCGGTCACGCTTTACGCGGACAAGACCGACAAAACCGGGTCGGTGCCCGGGGCGGCATCGGGAGGCAAGGAAGAAGCGGAGCGCGTCGCGGCGGGCGAAAGCGTCAACGCAAACTTCAACGTCCGGGATGCCGTCACGCGCGCCGCGATCAAGATCCAGGCGCACTACCGCGGGTACGCCGTGAGAAAAGCATACAAGCTGTACAAGGTTGGGGGGCAAGTCAGCGAGTTGCTGTACTCGCCGGGGTCGGGGGAGGCGGCGCCGAAAACGGGTACGTGTTGGGCCTTTCCCAAATCCCGCCGACTGTGTTCCCACACAAGACTGACACTTTTCTTTTTACAATCACAGCGCCTCGGCCGCGCGGACGCATGAACGCCGCCGTGGCAGTGCGGGGCAACACACTGTACCTGTTTGGCGGCGCGGTTGAGATCGGGGACGTTGAGGTGACCCTTGACGATTTGTGGGCGCTGGAGTTGACGCAACGGCCGCGGTGGAAACTACTCGCGGAGCTCTCGCCCGAGTGCGCCGCGATCGCGGGCGGGGACCACGCCGAGTCGAGCGACGACGAAGAGGAGGAGGAGAGGGAACGGCTGGGGGTATTGACTGAAGGCGGTGCGGGTAAGGGGGATGTGGAGACGCACAGCGACGATGAGTGATGGAGTGAATGGTTGCGGAATGCAAATGTCTAAATCTGTACCCGTGTATTAATAGACAAAAACTTGCTATCCATAGTATTAATACTGGGTACAAGACTCACTCTCTGCACGGTCATAAATATATACAGGACCGATAAATAAGACGTCGGTAGGTGCTTGTGACAGGTACTAGTACTAGTCCTGCACCTACCGTCAACGCCAAACTTCCTTCTTAAAACTCGAAGGTTTCGCGGTGCACCAAGCACTTGTTCGCGAGCGCCGAGATTTCCGCCGCGTCGCTCATAGCGTCGGGGCCGCAGATGTACACGCCGGTGTGTTGCCCCTTTGGGACTTCGTCGGCGCACTTCTTTAAAAGGCTGTCGTAATCAGGCCTGCCTGTGTGCACGGTCACGACGGACGATGCGGATGCCTCGACGTCTTGAGTCTTTTCCGCGCCCGAGGTGACAAAGACGTGAATGGAGAATCGGTTCTTCAACTCGCCCGGCAGGTTTTTGATCTGGTCGAAGAGATAGGAAAACGCCTTGATTTCGCTTGGCGACCGTGTGGTCCAAATCAAACTCGTTTTCGACGTCGTGACGTCCACCTTGCGGATCTGGTCCTCCAGAATCGCCGCCATCGGCGTCACCCCGATCCCGCCGGCGACCAAAACCACGTGGTCCACGTCACCCGGCTGGACCTGAAGGTTGCCGTGCGGACCCCCGACGTGCACTCGGACTTGCTTCAGTGTCAACGCCCCAGTCTTGACGTGCTCCACGGTTTTGATGACCTGCCCACTCCACTCGGCATCCTTTGCACCCATTCGCTTAATAAAAAGCGTGAGTTCGTTCGTGCTAGGGTCGAACCCGGACACCGTGATCGGGTGGAACCACAGGAAACTCGGGATTTGAACCGGCGCCGCGGGGGGGCCGAGCTGTTTCTTCATCAAGTTTTGCCTGCGATGAGTAAAAGAAAGTGTCAGTCCCGTGTTGGGCGATGTACAAATTGTATGGACAAACAGTCACCGGCTGAGAGATAAAACAGTGTGTCGGGATTTGGGAAAGCCCCAAAGCCGTACCTGTGTTCGTCCGGCACGTCCACGGAGAGCCAGATGTAGCTCCCGGGGTGAAAGTCAAACGCCTTGCTTGGGAACCCGTCGCGTTTCACTTTCAACATGACCAAGTTTTCGTCCACGATTTCGCACGCGGTTAACTCGCTTTTCTTGCCTAGCTTGGCGTACCACCGGATCCCGAAATCCAGCCAGAAAAACGCAAACGTGGGGATGATCCACATCGCGGCCCTGAACCGGTTGTGGAAAATAAGAAACACGTTCCCCACGAACATGAAGTTCAGGTGCATCCAGTAAAACAGTTCGAAGTGGTTCCTGCGCCAGTACGGCATGGAAAGGAAGAACTGCCCGAGGAACGCGGACAGGGCGACGATCCCGGGCCAGAGGTTGGGTTCGTTCAAGTTGAACTTGTACGATAAAAAAGAGAGTGTCAGCCTGGTATGGGCAATCGCGGACGGCGGTGAGTGATGGGTGGGAAAGGCGCTTACCTGCTTACTCCAAGTCACGACGCCTTTCTCCGTGCCCCCGACCAACATGCAAATCACGTGAATTACCATGAACAGGTAAAAGAGGCGGCCGATCATTTTGTGCTGTTTGATTCCCCGGTCAAAAGGGATGCCGAACAGCTGGTAAAGACTCACGTTCCGCGACGGCGTCAGGATGGCGAGGAAAAGACACCGAACCGCCATCTGCGCGAACCCCTTCCCGGCGGCCCTTGTTTTGTTGACGAAGTACGTTTCGTACCCGGTGTTCTGTCCTGGGGTGTCCATGGAGGTGTCGTAGCGCTCGAAGAACGCCACTCCGAGCCAGCACAGGATCATGACCCACACGAATAGTTCGCCGATTGTCATCGTGAGTAGGTCGTTGAGCCGGCCGTGGGCTAAGTCTTTTTGGAAAAAAGGAATCTTGGACGGCGTGGATACCTTGCGGTACACGATGTTCGCGGCCCACCCCCCCGGTTTCAGGGATTTGTCCCGTTGCGTTCTCAGAAACACCGCGATCGCAAGCACCGCGGCTATCAACACCCAGTTCGAGATCCACGCGATTTCCCAGGACGACGACGCCGCGTAGCAAATCGGGTACCCGGTTAAACTCAGCGCGAAGTACACCGCGATTCCGACGATTGCCACGCCCACGGCTCGGTGGCCCAAGTAGTTCAAATACACCGCGCCAATCACGGAACCGAACACGATTGTTAGGTACACGGGAATCAAAACAGGCCACTCATCGCCCCACCGAACAAGCGAGACGCACCCTTTCGCGGGGCCGCTGTCGCGATCGACCCAGGCTTCCGTGGATACCATGCGGGAACTTTGGGGGGAACTTTCTTGGGGGGGGGGGGCGACCGTGGGGAAGGCCTTTGTTGAGGGAAGAAGCTCGCTTTGCGTAGGCGCGACGATTGGGGGACACGAGCACGACACGCGGGTGTCGCTTTCGGTGCAGGTCGATCGCGCTGGTGACGTGCGCGGGACGAAGTGCGCGCGGCGACGGGGAAGTTAGTTATTTCTGGCGAATACAGTCAGAAACTGCGCGATTTTGCCAGGTCACCGAAAAAAATAGCGTTATTTTTTCCCGCGGTCTAATAAGGGTCTATTGACTCAAAGCGTGGCCTCGTTGATGCTGTAAACTTCAGGAAACTCAGCCCCCAGTCGCGAACTTCTGGAAAGTTCGATTGGAGCGTTTCGATCAGCGACCGGTCGTGTTAAGTTTGGGGATTCAGGTTATGGCCGTGCCACGTATCCCCGCACTTGCCCCGGCCGAAGATGGAGTTCCAATTCTTAATTCAACACACACCAAACCTCACCCCCACCTCCTCTACCTACTCACTCTCGGTGATCCGGTACCGTATACCTCGGTGTACCCTCCACTCGCCATTCGGTTTGTCTTCCACTGACCCTGCCAAGACGCGAACGTCGTAGCCCCAAAAACGATTTGGCGATTGTGTTTTCGCCTCGTCGCGCGTCGTGACCACCCATTGTTCCGACTCACCAGGTGTGGGCCTTACCAAAGTGACGCGCATGCCTATCTTAACAAACCGGTCCATGCGGACGGAAGTTTCCAAGCCCACGTGTGCCAGATTGGACTTTTTTAGCGGTGTGGTTGATGTTTTATTTTCCCGCAGAAGGTGGTTTTCCTGATTCCTACCATTTGGCGTCTCTGCAACCACGACGCCTTCGCGACAACTCGACGTCTCGTGCGCGCGTTTGTGGTGGGACATTCCACCGACTTTGGTTTCGGGTGGCAGCGACCCGACCGATTTCAAGTCACCGTGTTGACGTACAAGGTGCCGGCGAAGACACGGAGGGGTCTCGAGGTACTGCAGCACGCGCGCGAGAAACGAGCCGGCTCGGCGTCTGTGTGTTTCGCCCGAACAATCCAGAAATCGAGATGCGCCGTTTGCGCCATCACGCCCGACGTGCACCACCACTAAATCCACTCGCTCAAGCGCCGCCGCGCACGCGACGTGCCACGCCACCCGAGTCGCGCTCTCCAGTGATTCCGCAACCGCGACGCACGCGCTGTCCACGGAAAGACAGCGCGTGGCGCCCATGAGGAATGAAGAAACGAATGTTTCGTTTTCGAGAGTTTTTTTATTTCAATGGATTTCGTTTATCAAGTCACCCTCTCGTCTCGCTCTCTACTGTCCACTACCGTACCAAAACGGACCAAAACCTCACAAACACCGCACCTGTCTACACGCACCTGTCTTCCGGCGCGACGTACGCCAGTTTCAGGTACTCGAAGATATCCCGTTCTTCCAGAAACGGCTTCGTGTGTGTCACCTTGGACTCGGCGGCGCCGCTCACCAAGCGGAACCCTTTATCACCCAAACTCATCTCGTTGAATTTTTTCTTGCTCCACCACCGCATGCTCCGGTTGAAGTACCCCGACCCGGTGAAGTATAGAAGCGCGAACGGGTACTCTTCCGGGGCGTATACCTTGATGTCGATTCGGCGGAACTTTCTTGCTGGGTTTTCGGATTTGTTTGGGCACGCCGGAGACGCGTCGTTTTCGTGTTCTCCCCGCGCGCTCGACGGCGCGCGGGAAGGTAACAACACGGGAGTTCCTTCCGGCGTCCCACCACTACCACCTCCTGGCCCATCACCTTCACACGCAAGCGGCACGTCCATCGGCACCCTCGCCACACCCATGTACGACCGCCCTTCTCCTTTTCCTAAATCGTCCGTGATCAACCCCCTTTTTTTGATCACGGCCAAGACGTTCGGTAAAATGTCGTCCAGGCGGTCCACGTACCGGCGCTTGGGGGAGGCTGATTTTTTGGGAACCGGCACTAGCGCTTTTGGTACTTCGGCGGCGGCGCTTAATTGCACAGCAGCAGTACTGTTGTACTCCAACGCAGTACTCGTGTAATCCAAAGCAGTACTCGTACCACCAGCCCTATCCCCCATCCTCCCGTCCGCCCTGCACTCCGCGCTCACGTCCCGTTCCCTCAGCCGGTCCTCGCTCTCCATCGTCTCGATTTCCTCCTCGCTCAGCTGGCTCGCGTCTTGCAGGAATTCGTGCCACGGCGCTATCAACACGTCCACGTCCCCGCAAAAAGGTTTCCCTCGCCGGAAAGAACCGGCCAGGGTTACCCGGCACCGCCTGGGGCCGCAAACCTCGTCCACCGCTTCCCGGCAAATCTGGCCAATCGCCGCGGCTTCCTCGCGGGGCATTTTCAACTCAAACTCGCCGTAGTGTTTCAACCCGATGCGCTGGTTAGGAGTTAACACTCTTCCAGTTTTCACGTCTACACTTTCCCCCGCAGCCTCTCGCGCGTCCTCCAAAAGGACCTGTGTCTGCAGTTTTTCAATAGAATCGAACCCCCGCTGGTAAAGCTTGCGCGCGGACTCCGGGCCTGATTGTAAAAGCCGAAAGTGTCAGTCTCGTATGGGCAATCGCAGAGGCGGAACGTGGTGATTGGGAAAGGCCCTTCCTTACCCACGCCCCATATCTTGCCCAACTTCAACAAAGCCGCGACTCTTTTGTCTTGTTTCAGAATGTCCAGCTTTTCCAACTTGCCCGTGGTGAGCAGCGCTTGAATTTTATCCCTAATGCTCGAGTTTTTGTTATCAAACGCGCTCGTCAGAGGTACCTTTGATTCCGGGTGCTTGACCAGCTGTTCTATTTTCGTGACTTCGAAATCCAAATCCCGCAAAGCCGCGACGACTTCTTTGTGGTTCTTGGCGCGGTACTTGTCCTGGCCCGAGTAACAAGAAAGTGTCAGTCGGTCGTGACGTGGCCTGAGTAAACAGGGAAGAGTAATCGGGCCGAGCAGGAAGGCGGAACGTGGTGATTGGGAAAGTTCCGTACCGCGCCGGCGAGGACGGTGTCGTATATGTCCGCCAGCTCCAACAAAGGCTCGATGAGTTTTTGGTTGAGCATTTTTGGAGGTTTGTTTTCTTCGGGTTTGGGAAACAACCCGCCGTCGTCGTCGTCGTCGTCGTCCAGTCGCGCGTCGCCGTCGCTATCTTCCGGTTCGCTGTTCCGAGCGATGCCGTCGCTGCCGTCGCTGTGCCGTCCTTTCTTCCCTCGCGCGCGATCCGCGATTAGTCGCCGCGTCATAGGGTTCGCCACCGGCCCAGGCAACGCAAGCGCGTTGACTGGGTTTTGACACGCCAGTTTCGTTTTCACGCGCCCTAAAAACGGCCTTTGTTGACTTTCCGAATCCGGAAGAGCGACCCACAGCGGCGTCGCGCCCGCCGCGGTGGCCTCTTGAAACGCGACCCGGGCGAGGTGGCGCGCCTTCTCCGCCGTTTCATTAGCGGTCATCACGGCAGCGCGGTTGGTGCCTGGATCCGGGTTCGCGGCGAACTCAGACGCGTCCGCCGCGATACGGGCCTGCGCCTCGGCGGCGGCTTCAAGAACCAAACGCCGACGCGCGGGGGTTGACGACGCCGTGTTTTTCGCTTCTTCGCTGTGATCGCAATCCGCGTCTTGACCTTTCCCTTTCCCATTCCCCTTCCCGACCAAAGGCGGGCCTTGCGCGGCCCCAGGAGGGTACCCATCCGTGCTCACCAAAGTTTGTTTGGAAAGGCACTTCACGCACCAATCAGCACACACGGCGACGAGTTTGTTAATGTCAATCGGAACGCTTTGTGAATTCGTCGTGTTTTTCGGTTTCGATTTCGGGTTCGTACTTTGCCCAAAACGTTTCCCAAACGATTCCATCCACTGAACGTCCGACGTCACGACATGCGTGGTGGTTGTGATGTCGTGATCACCCTGCACGACAGTCGCACCCAATTTTGCCAACTTTTCTGCGAATATCTCCCGCCGCTTCTTCAAGACGTCCGGTTGGAAGTACACGAAAACGTTCGCGAAAGGCGCGGCGTCGCGCGGTTCTTTTTCGGTTTCGGTTTCGGGGGGTTTGGGAAACGTCTTTTCGGGGGGGTTTCGGTCTTCCGGCGCTTGGTTTTTTTCGGAAGCCTCGCGTCGCGCCGACGGAGACGCGCCGCCTTCGCCTTCGCTCGTTTCGTCAAAACCGCGCTTCGCCAGCAGAGCCACCCGTAGGTAAGGGTCCACAACACACGCCGCTTTGTCCTCGTCCGTGACTAACTGCTCACCCAGCTCTTTCCGTAAGTCGTTTTCATTCGCCGCGAGCGTCGTCTCCGAAAAACCAAAACCGCCCGTCACGAAACCGCCGGCGCCCGCCCACGCGTCGTTTGGCATCGCCCACCGGTTACTCGTTTCCGCGGCGGTTTCTTGCGTCAAACGCGAGTCACTCAGCCCAGTTCTCTGAGAAGCCCCTCCTGTCGTTCTCACCGTGGTCTGCGTCTGCGTATTCGTTTTCGTCAAATCCTGCGTTTGCGTCTGCGTGCGCACGTGTTCCGGCCTAAGCTCCTTCGGCAAATGCGGCAAATCATACGTCGCGTGTGTGGTTTGCGTGTTGTTTTTGTCCTTCGACCGACTTCGGCGTGCGCGCGCCGGGGGGTCTTTGTCCAGCAAATCCAAACACGCGCTCTGCGCGTCGCGCTTTTTTTCCACAGCAGGAGGACGGCCCATGGTTCCTTTTCTTGTGTGTCTGTGTGTTTCAGCACGTAGGTCTATAGCTGCTATTGCTTCCGGCGACGCGAGTCCGTGGACGTCGCTTATTCTTCCAATTCGGACCCTTCGCTCGTTTCGCTTCCCTCGTCGTCTTCGTCTTCGTCTCCGAGATCCTCGGAATCTCCGCCGTTCGACGTGATGCTGTCGTGTTCCGGGTCTTCTTCAGTCGACGACGCCGAGGGGTACGGCCCGGCGTATCGCACGGTGCGCTGTCCCAGGGGGGGTGGGGCGCGATGCGTGCGCACGGCGCGGCGCTGGAAGGGGGCGCGGGAGTGTTAGCGACGAAACGAACGCCCGCGAGAGATTCTAGGCACCCAAAACACAGCGACTCCTCACCTGCTGAGCGACCTGGCTCTCGCGTTGCCCTAGCGTGAGCTCGGCGTGCGGTACGGGGCGTGTGTTCAGGCTCACCACACGCGGGAAGGAAGCCGGTGCCAGCGGCAGCATTCCGGGGCGCGTGGGAATATGGCGTGGGTCGAGGTCAGCGCCTGCGATTTCGTTGCAGGGCAACACGCGCATTTTATTCATGCATGTTTTTGGATCTCATCATTTTAGTGGACGTCACTTCCCTCCTTACGCACCCTGCGCCAGAGGACGCGGCGCGATGCTGCGGCAGTTGGGGTCGCTCGCGGTGCACGGCGAGCGCGCGGAGCGCCTGCTCCGGTCCGCGGCGGTTCCGCGCGGGTTCGCGTCCAGCGCCAACGCGGGTGGTGGTTGGTTCGGCGGAAGGACGTCATCATCTGCGAATGTTTCGTCTGCGGACGATGGTTTGAACAACGCTTACGCGACGACATCCGGTGGTATGGGCGACCCTGCAGTGGCTTCTTCGTCGCCGCCGATGCCCCCGAGTGCCGACCTGCAGTTGCTCAGCGACACCACCTCCACAACAGTAACCGGCGGTTTCGACCCAGTCGGTGCCGCCGCGTCGATGCTGGAACACGCGCACGCGACCTCCGGGTTGCCTTGGTGGTGCACCATCGCGTGCAGCGCGGTGGCGGTGCGGGTTTTTCTTTTCCCGGTCACCGTGAAGCAAGCCAAGGCTGGGGCTTTGTTGCAGAGTGCGATTGCGAAGGCGCGCGATAAGGACGGCAACCCCCCACGGGACATAAAATCAGTACTAGCCGCGGCGAGTGCGTTACGCGCGCACACCACGAACGGCGTGAGCTTGGGGTGGTTAGTGTTCGCGCCGGCGATTCAGCTGCCCACGTTCGTCGTCGCCGTGTTGGGCGTGCGGCGGATGGTAGACAGTGATGCGAACCATGAGGCGCTGCGAATTGGCGGCACGGCGTGGTTCCCCGACCTCACCGCGACTGCAGTGGATTTAGCATCAGCAACCGCGCCTATGGGCATTTCAGGAGCAATTCTGCCAATCGCCGTCGCCGGCGCGTTGTTCGCCAACGTTAACAACGCGTGGGGAACCGCCGCCGAGAAATCGAGGCAGGCGCTTGTGCTGAAACTCGCCATGGAATGGCTTTGCGTTCCCACGTTACTAGTTGGGTTAACCCTTCCACAAGCCGTGCACATGTACTGGCTTCCCGCGTCCCTCACGTCTTTAGCGCAAGGGGTGCTAATGCGAACGGCTTTTGCGCGAAAAGCGCTCGGCGTCGACCCGGTTTTCGAGACGAGTAAAATGATGGCTCCAAGCGTCGGCGAGCGCGCGAGAGACGGTGAGGAATTGAGGGCCAACGATGTATCTGGATTGCGACAACCGACGTATTCTGTGTCAAGTGATGAGGACAGCACTGCTCAAAAGACAGTGCTGTTCGAGCGCGATTTACAGGAGCACCAGCGTTTGGCGCTCATCTCGGCGGCGCAGGCGACGGCGGCCGGCCGTTTCGCAGACGCGGCGTTGATTCTGGAAAGAAACGCGAAAGGATTTATTGGGGAGAATGACATGAGGGATGCTGACGAGGTGTCATCGTCATCGTCCTCATCCTCTCCCTATCTCCCCTCCGCGCACCCCGCCGTTCTGTTCGCGCTCGGGCAGACGTTGGGGAAGTTGCGGCGGTGGGTTGACGCCGCAAGCGCGTACGAACTGAGCGCGTCACAAGAAACGGACTTGGCAAGAAAAGCGCGGGCATTCGCCGGCGCGGGGGTGGCGCATGCGAATTTAGGCACCGATCAGTCACTAGAGACGGCAACCGGTTTCTTGAAACGGTCCATCGAGTTGCGGAATGACGACGTAGCCACGATGCTTTCCTTGGCGGCTGTTTTGAAAAAAACGGGCGACCTCTACGGCGCGCTTGCGGTTTTGGAGCAAGCCTCTGGCATCGCGCCTGAGATTCGGCAACGGTTCCTGGCACCGCTGCAGTTGGAGATTGAGAGGAGTAAAAAAAGGGACGCGCACAAACAGACAAAGGGAACGCGTCTCGGCGGAAAAAAGGAAAAGGCTTTCGGCAAGGAGAAACGGCGGTAGCGACGGCGACGGCGACGACGCCTGTTAGAAGGTAACTTATTTAGCACTACGAGACTGTACTATTCGCAGTCGAAGTCAGTCGTACTATTCGCAGTCGACAGTCGTACCAACGCCGATCGAGACACGGCCGCGTCTTTGACTACCGAAGACTAGTCTAGCTAGACCCGTAAACTCTTTGGCTCACTTTTTCTTTGCCTTTTTCGTTTGGACTTCCACTTGAACCGGCTCGCCGAATTTCTGGTGCTCGCCCCCCGTGAGCTTTTCATTGACGTAGCACTCCGGGCACACGTCTTCCTCGCCGTTCACCAGGTACGACTCCGCCTCGCAGTCCGCGCCGCACTTATCGCACGCGATCGCGGCGGGCGTTTTTAACGCGCCATCTTTGTCGAAATAGTTGTACCGTTTCGTCATGACCTCGTGTACCGTCCACTGGCACGCGAAGCCGTGGTGGAAGTACACGGAGTCGCCGGTTTCGAGAACGATCTCAGCGGAACCATCATCTGGCGCGAGTGTTGCTTTTCCAGAGATGATGAGCACCCTCTCTGTGGCGTAATCTCCGTTGTAGTTGAACGGGAACTTCCCGCTTCCGAGGGGCTCTTGTTTCTGCGTCTCCGAATCCCAAAGCGGCCAGTCCTTGGCGGACTCAACGAAGGTTTCGGGGACGTCACACGATTTCGTGTGCGTCACTAGCGACGCCATGTCCATGCCGGCCTTGCGCTTGGGCGCGACGTCAGGGGATACGGACATCCCGGCGCGAAGCAAAGCAATGATCTGATGGAGGCAGGAGCGAGATGAATGGCTTTTTAGGCGATGTTAACAGAAACAGTCTCGGGACGACGACGTGTTTAGACAAGACTAGCGGCTTACCATGTTTAGACAAGACGTCGACGACTTACAAGTCCTACCCTCTAGGACAAATCGAACCCGCTTTCGGAGTTGATGGCCATGCGCAGTTTTTCGGTGAACACGAGTTTGTTTTTGTACGGCGGCAGCTTCAGCATGTTCATGCAAGTAGCGGCGGTGGGAAGCCGGTTTAAGTCGGCGTTTCCTTCCGAGCTGTTGGACCCGCCCGTCATCCCTGACCGATGCACGCAGAACCGTGGAACCAGCTGATTAAACCCCAAAAGAGGCGTGTTAGGGCACGCGGTGACGAACTTCAGGAAAGCGCGCTGGTCATCAACTGAAAAGTCGTTTTCCAAAACGTCCCACAGCATTTTCACGGAGTCGTGATGCGCGTCGTACCCGCCCGAGTAAACGACGCTGGCGGCTAAATCGGTCACGTCGATTTTACCCCCCGCGCCCGCGATTAACAACCGCAGCTCACTCGGCGCGAACACGCGTAACATCGCGGGAGGCACTAAACTCCGGAACCCTTGGCAAAACGCGTTACTTTGCCGCGCGATTTGCCGGTGAAGCAGGTGGTGCGCCACCAAATGCACGTACGTCGTTCGGTTCGCGCCGTTGACGGAAATACTCGACCCGCCCGGAAGCAGCTCGCAAACCGCGGACGCGTCGCCTGTTTGCGTTTCTTGTAAATACTTTGTTTTCTGTGCGTGCAAAACAAAAGTGTCAGTTTTTTCGTGATGTGAACGCGTGCACAGTCGGAGTGATCGGGCCGAACAGTGTTGGGATTTGGGAACCGCAACACGCACGTCAGTCACGGTGAAATCAAGCCCCAGGGCCTCGACATCAGCCGCCGGCATCCCTTTAAGCGAAAGCAAGTGGTGGTAAAGCTCGGGGTCTAGGGACGACAAGTCGTTCAGTTCGGGCGGCCGGCCGTCCCGGAGTTTCGACAGGAAGAAACCAGCAAGCGGCACGTCCACCAAAATCTGCTCGTACACCGCTTTGCCGAGCACGGCGCCGAGGAACTCGAGTTTGCGCAGGTGCGTCGCGCCCACCGCGAGCTCGCTCGCGGGATTGGGGTACAGCGTCCGGGTCGGGGTTTCCACAAACAGACCTCCGCTTTCGGGGTCAAACGCTTCCGCCATCAGCGCGGATAAAAAGTCCTTGAACAACCCGCCGCCGTCCACGCCCGGTTCCTCTGCGATTGGTACGCGAAACGGGGTTAACGTTTGTTTGTCGTTTGTCGCGCGTCGGACGAGCGTTAAACGTGGTTAACGTCCGTTTGTCGGGCGCGCGCGTCGGGCGCGCGCGTCGTGGACAACAGGAAGGGGTAATCGGAATGTGTATTGGAGAATGGCCTGGTCAAAAGTCACCGGCTATCGGTCGTCTAACAGTCAAACAGCGGGTTACAGGTAAAACGCCGTGCCGCCTGATTTGGGAAACATGCGCGCAACGCGCACCGACGCCGTGCTTGTTCAGAAACCGCACCCGAATCACACCCTTCAGGGACCCGGGAGGCCGTTCCGCCGGGTTCGCGATTCGCCACTGAAGCATGTCTTGTTTGAAAACGCACGGGCCGAGTTGCGACATGGCGTCGGAAAATATCGACCCGCGCGTGACCACGATGGAGTGCTGATACGATAACGCCGAAAGTGTCAGTCGGGGTATGCGCAAACAGTCGTCTCTCAACGCGAGAAAGTGGTAAAGTTCCGTACCTCCGCGCGCAAACCCAGCGCCTCGGCGGCGGACCCCGCGCCCACGTTTTCCATGCGGTCCCTACGCAGCCCTTCCGTGAACCAGCGCACGCGCACGTCGAAGGGAACCAACGCGGGGGCCCGCCGCAACAAATCAGCCGCGCGGTTTTGAGTGGACCGTCCTTTTCCTCGTTTCGTCGCCCCGTCGTACCCCAAGTCGCTCGCCGCTTCACTCAAGAACCCGTCCGCGGCGACATGGCCTGCTCCGCCAAGCGCGCGCGTGGAAAAAAGCGATGGCGCGTGGAACAAGGACGGGTGTACGAGTTTCAACCGGCCGTTGCGGTCGTGGACCTGTTGCAACGCCCGTGCTAGCGACTTTGTGGTCGCGACGCGCGCTTTGCAGGCATCCACCGAAAAAGCACCATCATCAATGTTCGTAAAGCTGTCACTCACCCACAACTGCCACCACAGCGCGTCTCGTAACGTGCAAATCACGTTGCCGATTTCCGTCACCGGCAACGGCCGACCACGCACCGTAAACTCCTCGTCGTCGCCCGTCAACAGAAACGTCCCGTACGCGGACGCGAACAAACCGAGGCTCGCGATCCACCACGAATTCGGCGCGGCGGTGTGTTTGGGGGAGGTAGTAGCACCGGCCGCACCAGCAGTCCCAGCAGTCGGCCAACGTTTGGTCACACAAAACCTTCCATAAACGTCCCAGGCCTTTACAATAAACGGCGTCCCGAACGCGATCGTGCTCAGCAACGAGTTTCGGTCGGTCATGTTCAGTCGCGAAAGCAGGTTTCCCAGAAACTCGGAAACGACGCGCGTCGCGTTTGTTTTCGCCAGCTCGGTTGTTTGGGGAGTAGTTCCAACGCACTCAACTAGCGAGGCGTTGATTATGCGTTTCAGAAATGACGCATCAAGCGCTTTCCCTATTTGCGACAAACACTCGGGGGCGAGGGTGGGTTGGCGAGGGTTGGTATCGCTACCTTTCTGGCGCGAATTGAAACTTCGTTTCCGCGTGCCGTCGTCGTCGTCGCTATCGTCGTCGCCGTCGTCGTCGTCGTCCGAAAAAACCTCATCGTCCGATCCGTCGACTTGCATTGATGAATCTGCACCGATGTGGCGTGCCGGCGCCACAGCGGTGCCATCTGGCAGTCGTTTCAGTAACAACGACGCCACCTCCAGAAACGAAATCACGGCGACGTGCTTTTCAGAAATAACTTCCTCGCCGACGCGCGCACCGCCGCACGCCGCTAAGCCGGCGTCAGCGCCCTCCACGAGGTTTCCAAGAACCCACCCATCGCCGTGTCCATCATGACCTACCGCGTCGGGGTCTCCCGAGCTAGGCGGATCCGGAAAAGTAAATACGTTGTCATCGGTCGCCGCGTTTTGCGCGGTCAAATGCCGGCGCAGCGTTTCGCAAGTCCCCATCCACGTATTTTTCGGGTCAACCCCAAACCCCACGCCGCCTTCGCGCCAGCATCGCGGTAACGATGCTATTTGCACAGCGCACGTGTTTTCAAACGCACAGTTCAAATCTGCGTTTGATTCCAAAATCCGCGGCCACAACACTTGAAGCAACTCGTGCGTCGCTGGACACGATTGGCGAGCCGCGAACGCCGCGCGAAGGCGCTTTGCGAACCGATCGCGAACGCAAAGCGTGGACAGAAGAGCCTTAACTATCAACACCGGGTCTTTTTCCGGGGGCACGGGACCCCCCCACGTGATACTCCACGCTCCCATGTTAGTTATCGTAAGCACCGACGTGACTAACTTGTATGCGTCCTCCTCGCTGAGTTCCGAACAGTTGGAACAAGCGAGCGCCTCGAGCGCGAACAAAACGGTTTTTCTCCCGCGAAGAGTGAGTATTGCGTGAGTCTCCGAGCCCGGAACACCCGAAGCCCTCAACACTCCAGGATGCCCAGGATGCGCCCCCCCCAAGACCGCCCGCCGCCCAAGCAAATAAAAACACGCGCGCGCCATCAAAATAACATCTTCAATCGACCTCGGCTTGGCGAAGAAAAGTAACTCAGAGTGAAATTTTTGTGCCTTTTTATCGCCGTCGGCCAAAATGTTTTCCGACCACTCGCCGGCGCTTGCGCCGTACGCGCGGAGCCATTTTTCTCGAGCCGAATGGCGCGCGGCACTCAAAGCCCTACTGGACCGCCAACACGCCTTTTGATGCGTAAGTCGTGTGAAGTAAATGGGGAGAAGGTTAGGGTCGTGACTGGATCAATTGCACTTAACGCGCGGCCGCGGGATTCTGAAAATAAAATGCAAGCTGGGGAGGTGCCGAGTCTTTCCCAGATCTGAGATTCGAACACGTACCTGCACCAACGATGCTGCTCTGGTTTCCAGTCTTCGCCGTGACCGGTGTTCCCGGTCCCTTCGCGCGCTGTCAAGCAACGACGCTCGGTCGCCCCGTTCCTTGGAAGCGCCTCCAAGCGCCACCCTCTTGGTGGTTTTAAACGACCCGTCGAACGACATCTTCTCTCCACGTTTCGTGAAAAGAAAAGGCGAGTCCAAAACTTTTCACCGAGAACGATGCGCGAGGGCTGTGTCGAACCTCGGGGGTTCTAACGTCACTTCGCCTCCGTGCTTTTCGCTCGTATGGTAGCCAACCCCGCCGCACTAACCGGCTCGCCCCTGACCCCGGGTAGCTGACGCCGCGGCGCCGCGCGAAATGGCGGGGCCGCGATGGGCGGTCGCGTCCATCGTCATCACGAAATCTGGCAAATAATTTTTTCTTGCCCGTTCATTTTTGTGCCCGCCTTTTTGGGAGCGTCGAAAACGCAAGCACGCGCCCTGGTTCGCACACACAACGCCGCCCGTGCCGGCGCGTCGTGCCCCGGGCGCTCGGTTTGGCCGGGTTTAGGCCTGTCCGAACCCCAGGCCTAGGCGTCATGGCCACCACCGGCATGCGAGGTTTGAACATCTTCATCCAGGACGTGAGGAATGCGGCGAACAAAGAAGTCGAGGAGGAAAGGGTGGACAAGGAGCTGGCGAACATCCGCAAAAAGTTCAAGAAGGTCAAAGACATGACCGCGTACGACCGGAAAAAGTGAGTCGTTGGTGATACCATCTTAAGTCGTGTGAACTCCAGTGCGTTACACAGTGACGACACGTTTCACGTGTGATGTGTGTCACGACCTGGACTCGACATCGCGACACCGAGATCCGCGAGATCGGGCCCAAAATCTCGCAGCCATCATTTGTTTCCAAACGTTTCTTCAAAAAGCTTGCTTGAATAAAAATTCCCAATCTGACCGCCTCTTCCACCCATCCAAATTACTCCCCCCCAACAGGTACGTCTGGAAGCTCCTGTACATCTACATGCTCGGCTACGAAGTGGAGTTCGGGCACATGCACGTCGTTTCGTTAATTTCCGCGCCCAAGTACTCGGAAAAGCAGGTCGGGTACACAGTGGCGTCCGTGCTTTTAAACGAAAACCACGAGTTTTTGCGGCTGGTGATCAACTCGGTGCGCGAGGATATCATATCGCGGAGTGAAATTTTCCAGTGCCTAGGTTTAAGCTTCGTGGCGAACGTCGGCGGCAGGGAGTTCGCGGACGCGCTCGCGGGTACGTCCCCGCATTTCCCAAATCCGGGGACACACTGTTTGCCCATACAAGGCCCTGACACTTTTCTTTCACAACCGCAGCGGACGTACAAAGAGTGCTATGCAACGGCGGCGCGCGGCCGATTGTTCGCAAGAAAGGTAAGTAATTGCATTTCCCAAATCCCAAGACTGTTCGCCCATGTAATACTGACACTTTTCTTTCACAATAAAAGCCGCCCTGGCGTTGCTGCGCCTTTTCCGCCGGAACCCGGAAATTCTGGACCCCGCCGTGTTCGCGGGAAAACTCGCGGACCTTCTGGACGAAAGGGACCTGGGGATCCTGTCCGGGGTCATGAGCCTGCTCACCGGAATCCTATCACACGACCACCGCGGGTACGAAGGTACGTATTGGGCCTTTCCCAAATCCCGCCGACTGTTTGCGCATACACGACTGACACTTTTCTTTTTCAATCTCAGTGTGCGTCCCGAAAGTGTGCGCCGTCCTAACGCGGCTGGCACGGAACAAAGATATCCCCGCGGATTACCAGGTACGTCTTGGGGCTTTTCCAAATCCGACACACACTTTTTGCCGCGACAAGACGTTTGACCTTTTCTTTCCCAATCGCAGTACTACTTACTCCCCTCGCCTTGGTTACAAGTGAAGTGCTTACGAGCGCTGCAGTACATCCCTACCCCCGATGACCCGGAGTACCGCGCCGCGGAGGTGGAAGTCATCGAACAGGTGTTCGCGTCGACTACGACGGTGCGGAACGGTACGTCCCCGCATTTCCCAAATCCCGCCTCCCTGTTTGACCATACAATACTGACACTTTTCTGGCAAAACTCCAGTGAACAAAAACAACGCGGCGCACGCCGTTTTGTTCGAAGCCGTGAGTCTCGCGGCGCAGCTTGATTTGGGTGAGGACGTTAGTTTAATAACGCACGCGGTGACCGCGCTGGGGGGTTTCATTGGTGAGAACGCGGAGCCCAACATCGCGTACCTCGGTTTGAATCACCTGACGAACCTGGTGGCGCCCGATACCCTGGACGCTATTAAAGCCTACCTACCATCCGTGATTCCCCGACTGCACGACGTTGATATTTCCATTCGGAAACGCGCACTCGATTTGCTCTTCGCCGCGTGCGACAGCACGAACGCGGTGGAAATAGTCGGGCACCTGTTGCGGTACCTCACCACCGCGGACTTCGCCCTGCGCGAGGAGCTTTGTTTGAAAACCGCGATTCTCGCGGAGCGCAACGCGAAGGTAAGTCTTTCCCATTACCACATTCCGCAGACTGATTGCCCATACAATACTGACATTTATTTTTTTACACTCAGGACGTGCCCGACGGCGAGCGCTGGTTTCTGGAAACCGCGCTTGCTTTGATTGACAAAGCGGGGGATTTCGTGAGCGACAAGATGTGGCACCGGGTGGTGCAGGTCGTGACGAACGCGCCCGATTTGCACGCCGTCGCCGCGACCAAGTGTCTGGACCGACTAAAACTAGGCTCAGCGCACGAGATGTTCACCAAAGTCGCCGCGTACTGCCTCGGTGAGTTTGGACACGCCATGAGTGTTACCACGCACGAAACCTCCCCCGCGTTTTACTCCGAGTTGCTTTTGGGGTCGTTTAAAACCGCGTCGGTGGATACGCGGCGGGTGATTCTCACCGCGCTCGCCAAGATCGCCATGCACGCCGGGGCGGATACGCAGTTAAGACAGAACCTAGGTGTGCTGTTCAGGTACGTGTGTTGCGCCTTTCCCAAATCCCGGCAGACGACTGTTTTATCTCTAACGCTGGTGACTGTTCAGACCGATTACGGTGACTGTTGTCCATACATCGTCCAATACACGTCCAATACACGCCCAACACGCGGCTGACGCTTTGTGGTTCACAAAATCAGACAACACGCGGTTTCGGAGCAAGTCGAAATACAACAGCGGAGCGTGGAGTACTTCGTGATGACCAACGTCGGTGGTAACCCGACGCGGCTCGCTGAGGTGATGCGGCCGATGCCGAACTTCCCGAACCGCGTCTCTGCGCTGGAAGGCGAGGTCACCACGGCGGGGGGGGGTGCCGCGGACGCGGTGGCGGTGCGGAAAGCGAGGACGGGGGGGACGGTGCGAGTAGCGCCGCCGCCTCCGGTGTCCAGCGCCGATACGAACGGCGCGGGACACGGCAGCGTGGGGGAAAACGTCCCGACCATGGGACTGGCGGATTTGCTTGGAAATAATCCGGGTTCCGCGCCGGCGCCCGGAGCACCCGGAGGACCTTCCGGGAGCGGAATGGGTTTGGAGGACCTGCTTGCTGGAGTCTCTCCGACGACGCCAGGTCCTGCGCAGCCCGGGGTGGGAGCGGGTGGCCTTGTTGACCACATGTCACCTTTGTCCGGCCCGACGAACGGATACGCGCTGGGTCCCAACGCGTCAGTCGCGTTGGTGGACGACCTTTCCGGATTGGGAACGGGCGCGCCGTCCGCGGCGCGCACAGGGCCAGCCTCCCCCGGTCACAACGCCGCGTCGAACCAAGTCCCCCCGTCCGTGGACCTCGCGGAGTGCTTGAACAAGCTGGTACGTGTTTCCCAATCACCACGTTCCGCCTCCCTGATCGGCCCGATTACCCTTCCCTGTTTACTCATACTGTGGAGTACAGTATTTCCAATCCCTCATACTATTGAGTACAGTATACCCTTTCCAATCCCGGATATACACGTCACGACCGACTGACACTTTCGGCGTTAATCGTACCAGCGCGTCGCGGATAACGGTTTGCTTTATGAAGACGCGTTCATTCAGATCGGGGTGAAGAGCCAGTGGCAAATGAACCAGGGGCGGGTGATGTTGTTTGTTGGGAACAAACACGGCGGGGATTTGCGGAACGTGTCGTTGGCGCTTGTCGGCACCGAACCCGGGCTAGCCGCGAGGCTCGCGCCCGTTCCAAATAATTTGGGCCCGAAAAAGCAAGTGCAGGTGTTGCTGGAACTCGCCGCGACGCGCGCGTTCGCCAACGCGCCGCGGTTGAGGTTGGAGTACTTCGCCGAGTCGGTCGACGACGGCGTCAACAACCCTGGCGTGAACCATTGCTCGGTGGTGTTGGAAACCCCGTACACCGTGCACAAGTTCCTGCAGCCGTTCACGAGCGACGACAAAGAGTTGTTCTTCCAAACTTGGCGAACGCTGGTTGGCAAGGCACAGGAGGTATCGTTTGTGCGAGTCAACGCTTTGGTCGCGTCGGGCGGTATCGCGGGCATCGAGAAAGCGCTCATCAGTTGCCGCTTGACGCCGAAACCGGGGTACGACCCGAACAATAAAAACCTAGTCGCGGGAGGAATCGTGCCGTACACCACCAATCCAAACACCGTGGTGATGGTTCGGGTGGAGGCGGAGACACACGACGCGCGCGGTACGTATTTCCCACTGAACACATTAAGAGACGACTGATTGCCCATACGAGACTGACACGTTACTTCTTTTTTATCGTATCAGCGTTTCGCGTAACCGTCGCGTCCGACGACCCAGAAACCGTCGCGGGTGTTTCGAAAGCGCTCGTCTCGCAGATCGCGGAGTGACATCACAACTCGCCGAATGAGGGTTTAATCGTGATCCACATACGACGCGAGTGATGGTTTTTGTGTTGGATTTTGATACTAAATACAGCGCATCTGTCGCGCTCCCCTCTACTCGTCGCGTCCGCGCGCGCGTCGCGTCGCGCACCGTCGTCACGCCGCGCCGGCGTCCCTGAGAATCTGAACAATCGACCGATATATCGCCGCGTGATTCCCTTGAGCGGCGTTACGAGCGAGCATCATTGATACGGATAGCGGCGTGCTGCCGTTAACCGCCACCTGGTTGATGTCCGCGCCCGCCTCAATCAGCGCCCGCAGTACCGCCTCAAAGCCGTTTTGGGCGGCAATGTACAGCGGCGTCACGCCCCTCGCCTCCGCCTTGTTGACGTCCGCGCCCGCCTCGATCAGCGCCTGCACCACCGCCTCAAAGCCGTTATGGACGGCCATGATCAGCGGCGATGTGCCGTCAGATAACGCCTTATTGACGTCAACGCCCGCCTCGATCAGCACCCGCACTACCGCCTCGTGGCAATTTACAGCGGCGACGAACAGCGGCGTCGTGCGATCATTCTTTGCCTTGTTGAAGTCCGCGCCCGCTTCGACCAGCGCCCGCACCACCGCCTCGTGGCCATTTTGAGCGGCCACGTAAAGCGATGTCACGCCGTCAGCAACCGCCTTGTTGACATCCGCGCCCGCCTCGATCAGCAAACGCACCACCGCCTCGTGACCGTCGCGAGCGGCGCTGTACAGCAACGTTATGCCGCCGTCCGCTGCCGCGTGCGCACACGTCTCCGCATCCCACGGGCAGCCGTTCGCGCGCGCCCATTGCAGTACCTTGAGGTGCCCGCCGTACGCCCCCCCCAAGAACGTCCTCTCGTCCCACGGGCAGCCGTTCGCGCGTGCCCATTGTAGCATCTTGAGGTATCCGCCACTCGCTGCGCACGCGCACGTCATCTCGTCCCACGGGTAGCTGTTTTCGCGCAACCACTTCAGCACCTCGAGCTGCCCGCCGTACGCCGCGGCCGTGCACAAGTCTACGTTAAACGCCACACGACCGCGCCGATGCAAAATTTTCAGCGTGTCTAAGCATCCGCGCTGCGCGGCTTCGCCAGGCTTGAGCTCGTTGAACGAACCCTTCTCCCCGATCGCGTCGCGCATCACCTTGGCGAAATCTCGGAAACTCGCGAGTTCTGTGGGTGAATAGGATGGAGCTCGCGTGAAGGCGGAGTTCGAGATGGTTTCGCGCGCTTCGGGCTGATCCGTGGCAGTCGCGACACGATCGCGCGCGGGAGTATCAGAGCTACGCTCGGGTTTTGGGACCATCGCGGAGGGTGTCACATGGCGCGGTTGTGATGGTTGTGGCATTGTCACTTATCCCCTGACGCGGATTTTCTTGTAGTTCACCACATGCACTCAAAGCAACGAGGGACGCCGGTACTTCGCAACGACGCGGTGTTCCCGGAAAGCGGCCCGACGTTCGAACCGAGTTCCCCGCGCGTCGATGCGGACGTGAGCAAGGAGAAGCGCAGCCTTAGCCGCGTGGCGTGGGGAAGGGCGGGGACGTAATGAGTTGTCAAGAAGGAAAAAGCTTCTTTTTTTGCAGTAAAAAGAGAAAAAAGCTGAATGACTCCAACTTCCTTTACAGGGTGCCACGCACTAGATTAAATCGAATCGCCAGTACTCTGTTACTACACCTTCTTTAAATCGCGAGCCAGTACACAGTGCATATGCACTGAATGGTTTGGTTTTCCCACTGCACCGTGTGCTTCCCGTCAACCTTACCGTCCCAAAGCGCGGTGGACGCGGTGTGCATCCCGGCGCCCGCTTTCTGCACAAAGTTACACGTGCATACGTACTTGAACGGCTTCTGTAAGCCCGCCAGGCGTTTCAAACACCCCTCCACCACGTTGGAGGTCCACTGGTTGACTTTTGTGTGCATAAACGCGTTCGTGCCGACGGTTTGCTCGATGGCCTGTTTTCGTTTTTTGTGGGAGAATGGGAGATTAATTTAGAGACTGGTGGATTGGGGACGGAGGTTGGTGTGTTGGGACGCGATACGGAAGGAGGGCAGGTTGGGACGAACACGCGTGTGTGTCAGCGCGGCTGCCGGTGCCGTGCGTTGCACGTGTGTGGTGCGACGCGTGTGCCAGTACTCGCGCGATAGCAGTGACACGGAAACGAAGAATGGGACCGATTTTTCGCGCGTGCCGTGTCCCGAATCCACCCAACCAACACGTACCTCCTTGACCAGTCCGTCCATCTCTTCGTTGGTGATGAGCTGCTCTTCCGTTAGCCCGGAAATCAAGCCATCGTCGTCCGCCAAAGGCATGGTACGGACACGAAAACGCGGGCGCGCGCGTCGTAGGGTGTGACGACGCGCGGCAGCGGGTGGAGGCTCGATTTGGCATTTCTTTTGCAAAGCAGCGGCAAAGCAGCAACGGGCCAAAATAAAGAAGAGGTGGTGCGGCATTTGTATTTTTGACAAAAACGTGTCCTCGCGCCGCGTCTTTCTTCCGTTCGGGGCACTCCCGACGCTACCTCATCGATCCCCATCCCCGTCCGGGTTCGGACGTGCATCGCCCCCGTTTCCGTCCCCGTTTCCGTCCCCGTCCCCGCCACCAAGCGCGCGCCCCAGCGCTTGCCCCCCGCCCCCCGCAAACACGCCAGCGTTGGCCTCGGGCCGAAACGCACCGGCTCCCCACACCTCCCCCTCCGGCCCGTCCACCTGTCCGCACAGTTTTTTGACAATCCTTGGTGTCCAAATAACCCGCCGGTCCGTCATCGTGGGGTACACGTCATTGAGAAAGTAAAACGCGTGTCCTGCCGCGACGCCTAGTAAATCAGTGGTGGGCGAGCTCCCCAGGGCGCTCGAGAACACTAAAAGCACCCACGGCAGGTACGGCGCGGTGAATGAGAACAAACCCAGGAAACTCATGTTCACGTGATTGTTTCGTCTGCCCCACACGTAGACCATCATGAAAGTTAAAGACGAGCCTAAAAACTGGATGTTCACGAACGGCGCGACGCACGAAAGCGCGAAGGCGCCGAACACGAGCATCCACGCGAAATCCCCTGCGATTGAAGAAATAAATGTCAGTCTCGTATGGGCAATCAGTCGCGGAATGTGGTAAAGCAGGAAATACTTACCGCTTCGCCCCCGGAACGTGCCTTCCTCAAGCAACCGGCAGTACCTGGAAAGGAAGAACATGTGGAACACGAAGTCCATGCCGAGGCTCCCGAAAAAGAAGAAGTTACTCGCCAAACGCCACACCTGGCCTTTGCGGAAAATCAGGTGCGCGTTGTAGTACACGCTGAACGGACTGATCAACTCCAGCGCGCACCCCGCGGTGGTGAGAAACGAAAGCGTGAGGTACGACCGCGTCACCACGGGCATTTGGCGGTACCACTGCTCCAAGGTCAATGGCATGTTGAGGGTTCGTTTTCGGTAACGGCAACGCAAGCGGGGGGTTCGTTCGGTGACCCGAACAGACCCACACGCGGCCGTGTGTTGCGTGGCCGTCCCGTGCGCCCCCCGTGCGCGCGCTCGATCTGAGTCTTCCCATTATCTTCGGGAATGCTGTAGTCGAGTCGATCGAGAAAAACCGTTTTTCTCGGAATAGACGCGTTTTGCAAAAACGCGTCGCGCTCCGTCTCACCCTCAGTCGTCGTCGCGCGCCCATCCTCGAGGCCCACCGCGCGCCTCCACGCGTGTTATGAGCTCCGTCTCCGCTTCTTTCGCACCGAAGATCGCGCCATCGAGCGCGCCCCGACGCAAGATGTCTTCTCAAACCACCCAAAGAGCCGCCATTTTATCCAAATCTTCGTCGACGCCGGCGCCGCCCGCGGTGGTCTCCACGAACACGTTCGCCGAGGCGAACGAAGCGGAACTGTTACGAGCGTGCGAACTCTTCGCCCCGGGATCGTCCTTCGCGCTGTCGCCCACGAGCGGTGGGGTGAACAACCACGTGAGGTATTGCGACTGCGACGACGGAAGTCGGTTCGTGGTGCGCCTGTACAACAACGGCCAAAACACAAACCGAGTGGCGTTCGAGCACGCGGTGTTGACTGCGGTGGGACCGCACGTTCTCGGGAACGATTACGGGTTCGTCGTCCCGAAGGCGCTCAAGGCGAAATCCGGAAACGGTTCCACGTTCGCGATTTTACCGAGCGGCGACGCCGCGAGCGTGTTTGCGTTAATCCCGGGGGCGCTTCCCAAGACCAAATTCGCGGAAGCCGTCGGCGAGGCCACCGCGGAGTTGTCGTACTGCTTGCAGCTGGCGGAGGGTGAGGTCCGGTCCCAGTTCCAACAATCGCCGCAACACCAGTATAGAAATATCTTCGGGAGCCTGGTGGATAAGGGCGGAAGCAAGGAAAGTTTCTACCACGAAATGGAAACGAACCCCGGGCTACAAGGCGCGGTGAAACCGGCCGTGCTTAATTTGGCGAACATGATTCGCGACGTGGAACGCCAGCTGGTCATCATCGAAAACTCGGGGGGTTTGCCCGAGACTTTGCTTCACGGGGACGTGCACTACGACAACACTCTGTGCGACCTATCCACGGGCCGCGTCACGGGAATCATCGATTTCGAATTCGCGGTTTTCGACTGGCGGTTCATGGAAGCGGCGGTGGGGTTGTCGAAGTACGTGGGCGAGCCCAATCCTTTGCCATTCGTGGTGGAGTATTTAAGCGGGTTCATGAGACGAGCGGACTGGGTCACCGACAAGGAAATCGAGTGGCTTCCCACATTAATCAAGCTGAGGGTGTTGGAAACCGTGGTGTACTTCGTCGCGCGCGCGGTTTCGGGGGAGGACGACATCTCGCAGCTCGCCCTACGAGCCGAGAACTACGCGAAAAGAGTGACCTGGATCGAGGACAACGCTGTTGCCATTCGAACCGCCGCGCGAGACGGGGCGAAGCGATAGCGATGAAAAAAAAGAGCTTAATTAAGACCTTAACTAGTTCAAGAATCCGCCAACAAAAATTCCAGAACGTTATATGCGTATACATACGCACGTACTCCATCAAAACGTCGTTGCGTGTGACGAACAACGCCCGCGACGATGACGCGTCGCCGTTGCGGGTCAACGTCGTGAACCTCGCGCCCAATTTTGCGGCTTTATACCTGGTACTCGAGTACTTGAACCAACTTGACATATACCTGGTGGACACGAAACCAAAGGAAAAACCTGCTGCAAAGAAAGAACCCGAACCTAGCAAAGAACCCGAACCCGAACCCGAACTGTCAAATCGACGCAACCGACCCAATCTCACGCCGATTTTAGGGAGTACGGTTTGATGGCAACAACGAGTGTACGACCGACTCGGCACTCGCCTCGCGCGCGTTCGGGGAGACGCCCCGACGCGACGCGGGTCACGGGTCACGCCGCGGCGTCGTGAGCGGCGATGCGGTGTAGCCAGGGGCGGGCGATGGAGACGGTGAGGGCGATGGAGACGGTGAGGGAAGGCCTCGGCGCGGGCGATGGAGACGGTGATGGAAGGCAAATGCGTGCGCCAGACGGGGCGAAAAGAGCACGGGGATTCGCGCGCGCGACACGACGCGTTTCTTCGCCGCGGTCATCGCGTGCACCAACCACGCTGGCATTTGTGTGTGTGCTGTTCGCTTTGACCGCTGTGACACGAGGGGAGAGCCCGTATGACAGTAGGTTTGTGAGTGGAAACACTTTTCGCGAAGGCACGGTGGTGGTGCGACATCTCACCCCTGGGAAGGGATTTGTGTCTGGCGGTGAGCTTGTCGAGGTGCGCGGCTCGGGGTTCACAAGCGCGCTGGCGTGTCAGTTCGGGGCTTCCGTGGTGTCCCCGCTTTCCGTAGCAGACGACGGGACAACCATGACGTGCCTCACGCCAGCCATGACGGGTCACCACCGAAACGGGGGGTTCGCGGCGGTGGGCGTGACCGTGGGCGCCGGCGGAGGGAGCGGCGCCGGCGCGGCGTCGCCGACCAAAGGCGCGTTGACGTTCCAGTTCGTCGCGGTTCCGCTTTTGAAACAAATTCAACCAATTTCCTTCGACGCTGATGGAGGGTCCATCCTTGCCATTCAGGGCGCGCATCTGCACAACTGCGGTGCGTGCGTATGGACACACGCCGCGGTGTTGGAACGCGTCGCGTTTTCGGAAATTGAAATAGTCTCGTCGGCGCTCGTTTTGTGCGCGGCGCCGGCGGCGTTACCCGGGCGGGTGGTCGTTTCCCTGGCGGCAAATAGCTTGGATGATCTGCGGAAAAAGAGCGGCCATGCGCAACACGTCATCAACGACGGGAACGTCCCTGGATTGGCGGTCACGGCGTACCACAGGGTTGCGGGTGAACACGGTACCATTTCTTCGGCGAATGGGGAAGAAATATTTCTTTGGCGAAGGGAAAGAAATACTTCAACGGCGACGAGTAAAAACTCCTCGTTTCTCGCGGCGGCGGCGTCGGCCATCGACGAAACGGGGTCCGCCTCCCAGCCCTTCCCTGTACCACGCACCATCTTACCCAACCGAGGCCCTGGTGAGGGCAACGCCCCGATTTGGATCAGTGGGTTCGATTTCGTGTCCCCAAAAACCAGCCCCGGTCCCGGGTCGGTCGTGTTTTGTTTGTTTCGGTTTGGCGGTTTCGGCGGTTTGCAAAAAGACGGAGCGGACAAATCGCGCCAAAACAGAAACCACCGCGCACTCGCGGTGGCCGGCGTTTCCGTTTCATCCGCGCTCGTGGCGTGCGAGCGGCCTGCGGTGCCAACCGGACGGCCCCGGGGGGTGACCACGGTGGAGGTCGGCGTGCCGAGCGCAGACGGGTGGCACGGAATGGAACGGCCCTCAAAAAATTCCAACGAAATAAAATGGAGTTCGGCGGGCGACGCGAGCTTCGCGCCGTGGGGAAATACCGGGAAAGTCACCCGCGTCTCTCCGAACGTTTTGATTTCGGAAGGCGGAGTGGAAACCGCTCTTTTCGGCACGGAGTTCCCGGTGTCAAGTTTAGCAGCTACGTGTCGCTTCGGAACTATCGGCCCCGTGGCGGGGCGAACGCGCACGAGTGACGCGCTGATTTGCGTATCGCCGGCGATGGCGCCTTCTCCACGTTTTGTAAATTCGCCCCGGGGCGTCGCGATGTACGGTCCGGATCCAGACGCCAACGCCGGTTTCTTCGCAGCGGGAGCGGGAGCTGGCCGGGATTCGCTGATGGTAACTGTCACCGAGACGGATCCCGCGAGGTACGCGCGCGCGCCCGACGCGGCGCGCGCGTACGACGCTCAGGCGGCGGCGGAGAGTGAGACGGGTTTTGGGTTTAGTTTAGGGTTGAGGGTTTCCGGCACGATCGAGAGTGAACCGCCTTCCACGGAGAAGGTGTATCGCACAGGCAGCGGCGCGGTTGTCGTGAGCGGTTTCCCGAAATCCGTCCCTTCCGAGTTTGGCGGACTACTAACGTTAACCGGGTCTTTCGGGGCGTTACCCACGACGCAGCCGGTTTGTCGTTTTGGGCAAATCGCAGTGAAAGGACGAGTCACTTCTGAAAGCGCAGCCGGCGTGGAGTGTTTCGCCCCGAGTCTTGCGCCGGCCACGGTTCGCGTCGCCGTGGACGGCACAGAGGGATTTGTTGAACTGACGGTTTCGCCGGCGTCGTTTGATGTCGCGACGCGGAACGAGGACAACGGAAAACAAACGGAGTACCCCAACGTAGTCGCGCCCCAACTCGACCACCCCGCCTGCCAATACGCGACGCCCGACTTGGTGGACAACTCAGGCGGCGGGTTGGTCTGGGTGGTTGGTAAACACTTTGGAGGGCCAAACAACTTACAGTGCTTGTGGAGGGACGAAGCGTCGGGTTCGACGGTAACCGCGGCGCGCGTCATTTCCGCGTCGCTTGTTGCGTGCGAAACTTTCGGGGTTCCGGGAAAGCCGGGGGATTCGCACGGCACGTTGAGCGTGGTTGTAGAAGGTTCTCTGGAAGGTACCGGTACTGGTGGTACTGGTAGTACTGGTAGTACTGTTCGTACTGTTAGTACTGGTACCAGTACTGGTACCGGTACGGATATCGGTACCGAACACGTCCCTTCTCACGTCCCTTCCGGGATATCCTTCGCGATGGTGAATTCCGTGCGAATCACCTCGGTGACCCCGACGAGCGCGGATTGGCTGCAGTCGCCTGTTGTGACACTGGAGCTATCAAGAAACAACTTTGGAAGCGAGTCGTTGTCGTTGGTCGCGGGTTCAAAAATCTGGATCGGCACGGTCGGACCGCTCACACCGAGAAGGGTCTCACCGACCTCCGTGAGTTGCGTGGCGCCCGCGTTTGCGGGTACGTATTTCCCAATCACCACATTCCGCCTCTGCGATTGCCCATACGAGACTGACACTTTTCTTTTACAATCAGGCACGCGAAACGCGCCCGTGCGGTTTCTGACCGATATCTCGCAACCGGGTAACGCGTTGTTGAGTCCGGTGATTCAATTTTCCGTAAACGCGGCGAAAGTCTCCGCGAACGGCCGACCCGGGGGGTTGTGGGCGGGTGGTATCGATTCCGTGGATTCGAAACACGATTCGAAGGACGATTCAAAAGATTCATCAAAAGCCGGAAAGTATTCCGGCACGGTAAAGCGCGCGCTCGCCAAAGTCGTTTCGGGCGGCGTCCCTTTCGTGCTGGTCGGCGCGAGGTTCGGGGACGTGGAAGGGTGGTGTCTTTTCCAGGACGACTCAAAAAGGGCTTGGGCTTCAGCGGCGGTTCACATTTCACAAGCGCTCTTAAGGTGTGACGACTCGCCTCCAGTCACGAAAGGCGGCGGCGATGTTGACATAAGGCTGACCAACGCAAACGGTTTCGCGCGCGTGCACGTACGACCGCGACCGGTTGTTCAATCCGCCCTTCCTTCCTCGATATCCGCCGCGGGCGGCAACGAGGTGACTGTTTTCGGAAGTAGCTTTCTGGACGCGATCGGTAACGACGACGACGCGCAACGCAGCGACAACGAGCCCAACACGTTACGGATCGCGTGTCGCTTCGGACCAATCGGACCAGTCACCGCGCGCGCGGTGTCGCGATCCGCCGTCGCCTGCGTCTCCCCCGCGCTTACCGCGAGTGCCGCGGTTTCGAGGTCTGCGGTTTCGAGGTCTGCGGTTTCGAGGTCTGCAGTTTCGAGTTCTGCAGCGACAGGCCTCGCGACCGGCCTCGCGATAGGCCTCGCGCTCGACACATCCCTGTTCTTGGCTGACACGGGCTGGCACGACGGCGCGCGCGTGCTCGTGGACGGCGGTCTCGTCCACGACTGCGCGATGAGTTCTTTCTTGTTAACGGCGGCCGGGTCCGTCGCGGGCGGCGCTTCGTTCGACGTCGCGAACGTCGCCGGAGGTTCGCTCCAAAACGCAGGTCCGACGACACCGCCAACGTGCGTGTTCGGGGGCGACGATTCGGTTTCCGTGGCGGGCACGTGGTCGCGACCGTCATCGAGGCCATCAACCGTTTCCTGCGTGTCACCGCCGCGACTCGCGCAACGCGGGTTGGGGTTTGTGACCGTGCGTGTTTTTCTGGAACCTCAGACGCGATTCGTGACGAGCGCGAATTTTGAGGTGGCGCAGTTTGAATTCAAGCCCAAACCGAGTGTCGCCTCGGTGTTCCCACTCCGAGCCTGGGGCCCGGAAACAGTCAGCGTGTTCGGTGTACATCTCGGGCTCGGCGGAGACGTCGCTACGGGCACGGCTGGAGGTACGTATTGCGCGTTTCCCAAATCCAGGCACACTGTTTTATCTCTCAGCTGGTGACTGTTCGGACCGATTACGGTGACTGTTTGTCCCTTCATCGCCCAATACACGCCCAACACGGGACTGACACTTTTCGTGGACACAATCACAGGCGGCCGCGGCGGGCCGTTCGCCGGAAACGACGCGTGCGTTTTCGGCAACCGCGCGGTTCCGGGTACGTACATACTTTTCCAAATCCGTCAACACACTGTTTGCCCATACAACACTGACACTTTGTTTTGCCTATCGTAAGGAGTGGTGGTGTCTTCGGTTTTGGTGTTGTGCGAAACCAGCGCCACAGTGGGGCTGTCGGCGGACGGGCGCCGGCAAGGCTCGAACGGGTTAACCGCCGCAATCACCGGTCCGCAAGCGCTGACAATTTGGGGCGGCGATTCACCCTATACACGCGACGGCGGCGACGGCGACGACGACGACGCGTTGTGGTTCACCGCCCTGCGTCCCGCGTTTCCGTTGTTCGCGGACGTGTCGTCCGGGTGGAGCGACGGCGGGACGTTAGTGCGAGTCACGACCACGTACGCGGCGTCGCGGCGAAACACCCCGGGGTGGCTAGGTAACGTTCCTTCCTTCCTTTGTTTCGGGGCGCAGGGAATCCATCCGCGCATCGCACGTTTCAAAACACAAGCACAGACCTTTCAATCGACACCTTTCAACAATCAACTGACCCCAGGACTCCCCTTTGCCCAACACCAGACTGCGTGTTCGGGTCCATCGCCGTGCCGGGGCGACCGGTGGGCGCGTCTTTTTCCGACGCGGAGGGTGGGGAATTCGGACCGCTACCGGGAGTTCCGGGTCCTTTTCGAAAAGCCGCAAACGCAAACCCGGACCTGGAGTGCATATCACCGGCGCACGTCCCCAGTTTAGTGCAACTGGAGCTGGTTCCCGCGAAATCCAAAATGCCGAGCCTTGGAAGCGCCATGGGGTTTGCGTTTTCGTGATAGGTATTAGAAGGAGTAGAGTTGGCCCGATTAGACACGAGTTGTACTACTTTTTCTCTTTAGCACTACTACAGTATGTCGTGACTGCAGACTACTGTGTGATGACTGCTGTCTACCCGACTACCCGAGTACTGTCGACCTAGACTACCCGACTGCTGTCGACCACTCCATGACTGAAATATATGGAGTTGTTCTCGGAAACGCCATTGTTAGCCTGTAAATTCTGTTTCACATCAGACCTTGGCCGCGCTGGAGGGGGGCAGGGAAGACATGGCACGTGTACGCGATGGTTCTATCGAAGCGTTCGCGAGCACGTGCTCGTCCATATCCTCGATCGGCGACGAGCCCATCGATCTAATGCGGCAGGAGCGCGACTTGACCGGGAACTCCAACAACGTAAATCCCGACAAGTCGTGTCGGAAGCCGCGGATGCGGATGCTGCGCACACCCCCGTGCAGGTTACGGAGCGGACTCGGAGAAGGATCTCGGAGGAGGAAACGACATCACGTTCAGGTGTCACGACGTCCACCCACTCGGGTCTCGGGAGTTCCGATTCCGATGATGGGTTCGACGGGCGTTCGCGTGACGGACTCGGCGATAGTGCCAGCGAGAGCGATTGTTTGGACGCAACGCAATCAGACGACGATTTCAGCGACGACCTGGGCGACGATCTACTTAACTTCGACACCGTGGAACAGGACGAGTTTGGCAATTACGCGGCGACTTCGTTGATTGAAAACGACGACGACAACACTCACGAGCGGGCGCTTGCGTTTCGGAAACCGGGTGACGTCTGGGCGCTGTGCGAACAAGGAAACCGCGGCAGTACGCGATGCTCATCGCGCACGATAGGTACGTGTTGGGCCTTTCCCAAATCCCAAGACTGTGTTTCCATACAAGGCTGACACTTTCTTTTATTTGTCTCAGACGGCTTTCAGTCAACGGGCGACCCGCGCGGTGGCGCGTCGCGATGCTCAGCACGCAATGCCCGCAAGGTGGCAGGACCGAGCCAGCGTGGCGCATGGGAACCACCGCCTCCGACACGCAAGGCACGGGCGCCGGCGCGCAGTGGCAGAGTGAAGGCCCGTCCGCGTTGTGGGGTTCTGGAATGAAGGAAGCAGCGACGCGATGACGCGGGTGGGAGCTGGCAACGTATGGGGATTCAAAATTTTCGCCCCCCGCGTCCGTGTGCGATGCGTCTGCAGAGGATATCATAAGTAGGTCGCGAAAATGCGCGTCGGCGTATTTCCAAATGTACGGCGTGCGGTGGCGCCCCAGGGACGACCTTTTGATTCCGTACACTAAAGACACGCGGCGGCCGGCGGCGTTGGTTGTTCCGAAAATAGGCCAGGTGTGGACCATGATTCAGCTTCGTCAAACAGGAAGCGGCGAGGGAAACGGCCGGACCACGCGGCCGAGCGTGGTCGTGGGCACTTCGCGAACGCAGTCGTGCAAACACGTGCGCACTTCGTTTGGGAAGCAGTGGCTGGTTTCCACCCTGAAAGTCGTGATTCGCGGCGTTTTGGTTGACACAAGCGAGACGGCAAACACGCCTCAGTCCGTGAAGGAAAGCGCTGATGTGTGGGTTCAGTACGGGTTCCGGCTGAGCTGTTCGCGATTCACGGTGGAAACGCTGGTGGAGATTTGTGAAAAGTCTGTGACCTACGAACCCACCGGCGACGTGTTCCACGGGTGTTTGTTCCAGGACTTTGATTACCAAGTCCCAAAGCTTGCCGGTGTGACACGGACACGCGGTAGTCACGGGGACACGGGGAACGTCGACACCGAAACCTTCCGGCTCGACGGACTCGCGCTTGAAGTGACGCTCGACAAGGACGACGCCGCGACGCCCCGCGACGATGACGACGATGACGAGGACGTTTAGAAGCGACAAACGCCTTTGCGAAAGCAAACCGCGCGCGCGAACCGACCCAAGCAAGCCCGTCCCACCAAAAAAACGCCCACTCCAAGTACCCGAGTGCCAGGGCTGTCGCGAAACGGAGTGGCACTTCAGCGGACGATCCCCGGGCGAGCCCGATCGAGGCGCGCCGGTGGTGATTAAGTGTCACGTCTGTTCCTGTGATTGGCACGTTCAGTGCGTGGCTCCCGGGCACACACCAGGCGACGAGTTCGACTTCTTTCACGACCGGTGGACGTGGCAGCGCTGCGACGTCGAGTCCGGGGCACTGGAGTGCGGGTCAAGCCCGCTACGGCCGGCACACCGCGAAGCGGGGGGGATACGATTTCAAAAAGCCGAGGCGATCGAACGCGAGTGGCGACGCGCGGACGAACTGGTTTCGTTGCTACGATTTCGGGGAGGCACGCGTTTGTGGCTTTCCAAAGCGGCTTGCGACGGGTTGCCAAACGAGCTCCACGCGCGGTGGAGCAAGTCGTCGGCTCGGCTCGCGCACGCGGCGGCCGGGGACTACGCGCTCATCGCCCCGGTGGATACGCCGACGCCAATTCCCGGCGTCGCCAAGCGGACCTGGCGTTTCAGGGCCAACGGCCAATACTTCGGCGTGACGCAGTATCTCGGGGCGTTTAGTGACCAGCCCAGTAGTCGTTTCGAGTCGAAAACAAACAAAGCGCTACTGCGCGAGGAGGCGAAATAGAAACGCGACCCGAAGCGTCCGGCGCCAACGCACGTCCACGCCAGCGTCCACGAAAACCGAATCAAGCTTTTCTTTGGCTTCCGGTACGAGTACGACAAATTCGTACCGAAAGGCGAGGTTTCCGACCAGAGCTCCAAGGAAAGAGAGACGCCCCGGCTGTTCCAAGACATTCCTCCTATGCCGGGCTGGACCGGGACGCTCGCGGACCGAGCCGCGGCCGTCGGCGCCGTTGAAAACAAAGCCTTCGTAGAGATGGCCGTGGTGAACGTCTACGCCAAGCGCGCCGCGAAACTCTCCGTGCACGTCGACCCGTCGTTGTTGTTCAAGCGGCCGATCGTGTCCGTGCGGTTCTGGGCGAACGGCGTGCTGTCGTTTGGCGCGAAAGGCCAGTTCGAGGGGCACACGATTCATAAAATCTCACAACCAAGGGGCGCGATAACCGTGATGGAGGGGTACGCCGCGAATGTAGTGACGCACGCGGTGATGTGCAAGGACGTGAAGGAGAAGGGGTGCAGCGTGATGTTACGCGGGTGCGTGCCGGGTGCGGTGCGTGAGGCGCAGGCGGCCCGTAGAGTCGCGGTCGCGACGCCGGAGACGCCGTCGAATCAGTAGTAGTTTGTCTATTTGAAACCTTTTTACTCGCCGAACCCGAAGTAGCCGCGAATGGTGAACGGCTCTTGCTTGATCTCGGGCTCGAGCTTGATCTCGGGCTCTTGTTTGATCTCCGGCGAAACCGAACGCTCCGCGCGGGCTGACTTACACGCCGCGCAGGCGTATTTCAGCTTGCCGTGCGGACAGGGGCGGCACTTCGCGCAGTGCTTTTCTAGCTTCCCGTGAGGGCAGGGGCTGCAGTCCGCACAGTTGCTTTTCACCTTCCCGTGCGGGCAGGGATTGCAGTCCGCACAGTTGCCTTTCCGCTTCCCGTGCGGGCATGGGGTGCACTTCGCGCAGCTCCTTTTCACCTTCCCGTGGGGGCAGGAGCTGCAGTCCGCACAGTTGCTTTTCACATTCCCGTGAGGGCAAGGGCTGCAGTCCGCGCAGACGCTTTTCACCTTGCCGTGAGGGCAGGGGGTGCACGCCGCGCACATGTTTTTCCGCCTACCGTGCGGACAGGGGTTGCAGTCCACGCAGTTCTTCTTCAGCTTCCCGTGAGGGCAACCGACGCACTTCACGCAGCCCTTCTTCAGCTTGCCGTGGGGACACGGGTTACACTCCGCGCACTGTTTTTTCTCCCTTCCATGGGAGCACCGCTTCATTCCCATCACGCTCGGTCAGTGTCGCGTGCCGCGCGCCACGACGTGTGCTCGCTCAAGCCAAGGGAGTCGTAGCTTTGGACGTGACGGTTCGTCCGAGAGAAAGAAAAAAAAAGTCTCTCGTCTGTAAGCCGGCCACGTCACCCCTCCGCTTAGTTGGCGTCCCTATGGCCGCCACGTGCGCCTGCAGTCCCTTTTTTACGACAGTTTCGCAGTGTAAAACGCGTCGGCCGCCGTGCCTCACCTCACTCCGACGCGCACCTCACGCCCCCTACCGCACATCCACACCTCCACCACCTCCAACATGGCCGCCATGACCGTATCCTCCGCCCTCGCCCGCACCGTCGCGCTCCGCGCGCCCGCCCGTCGCACCGCGACGGTTCGCGGCGCCCGCGTTTCGGTCAAGGCATCAATGGACGAAGCGATGCCCGCCACCCCGGTCCCCGCCCCCAAGCCCTCCATGAAGGACAGCGTGATGAGCGCCATGTCTTTCGGTGGGTGGGCCCCCGAGCTCATCAACGGCCGCATCGCGCAAATCGCGTTCGTTGCGGGCCTCGGCGCCGAGCTCAGCACCGGCGAGTCCTTCACCGCGCAGTTCGCGGAACACACCGGCGCCATCGCGTTCGCGTCTGGTCTCATCACCCTCGCGTCGTTCATGCCCTCCATGCAGAACGCGGCTGATTACAACGCCAACCCCGCGAGCCTCGGCAAATCGAACGGCCCGTGGACCACATCCGCGGAGATGACCAACGGAAGAGGCGCGATGGTGGGCTTGGTCGCGATGCTTCTCGTGGAGAAACTCGTGGGCGGCCCCCTGACTGGGATGTTCGCGGACAAGTCATCCGACGAACTCTTCACGAACACGTACTACGACGAATCCTTCGCCGCGCAGGTGGAGGTGCCTGTCGCGGCGCCTGTGGCGTTCGCGGCGTACGACGCCACCGTGGTGGCGCCCGCGCCGGTCGTGGAAGCCGAACCCGTAGCCGCCGCCGCGGAATACGCCGCCGCGATCGTCGCCGAGCCCATCCGCGTGGAAGGCGCCGTGGACGAAACGGTCGAGGCGGAAACCATGGCCATGGGCAAAGCGGTGTCCGAAGCGGAGGAACAGGCGATGGAGATGGAGATGGCCATGTGAGGGTTACTGAACACATACACAAATAATTCTTTAGCTCTCAAACGAGCTGCGCGCGTAGACTTTAGCACAATAGCGATTTAAAACGAGACAGACTATTCTCATCATACCTTGATTTCTGCACGCTTTTCTTTTTCTAAATTCGACACGATAGACCACGCAACTCAACCACGCCTCACACCTTGAGACCACCTTTTACGAACAACACCTCGAGTTACCACCTTTCACGAACACCTCGAGTCACCACCGTGTACGAACACCCAGAGTCACCACCTTTCGCCGGCAAACACACTCACCTCACAGCGCTTTCATTCCCTCTCGCCGGGCGTTTCTCTGCGCCAAGTGCTGCGCGGCGGCGACCGCGGCGCTTGTCACCGCCAGCGCCATCGCCGGGCGACACGAAGACGCGACTAACACCAGGGCGTTGAGGGGCACAGTGATCGCAGTTTCATTGAAACCGACCCGTCGTGTGGGCGACCAGAGGTATGCAACGCACCGCCACGCGCAAGGCACCGGGGCGAGTGCGAGGAGCACGTCCGTGACTACCAATCGCCAAGTACGTCCACCGCTGTTCTCGCCTCCCCCCCACGCGTCTTTCGCGGATACGTAGAGAAGCGAACTGTCGCCTTGGTTCGCGCCGAGGGCGTGGGCGAGGGACATGACAAAAAGCTGCGACGCAACAACTGCAAGACCTGCAGAGTATCTTCTCGCGCCGCCGCCGCCCACGCCGTTCAGGAACACGCCGTCATAGTGGAGCATCAGGGTGATTGGCGCCACCGCGAATACCGCGGCGACCGGGTCTGACGCGGTTTTGTGGGACAACGCGGTGCCGAAAACGAAAGCCGCGCACACGACCGTGTTACCCAGCGCGGGGACCCAGTCCGTACGGTTTCGTCGCATGGCGCGCCTCGCCAGCGCGTTTGCCGAGGCTCGCATGTGTTCCGGTCGTCGTCCGCAGAACGGCGCGAATGGGGAGGTTTTTTGTGTCTGCGCGTCATCCGGAGCGCGGCGACGTCGGCGACTATTCGCATCCAACGCAGCAGTGTTCCCACCGGACGAACCGTCGGCCACATCCTCGTCCTCGTACTCGTCACTGGACGAGCCACTACTTCCCCGTCGCGCGCGCAGCTTTTGTTTCATCTCACCAGCCGCCAGGTAACGAGCCGGACGTCCATCCCCGAGTCCTCTTTTTTTTCCCGCCGCCAGCTTCAAAACGAACGCGGCTTGCGCCGCGAAAACGACCACCACCCCGAGCACGCCGTCCCGCGCGTCTTCCCTCCGAAGCCGCTCATCCGTCACTTCGCTTTGTTCGTTGGAGGAACCAGCTGTGTTCGACTCGTCAAAATGCCCTTGAACGTCGTACCCGTCGCCGGTTTGCGACCAAAACGCGGCCAGCAAAAAAACAGCCGACGCGCACGCGCTCCCCCACGCCGCGCGTCCCGCGACGCGCGACGCGGTTTCCGGTGACACTACGTGATTTAGGAACCACGCGAACGACGCGCACGCTTTTGTTTTTAAAGAAAAGTGTCAGTCTTGTATGGGCAAACAGTCGGCGGGATTTGGGAAAGGCCCAATACGTACCTAGCCGTAACGGCAAAATCAACCCAGACCCATTCGCTCCTGGAAAGGTTTCGGAACCCAAATACGCCCCGAAGAGGAACCCCCCTGACGTGGCGAACACTGTGCGAAGGGTTATGTGGACACCTCCAACACCAACACCGATACCGGCGGAACCGTTCCCCACCGTAAGGGCACCCGCGCCTTTCGTGGTGCCGCAGTACAAACCCGCCAGCGCCGCGAACACCAGGGCCCAGGTGGCCCACCACTCCTTTGCGTTCCCAAAATCAGTTGACTGATTACCGCCGCCCACCGCCCGGTCGCCGTACACGTCCGTTTCGTCCGGTTCGAAATCGGGAACGTGCATTTCGTCGTACCAGAACCCGTCATTCTCGCCGTGCCACGGCATTCGCGGTTTCAGTGTGACTAAAATCACGCCCAACGCGAAAGACCCTAACAATAACCGCTTTATCACGACACTGTGTACGTACCGTGCACTCACCAGGGGTATGCACCCTGACGCCACTAGCACTAGTAGCCCCCCGAACAAAGTCGCGTCGCTCGGGCGGTGGCCACTCAGCATAAAAAACGCATCGAAAAACACGAAGCGCGCGTGCAGACACGCTCCGGCTATTAAAAAAACCCGCGCCGCGTCTTCCGCGGGAATCGAACCGCGGTCACTCGCGTAGCGACTGTCTTCGTGTTCGGTGTTACCGCCCGGGGTGTTACCACCGGTAACACCCACCGCATCACCACCACCACCCACTGAATAACTACTCGCCGCGAGCGCCAGCAGCACCAGCGGCCCGAGAACGTCCTCGCCGGGCACGACAAGAGTAAACGCCTTTGCGACGTAAACGCATTTCGCGAACCAGCTCGTGATTTCCGTGATGGCGTTTTTCCGGGCCAACGCGCGGACGCATTTGAACCCCAAAACCGTGGTGATGACCACCAAGTACGGCGGGTACATGGACGTGCCGTCGTCGTGGCGGGACATGTGCAACACGTGCTCGGTCCTGGCGAACATCAACGAGTGCAGACACAGAAGCGCGCCGAACGCTTTCGGGGTTACTTTTACTTTTTGAGACGTGTTTCCAGAGTTTCCAGATTTTTGCGAATCGGAAGTATTCGCGAAACTCAACAGCGCAACGCCCGGCGCTAAAAGACACGCGGAAACGTTTACTAACAAGAACCGCGTTAAGTCCCGCATTGGTAACCCATCCAGGGTGACGTCCAACTTACCAAAATTGTCATCAACGAACTTGTAACTCACTAAAACGGCGCCGACCACGAAGCACCAGTACGCGCTTGTTTTTGACTCCGTTCCAAAATATCTTTTTGAAGCCGTTTCTTTTTTTGAAGGAGTCTGCAAAGTACTTGCACTGTTACCAAACCCTTCCACGGAAACGAATCGCAAAAACCCCACCGCGGAGATTCCGGCGAAGGGCCAGCACCAGACCGGCGAGCCGATCGCGGCGACGCCGGAGACGATCGCGATTGCGAGGGTTCCCGCGGTTACGGCGAACGGCTCGCCCCGAGTGACGAACGAAACTGCGAACAGCAAAAAGCCGTACGCGCAGAAAAATACCGACGCGTACCCGTACGGCGACGGTAGCTTGACGTACTCGTCGAACCCGGAGCATAGAACTTTTCCAAGCACACCTGAGGCGAACCCTGTTGTTGCTAACCCCGTGGCGGCCGTGATCACGAGCCGCCGTTGCCGTTTTTTTATCTGGTCCGCCGTTTCGTTGTAAGACACGCTCGGGCTCTTTTCAGGAAACCCAAAATCGTGTTCCCCGCGTTCGTTCGTGTCACGCGATTCACGACTTTGTTGATGCACGTCAGAAGGCAGTATCCCCTTTGAGACCCACCGCAGCCCGCCACTACGTACGTGCGCGCACATGAAAAGCAACGGGAACGACCCCAAAATAAACAAGTCACACGTGTTTTCGAAAACCAAACCCAGCCCGGACGCTTGCGATGGGTAAAACAAAGTGTCAGTCTTGCGTAATGTGTGTTACGTAATTACGGGCGGACACTCGGCAGAGGTAATACGCCCTTCGCAGGACGAGTATGGCAACACAGGGAGGCGGGGCTTGGAAAACGCGCAACACGTACCTTGGAGCGATTTGAAAACGTTTCGCCGCGAGACCAAAAACGTCAAGGCGGGCGCCAGTAAAAAACACAAAGCGTGCGCGACGACGTCTTCGTCGCTTAGAATCAGGAAGGCCGGCTTTTGACCGCCGGAGAGCGCGGTCTCTTTCAAAGCACCGCCGTTGTGACCTTTCAAAGCATTGTCATCGTCTTTACGAGGTCCTTTCGAGCGGCCGGGGACTGCGATGAAGGACGATTTCAAGGGCAGCGCGAAGTACTTGAACCCTATGGCCTGCGAAAAGCACAAACAAAAAGGCGCTTGCTTCGCGCCGAATATTTCCACACCGGCGAACCCGCCGACGCACGACCCTAACAACAACGGGCATACCGCGATTAACACCCGCTCACAACCAAACACTACGCCTGGAAAGCTTTGTTGTATCCACCGGAACTGCACCGTGGCCCAGACCCCGACCGTGAATAGAAGCTGGCCGTGCGTTAGGAGTAAAAAACACGACGTAAACGACCCCCGGTTTTGGTGAACAAACACGTCGCCGCCCATCACGGTGCCGAGACACAGACAAACCACGGTGAGCCACACCGTCCCCAACGCGGCTTCGGGAGCACCAAGAAGGTCGAACACGTACGTCGTCATAAACCCGGTCAGCGCCACGCCCACCAGCACCGAGCCGCCGCTGAACACCAACATCAAAAGCGCGGGCAAAAGCACGCACGCCACCCGGATGTTGTATCTCCAAACTCCGGGGCGGTACCGGCTGTTACGCACCGTCTGTGGCACGTCGTTCGGGAAAGGAACACCGCCGTGCGTGGAAACGTCACCAACACGCGTGCCCATGGCTCAATCGATCGCGCGCGCGCCGTCGCTGGACGGCCCGACCTCTGGCGCACCGGACACGGACTGATGATGAGATTGACTCGACGAAAGATCGAAAATAGCCGTAAAACTTAACAACGTGCAGATTTGAAAAGTCTCAGCTGACCCGGCGCGCCTTGCCTTCTCATTCCCGCGCCCGCGCCCCCGGTGGTCACGGCTGTCGCGCCTGTGTCTCTGGACCGCACGTCCCTGGAAAATGCGCGGCTCCGTGGTCCCCATGGACGCCTCGGTCGGTGCTACCACGGTCACGTCGTTGACGGATGAAACATCGCAGGGCGTTTACTGCAAACGAATGCGCATCAGCGCGCTGCAGTGCCGGCAAGCCTGGCTCGGTTTGTGCGACTTCGTATTCGCGCAACTGAAACACCAAAAAGGCGTGTCTCTTCCTGGGCTAGGGTCATTCGCGGTGGGCAAGTGCGTTGATACCGCGAACGGGGGGACGGTGCAACCGCGAGCGCCGGTGTTTGTCCTGTCCCAGAAGTTCGACGCGGTGCCGCAACAGAGGGGCAGGTTCTTCCTCACCGGGCCTTCATCGTACGCGCGCGTCAGCACGACGTCTATTGCGAACCGATGCGGAGTGCACAAAGCGGGGGTGGCGCACGTTTTGAAGGAGATGATAGGGCAAATCGCGGAACGGGTCCTGGACGGTGAGCCTGTTGATGTCGATTTCTCGTTCGCGCGGTTGGTGGCGAACAGGGAAAACGGAACCCGAGTGGAGATGCGTTTTTCCCCCACGTTTCTGGAACGAGAGATGGGACTAGAGGTGGACCACCCTGTTCGCGCTGGGGCGCCACGGGAACGCACGTTCCTTCCCAACAACTCAGCGGAAGCTAAACAAAGGCAAATGCAAATTTGCAACAACATACCGAACACGACGCCGGCGCTTGAAACAGCGGCGGCGCGACGGCGAGCGGAAAGCGCGGAGGCTGCGACGTTTTCCGTTGTCAATCAGCTCGCGCCGGTTGACGTCTTCGCAAGCGGCGCGGCTACGCACAGCGCAAGCGCGGGGGCGGCTGCGTTTTCCGGACCGGTGTCCCCAGCGGTCGCGTCGCGGGCCCGGCCGCAAAGCGCGCGGAAAACGCCTTCGCCGCGACAAGCCGCTTCCGTGTGCGGCGCGGCGTTTCTGGAAATCTGCGCGACGTTGGACAGATTGCGCGTTGGCCAGGTTGAACGATTGCGCTTGGAAAGGGTTTTGAACGACGAAAAATGCGCAGGGCTGGTGGTTGAGGTCCCAGTATCCGTGGTGCGGGATACCTTACGCGCGGCGTCTTGTGGAAGGGAAGGGAAGTTCGTGGCGTACCTGCCGGTGTGCCGGGCGCTGGAAGCGGCGACGGCGGCGGCGCGCGCCGCGCGGGCGGCGGCGAGGGAGAGCGCTGCTGCTCGTTTGGAACGACAAAAAATAGAAGCTGAGGCGTACGCGGCACGTGCGACGGAACAATCCGAAACACAAGCCATCGCGGCGGCGGCGAAAACGCTCGCCGCGTCCGCGATCGCCAACGTTGTGCGCGGTCCGTTTGACCCGGCTGAGCCAATCGCGGAGATTTTCCAAGCCCGAGGCGGCGGGGCGCGCGGCGTGAACCAATCCGAAGTAATTCAGTTCAACAAGGAATACGGTAAGGCTGTTACCTCTTTCGTACACGCATCGCCAGGAGGGGTCACGCCGAAGGTAACCTCAAACCGCGCGGTAACGCTGGCGGAGCCGTTGCGGGAGACGGAGAACGAGCTGGGGCGATTTTTACAACGACAGATCGATTACAAGGAAACTGTTAAAACGGCGGAGCGACAACGTCGGGTGGCGGATGGGGAGCTGCGAATCGCGGAGGCGGTCAAATCGCTGGAGGATGAAAAACTGGCGATTGCGAAATCGAAAAAGCAATCCACGGAGGCGCTGAGGGCGGGGTGGGCGGAACAGCGAGGCGCGCGGAAAACGCAAAGCGCGAGCGGTCGGCCGCCCGTGAGGCTGGTGAAGTTCGACGCGCTGAAATGATGATAGACTAAGAAGTAGCTAGAGGTATTTATACATGCGAGAATACCTCTTGAAATGATGCTAAGTAGCTCGAAGATCTCTTGATAAATTATTGTGAACTTAATTAAAAAGCTGAGAAAGAATATGATATGCGGGAACGCGTTTGCGTGATGGGTACCCGCGTATTGCTGCTAATGGGGAAGGACTCCCCAAGACCTGTTTACACCTGCGGCCTGGTTTGCACGACGTACAGCGACCCATCGGCGGCGATGCACCCCTCGATGTCCTGCGGCGACCCTAGGGTTTTCTCGACTTCGTACGCGGCGTGCGCGATGGCGGCTAACACCTGGTTTCGGAACTGCTCGTCCGCTACTAACGGGTCTTGCGAGTAATCAACTGCCCGCACATGCGGCTCGTCCATTTGGATGGAGTCGTACAGCCCAGCACCGGCGAAGCCTTCCAAGTCCTCGCCGTTTGAGTCGGACCTGAAAATAAGAGTGGGGTCATCGGTGAATAAACCGTTGGCTTTGCTCGGGAACCCGGTGACTTTCGGGTTCGTCAGGTCGTCCTTTTTTGCCACGAAACTCATTGCCCGCCCCGCGAAGTTACCCACCAAACTCTCGCCCATCCCGCACACGATTTCGCCGTAAATCTCATCCGAGTTCTGCGTCTGCGGGTTCACCGTGTGCAGCACGAACGCGTACCGGGCCTGGACCACGGGCTGGCACAGCACCGCCATTGACACGTCCTCGTGCGTTAGGCCCGCTTTTCTGCAGCTCAACACCGCGCGTTCGTTGTACTTGCTCGCCCACACCGTGGTTATGGCGGCCCACGCTTTCGCGGCGTCTCCCGTGCCTCCTCGCGAGACAGGGCCCAGCCTGCCTTGAGGCCAATCAAGACGCTCCGCCGCGAACGATTGCTGCATCTCGTTTGTCAACACGTCCGTGGGCACCACGTCTTGAATCGCGCCGCGCATGTTCCGCAACAGCTGCTCAAACGCGTGCGTGTTTCCGAAATCCACGTTCCGCAGCTCGGCTTTCATTTTGTCCAGCTCAAGCTTAATTGGCGCGTTATCCGGGGAATCAAGCACCACGTCGAAGGTGCAGAACGGCAGCGCCGCTGACGCGGGCAGGTTGATCCAATCCGGAAGCCGCCCCCGCAACTCTTGCAGGTTCCGCGATTTGCTCCCCACGATCTCGCCCGTGAACTCGGGTGAAGGCACCGCGTGCCTCCCCGCGAACTTGCGTCGGTTGATTGACACGCCGCGGGGGGGGGCGCTCATGCCGCTGCTCATCCCACTCCCGCCGCCCGCACCGGAGACGGCGCCGGAAAGACTCGCCGCGCCACCCGCGATGACTTCTACCCTCAAATCATCCGCGCTGGGGCTAGGCGTGCACCGCACGGCTTGCCCCGCCATTTTTTGCATCTCGTCGAGCTTCCCCGCGTCGAACACGGTTGCGAAAAGACACCCCTCGTTCCTGGCGCGCACGGAGACGTGCGAGAGAATATCAGGCATATCGGGGGTAATAACGCCCACCACGCCTTGGGGGATGTCTTCTTCGCCGCCGACTCTGGACACGATCAACACCGTGGGGACTCCAAACACTTTGGTTTGGATACCCTTCAAGTCGTCAACCACCTCCACCACACCGGTCGCGCAAACGGGGGAGATGATGTTCCACGCGCCCATGTGCGCCATTTCCCGGAGCACCGGGTCTAGCGCTCGTAGCATCTGCGACAACGGCGCCGCCGCGGTGCCGCGCACGATCTCCTCGGAGAAGATATCCAACACGTGTCCGTCCACGCCGAGTTTGCCGCCCATCTCGTTAGCGGTGGCCTGCAGCGCCCCGATGTACCGCCCGCTGCAATCACCCAAGGCGTTCTGCACCCGGTCCGTGATCGCCTTGGCGTGCAGCGCCCAGTCGTTCCCTCCCCGCATCGCGGTTGCCACGATGCCCGTCCACTCCCTAAGGCAAATCACGAGCTCGTCGTTGCCGCCCGTGGAGAGCGCCAGGTTCTCCAGCGCGAGGCCGGTGATTTTCAAAACGTCCACCGGGGCCCTGCTCGACATGCCGCCCATCGATCCTTCCACCACCTGCCGTACCGCGGACTCGAGAGCGAGGTCGAGATAGATGATATCCTTCAACCTGCCGTTGTCACTACCGCCCGGCCGGGTCCACGCCCAGAGCTCGCGCCGTGCTTCAAGCATGGCTTCCAACGAGTGCAGGGGTTCGTTCACGTCTCGGAAACCTCGCGCGCTGTGAAGAAGCTCCCGCATCCGCGGTGTCGCGACTTCCGTAATCGGTGGGACGTTGATTTCCTTGCCCTTGCACTTGTCCTGGTGGTACCCTAGCACGTTTTCCGCGGCGGAGTCCAAATCCGCACCCGAGTGCACCGCCTTTAGCGTTCGCAGATACTCCTTCAAATCCCGAGTTAACCCCTCGTACTGGTCGCGCACGAACGACGGTTCGGAGCAAATCTTTCGGTCGTACGAAGCCATGCGTTTGGCGTCGATGCCGTTGGAATGCAGGTGATCCCAATAAGCACCCATGTCGCAATCCGCGGCGATGAATTTCAACAACGCTTCGCAAATCGGGACGTCATCCGGCGACGTGTTGTTGTGAAGTTTCTGGTGCCACTCCTCCATCATCCCGCCCTTGCACCGGTTGGTTTGTTGGATGGCGAGGATTTCGTCCCTGATTCGCTGGCCGACGTCGCCGTCGCCGCCTCGGCCGATGGTGGCCATTATTAGCCGTGTGACGTCGCGTAAACTCCCGTCGTCGCGGTGAACCCTGGCGAGCTGTTCCGTGCACTTCAACTGCGCCGCGGAAATTTCCCTCGGCTTGACGTTGTAGTCGTTGTTCCACACTAGCTGCCGCAGCGCCATGAATCGGAACCACACCGCCATCGCGACCAGACCGGCTTCGCCATCCGCCCTGCACCCGGGAAGCAAATCTGAGCCGGTGTTGTACCGGTGCATAAGCGATTTCGTGGCTCCAGGTTCCGCGCCGCAAATGCGATCTACGGAACCTCCCGCCACGCCGCGGGACGCACCAGCTGCGCCCATCGCGCCTTCGTGAAGCTTGATGTCGTCGTCGATCCATTCCTTGCGCGTGACGATCACCGGCTTGGGTGGCATCTTCGGCGCCGGTTTCACCGCGGTTATAACCGACCCGGATGAGCCTCCGGATGACGATCGCGTGTCGTCCAAGTGCTCGTCGTGTCGCCGCGACGTTTGTTTGGCGCCCTCGCGCGCATCTCGTTGCGCGCGCTTCGCGTCTGACTTGCGTTGCTTCACCAGTCCCCGGACATCCGCGTTTGATAAACCTTGGTCCTGGAAAACCATAAAGTCCTGCCCGTCGTCTTTCACCCAAACCTTGTTATCCTCGGTGCGCAACACGAACACGATCCCGGCGTCGCCGACGGGCGCTTCAATCGTCGCGAAGAACCACCCCGGCGCGCCAGACACATTCTCCATTTCCGTTTCCCAGCCCGCCCCTCCCGTCCCCCAGCTGTTGGGCGGGTTGGACACCCACCCATTTGGGGGCGAAGCCCACTCCCCCGCGGGTTCGCCAATCATAGCCCAGTGCAACACCGTGTTTCGGTCCGCCCTGCACGCGGCGATGAGCTGAAGCTCGCCCTCCCGCGTCCGCCGCGCCTCGATCACGAGAAGCGACACCGCGCCTTCGCCGAGGTTCAGCTCTTTGCGCCACAACACGGCACTGCCGTTCGCCCTGTTGTCGCACAGCGCGGCGATTTCGGCGGGGGACACGGACACCGTATGTGTAGAAGCCGGAACGATACTGTTCGTGCTCGAACCGTCAAAGCGCTGCGACGGCGCGATCGGCGGCGGCACGAGGTGCCCCCCGGCTTGCATCGCGGTTTTCTTGACCATCCCAGGCGGCAAACCGAACTCGCGTTCCAGCGTGTCTAGGCTCTCTCCATCCCGTATCCGGGATGTGATGTGGTTCACCGCGCCCGCGTAGATGTCCGAGCGCTCGCGCTCGCTCACCGTCGGTTTCCCGAGCTGCTCCCACCGCAAATACGCCGCGACGCCGTAAAGAATATCCATCCCGGCGGCGAGGTCGAGCCCCCCCCCCGCGTTGGCGGGGGGTTGCGAACTGGGCGGAGGCGGGGGCGGTGACGCGGCCAGGTCGTACGACACAGGCGTGGAGTAGTTCGGCGAGCTCGGTGAGCTCGCGTTCGCGCCGTTTCCGTTTCCCAGGGAAACCCGAAAGTTCCGGCCGTTGTCGTTGAACCACTCGCCCGTGCTACTGGTGGTTAAGCAAAACTCAACCGCGCTTACGCCCGGGTCCAGCACCAACTGTAACGCCCCGAACGCGGGAAATGGCGATTGTAACGCCTTTTCCTTGTAAACCGTGGTGCCAGGCGGATTGAGCTCGGGGGGAAGCAACTGCCACTCCTCGCCGTACGCCGCGCGAATCACGCCCCAGTGTAACTGCGGTTGTTAACGAAAAAGGTCAGTCTTGTGAGTCTTGCGTGTGGGTTTGTAACAGGTACCGCGGTACCGGTACCGTGTCACTTTACCACAGGGCCCGGTGGTAAGAGTTACGGCCGTAGTGCACTGCTACCGTAACTCTTACCAGTACTACTGCAACTGTTACAAATACAGCACAAGTATTAAACTCGACAGTCACGGAGGGGCATCAAAGGTTGTGTCGGGATTTGGAAAACGCCCAAACACGCACCACCAAACCCGGCTTGCCCTCGTCGCACTGTAACCCGATGGTGTGCACGCCTTGCGCGTTGGTTTTCACCGTGGCGAGGATCTGGGTGCCGTCACCAAGGGGGATGGCGATCAGGTCCGTGACGTCGCCGAGAATCGCAGCCTGGGGGGGGGTGAAGCCTCGGTTTCGGCCGCGGGAAGCCCGGCCGCGAGCTGAGACGACAGAGTTGTTTTGTTGTAAAGCTCGGCGCACACTGGGATCGGCCCCGACTCGGCGCGACCTGACCGGTGGTGGAGAGGGGAGGGACGGTGAGTGAGGAGCGAGACAATATGGTGGTAGTGCTGCGCGTCCACCTAAACACTTCCGAAAGTCGGATACCGTTGGAATCGGCCGGGCGTATCCGCGTGGCACCTGGGGTAACCCACGTGACATCGCGCTCGCATCGGACGTTCCGGTACTCCCCGATGTCAACGGAAAAAAAAAGTGAAAGCACGCACCACGAAGTCGCGCCGGGTTTGGGACACAGCGCACGTAACAACACGAGCGGCATGGTACGTGTCACCCTATGCGAAGCCTTCGGTGCAAATACTTCGGGGGCGGTGGGCGAAGACGCGGGCACGCGCGTGGACGCGCGGCGGTAAGTGCGCGTGATGAAGTCCATCGCGAAATACGCCGAGACGCATGTCGGAGGTTTTCGCTGCTCGGCTAGTTTGTAAAAACCGTCGAAAGTCTCCAGGGCCGCCGCCGACGCTTTATTTGCATGCTGCGCACTGTTTGCCTGTGCACACCACACACAGTTTTACGCATTCGCCACCCCTTTCTCACTCTAGCAGCTGTGAGCGTGTTTTCCAAGTCGGTTCGCCCTTGGAGGTTGTTTGCAGGGCTCGCGGTTGGCCTCCCCAAACACGACCGCGCCTTCGCCATGGAGGAAAAGGCCTCGGAAGGAAACGTGTCTTACTTCTCCGAGTACCCCTCGGCGGATCTCGAACCGAGACTGGTGAAGCACCGCGACGAGGACGGCCGGAGTTTACTGCACACGGCAGCCGCCGCGGGTACGCGCGCGCCACATCCATCTCTCTCCGCGTTCGTGTGCCCAGATCCCGCGTTGGTGCCAAAATCTAATCTGACCCTTTCCCTCCCTCGAACCCAGGCAAGCACGAGCTCGTGGAGTTTTTCCTGGAAACCACGAACGCCGGGCCAGGACTGGTGAACGTCAGCGACGAGGTACGCGGAGTCGTTTCACCGAATCCACACACTTGCCGGACATCCTTCCCACGTGTTGCCCAAAACGATCTTGCATCTTCAGAGGCATCTTCAAAGGTGCCCACTCTGACTTTTCTTTTTGTTCTCTTCTCGCCCCGTAATACCATCGCCGTTCCCAAAAGGAAAACTGGACCCCCCTTCACTCCGCGTGCAGCTGCGGGCACTTCCTCGTGGTGACTTGTTTGTTGGCGCACGGCGCGCACGCGGATGCGTCAAACAGCGGGGGACAGCGCCCAGCGCACTACGCGTCGTCGAAAGGCCATTTACAAATTTTGCAAAAACTGCACGAAATCGGCGCCGATTTCCACGCCGCGGACAAAACAGGCGCCACGCCGCTCCACCGCGCCGCGAGCACGGGCAGGGTGGACTTAGTAACCTGGATCGTAGAGCACGTCGATGCGGAGACAAAAAAAAACGACTTGGAGACGAAAAACAAAATAGGACAAACCCCAATCATCGTAGCGTGCGAAGCCGGGCAAGACGCGGCGGTGCTTGCGCTGGCGAGGTTGGGCGCGGCGATCGACGCGCTTGACGACGAAGGCAACGGCGTGAAGAAGCTGGCGCCGAAACTGTGGCCGGTCTGCGTTTCCATCAAGCAAGGGGACGTGGAGTAGACCGGTAGTGACTATCGGATATTGTCCGTGACTATTTATGTTGACTATTTATTACGCAGACACTTATCTACTCATTAGCTCTAACCAGACATCCAAGACAAGACAGCCGCCAGACCCCGGCAACCTAAACCACGACTTTTTTCAACCCCGGCAGCAGGTTTTCTTCCCGCAACCCGCGGCCGATCAACACGACTTTGTTCATCATCCGCTCGCCATTTTCCAAGCCGCCGGACGGCCCGGGGGTTATTTCGTACACCTCGCGCACGGCTTGTACGATCCGTTTCTGTGGGGTGCCTGATTTGTTATCCGTGACATACAAAATGCCCTTCGCGCGGAGGACTTCGAGTTTGGGATTTCCGGTTTCGGTTTCGGTTTCGTCGTCGTCATCCGCGCACGCCGTTCCTTCCCAAAGCACGTCCTCCAGCCACTGTTCGAACTTCTTCTGATCCACCACACCCTCCACGGCGAGGCACACCGTGGTTATGCTTTGATCGTGAATCGCCGAAAGCATTCCAGGCGGCGCGTACTGAGATAAATAAAGAAAAGTGGTTAACGTCTTGTATATCGCGATGTATGGACAACAGTCACCAGCTTCGGTAAAACAGTCGGAGGGATTTAGGTTGGGAAATACGTACCTTCTCCACGCCTTTGGCCCAGAACCCGCTTCCCCGTTTCAAAACGCGGCTGGGCGTTTCAAGCGCCATTTGTCCGAAAAGCGGTTTCCGCCCGCGGCGGCCGGCGACGGTCACCGCGCCTTGATTCAGAACCTAGAGATAAAAAAGAAAGTGTCAGTATTGTATGCGCAGTCAGTCGGCGGAATGTGTTAAATGGGAAATACTTACCAAATCAAGACTCACCGCGGACCGCGTGGCACGGACGATCGTGGCTTCAGAGTTTATTCCACATAAAATTTCGGTAATGGAACCTAACTCGGTTTCCGTGACCAGATCGCACTTGTTAAGCACCAAGGTATCGGCAAACGCGATTTGCACTTGCGCTTCTTTTGTTTCTTTTTTTTTGAAGAAATGTGTCAGTCTTGTGAGCAAACGGTGTTGGGATTTGGGAAATGCAATACGTACCTTTTAATTGCCTCAAAACGTTACTCGCGTCCACCAAGGTAACCACCGCGTCCAGCACGGCGCTGTTTTCGTTTTCCTCGAGCAGCTCATCATCCACCCAAAGCTCCTGCGCCACAGGCCCCGGGTCCGCCAACCCGGTGGTCTCCAACAAGATGAAATCGAACGGCGGTTTTTCACTTTGTCGTCTTTTTTCAAGCAACGCGTCGATCGTTTGTATAAGCGATCCCTTCACGGTACAACACACGCACCCGTTGTTCATCTCCACCCAGTCGTCGTCGTCCGCTGTTGCTGATGCGGTTTCGCCATCAGGATTGTCCGTCACGAGCATCTTCTCCACCCCGATATCCGCCCCGAACTCGTTTAATATCACCGCGACTTTGTACCCGTGGTCGCCCGTGAGCACGTGGTTTACGAGAGTTGTTTTTCCCGAGCCCAGGAAACCGGTCACCACGGTGATGCCGGTTAAAGGCATGGTGTTTGTTGCTTTTGGTTTAGGGGCTACCCTAGCTAAGGGTTTAACCCTAACGCAACCCTAACGCCGTAACAACACCGACACCGTAACAGCATGTACTGTACTGTTACGCGATGACGCGGTAGTAACCCTGGCGTAGTAACCCTGGCGTACCCAACTTGCCAACACGCGCCCGAATCAATTCCGCGTGCCGTCTCGAAACGTTCTTCTATAGATCCTCGGATGGCACTGACTCCGGAGGATTGACAGGTCAAAGACAGTCACAGGCGTCAGGCGCACCCGTAACTAGAAGTAGTGCTCGTAACTAGAGATATCACTCGTAGCTCGAGAGGGTACGGGACGCGGGACGCGGCGGGCGAGAGTGAGTAGTGAGAGTCTTTTGTCTTTACACAAGGGTCCCGAAAAAGAAAAACTATTTTCACCGTCTCCGTTTCGACCCGATGCCGCTCCGCGTTTCATCCTCCGCGTCCATCGTGTCGAACTCGTCGTCGTCTTCTTCGGTTACGTTTTGGTCCGCCGTACCTTGTACATCACTCCCCCCCCCGTACCCCCCCCCCCTGTTTATCGCCCTTCTCAAACTCCAAGCGGACCCTCCGCTCCGTTTTCTCCACGCTCTCCGCGACGCGTTTCGAGGAAAGTTTTTGGAGCTCGGAGTTTTCCTTTGTGTTTTTCAACTCGACAGCGACACCTTTTAACACGTCCCCAATGTGGTCTCGCCATTGACTCAACTCGTCAATCAACTCAGGCAACCGCCCTGGTTTCAAGTCCCGCGGCATCGCACGGTGTACCTCGAACCGTGCTTTTTTCTGGTCCAGCTTTCCTTTCACCAAGCCTGTGCTGACGCATTCGTTTATCAGCAGATCTTCGAGCGCCCGTGTGCTCTGCATTTCAAGCGCGGTCTTCAAAACCGCGTACGGTAACACCGAAACCTGCTCCGCGAGGCTCGCCACGGTCAGGAGCTTGAGCTTCAGCTCTTGAGGTCGAGTCAGGGAAGGGATGCTACGATCCGTTTCGCAAGATTCGCGGTACTCGGGAAGCGTGCCGAACGCGAAGATCCGCAACAACTGAAGGTGCCCGGCCAACGCAGGGTCGTTCGCTAAATCCTGAACCCCACCGAGCGCCAGGAGCTCGCCGAACACAAACAATCCGGGCGCGGCGGTGGCTTCGTGAATCAGGTCACACGCGGCTTTGCCGGTAGCTTCTCTGCCGCGTGCCACGAAGTCCTCGAGACAAAGCTCCTGCATGGTGCTCGCGTGTGAGGTGACCTACGAAGTGTTTGCCAGATCTGGCGACAGAAGCAAAGCAACAACCTCGTCGGCCTCTTCGTTTGTTTTGCCAGTGAAAATTTACTCTTCCATCAGACCGTCGATTCTCATTGATCCTCCCTCCCCCTGAAGCGCGCCCAGTTCGCCCGGCGCGCGCTTCCGGGCCGGTCGGTGTTCGCGACGCTGCGTCTGGTGGATCCGCGGGAGGTCGGTACGCGAACGCTTGGTGGGTGGAGGACTGCGACGGCGACTTCGCCCGGGAGCGTCGCGGGCGTGTTTTTTCGGTTTAAAAACAACGAGCGAGCGGCAGCATGAGCGGCGCCCCCGCTCCCTTCGTGGGGTTCGAGACGAAGCCCAAGCGCCGGCGTGTCGCGACGGAGAACGCGATGACGAAAGTCAACCCAAGCGAACCGAAACGCGCGCTGTTTCACTGCAACTACTGCCAGAAAGACATCTCGCACGTGGTGCGGATCAAGTGCGCGGAGTGCGTCGAGATGAATCTGTGCGTGGAGTGTTTCAGCGTGGGCGTGGAACCGCATCCGCACCAGGCGCACCACGCGTACCACGTTGTGGACGATTTGAGTTTCCCCCTGTTTACCCTGGACTGGGGCGCGGACGAGGACGTGTTGTTGTTGGAGGCGATCGAGATGTACGGCCTTGGAAACTGGTCGGAAGTCGCGGAGCACGTCGGCACGAAATCAAAAACGCAGTGCCACGGGCATTACTTCGACGTGTACGTCAACGCCCCGACCGCGCCGTTGCCTGACATGAGTAAGATTCTCGGCAAGAAGTTCAAAAGAGTGGACGAGTCCGAGCTCGCGGCTGCGGCGGCGTTGGATAAAGACAAAAAAGAAAACGACTTTCCAGACGACCCGACCAAAGACAAAGACGAGCCCGGGGGCGACGAGTTTGTGAAAAGTTCCTTTTCCAAGCCCGGCGACGCGCGGCACGCCGGGAACGTCGGCGAGCTGACCGGGTACAACGTCAAAAGGGACGAGTTCGACCCCGAGTACGACATCGACGCGGAGTTGCCTTTGGCGGAAATGGAATTCAGAGAAACGGACACGGAACTTGACAAGTCCCTGAAGTTGCAAATGCTCAAGGTGTATAACAAGCGTTTGGACGAGCGGAGTCGTCGAAAAAAGTTTATAATCGACCGCGGGTTGTTGAACGTGAAAAAGCAACAAGCGCTGGAGCGCCGGCGGAGTGTGGCGGAGAAGGAAATTCACGCCAGCGTCCGGGTATTTGCCAGGTTTCTGGAGCCGAACGAGTACGAAATCATGCTTGAAGGGCTCGCCGCGGAGAGTAGGATACGGAACCGAATCGCGGAGCTGAAGGAGTACCGCCGAGCGGGGCTTCACACGTTGTTGGAGGGTGAGATTTTCGACGCGGAGAAGAAACGACGGGTCGCCGAAACGCAACGGCTGATTTCCCTGGAGTTTCCCAACGCGTTCGGGAAAGGCGGCGGAGGGAACGGCGGCGGCGGCGGGGGCGGACGCGCCAAGACGTACCTGTCAAGAGACGGGTACGTCAACCCGGTGACCGCCATGGCGAGCGGCGGCGCAGGGAAGGAAGTCAAGGGGTTGGCGAGCTCGGGGTTGTCGCTCGACGCGGCGGCGAAGGACACTGGGTCGCGGCGAAAGAAAGCGCCGCTTCCCCTGGATTTGGGCGAGTTACCCGGAGTCGAGTTGCTTTCGAAACGAGAAAAAGACCTTTGCGTCCATTCGCGCTTACTGCCGGTGCACTACCTCGCCATCAAGGAGAGCCTGATGAAAGCGTCGCACGCCGGCGCGGTTTTGAAACGCTCCGAAATAAGGCACGCGTTCAAAATCGAACCCGTCAAGGCGATTCGCATTTTCGAACTGCTGCTTGCGAACGGCTGGATCAAGAGCAACGACGCGGCGAAGGATGAGTAGGGTCCCCCGGGTTGAGGTACCGACCAGGTGCGTCAGGGGCGTGTTTACGCTGACGAGGTGTTGTGGGCGTGTTTATGCTGATTAGTGAAGAGATACCGTGTTAAGCTGCGTAACGTGAAAAGATACGAGTAACGTTGTGAAAAGATAAGCTCTCTTGAATAAATAAACCGAATCTGGTCATCACGCGTCAACTCGCGTCAACTCGCGTCAACTCGATACGTTATTTTAACACCTTCGAAGGTACTCAACTCTTGTTGACCGCTTGCGTCAAAGAAAAAACGCGCTACGCGAACCTCGCGCCGCCCCCGTTTTGCGCGTTCCCGGAACCGTTCATGCTTTCCTTGATGCCCCTGTACACCAACCCAAGGGACCGACCGATAAGCGTCACTAACAACCAGCTGGTGAAGTTCTTGACGTTGTTAAGCGCCGCCCGCGCCACCGGCACGACGACGTCGCTGAACTCGAGAAACATGCTCATCAGCTGCCTCGCGCCCGTGACTTTGGCGAGCTCGCTGTGTCTGCAAACGGAGATCTTCCTGCTGACGACGACGCCGTTTGAATCGACGCCCATCAGCGAGTGCCAGTCCTCGTACATCGCCACGACGTCGCCGTAGTTCGTGGTCATCCAGCCATTCAGCTTGACTTCGTTCCGGAACTTCTCAAGCGCGCGCGTGCTTTTCAACCGAGGCTGGAGAGATTAACAAGAAAGTGTCAGTCTCGTATGGGCAATCGCAGAGGCGGTGTGTGGTGATTGGGAAATACTTACCTGCATGGCCAGGGCGTGTCTGACTACCTCGCTAGCGCTCACCGCGGCGACCACGGCGGTTCGCGTCGCCAAAGCGCTCGCCGCTGCTGCCTTTCGCACCACCGCCGTTCTGGTAGGCGTGCTCGCGCCCTCACGAACCCTTGAAAGGTACGCGCTCGCCACCGCCTCCGCGACCCGAACCGTCGCGTCTTCCAACACGCTCACGCTCACCGCCGCCAAGGAGAAGGAAAAGTTTTCGTCGTCGTCGCCGCGGCGTCGCGCCGCTGAGGTAAGTTCCATCGCTGCGTCGTCGTCGGTACGTGTATCATTGGCTTCATCGTCAGACGTATCCCTCGCCGCCAAGGACGCCATGTGCGACAGCAGGTTGACGTAAAGCGCGGATTTCGATCCGGGCAGGTCCGCTTCATTCAGGTTCACCAGCAAAGACGCCAGGTCGCCGGCGCGCTGGACCATGGTTTGGTCGATCTCGGTGGTTGTTGTGCCACTCGATTCCGACGCGCCTAACCACTCCCGGGCCGCACGCTCCGCCACCACCGCGAACAAGTCCTGCGCTGCCTCCGCTTCGTTGCCGAGTGTTGGGGCGTACGTCTTGAACGCGCTTCGCAGGGTGTTGCGCACCGACGTGACCAAAGCTGCGCGCGCATCCGCGCGCATGGCTTGCAACTCAAGCGTGGGCCGCGCGTCACGCGCGTTCACCGAACCGTCCCACCACCCGCCGGTCATCACGTCCGCCACGATTGTGCTTAGCGCGCCAGTGGCGGCGGCGTCGAACACACCGGAGTAGGTGTGTTGAATCGACGGGAGGTCACCTCCCGTGGACGTGAAAGATTTGTTGATCCCATCGCTACCCGTGGTCACGTCCACGTCGAACGCGCTGCCGTTCGCGATCTTTCCCGAGCCGTCGCGTTCCGAATCCGAAGAGTTCTGTTCGTTCCTCGCCAAAAGAGCGCGCCCGGCGGTCACCATGGCGCCGCCCACCATCAGGGAAACCGGGTCGATCACGCCCACGCGCACGTTCCTCGGTTTGGAGTTTTGACGCGATTTGCGCGGAAACTTGGAAGGCACGGTTTTGGTGTCACCCGCGCGACCGCGCGTAACATCGAACGCGGCCGCCCGGACGGACACGAACGTCGCGGCGAAACTCGCGGCCATCTTCGCGGACCGATCACGGGGAAACCCGTGTTCGCGCGGTGCAATGCACGCGGAGCACGCCTCGCTTCAAACTGGATAGACGGCACACGGCAACCCCGGTTTGTCAAACCCCGCCCTAAACTTCTGGCAGGCATTTGTTGCTTTGTGACAAGAGAACCCGACAGTTTGCGGCGCGCGTTCCGGGTCGAGCGGCGGAGGTGCTCGCCCCGGCGCCGCGCCCCCCTAGTCACCATGCACATCACCAACATCGGCGGGTCCCTAACCACAGCGGTGTGTTTATCCCTAATAGCGTGGAGCATACGCGTGCTCCGGGCGCAGAAGCTGGCGGAGTTGAAGAGCCGGCAAAACACATCTGCTGGCGGGGTCGTGGGGGATGGGAGCTTGCCTTCGATCAAGGGCGGGCGACGGGCGTACGCCCGGTTGAGCCCCACCGCGTTCTGGTTGTTAGTGCAGAGCCGGTCAGTACGGCCGGTGCTGATTGACGTTCGTGACGGCGAGACGGACACGGGTGGGGACGGCGACACGATGCCCAACGGCAATTTGGATGGAGATGAGTTTGCCATTTCCCAGCGCCTGGAGATGGCGCACGTCCCCGTTGACGTTTTAGCGCGGACCCTGCGGAACCGGGAAAGTGTGTGGCGCGAGAAAACAGGCCGCCCCCCGCCGTCAAAGAGAAGCACCATAGTGTTCATCAGCACGCATGGGCACTCCGCTTCCCAAGCCGCCGCCATCGCCACACAGCTCGGGTTCCAGCGGTGCGCCGTGATCGAAGGCGGGTTAGCGGCGGCGGCGCCGTTAGCGCCGCCGATTGCGAAAGCCAACGAGACGCGGACTTCGGTTGGGGTTGGGAAGGATGGGGATGGCACACACACGAAGGACGAAGGAGGGACACCGGGTATACAAAACGCTGATGGTGGTTCGGGGAATGGAAATTCGGACACGAACGGAACGTACCCGTCAAACGGGGACGCGGACGTTTCTTCGGCACGGGAAAACTCCACCCTCGAGAACACGGAAAACGAAACGGAAACGCTGGGAAGAGACGCGCTAGGGTTGCTTTTGGAGTACGGCTCCAACGAAGGCGGCACGGGCGATAGTTCGGTGACCGTGATTGACGTCCGGCGGTGCGACGAAAGAGCCCTGTACGGCGCGGTTAAAGGCTCGGTGCACTTACCGGTGGAGCACCTGCCGCGGGCGTTACTCGCGAGCGCTGCCGATTTCCAGAAAACGTTCCACTTCCCAAAACCAAACGCGGACCAGTTAGTGGTTTTGTACTCGCGTTTGACAGAACGCGCGGCGTACGCGAAGCAGCTTTTCCAGGACTACGGCGCGCACCGGGTGCTGGTGTTGCGAGGGGGGGTGGTGAGTTGGAGAAACGCGGGAGGAAATGGCGAAGACGTCCGGGGGTACGGTACGTTTGCGTTTCCCAAATCCGACGCACACTGTTTTGCCAATTGTCCGCCCGTACTTACTCATACACGTTACGAAAGACGATTGACCTTTTCTTTCACAAAAACAGACGCGTACGCGGAGGGTGAAGCGCCGCCGGAGCCGCACCGAGTGTTGGAACCGCTGGAGATTGACCGACAAAGCGCGCAGGCGGAGCTGATGCGTAAAAACGTGCTTTTGCCGTGAATGAGAGTGTTGCTGCGGTGCGCAAAAAACGTGTTGTTGCCATGATGGGTAGGTGAAGTGGGTAGGTGAAGTTTTTGAAGGTATTACCGGCTGTATTGAATAGACTATTGACGTTGAGCGTACCGCTAACAAGATAACTATCGCTGTGCCTAGTGATAAAATAGGCTAGGATCTAGCCGCTCTAGTTAGCTCAATGTTCGATTTAAAAGAAAGTTGAGCGACTGATAAACCTCCCTAGATAGTTCAAATTGGCTAGTCGAATTTGATAACAAAAAATGGCGAGATCACCTCGTTGCGTGCTTTGTACAGGCGGGCTCGTCCCGTGAATGAATGAATGAATCAACTTACCCCTAGTTGAACGCCGCGATGGGACACATTTTCTTGTTCACGTGCGGAACCTGCTCGATCCCGATGTTCCCGATCTGTTCCGCGGTTCCCATGTCCTTCACGAACTTCATAAACTCCACGAAGATCCCGGGAAGGGTTCTGTGATTGTGAACGAAAAGTGTCAGTCCTTGTATGGGAAAACAGTGTTGAGAATTGGGAAATACAATACGTACCGGTAGGACGAGTACGGCACGCCGAACTTGGCCGCTTCCTCTTTCACGATTTCCGAAATCGCGGGGTAGTGCACGAAGCAAATAGCGGGAAACAAGTGGTGCTCCACTTGTAGGTTCAAGCCTCCGGTGAAAAAGTTGCCAATCTTCCCTCCCCAGTCCGCGCTCGTCACGAGTTGTTGCACACCCCAGTCACGTTCCCACGCCTCGCCCCCCGTGTCCTGCGGGATCTTTGCCTCAGCGACGTTGTGCGAAACCGCGAACGTGCACGCCAGCACCATGCCTTGCACCGCGACGAACGCGGCTACCCCGGCGCCAACCGCGGCCCAGCCGTGCGTCAACGCGGGGCCTAGCAACAAACCGAAATGCACAAACTTTCCAACCACAACCGTCGCCAGCTCGAGAAACGTCGCGCCGTGTAGCTTGGCGCCTTCGCAATCCTTCGTGATTAAACCCGTGATGTCGCCGATTTGAAACGCTACCTGCATCAGCGGGAACGCCAGGAACAGGTACAGGTGTTGGAACTTGTGGAACCACTTTTTCGGTTGCCTTGCGTCAAACCTGAGGAGTGGCATCGCGGTGTGCACGTCCTGGTCCAGGGCGTTGTCGTTGCAGTGGATGTGGTGCGAGACCTGGTGGTGGTACCGCCACATCAACGATGAGCCTCCTATCAAGTCGTCGGTTAAACCCAACGCGTTGTTCACCCAGACATGCGGACTCATGGCGCCGTGGTTGCCGCAGTGCTGGATCGTCAGCCCGATCCAAGCCCCGGCGAGGCCAAGGAAAGCACCTGTTACGATTCCGGGAAGCGCGGCGTACGCGGCGTAGCACGCAACTGCCGTGCCCATAATCGTTGCTGCCGCAAAATCTCCGCCGCGCCGGTGCGCTTGTTTCCCTTCGTTCGGGAACAGCTCTTTTCGTACTCTCTGTCGTATGGCGTTGTACAGCTCGCTGTCGTTCGGCCGTGGGGATTTCGGTACCGCGTTTAGAGGAAAATCCGCTAGCTTCGGTAACCCCTTGAACCGCGCCGCGGATACCTCGGGGCGCAGATGGTACGACTCAATCAGCGCGGTGCAGTCCCTTTGGATTGAAAGGTTCATGAGCCAGTTACCGCCGGGGTGCTTATCCACGAAAGGTTGCAGGTCATACGCCACATCACGGTACACCGTCCACTTGACGTCCTTCCACTTCGGGTCGGTCCACGGGTCGGACATCGAAGGCATCGCGACGTCCGGCCTCGGCGCGATCACGGGGTCGTACTCCACGCCCTTCACGGGGGTCGCCACCGCTCTAACCGTTGTGGTGGAAACCCTGCGGAGTGAGGTGCGTGACCGCTTTGTGAGCGAAGCAGGATGCATCGGATGTGAACCACTGCGAATGAAAGGAATTCAACGGGGGGATTCGACGGAGGGTCAGGGGACGATGATAACAGAAACGCGTCCAACAAGAATGTGATTGTCTTTTAAAACTCGCCAATCGCAGGCGGTGGGTCGGTCCCCACCAGCTGGCGCCGTTCGGAAACTGCGGTGCGACGTTTGGGTTCACGAGACGCCGCCTGACCCGCGCGTTGCCTGGCCCGTGATGCACACGACATAATTGACAAGCACCAACCCGGAAGGAACCCGGAAACGGCCGAGGACCGCGCCTCGGGACGCCGCATCGTGGTAGGGACGTCACCGCCACCGGTTCGCGGCCAAAAATTTCGCCGGCACGTACCGTAACGTGGCTTTCATGCTGGTCGAGACCGCGGGCCTGCGCGGCTTTGCCGTGTTCGCGCCCGCGACCACTCTTGACACCGCGGCGGAGCTCAGAAGAGCCGCCATGTGAAGCAGAGCGTCGTGGGAGACACGCGCTCGAGGCAGTGCGGTGGCGGAGGGCGGAGATTTTCGGCACTTGTCGACGTCACACAACGCAAGAGAGTCGAGATTAAAATCCACATTCGATCAAGAGATCCACCCTTCGGTTTGTCCCCTCGACGCTGATTGGTCCAAGTTCACAGAAGGTGAACGGGGTACATCTGGACGATCGGGGCTTCTTTTGCAGACTGCGGTCTCTGTGGACTCGCCTCCATTTGGCCATCCCGGGGTCTCGAGACACAGCAAAGCAAAGCATGCCTGGAATCGGGGAGAGATAGATACCTGGTCCTTGGTTGCCCCGGGAAACGCAGTTCGCGTCGCACGGGGCGACGCGAGGGCGGTTCGCGTTTGTGTTGGAATTGTGGCTGACTCGAGCGTGGTCGGAACCGGGTGCGGACGTCGGGGTGGAACCTTTGGGACGCGGTCGCGGACCGTCCCGGTCGCTTGTGTACTCAAGGGTATCAGGCCCGCGGGTTGCACTGTATCCGGATCACGGTTCGTGCCGAGGCCTTAGGTGTGTTTTCCACCGCGGAACACGATGTCTTGTGCCACCTTGGGGGCCACCTCTCACGGCACCGCCACCGCGAGCGCCTTCGCGACGGGTTTGGATCGCGGATATCGGCGGGGCGCGACCGCGTCGGTCGGGTCGTCGTCTGGACGTAAATTCCGAGGTGAGACATGGCGGGCGACCACACCCACACGGGGGTCAAGGAATCGAGTAAACACCCTAAACCCAACCGCGTCTTTGCCCGAAATCCGGCTTCTGAAGTTCGACCCGAAGCGGTGCTCGGTTTTTTTCCTGGACACGCAAAGAACCACCCCCGAGCCGAACCGGGAACGGCGGTACACGCTGACGCACAACGACGTGACGCGGCACTTAACAATGAGCGTCGCGCCCGATTTCAACGGCGGGCAAACCGCGGTGTGGATCACCAAGGTTTTGCGTGATGAGGTTTTAGCCGAGTGGAGAGAAGACGGGCTGCACGTGCATTGCTTCGTACGGGTGGACGGGCACTGGTGGCTCGATTGGGCAAAAGGGTTGCGGTCGCTGGTGTTTCGCCAGAAACTGCCCCTGGTGCTCGACACCCTGCGCTTCGCGGAGACCGAGCTGCTCGCTGCGCGGCCGAAACTGTTAGACGCCCCCGTGTTCGTGCACTTCCACGAAGAAAAAAACGAAGCCCTAAGCGGCGGGGAGGGGTACCGGGAGTGGGACACCATGGCGGGGGGTACGAGGGAGCACTGGGGGCCGTTGCGGGACGCGGGGAAGCGTTTGGGCGACGACCAACGCGTGGCGTTGGCGGTTTCTAAAAACGAAATTAACTCTAATTCCAAAGCGTTTTCGCGCGCGCGGGATCTGTGGAGTGGCGGATCGGGTAAAGAAATCGAAGCCTCAACAACGAGCAAACAGAGCGTGAGCATGGACTCCGTGGGGTCGTTCATCGAAGGCGCGCTGGCGGGGGGGGGGGACGGCGCGGACCGCGAGCCGTCGCCAATCGCGGCGTCGCGGTCGCGGTAGTTGTTTTACGTTTTGTTGGAAAGGTCTTGAGTTTTATTCATAATCCGGTCTACTAGCTCACGCTGCTACCTTTTTTATACTTCTTGAATTAAGTTTAAGGCGACTCTACGATTAAGTACGACTGACTCGTGTGCTTGTTTTTAAGGAAAGGCTTTGCGTCGTTACTCACTCTCCCGCGTCACATGCCTCCTCCCGAAAGCATGGCGTTGACCACCTGTTCCAGGGACTCAGGCACGAAAGCGCTTCGCATTTCCTTCCCCAGCCCCGCGATCACGGAGTCGCCTTTGTGTTTCGTCACGGCGCTCATGAACATCATCAAACCGCCTTGGTCCGCCGGGAATTTAAACTCCATTAAAATAGGCGCGAGCACGGACGTCGCGACGGGAAGGACCATCATCATCAGCAGCATCACGTTGTCCGGCTGCGCGGCCATCTGCGCCTTCGCCGAGTCCATCTTCGCCACGTTTTCGGGGAGCTTCAGGAGCTCGATGGTTTTGTGCAACGCATCTGTGAGGATTTGGGGTTGGGGAAGGCGAGGGGTCAGACAAACACGGTTGTTACGACCTTGATGCGTTGACTGATTGATGACCCAGGGGTCAACATCAATCCACGACACCACAGCAGCCAAGACACAGCTGTAGCGACAATCGCATCGAGTGACTGCGTATCGATGACTCGGTGGTGTCACGGTGACCCGGTCCTTGGTCCCGATCGAAGCGTGCGGAAAGTGTCACGAGAAGAGATTTTAACCACACGACGCCGGGATCCCGGCTCATCGTGAACGCGTGGACAGTACAGACGATCTAAACAGCACACGACGTACCGGTGGCTTGCTCCGCTGTGAGCTCCACCTTGGCAGGCGCCTCGAAGGCGTTCGCGGGGGCGGTCATCGTGGGGGTGTTCGGAAAAGTGAGTGGCGATCGAAAGTGGCGACGACCGAACTGCAGCAGGTGCAAAAGTGAATAAAAGACGCCAAGTGATTTTTACAGTAGTCCACAGAGCCCATATATAAATGTCCTACGGACCCTTTCGCGCGTTCGCCCAGGTTTCCGCGCGTCCTATGACGTTGAGCGACCCGGTGACACACACCACGCCCCCGCCAAGGCCAGTCATGGCGGCCATCGCGTGGTCCATGGCATCCTCCAGACACGGCACCGAGACGACGATTGTTTTTTTCCGATTTCGTTTTGTTTCGCCGTCGTCGTCGTCGTCGTCGCGCGTAGCCCGGTCCCACGCCAACCGCAGGGTTTCCGTTTTCGTCGCCCTTTGCCCTGCTCCTGCAACTAGGGTTTCCGTAAACACCACCACGTCCGGATTCGCGCTAACAATTTGTGTCATGAACCCGTGATGGTTCTTATCGCTCGCCATCGCGACCACCACGGCGAGTTTTTTGGGGTCCTTTCCGTGAACGTGTATGGGTAAACAGTCGTTGGAGTTGGTGCAGTCGTCTGTTGCAGCCGAACCCAAAAGCGTCTCCCGCAGCGTCTTAAAAAGCGCCGACGCCGAGTCCGTGGTGTGCGCGCCGTCCGCCACGACCACCACGGTGTTACCACCGCGTGTCTCACCATCACCTGCATGTGTATCACCACCACTACCTGTCGTACTTTCCATTTTCAACAGCACTTCGAAACACCCCGGCGCCGTTGCGTTTTCCAGCCCGGACCGCACGTGCGCATCCGTGATTTTTCCAAAAACCGAATCCCCGCCGTCGCGGTGGTCGAAACCGCACCCGCCGCCGTTTCGTAGAAACTCGGCGACCCTCACCGCGAGTTCCGCGTTTTCGCGCTGGTGCGGACCTAACAGACGCATTTGGACGTCTCGCAGCGTTCTTTTGGTTAAGTCGGTAACCCCGTCGTCGCGATCACCGGAGACACTTTGTATCGTGAAATCCACGTGCTGCCGCGGGGATGCGCTAACTTCATTCCACTGCGTTTTTTTCAACAAAGAAACGACGTCCACGTCGGATTCGTCCACCAGCCGCGCGCCCCTTCGGTAGATGTTCGAAAGCAAAAACGCTTCGTGTTCCAACGATGGTTGTTTACCCATAAACACAGGCCGCTTGTACTTCACTATTCCCGACTGAGATTGATAAAAGAAAGTGTCAGTCTTGAGTCGGCGAGTGTGGGTTTGTAACAGTTGCCAGTACTGGTAAAGATTACTAGTAGTGTAGTCGACCAGGGGCAGTCAAAAGTGCATTTGTTGTGACGTATGTAGCAGTCGCCAGTACTGGTGAAAGGCCCAACACGTACCTTAGCAGCCGCCACGGACCCGAGCGACCCGCCAAGCGCGTCCAGATGGTCGTCGCCCAGCGCCGTGAGCACCGCCGCGGCGAGGTCTTTGCTTTCAAAAACGTTCGTCGCGTCCGTGCTCCCGCCCACGCCCACCTCGACCACGGCTACGTCCACTTTGTTCTTTTTAAATTCCAAAAACGCAAACGCGGTCAACAGCTCGAAGTACGTGAGTTGGTCGGTTTCGTGTTCCACTAAAAATTTCGCCACCGCCTCCGCGGCGGAAACGTCCAGCCCGCTCGGCGAAACGGTGTCTCCGTTTCTTTCCGACTCAGGAAACGGGCCGCACACGATTCGTTCGGAGACACTGCGTACGTGCGGTGACTTGTACGTCCCCACGTTCAACCCGGCGGTTCGAAGAATCGAGGCGAGCAACGAAACCACGCTGCCTTTGCCTTTCGTACCGGCCACGTGAATCATGGGGTAGCCTTTTTGTGGGTTCCCTAGCACCGAAAGCAGACGTCGCATGCGCGCGAGGTCGAAACGCGCGCCCGTGTCGGTCTCCACGCCCGCGCCAGCTGGGACACCGCTTTGTTCGTGATTCTTGAACCGCGCCAGAAACGCGTCCATGTCCACTGTTTCGTGATCAGCGCCGCCCCACGCGCACTCGCTGCTGTGGAAAGACACGGACGACCACCGAATTCGTCGGCACCCTCCGCCCGAAAAAGATGGGGCGCTCGGGCGCGAAGTCGTGACACGCGCCGCGAGGGTTCGCGCGACGCGCGAAACACCCAACATCGTCCGCACTCGGTCGCCGTGACCACGACAAACCCAAGTGCCGCCCGCGACGCCCGGTCACCGCGCCACGCGGTTTGGTCTCTTGCTGCTCGGGGAGGGTGCATTACCGGTAAATGAGGCTCTCGAAAAATTTCGTTGCTTTTTGGCCAACACGAGGTTTTCGGCAAAGTCACGTCATCCCCTCGAAGCACTTCACCGCCACACGCAGGCGCGCGTGCACGCGCTCTCTGGGTAGCGTCGTGCGTGTGCCGAACGCGACTCGCGCTTTGCGCGCGCGTGTTCCAACGCGGGCGGACGCGTGCGTGTCCGTGAAAACTTTCGCGTCGTGTGGAATCCACGAGATACTTTTAGGAACCGGTTCCGGAAGTGTTACCCCGGTTGGGGAACCGGGCGACCGTGGTGGGCGTCAGCAGGGCAGGCGGTGCAAAGGTCGCGTACGACGAAACCCGAAGTGGTGTTGCTTTTCGGACGGAAAGCCAGATGTCCCCCCCGTACGACTCATCCGTGTTCCACTCCATTTCCCGTCGTGCCTGGGACCGGAAACACGCGCGTTACCCAAAGGCATCCTCCAACTGGTGCGTCGCGAAATTGCGCTTAACCAACCAGCTCGAGAAACACGCCGGGTGCGTCAACAGCGTGGCCTGGAACGATGACGCGTCGTTGTTGCTCACGGGAAGTGACGACCTTTGTGTATGCGTGTGGAGCGTGGGCAGCGACTTCCCGTGCCGGGGGTCAATATACACCGGGCACGTGCATAACATATTCAGGCAAGTATTTCCCAATTACCACATTCCGCCTCCCTGAATGCCCATACGGGACTGACACTTTCTTTTTTATCTCTCAGCGCCGAGTTCGTTCCGGGCAGTGGATCGCAAAAGTGCGTCACCGCCGCGGGCGACGGCGACGTGCGGCTGATTGATTTGGCAGCCGGGTTTCACGCAAGTGCTGCTGGTGCTGGTGCAAGTGCACGTAACGCTGGCGAGTCGCCCAGTGCCACTCGGCACCGACCGCGGCGGCGGTGGGTCACCGACCCTGACCACGACTCGCCGTTCGCGGCGTCCCTGTTCCAACGGCGCGACTTTTTCGCGGTGCACGAACCCGGGATGGGCATGAAGGCGCGTATTTCCAATCACCACATTCATCTGACTGATTGCCCATACGAGAAACCTAAACCCTGATACTGCTCCATGTGGAGTACAGTCAGAAAGTCGGGTGACCCCACTCCGGGGGGACCCCTTTCCAATCCCGGATACTGTGGAGTACAGGGCCTACCCTTTCCAGTCCCTCGTACTATGGAGTACAGGGCCGGACCCCTTTCCAGTCCCTCGTACTCTGGAGGACAGGGCTGGACCCCTTTTCAGTCCCGGAATACACACGGTCCGAGAGACTGACCCTTTCGGCGTTAATCGTACAAGGTTAAGTTCTACGACCACGACGTGTTTCTCACCACGCACCAGGACGGGAAGGTCCGGCGGTTCGACTTGCGGGTACCGACTTCTTCTGTCAATGGAAGCACTGGCGGCCAACGGAACTGGGAGACGGTGTGCGACTTATCCACGCAAGGCAGTCTCAGCGATTTGGCGTTCGACCCGACGGCGCCGACGCAGTTCGCGGTGGGGTGCGACGATCCGTACGTCCGGGTTTTCGACTTGCGGCGGTTCGCGTTGCCGACCGGCAGGGAAAGGCTCTCGAGCCCGTCCGCGCACGGAGAACACCCGTCAAACCTACAAGTCGTGGCGAAGTACTGCCCGGGTAAGAAAACCGGGTTTAACACGCGACGGGTACAGTTCGACGGCGTGTCGGGGCTGGCGTATTCGCGAACCGGCGAACTCGCCGTGAACTACAGGGGCGAGCGCTTGTACGTCATCGACCGGTACGCCGCGGAAAGGGAGTACAAAGCGCGTCCACACGGAGGAATTTTGGGTGACGTGCCGCACACCGAGGCTGGCAAACATGTGCAAGGCCAGGATCACTCCGTGGACGGGTGGGCGATGGACGCTGCGAGCGACGGCGTTGCGTGGACCACCCACCCGGGGGTTACGTCCGGACATTCCGGCGTGAACCCGCAAACCGCGCTCGCGTCGCCAACCGCGCTCCACCCGTCGCGGTCGCCGTCGCCCGAGTTCGGGTACGACAACGGATCCGACGAGGATGGGGATGAAGCGGGGGATGATGAATTCGAGGATGAAGAAGACGCGGCTGATCGTTTACGCGAGATTGACGCTCACGACCAGCGAGAGCGATTCCGCGCGGCCACGGAACGTCGCAGCGCTTCGTTACCGCGGGACCGCGCGGTTTCGCAACGGCGAAGCGCCACGCCTGGCGGCGCCGCCGGTTTGGTGAGTGACGGTGATCCGTGGAGCTTGTTCGACCCCGACCAGACCTTGGTGCAAAACCCGGTAGTCCGGCGGTTCACGGGGCACAAAAACGTCAAAACTTTTCTCAAATCCGTCTCCTTTATGTGCGACGACCAATACGTAACCACCGGAAGCGACTGCGGCGGTTTGTTCGTATGGCGCAAAGACACCGGAACCTTGGTCACGAAACTGCAGGCGGATTCGCAAGTCGTGAACAACGTGGTGCCGCACCCGCGGCTTCCCATCTTGGTCACAAGCGGGATCGACGACGTGGTGAGGGTGTGGGAACCGGGGGAAGGCGCGCACCTGGTGCCGACGCCTAATCGGGAAGTGGATGAAACGGACGAGCTCGCGGAGACGATGCTCGCCGCGATGGAACGGGGGGGGAACTTCACGGAGGTGTGGAACCGGCTACGCAGGCGGGGAGAAAGCGAAGACGAAGACGAGGACGACGACGATGACGATGACGATGAAGACACGGAAAATGATTCACAAGACGCGAGTGCATCCGCGAGCGATGACGAAGAGCCGTCGGATGATGAAGATATTCCACACACGCATGTGAACATGGGCGTCCCGTTCACCAGGGCGATTCGCGACTTAGTCAACGCGGAGGCGCAAGCGGAAGTCGCGCGGCAGCGGCGGCGCTCCGGGGACGGGGAAGAAACACTGATGCAGACGGAGCCTGACGAGACGGCGCCCGCGGAGACGCCACCAGACGCGCCAGCTATAGAAACACCGCCACCAGACGCGCCAGCTATAGAAACACCGCCAACAGACACACCGCCAACTGAAAACACAGTTCCTTTGCGCCGAAGTAAACGCGCGCGGTCGGAAAACAAGTCGGTGTAATCATAACTTGCTATTCCAGTGTATTCAATCAGAATCATCGTCAGATTCAGCAGGCTCATCAGGCGCGCCGTTTGCTTTTGCCCAGATAACCACGTCATCGTGCCCATACTTACGCGCCAACGCGATCGTGCCTGCGTCCCACGGGCAGCCGTTTGCGCGCAACCACCGCAGCACCTCAAGGTGCTCTTTCTGCACCGCCTCTGCGCACGCATCCGTGTCCCACGGGCAGCCGTTATCGCGCAACCACTTCAGCACCTCGAGCTGCCCGCCGTACGCCGCGTTCGTGCAAGTCCTCTCGTCCCAAGGGCAGCCATTCGCGCGCGCCCACTGCAGCACCTCGAGGTACCCACTCCCAGCCGCCGCCGAGCACGTGACTGCGTTCCAAGGGCATCCGTTCGCGCACGCCCACTGCAACACCTCGAGGTGACCGCCCTCCGCCGCCACGTAGCACGTCACAACGCCCCACGGGCAGCCGTTCGCGCGAGCCCACTGCAGCACCTCGAGATGTCCGCCCTTCGCCGCTTTCATACAAAGGAGTTCGCGATGCCGCAGACGACCTCCCCGTTGCATGTGCTGCAATACGCTTAAACATCCGAGCTTCGCAGCCTCATAATCATCAAGCTCCTCAAACTGAAGCCCCGTCGCCGCCACCGCGTCGCGCATCGCGCGGCTCACCGCTGGGAGCCGTGCGAGATCGACGGGGTCGTCGAAATGCTCAGATCAGAGGACGTGCGTGTCCACGAGGTGGTCGGGAAGGCCGGGGATGGCTTCTTGCGCGTCGGCAAGGCTCGCTGAAGTAGTGACGGTCGCGATAGTATCGTTCGTGGCAGTCATGGCGGTGTGCGCTGCGTCCGAATCCATCGCGGAGGGTGTCGTGCGCGCGTCGTTGTGCGTCGAGGCTTCCGAGAGAGCGCTGTATTCTTTAATTTTTTTTGGGGAGGGAAAATATTCTACATTTACACTTGGCCGTACTCCGACTCATCTCGCGAACACGTCTAGATCACCCCCACCCATCCAACCCCCCCACCCGTGTGAACAACAGCCTCCGGCTCATCCTCGTCGCCGCTGCTGGCGCGGAGTCCTGGTTATTCAGCGGGTCCACGTCGATGACTTGGTCGTTTTCGTCGACGCCCATTATCTTGACCACGATTATCGCGACGACCCCGGCGACGACGAGGAAAAGCAGGGTTAGGATACACTTATCCGTGGCCAACCCCCTTGTTAAATCCCGAATCACCTTGAAGCTCTTTTTCAGCGAGAAGTGAATTTCGTCCAAGTCATCCACCACCCTTTCCATTTGCGTGGTCTGGTCTCGCAGCGCCTCCGCGGTTTGGGTGCCCAGCTGTATGGTACTCTCGACGGTTTTTTTACTGCGCTCGATGGCGGCGTCCGTCGCGCTCATCGTCTCACGGCCTTTCGTGATGATGTCCTTGGTTTCCATGACCTGCAGGGACACCTCTTCAGGCTGCGTTGGAGCTTTTGACGCTTTCGATGCTTTGCCGAAAAGAGCCACCGCGTTTGGATCGTTTTGTGTTTGTGCCCCGCCAGTCCCGGCGGAACCGCCGACTCTTCCAGCGAGCGTCGCGACCGACGCGGACGCAAACGCAGACGCCGTTCCATTGTCTTGAGTCACAGACGGTCGATCCGTGTTCCCTCCCGCCGCCGCGTCATTCGCCACCCGCGCCGCAACATCCGCCTGCGCCGCTTTTTTCTTGTTCACGAACCCGTTGAGTTTCTGCACCAGCTCCTTTTTCGTGGCGGCTACTTTTTGTTCGTCGAACCCGGTTTGCTGTTCCCTGGAAACGCGCTCGAACTCCTTGATCAAGCGCTTGGATTCCGCCATCTTGCCAGTCATTGTTTTCAAATGCGCGTTCGCCACCACAGGGTCGCCCTCCAGGGTCCGCGTGTCGCCGAAACCATCCCTGGTGAATACATGCGCGGACAGGGTGAGAGGGGGTTAGTTGGAAGGTAGGTTCGGGTACAAAGCAAAGGGGGGGCGACGCCTCTCGTCTCCTCTAAAAAACATCTCTCCACGTGTGAAAAACAGAAAGAGAAAGGCCGAATGAGACGCGCGTGCCGTTTGGGCATGGGCAGCGTACGCACTCCAGCTGGACGTAAATCGCGCGCACTTGCGCCTCCAAATCACCGGCACTCGACATCGCGCGTCAGATGTTGCGACCTGCCGCGCGGCGGGGTGTGCCAGATGGTGGTGCCCGCGTGACTCTGCCACCGAAAAAATCGCCCCAACGGGTGGCGAGCGCCAAAATCATCACTTCATCAGTCAATCTGTCGTCAAGAAAATCACAGCACCGCGGCGCCGGGTTGCCCGGTCGATGTCGCTCCGTGTGGACCCCGCGGTCGCGTCGCGGCTGGTGGAACTTGTGGCTCAGGCTCGGGAATGCGAGACGCCACCCCGGGGCTGGCTCGTGGGTCCCTCCGATCGCAAACCAGGAGACCTCGTGGTGAACGGCAGTTTGTGTCGGGAGAGTCATGATGATGATGATGTCCGCGCAGATTTGCGCCGCGCCAGCGCGGTGTTACCCGGCGGCCTGGCCGTGGTGGGCGCGTACGTGTCCGGTACCAGTTCTGGTGCCGATGTGTACGCCAAAGAGGTCGCGAACGCACTTATCGGCGTATCGTTTCTCGTCGCCACCGTGGATAACGAAGGCACGAAGTACTTCCAACGTCGCGGGGACACCTTGGTTGCCCTCCAAAGTGAACCGCTTCCAAAAAACTGGACGACGCGCGAGTACCAGGTGTTCAGAAGCGAGCTTGAAATCCCGATTGGCGCACGTAACTCCGCGCGTGGGTGGAGACAGGCATTGCAAACGGCGAAGGAAGACACCAAGAAGTTAGTCTTCGTGATGGAGCTCGGGGGGGAGGACGAAGACGTCGCGTCAACGTCGTCGTCGGCGGCGATCGCTCAAAAGAAGAAAAAACCGGGCAGAGGCAAGAAAGGGAAAAATACGTCGAGCAAAGGTGGCGCGCCTTTGCTCGCGAGACCGTCCACTACACGAATCGTCGCAGGTGCGGGGACGTCGAGTGACAATTCACTTGTCGGCGAGTGCATGGAATTTGTGGGAGGCGGCGACGACGGCGACGACGAAACCGAAACCGAGTCAGCAATCCGTCCGCAGTTCGTGTCCGCGCTGCTTCGCGCTTCGAACGTAGGAAGCGACGCGAGCCGCATTTACCCGGCGCCGACCGTGACTTTGTCTGCACAAAGTTCCGAAATAAGTTCCGACACATCAACCGCATCAACGGCACGCTTCGCGCACTGCGACGTCCTGGCGTACGTCTCACGAACCGGCGGGTGCTTCTCCGACGTCGCGCACGCGTTGCGCGCGTCGCTTGAAAAACAAATAGAGTCGCTCATTTCTGGCCTCGACGAAATGGAGAACTCCGGTGACTCGTCGCAAACCTGGCGCGCGCGCGAACCCAGGTGTTTGCACTTTTTTCCGACTCAAATGAGTCACCCGGTGACACTCGTGTACCTGCTCCCGCCGTTATGGCCGTTGTCACTCAGCAACGAAGTGGTGGACCCCGATTTCGGTTTAGAAAAGGCACGACGCAAGTATCACGTTTTGTGCGGGCTGCCCGCCGATCGACCGGCGCTGCGAGTCGCCAACGTGGCGGTGATGCGTAGTACTGCCCGTGCGCGCCCATCAGACCCGCCTGGCAGTAGTGTCCGCAGGCTTCGCGACGTCCACTCACTGTCTCCAGGTTTGCCAAACTCGCACGTGTTTCCCAGCGGCACTGCGCATTTAGTCAGGGGGAAATACGACTACTACCACTACGCGCAGGACGGCGTGGACGACGCCGGGTGGGGGTGCGCGTACCGCAGTTTACAAACGATTTGTTCCTGGTTCCGGTTGAATGGGTACACCCACGTACCCATACCGTCTCACCGCGATATCCAGTCCACGCTAGTCGCGATGGGAGACAAGCCTCCTGCGTTCCTCGACTCCAACAGCTGGATCGGCGCCATCGAGCTGAGTTACTTTCTCGACGAGAAATACGGCGTGGGGTCAAAAATCATGACGGTTGCGTCGGGGCTGGATTTACCACAAAAAGCACGCGAGTTAGCGAAACACTTCGACGAAATAGGCACGCCGGTTATGATGGGAGGCGGACAGCTCGCGTATACACTACTGGGCGTGGAGTGGTGCGAAAAAACCGGCGAGTGCGCGTTTCTTATTCTGGACCCGCACTACACGGGCGGGGAGGACGTTTCCGCGATCGTTCCGCGGTGGTGCGGGTGGAAAAAAGCGCAAGACGTCTTCGTTTCGCAGTTTTACAACCTACTGATGCCGCAACCGCCGCGAGGAGTGTAGGGGTAGTTAGTGTGGTATCGTTGTGGTACAGGTGGTATGGCGTCGGTCTAGCAAACGGTAGAGGTGCGTGGTGTAGTGCGAGTTTTTTTCGGATTGATAGAGTGGTGATGGCGTCGGTCTAGCAAACGGGAGAGGTGTGTGGTGTAGTACGTAGTTTTTTTCGGATTGATATAGTCTATGCGTCTATCTTTCTATTCAGCAACACCTGATAGTCCGCCAGTGCCTCACGGTGATCCTATTTCTTGCCCGCGATCGTGTAGGCTCCTTTAGGCGCTACCGGCAGCGCGAAGCCGGCGCTGACTTTCGCGGGTGCAACCTTTTTGGCTTCCAACTTCTTCACGACCGGCTTCTTGGCGAAGAGAGAGGGCTTGGCGGGAGTGGCGACCGGCTTCTTGGCAACGACAACCTTCTTCGCGGCGGGCGCGGCGACCTTCTTCGCAGCGGGTGCGGGGGTGGGAGCCGCTTTCTTGGCGCCAGCCTTGGCGCCAGCCTTGGCTTTGTTCGCGGCGATGAGCTTGTTTTTTTCCTCCATCTTCTTTTTGTAATCGGCAGCGGGAATGTTCGGGCCGCCACCGCCCAGGGCGTTAGCCTTG
>Ga0302138_10000025_pt1 | contig 108546 bp, 99 predicted proteins | sample CBN3_321_MG_FD_203110 | JGI IMG/M metagenome (GOLD analysis project Ga0302138, IMG submission 203110) | Marine microbial communities from Western Arctic Ocean, Canada - CBN3_surface | ecosystem: Environmental > Aquatic > Marine > Oceanic | place: Canada: Western Arctic Ocean | collected... | reverse complement strand
GTGCCCGTACTCCGCCGCCGCCGCGCACGTGTTCTCGTCCCATGGGCAGCCGTTCGCACGTGCCCACTGCAGCACCTCGAGCTGCCCGCCCTCAGCCGCCCCCGAGCATGTCATTGCGTCCCACGGGCAGCGTTCTGCGCTCAACCACTTAAGTATCTCGAGTTGCCCGTATATCGCCGCGTACTCACACGTCCTCTCTTCCCACGGGCAGCCGTTCGCATGCAACCACTGAAGCAACTCGAGGTGCCCGCCCCCCGCCGCCCCCGCGCCCGCCATCCCCCACGGTGCGCCGTTCGCGCGCGCCCACTTCAAGATCTCGAAGTGCCCGCCATATGCCGCCGCCCAGCAAACGCCTGCGTCCCACGGTGCGTCGTTCTCGCGCAACAGCTTCAACTCTTCGAGCTGTCCGCTCAAAGCCGCTGCCACACAAAGGTATTCTGGATTCTGCAGACGACCTCCCCGTTGCTGGCGCCGCAGCGCGCTTAAACATCCGAGTTCCACGGCGTCAAGCTCATCAAGCTCTTCAAACGTAAGCCCAGTCGCCGCCACCGCGTCGCGCATCGCACGGCTCACCGCTGGAAGCCGTGCGAGATCGGCGGGGTCGTCGAAATTCTCAGATCTGAGAATGTGAGTGATGACGATGTCGTTGAGAAGGCCGGGGATGGCCTCGCCCGCATTAGCCGCGCTGGCATCGCGGAGCTCGCGCTTTCTCTTGCGCGCGCGAGTTTCCACACCGAGCGTCGCGTCGAAAGACATCGCGGAGAGTATCGTGTGCGCGTCGTTGTGGCTATACCTAGACATTAGAGGTTTTCTTCTCGAGCGTTACACCTTCCGAGGTTTTTATTGAACCTCGCTTGACGTTGCCGGCCCACTGTTCTCCGCGCCATGGCGTGGGCGACGGCGCGACCCCGCGCGCTCGCGCCTGGACACGCGCCGTGGCGTGTGACGCGTCGAAACGCGGTATGCCGCGCCACAACCCCCGAAACCCCCGCGTCTAGGCTTCGGCAGTCCCTTACAAAGCCCGGGTGCCTTGTCATGCCGAGCGTGTACGATGCGCTGGGCGCCAAGCTCGTGCAGCGCTCGGGCGCGTTCGAGTGCGCGTTCATGTCCGGCTACGGCGTCGCGCTTTCCCGCCTGGGTGACCCTGACGTCGGGCTAGTGTCATTCGCGGAGGTTGTGGATGCGGGGAAACACGTGTGCCGCGCCGCGGGCGATGTTCCAGTCGTGGGCGACGGGGATACCGGTTTCGGCGGAGTTGCAAATGTGAGAAGGTCGGTGTTCGAGTTCCACCGCGCGGGATTCGCCGCGATTTCAATAGAGGACCAGGTGTTCCCCAAGCGATGCGCGTTCGCACAGGGTGTGAAAGTGGTGGATCGTTTAGAAGCGGTCGCGAGGCTAAAAGCAGCCCTAGACGCGAGGGACGAGATTCGCGCGAAAGGTGGGGACATCCTCGTGATCGGCCGCACGGATTGCCGCCTCGCCGACAACGTCGACGACGGACTACGCGAAGCGTTGTGGAGGTGTGCTGCTTTTGAGGAACTAGGCGCCGATATCGTGTACTTCGAAGCCCCGCAGAGTGTTTCCGAGATGCGTGCGCTGAACGAACGCAAAAAACAAGGCGGCGCGTTTACGATGCTGGCGCAAGTTGAAAAGGCCGACGAGGGCGGTACCGTTCTGTCGGCGAAACAATGCGCCGAGCTCGGGTACGACGCCGCGTTATTCGGCCTGACCCTGATCAACGCCTCCGCTGCGGCGATGCAAAGCGCGCTGGCTGGCATGTCGCAGTCGGCGCAGTCGGGGCTGGCGGCAGAGCACCCGAAATGCGGTGACGGGTCGCTCGGGTCGTTGCTGAACTTTGCCGAACTGAACGAAATCGCGGGCATGCCGGCGCACCGACAATTGGAACAAAAATACCTTCCCGCCAACTTCCAAAGCTTTGCGGACGGGATCGGTGCGGTGGGGATGGATGGAGAAGGAGGACGTAAAGGAGGGATAGTACTATAAATAAGGAGTATAAGGAGTAGTAATAATAACGAGTAACTACAAGACGTGATGAAGACAGAACCGTGCCACGAACGACGACAGTAAAACCACGCAGTGCACGGTCGAGTAGTGGGTAACGACTAGACTCAATTTAACTCGACTCGACTCTTAACTACTCCCCAGACTTGGAAACGCGTCGTTCTTGGCGAGCACCACGATTCGCGACTTGTGCGAGATGTACCCTTTGATGAACTTCCGGTAAATAAGGTTCGCCACGACGCACTCCACTTCGTCGATGTCCATCCCGGCGCCGCACCAGGTCAGGGCTTTTGCAAAGAGAAGCAGGGACACCTGTGTTGCGAACGAAACGTGTCAGTCTCGTGTTGGGCGGTGTGTGGACAAACAGTCACCAGCTTCGGTAAAACAGTCGTCCGGGGTTTGGGAAACGCCGGAGACGTACCTGGTTCGCCTTTTGCGGGTTTTGTCGCGCGCAAAACGCGTGTGTTTTTTGGAACAAAGTTCGGAGCGCGACGGCCCTTAACTTCTCCAACACCAGAAACGTGCCTTGCATGATGAACGTGACCTGGTGTTGCTGCAGCGCGGTGTTGAGCTGCGCGACGTTCCCCTTCCTCACCGCGTCCACCACGGTTTTGTACTCGTGCAGTTCGTACTTGTCCAACAAGTGCGTTGTCGGTTTCTTGCCGAGAATCAGTTTGATCGGGATCAAGTACCGCAGGGTGAGTTTTTTGTTCGTGGGGTGTTTGTTCGAACAGTGCGCGAAGGCGTAGGAAAGGTGGTTCTCTGCTCGGTGGTAGTCGTCGTCGAACACCGCGAGCCGGCCTACGTAGTACGAGTAGGTCACTTTTTGGGACGACGGGAAGGTTTCGAACGCCGGGAACGTGGGAAGGTTCACCGCCGCGATCAAGTTTTTGCACAGATGGAGGGTGTTCAGCTTGAAGTATATCTTGAACAGGGAAACCACGAGAAACAGGGAGGCTCGTTTTTTTTCCGTAACGCTGGTGTTCGCGGTGTTGCGGTACACCAGCATCAACAGCGCGCCCGCGTCGTGCAGCTTCCCGGCTTTCTTGCCCGCCGCCACGAGCGCGGCGTCCGCCCGGGTGGCCAGCTCCTTCGCAGCCTTTACGAGATAAAAGCCGAAAGTGTCAGTCGGTGGTGACGTGGTTGAGTAAACAGGGAAGGGTATCTCGTGACGTGTTTGAGTAAACAGGGAAGGGTATCGTACGGGCAATCGCAGAGGCGGAACGTGGTAAAGCGGTGCCAGGGAAGACGTGCCTTTACTACATGCACAAGCGCGTCAAGCGACCACGCGGTTTCTTGTAGCTTGAAGTCCTTCACGAAAGCCTGCGTTGTCGCGGTGACCGCGGCGAACGCGTCTTCAAATCGGCCCTCACCGATCGCGCCTAAACACTGGCAGTGGTGCGCGAACACCTCGTCGTAGGGCTGCGGCAACTTTTGTTGGCACAAGGACCCGAGATTCACCTCCCTGTTTTCCGCCAAACAGCTCGTGACCGCCCGTGAAGCGTCACTGTTGGTCACGTCAAGCAAGCGCGCCAGCGTGGCGCCGTCACGCGCGCGCACCGCCGCGGATGCGGCATCCAGGTAATTGCCCAACGCCGCCATTACAAGGAAGCGCCCGGCGCCGAGGAGACTAACACGGAAGGGATCATCGTTTCACCGTCGCAAAATTGTGTTGGAGGGAACAGAAACCAGAAGAGAGGTTCAGCAAACGAACTGCGCCCTCTGCAAGCTCATCGCGAGGAGAGGGAAAGGCCCTTTCACTTCAACGCTTGTCCCAGAAGTACCGCTCAGAAGATCGTTTTTGAAAGCGCACGGCACCCCGCCTTTCTTGGCGCCGTGGAAAATTTTGGCCGAGACACGCCGCCTCATCTCGCCTGTTCGCCTGCTCGTGTCGGTGGTCGGTGCCCCCCCCGCCCTGACCCCACAATCGAACACGCACCGACCATGTCTTGTATTTCCAGTACCGTAATGGTGCTCACCCCCGCGGCGAGCCTCAACTCGAACAAACAAAGCCGCGCCGGTGCGTTGGGACGGCCGTGATGCGAAACGGGATCATCATTTGATCATCGGCGGACCTGGCGCGAAATCCGTTCGCGATCGGAACGACTCGGGGCCCGTCGTGGGACGCCGACGACTTCCTTTCGCGCTTCCCTACCTTCTCGTACCCCGGGGGCGTCCAGTTGTGTCGGACCCTCCCCCAACGCACGTGTGTGTGCTGACGTCTCCCCTCCCCTCCCGCCCCCCCACGCGCGTCCAGGACCCGCCCGCGCCGCGCATGCCTTTTCAAAGTCGCGCCAAAGCGCCGTTTTCGCGCCCCGGGCCGTGGCCAAAGTGGGCCGTACCTCCGTGGTGACTCGCGCTTTGTTCGGCTTCGGCAAGAAGAAGGAGGAGCCGGCGAAGGAAGAGAAGAAAGCTGAGCCGAAGGCTGTGGAGGAAACCAAGCCCCTTGGTGTGTTCAAACTCGAGTACTCCGTGGCGAACGATTCCAAGAAACGAACCGCGAAGAAGTGGAAAGAACCGGTTGTGGTGGCGGTGAGCGGCGCGGCTGGGCAAATCAGCAACCACCTGCTGTTCAAAATCGCATCAGGCGAGGTGTACGGCCAGGACCAGCCCATTGCGCTTCGTTTGTTGGGCAGCGAGCGCTCAAAAGAGGCGTTGGAAGGCGTCGCCATGGAACTGGAGGATTCGCTGTTCCCCTTGTTGCGAGAGGTGAACATAGGCATCGACCCGAGGGAAGTTTTCGCGAACGCGGACTGGGCGCTGTTGATCGGCGCGAAACCTCGAGGCCCGGGCATGGAACGCGCGGATCTGTTAGAGATGAACGGCGCTATTTTCGTGGAACAAGGCAAAGCCTTGAACGACGTCGCCAAGCCCACTTGCGTGGTGTGCGTGGTCGGTAACCCGTGCAACACCAACGCCCTAATTGCGATGGAAAACGCACCAAAGCTAAACCGCAAAAACTTCCACGCCCTGACTCGTCTGGACGAAAACAGAGCGAAGTGCCAGCTCGCGTTGAAGGCTGGGGTGTTTTACGAAACGGTTAGCAACGTGACGATATGGGGCAACCACTCAACCACGCAGGTTCCCGATTTCGTCAACGCCAAAATCGACGGTAAGCCCGCCGCGGACGTGATTAACGATCAGCAGTGGCTCGAAACCGAGTTCACGCCCGCAATTCAAACCCGCGGCGGGTTGTTGATTAAAAAATGGGGCCGATCGTCCGCGGCGTCCACCGCGGTGTCCATCGCGGACGCGGTGAAAGCCCTTGTTACGCCGACCAAGCAAGGCGACTGGTTCTCAAGCGCGGTTTGCACGGACGGTAACCCGTACGGCATCGAGGAGGGCATCATCTTTTCGATGCCCCTGCGAAGCACGGGGGACGGCTCGTACGAAATCGTGGAAGGTTTAGAAATCAACGCCTGGCTTAAAGAACGCATCCAAACCTCGCAGGACGAGCTCACCAAGGAAGCCGCGTGCGTGTCGCATCTCACGGGCAAGATGGGAGGGTCGTGCGAGCTCAAAGGCGCCGAAGCCGACACCATGCTGCCCGGCGAGATGTAAGCGCGTCGCCGTCCGCCGCCGGGTCCCGGGTCCCACCCACGCCTTTGCGATGATTCCGGAGCCGCGTACGCGTGAACCCAGACAACGGAAACCCAAAACACCGCGTTTCGCGATATATATAACACGCACTTCGATACAGTACGACAGTACATAGTCTACATAATACTATTTGAGTCTCACACGAGTGCGTGCCGTTCGGTTCGTGTATGTTTCATGTTTTTTCTTTCTTTCTTTCGAATATCGAGCTAACTAGTGCGGCTAGATCCTAGCCTTTAAACAGTTTGAGTTTGTGTATGTGTCATGTGTGTCGCGTAAGTTTCAACGCGAGTGGGACGAATTTCGACCCGGGACGACTAGGCCGCGGTGTTTGGTGCGGGTAACTCCCTCTTCCCCCCCCATTTTGTACGTTCTCTCTCCCTTACGGGGGAGGAATGACTGCCGTCTTCCTCCCCGTTAAAGCTCGCCTTGCCCTGGTTTCCTCGCCACGAACACCCCCCACGCGAAGACGCCTTTTTCCTGCTGGATATCCGCGCGTTCGGTCAACGACGAGACCCAATTATCCAGGTACTGATCCGAAATCCCCTTCGCGTTCATCTCGGTGCGGTTGTTCGCGATTTGCGAAAGCATGTTCCGGAAGTACCGCTCCAGGTGGTTGGAACCGTCCCACCACGTGACGTACTTGAACCCGGCTTCCTTTACGAAGTCGATGTACATGGACGGTCGGCCCATAAACGTCGTGGCGTTGCGGTCGGTGAACCCTTTCAACGCGGCTTCGTCCGCGCCGTCTGCGCCCATGATGTCGGAGAACACGAACACGCCCCCGGGTTTCAAACACCTGACGAGCTCCTTGAACAAAGACACTTTGTCCCCGGCGTGGCAAAGCACCTCACAACTCCACACGGCATCGAACTTGTTCGTCCACTCTTGAGGCAGGGGGTTGTTGATGTTCCCGACCTGCGCGTCCACGAGGTGCGAAATCCCAAGCTCGGCGCACCGCTCCATGTTCAGCGAGTTCTGCCCGGGGCCCAGGTTGTACCCGGTCACCTTGCACCCGAACTTTTGGGCCATGGCGTGCGACCCGCCGCCGTGCCCGCTGCCCAGGTCTAAAACGTGCATCCCGGGCGTGATGGTTTTCGCCCACTCCATCTGCGCCATCATCCACTCCGTGGTGTGCTGCGACGACTCCTTCACCCCGTCAGTTTCGTTTTTGTAAATCCCAAAGTGAATGTCGTGCCCGCCCCCGCCCATCACGCACTGGTAAAACGAACGCGTGATTTGCTCGTCGTACTGCTCAAGCACTTTGGACGCAACCTCTTCCTTGGTGAACTGCTGGTCGACGAAGTCAGCCTGGGGGGTGGTTTCAGATGAAGGGACAGGAGAGGGAGATGGGTGAGTGGATGTTTCCGTCGAGTCGAGGGTTGGCGTGGTACCTCGTGTCCTTGGGGTCGTGAAGCGTGGTGGTCCCATTTCAACACCCATCTCGCATCTGTGCGTGTTTTCACCACGCAATTTGTCATCGGCTGCCGGTTTTTCGTCGGCGCCGTACGCTGCCCGTGGGGAGGCAAACCGATTGTACGATCCGGGTGTGCCGATTGGGGCGATCGGATCGAAGCGACCGACGCGATCGCGAGGTGTCGGACACTGACGGGGGAAGAAGTGGGTGTGCTTTTCGTCACGCGTGACGACAAATTACACGGAAGACGTACCATGATCAGTGATGTGGGTTAGTGTGTGGACGGCCTTGACGTGAAGTTGCGTGCGGTGAGGCGCGCGTGTTGTGCTCCTTGTTTCACAGCCTGCACTTTTCGTCGTTTCAGAGGAAAATCTGCGAGGCTGAGAATCGAGCTCAAGAGGCCAAAAAAACCTTAAATTAAATTCAACCTCTTCACGCCGTTCCACACTAGATATGCATAAGGAACTTTTGCAGACTTTTATCAAATACTAATTGCGCATACATTTAGCTGAGCAATAACTGAAAGACGTCGTGACCCGAGAAGGACCGCTGTGCCAAATGCGATTTTGCGCAGAATGCAATGCCCGGGCCGGCGAGAACCCCGAAGGAGCAGCGCGAGCGCAGACGCGCGCGTGCGGCGGAGCGGCATGCGCTCGAGGCTCTCGCCGTACGAATCCGTGTCACGACCCTGGACGGGTACGAAGCCGCGCATTCGTCGCGCGATGGGGACGACACGACATTTCAGGTTGAGACAATAATGACGCGCCCCGATGACACAGGGTACCCGAGCTCCTCAGCACCCCGCTCAAACCAAGGTGATACTCCACCCGAGCGCGCCGCGCTGCTTTTGCGAATCGAGCACTTGGAGCGCGCGTTGGAGCGCGGCATGGAGTCGGCTGTTTTTGGAGTCGCGGAACGAGCCGCGGAGGCGACGCGGGTTGTTTTCCAGTCCCGACTTACGAGCGCGGCGTCATCGCTGGCGGCGTCGCGCGAAGAGACGCGCGTCGCGAACGCCCGGATCGCGGAGTTGACCCTCACCGCGCCTGAGAGATTGATGGAACGTCAATACGAAACGCAACAAGCCGTCGAGTTAGCCGTGTCGTTGGAAAAAGAAAAAGGCGAGACCAACTTACGCGCCGCCGCGGACGCCGTCGCGGCGGCGTGCGCGAAGCAAAGCGGTACCCCCAGCAAACACAAAGACGCGGCGGTTGAGGCTTTGCGATTGGAGCTTTTACAAATGCAGCAAGAGGTGTTACACGCGAGGGAAGCAACATCGCAAGCAGCTCGTCAAAACAACGCACACGCGTTACTCGTGGAAACCATGCGCGGTTCGCAAACTCTGATTGCGAATAACAACGCGAAGGACGCGGCGGAGAGCGTGGACGAGCTACGGCGCGCCGCGATTGCAATTTGGGGACGGTGCGGCGGGAAGTTTGGAAAAAAAACAGATGCTTTGGATGCGTATGCTATGACGAATAGTAATGACGTTGACGGTGCCACCGTACGACTCGTCGCCGCGAAGCTCCGAGCGGAAGCGGGAAAAGAAACGCGCTTCGCGACGCGCGGCGCTCCGGAAAAAGTAACGCCGTCGCGCGAACCGCTCGCGGCGAGGGTACTTTTAGCGACTAGTCTAGCGCGCGACGTACTGTAAACTGTATCGAGTTCGTCACAGACTTCGTACTGCACTAGTCTATATTACTATCACAGGTATCGTTTCCATACACAAAACACCACCCCAAGGCGTTCGCCTTGTACCTGCGTACTACCTCCCGTCGCTACTCAGGTCGAATCCAATCTTCGCCCTAAAGTTCCCCATGCCCTGGCACCGACCGCAGTTCACCCGGCCCGACCCGCGGCAGTACTCGCACCATTTCGGGTTCACGGTTTTGGGCAACATGGCTTGGTCCGGATAGTTCGTGCGCCCCCGACCGAGGCACTCGTCGCACATGCACTTCCCGTTCCCGTCGCACTCGGGGCACGGGTCAGACGGCATACATTCTGGAGGTACCCTGACGAAGGGTTTCGGTTTCGCGACGAGAGCCTCGCGGTGTTTCTTCCCTGACCACGACGACGACGACTTACGCGCGTCGCCCTTTGGCCCGAGCGCTGAAGTTATCTTGGCGATGGTTGTCAGGGAAACGCCCGCGCTCAGCCCGAGAAGAAAAGGAGGCGCGGGCATGACGCGGACTCGCGCGCGCGCCTCTGCCTTCGGTTGGCCGTTGGAAAAAAATACCTGTTTGCTGTTTTCCGCGATATTTCGGCTTCTAGCTAGATATTTGTCGAGCTGTCGTTTCTCCCCGCTTGGGCACGCACTTCGAGTCACGCGCGAACGTGCAGCGTCGACGCACTTCACGTGGCCGTGCCTGGTGAGCGTTTCGGTGGCCGTCCGCGTGTTGTTGGAAGTCGCCGTGGTGTGTCGCGCGCCCTCCGTCCGCCTTTGCGTCGCGTCACTTTTTCCATCGAAAAGGATCTTCTATCGCGCGCTTTAGATTACGATTAGACTACGATGTGGGCGTCCAGGGCGACCGCGCGCGGAGTCGGGGGGGCGCTTTCGGGTCCCCACGGCGTTTCTATATCCCTCGGCGGTCATAAGAAGATGTCATCCGAGGCGTGCTTGGGGTTCACAGGCGGCCCCGTGGACCGCCCCGGCGTCGACGCGGACGCCAGTGTTTCCCAATCGTTCGCCCACGAAAATACTCTGCGCGACGCCGCCCAGAAAGCGCGCGGCACTTTGAACAGCAGCGGCTTCCGCAGCTTCCACTGGGCGTGGCACAAGGCAGGGTCTGGTGGATTGACTGTGATGAACATTGGAAGTAAACAATCACGTGCTCGCGGTTTCGCCGCGGACTCCGTGAAGAGCGAATGGGAGCGGTTGCGCGAGGACGGCGAAACCATCAACCCTTGTAACTCGCCCGTTCACCCGGCGGCGATCGCGGGTGTTGTTGGAGTCCTGGACCCAGAAACACCGCCAAAAAGCATACAACAATCCTACGACGCGCATTCACAGTGTTTCGTGTGCGGCAACGCCCGACCTCCTCCCGATGGCGTCGGTTTACAGTCCTTCCGAAGCGCCGACCCGGGGGAAATAGATAGCGTTTTTTTCCCCTCCGCTCTGCGCTCCACCGCCGTGGTCGGCGATACCTACCAGGGTTTGCCCGGGATCGTCAGCACCGGGATCATGGACGCGCTGATGATTTGCCACGGGAGCTGGCAAAGCGCCATCGTGCTGATGGACAAAGCCGTGACTCCCCGGCCTCCCCTGGTTTTGGCGAAAAAGTTCTCGGTGGAAGTTGTCGGGCGGCTGCCGCCCGGGCACCTCATCTCCGTGGTGACGAAAAAAATTGCCGTGCAGGACAAAAAAGAACCGCACAGCGTGACCGTGGTGATGGAGCTACGAGCGGTTGCGCAACACGACCCAACTGAAAAAGAGTTCGTGTGCGCCACCGGAGAGGCGCTTTACGAGAAAGTGGGGGCGGTGAGGTCGATGTGGTGATCGTCGAGCGACGAAGCGCGTTATAATAAGCGCGCGTTGAAAATAGAAAATACGGAGTGAAAGAAGAAAATAAAACCACGCTGCGCAGGCAGGGTCTCGTTCGTTTCGTATATCGGCATCTCACAATCAGCGTCTGGACTTCTTCTTGTTGTTCTTCTTTTTCAGTTGTGTGGGAGCTGACGGTGCCGTGTTCTCGTTCAAACAGGCCAGCACGAGTAATCGATCGCTCTCGTCCTGTTCTTCATTGATTGACGAACCCGGTAGCATGCGAAACATGTCAGGTGCACAACTTGACATGCACTCATTCCAGTTCCACGGGCACCCGTTCTCGATCGCCCACTGAAGCACACCAAGTTGCCCGCCATTCGCCGCAAACACGCACGTCATCTCGTGCCACGGGCAGCCGTTCGCGCACGCCCACTGCATCACCTCTAGGTGCCCGTGCATCGCCGCGGTCGAACATGTCTCCTTGTTCCACGGGCAGCCGTTCTCGCGCGCCCACTGCAGCATCCCGAGGTGCCCGCTCCTTGCCGCCCCCACGCACGTTCTATCGTTCCACGGGCAGCCGTTCATGTGCAACCACTGCAGCACCTCGCGATGCCCGCCCATCGCCGCCGCTACGCATGTCTCCGCGTCCCACGGGCAGCCGTTCAATCGAACCCACTGCAGCACATCGAGGTGTCCGCCCTTTGCCGCAAGCTGGCACACGCTTGACTTGCTCAGACGATCTTTCTCGAGCTTTTGCTTAAGCGTATCTAAGGACCTTTCCTCCGCAGCAGCCTCAGTGGTCGTCTCCCAAACAATCGTTCCCGTCTTTTCCACCGCGTCGCGCATCGCGCGGCTCACCGCTTTTAGCCGCGCGAGAACGATGGTGTCAGTGACACATCTGAGAATGTGTTTGACGACGACGTCTTGCGGAAGGCCGGGGATGGCCTCTTGCGCGTCGATCTGCATCGCTCGGGTCTTCTTGCAACGCGCTTTGTGGTCGTCCCAGTCCCCACGTTGACGCTCCTTGCTGCAGTAGTACACCAGCTTGCACGCGCACTGCTTACACGCAGATCCATCCGCACCGCACTTCGCTCATCCCTTCGCGGCCTTCAAGAGCATCGTGCTCAACGCGCGTTCCACGTGTGCCGCGATATCAGCTTCCGTGAGAGTGTCGGTAACATGTGTCGCGCTGGAGGACATCGCGGTCGGGGTAGTTCGTGTGTTTGGCGTCGTGTGGCGCGCGTCGTTGTGTCTCCCTTACGAAAGAAAAGAGTCCCCTACTGTCACTCGTAACGCTTTCCTCGGAAGCAACGAAACGCGTTTGCTCAAGGCACACTAACGCCAGCGCAACCACGCACCATGTCGACCTCCCACCCCAATACTCTTGACTTTAGTAATATCGCGCTCCAGCACGACGCTGGTGACGCCTTCGCGGCTCCGCCCGCCCATGTCCTCATCACGCACGTCCTAAGTTCGGGCAATCTGCCCAATCCCTCAGATCTCGCACGGCTCCGAGCGGTGAGTCGTGAGATGCGCGATGCGGTGGCAGCGACGGGGCGTAGAGTGTACGAACTGGAAGCTTGGGAAGCCATTAAGTTCGGAGAATTAATCGGGCTGCGGTTCTTGCATCAGCGAGGTGACTTTGATGACGACCCCGATAGCTTGTGCACGTTGGCGGCGGGGGAGGGACAACTCGAAATACTGAAGTGGTTGCGCGAGTATGACTTCCCGTGGGATGCAGGGACGTGCACGAACGCGGCGCTGCGCGGGCACCTCGAAGTGCTACAGTGGGCGCGCGCGAACGGCTGCCCGTGGGACGAGGAGACCTGCGCGCTTGTGTCGTGGGGCGGGCACCTCGAGGTGCTGCAGTGGGCGCGCGCGAGCGGCTGCCCGTGGAACTGTGGGACGTGCTCGACGGCGGCGCTGCGCGGGCACCTTGAGGTGCTGCAGTGGGCGCGCGCTAACGGCGCGCCGTGGGACGAGAACACATGCAAGTACGCGGCGTTGCGCGGGCATCTCGAGATGCTACAGTGGTTGCGCGCGAACCGCTGTCCGTGGGACGAGGAGACGTGCGCGTTGGCGGCGGAGGGCGGGCAGCTCGAGGTGCTGCAGTGGGCGCACGCAAACGGCTGCCCGTGGGACCATCGGACGTGCGCGAACGCGGCGGAGGGCGGGCACTTCGAGTTGTTATCTTGAGTTCAGGCGAACGGCGCACCCTAATTCTGAGAAGAAGACAACGGTACATACTTCGAAGACTACCGAGGAGGACATTACGAAAGCTGATTACGAAAGCGCGCCGCTGGCCAAAAAGGCAGTCTGTCGGTTGGGAGCTTGAGGTTTTGTAAAAACCAGACCCTGCTCAAAGAGACCCTGCATAATCGTCGCCGCTCGAACGAATTACCGTAATCCGCTTGTGACATCATTCAGAGGACTCTACTTCGATGAGAACAACGCGTGCATAGCCTATACCTACAAGTATGGTAGTTCCGGCGTTTTTCGTCAAAAATACAACCCTCAAGCTCCAAAAGACTGATGCGGCTGTCGGTCTCTGTCCTTTCGCGATTTCGATCGCCGAAGTTGCGGCCGCGGACGCGCTCCACGAGCGCACTGTGACAGGCGCTTGTTCTCGTGCACTGGCGGGAAGCAGCGACTCGGCGTTAGTGTCGCCAAATTTGATCCACCTGACCGAGCGCGTGTCTCGGCACGTCTCCACAGGGTCTCTCGGAAACGTTCCGGCTGCACCTTACCGATAAAGACGGAGCGGCGGGTTGCATCCGTACCTCTTCGTGTCTAACACCAAGTGCGCGTCGTGATGTCGTGCTCCGCTGCGGTGTTCGCGGGCACCACCCCCGTGACGCGCTTTACCGGTGCGATGCCCGCAGCGTCTTCCGCCAAAGGCGCCGCCGCGTCCCCGCTTTCCTCGCGCGCCGCGTCCCGAGGCTCCTCTTCATCGGGAAAACACATCACGGCCGCGGCCGCCGCCAGAAAAGTTTTCACGTCCTCCTCACGGCGCGGTCCCCTGGCCCCGCGGTCTCGCGCGATCTCGGACCCGGCTGCTGAGAGAAACGACGTCAGCGCTGATTCCGGCTTGGGGAAGATCTTGCGGTCCAACAGCGGGAAGCTGGAGAAGATCATGTGCGCCAACCGGGGAGAAATCGCGGTGCGCGTTTTTCGCGCGGGTACCGAGTTGGGCATGCGGACGGTTGCTATTTTTAGCGAAGCTGATCGCCTCGCCACGCACCGGTACAAAGCGGACGAGTCCTACTGCGTCAACGTCGGGGAGACCCCGGTTGGTGCGTACCTAGGGTTCGAACACATAATCGCCACCGCGAAACAGAACGGCGTACAGGCGATTCACCCCGGGTACGGGTTTCTTTCCGAAAACGCCGCGTTCGCGAAGCGGTGCGAAGAAGAGGGGCTCGTGTTCATCGGCCCGCGGAGCGAAACCATCACGCAGATGGGTGACAAGGTCATCGCGAAAAGGCTAGCAAAAGAGTGTGGCATCCCCCTGGTACCAGGGACGGACAACAGCACCACTGACGTGGAGGAAGCCAAAGCGTTCGCGGAGACGTTCGGGATGCCCCTCATGCTGAAAGCCGCGTTTGGTGGGGGCGGCCGCGGGATGCGCGTAGTTAGGACCATGAGCGAGCTCCCCGAGGCGTTCCAAAGGGCCTCCAGCGAGGCCCTTGGGGCGTTCGGCAACGGCGCCATGTTCCTGGAGCGGTACGTGGAAGCGCCGCGGCACATCGAGGTCCAGATCCTGGCGGACGGCGAGGGGAACGTGGTGCACCTCGCGGAGCGGGACTGTTCGGTACAGCGGCGGCACCAGAAGGTGGTTGAGTTGGCACCGGCCGCGAACCTGGACGACACTTTACGGAAAACCCTGCACGACGACGCGGTGCGGCTTGCGAAGCACATCAACTACCGCAACGCGGGGACGGTGGAGTTCATGGTGGACAAGCAGGGTAGGCACTACTTCCTGGAAGTCAACCCGCGCATCCAGGTGGAGCACACAGTGACGGAGGAGGTTACCGGGATTGACTTGGTGCAGTCGCAGATTTTGATCGCGGGCGGCGCGACGCTTGCTGATATCGGCATCCACTCGCAGGACGACATCTTGGTGCAGGGCTTTGCTATGCAGTGCCGAATAACCACCGAGGACCCGCAGATGAACTTCGCGCCTGATTTCGGGAAAGTCGAGGTGTACCGCCCTCCGGGTGGCATGGGCGTTCGCCTGGACGGCGAAGTCGTGGTCGGGTCGCGCGTGTCCCCAAACTACGACTCGCTCCTTGTGAAACTGACGTGCAAAGAAAAGACCTTCCCCGGCGTGATTCAGAAGATGTACCGCGCGCTCGCGGAGTTCCGCGTTCGCGGCGTGAAAACCAACATCCCGTTCCTGATGAACGTTTTGAAAGCAGATACGTTCATTTCGGGGAAGTTCGCCACGGATTTCATCGACACCACCCCGTCGCTTTTCGAGTTGGAAACCGGCATCGACGACATGACCAAGCTCATGACGTACCTGGGGGAAGTCGCGGTGAACGGCGCGAAGCACCCCGGCGCGGTCGGGCCCGTGCTCACGCTGATAGAGCCCAAGCCCCCGCCCGCGCTTCTGTTGGAACCGCCCGCGGGGTTCAAGCAGGTGCTTGACACGCAAGGCCCCGCTGGGTTCGCCAAAGCCGTGCGCGAGCACAAAGGCTTGTTGCTCATGGACACGACGTGGCGGGACGCGCACCAAAGCGCGCTCGCGACTCGGATGCGCACCAGGGACCTTCTGTCCTCCGCGCCCGCCACGGCGGAGGCGTTGGCTTCCGCGTACTCGCTGGAGATGTGGGGCGGCGCGACCTTCGACGTGTCCCTGCGGTTTCTGCACGAGTGCCCGTGGCAACGGCTGGAGCAGTTACGCGAGGCGGTGCCGAACGTGCCGTTCCAGATGCTGCTTCGAGGCGCGAACGCGGTGGGGTACACTTCGTACGCGGACAACGTGGTGAACGCGTTCGTACAGGAAGCGCGACGCGCGGGAATCGACGTGTTCCGAGTGTTTGACTCGTTGAACTACATCGACAATTTGAAGTTTGGAATCGACTCCGTGCGAAGCGCGAACGGCGTGGTGGAGGCGACGATTTGCTACACCGGCGACGTGAGCAACCCATCCAAAACCAAGTACTCCTTAGACTACTACGTCGATTTAACCGAACAGCTCGTGGAGCACGGGATGGACGTTTTGGCGATCAAGGACATGGCGGGTTTGTTGAAACCGCGAGCGGCGACGATGCTGGTCAGGTGCGGGGCTTTCCCAATCACCACGTTCCGCCTCTGCGATTGCCCATACGAGACGTTAACCACTTTCTTTTTTATCGTATCAGCGCTTTGCGGGAAAAGTTTCCCGATTTACCAATCCACGTGCACACGCACGATACCGCGGGTACCGGGGTGGCCTCAATGCTGGCGTGCGCTGAGGCGGGCGCGGATGTGGTTGACGTGTGCACTGATGCGCTGGCGGGGTTGACTTCGCAGCCTGCGATTGGGGCGCTTATCGGGTCGACGCAAGGCACGCGCCACGACACCGGCTTGGACATGGCCAAGATTCTAAAGCTGAACACGTTTTGGGAGCAAACCAGGGGGTTGTATTCGCCGTTCGAATCAGGCATCAAAGCCGGCTCGGCGGACGTGTACACGCACGAAATGCCGGGCGGGCAGTACACCAACCTCAAGTTCCAGGCGTTTTCCAACGGGCTGGGAAGCGAGTGGGACAAAATTAAGGCCGCGTACGCCACCGCTAACGAGGTGCTTGGGGACATCGTCAAGGTCACGCCGTCGTCGAAAGTGGTTGGGGACTTGGCGCAGTTTCTGGTGGCGAACAACTTGGACGCGAAGAGCGTGGTGGAACAAGCCGAAACCCTGTCTTTTCCCACGTCAGTGGTGGAGTACTTCCAGGGGTACATCGGGCAGCCTGTTGGTGGGTTCCCCGAACCACTTCGCACTCGGGTTTTGAAAGGGAAACACCAGGGGTATTCAAGCAGGCCTGGCAGCGAGATCCCGGATGAGGATTTGCTCGGTTTGCAAAAGAGCGTCGCCCTGAAACACGCGCGCCGGGACGTTTCGTGGAGAGACACGTTGTCCGCCGCGATGTACCCCAAGGTTTTCGACGACTACATCAGGAAGCTTAACCTTCACGGCCCGCTTACCAAACTACCAACCAAGGCGTTTCTGGTGGGGCTGGATATCGACGAGGAGTGCGAAATCGAACTACGGACGGGGGTTTTGGCGAGCGTCAAGCTGAAAGCGATTGGCGAGCTCCTGCCGAACGGCAACCGGGAGGTTTTCTTCGAGATGAACGGCATCCCGCGGGTGGTGGAGATTGAGGACAAAACTGAGGAGGGCAACACCAAGAAGACCGCTGATGCCAGACGGGAACGCTCGGACCCGGCGGACATGGGGTCGGTGGGCGCGCCCATGTCAGGCAACGTGGTGGAGGTGCTGGTCAAGGAAGGACAGGAAGTCAAAGCGGGCGCGCCCCTGGTGGTCCTAAGCGCCATGAAGATGGAAACAACCGTCTCGGCTCCCGTGGACGGACCGATCAAACACATCGGCGTGGTGGCGGGGGATTCGTGCAAAGCTGGGGATTTGCTCGTCGCGATTGAAGGACACGCTTAAAAGGTTCGCGTGCAGCGTAGGGTTCGCGCAGCGTAGGGGTTAGAGAAAGTTTTTAATTGCATCGCAGCGCGCGCGTCCGCTCGGTTCTGTTCGTTTCGGCGCTCTTTGCTGATTTGGCAAAAAGCTAAATCAGCGCAGCCAAATCAATCAGCTGACAGCTCGACACACACCACTCCGCGCGTGTTCGCCGGATCCGCGCGCGCGGCGTGCCCGCGGCACGCTCCTCCTTACCGGCTGGCCGTACGGTTGCAAAATGGTGCGAGGTAACCAGAAGATTCTGGCGCAGGCTAAGACCCAGGCCAAGAAGGACAGTAAGGGATGCGCAAAATCCGACTTGAAGTTACGCGCCGCGGCGAACAAAGTGGTGTGTTTAGTCTGCAAGTCTCCCATGGTGAGCCACCACCAGCTGAAAGAACATTACGACAGTAAACACCCGAAGGACACGTGTCCACCGGAAGAGTGATACGAGTCAGGTAGAACGTGTGTGTGTCATCAACACACGAACGAACAACACATCTGTTTTCCAGGCATCGTCGCTTCCCGGACGAAACTCATTTTTCTTCGGGACGCGATTTTAGCCGCCGCCTTTTCTCCTCCTTCACACCCGCGCGCACCCGTCGGTGCTGCGGGTCGGTGTATGCGACCCGCGCTTCGCGTGCTTCACCGACTCACCACCACCGTCGACCTTTTCGCCCGGGACGCCGTGCCGCGTGCCACCGCACACACCGCGCGTCCCACCGCGAACCACACACACGGGGTATTGCGAAATTTGCATCGCGCGATGACGGCGCAGGCGCAGGCCACCACATCCCCGACGCACGGTGCTTCTGTTGGAAATGCCGCTGCGTGTGACCCCCCCGCTTGTGGCACTGACACGACGGGTACTGAACCCATTGCCGAATCAAACCCAGTGGCTTCCACGTCCGGCGGCATGGGCCTTCCCACCCCCCCCTCACCCGCGACCGCAACCAACAAGCTCACCGCGTGGGACTTTTGGCGCTCGATGGGATCGCCAAAGTTCCACGTCGCGCCGATGGTGGACCAGAGCGAGCTCGCGTTCCGGGAGCTTTGCCGCCGGTACGGCGCGACGTGTGCGTACACGCCCATGATACACGCGCGGTTGTTCGTGGAATCCCCGAAGTACCGCGAAGAGATCTTCACCACGCACATCACGGATCGGCCGCTGTTGGTGCAGTTTTGCGCTAACGACCCCGACATGCTTTTAGAAGCGGCGAAACTCGTCGCCCCCCACTGCGACGGGGTTGATATAAACTTCGGGTGTCCGCAAAGGATCGCGAAGAAAGGCAACTACGGCGCGTACCTGATGGACCAGTGGGACGTGGTGCACGACTTGATTTATAAATTACACAAGGAGCTGCCGGTTCCCGTGACCGCGAAAATCAGGGTGTACGACGACTTGGAAACCTCGATCAAGTACGCGAAGATGGTGGAAGCCGCGGGGGCGCAACTGGTGGCGGTGCACGGGCGCACGAGGACGCAAAAGCGCGCGAGCGACGTGCGCGCGAACTGGGCGTTCATTGCTGAGATTAAGAAACAACTCAAAATTCCGGTATTAGCCAACGGGGATATCCGTTCGTTAAGAGAAGCCCGGCTTTGTTTGGAACAAACCGGGTGCGACGGGGTTTTATCCGCGGATCCGCTGCTGGAGCACCCCAGTTTGTTCTCCGACCCGCCCTTCGCGGACCAAAACGATTTGCAAAACCCGTTACCTATTCAGGGGGACAAAAACGTCCTGCTTCTTCTGGAGTACCTGGAGATCACGAAAAAGTACGAAACCCCGCTGCGCATGGTCAAAGGGCACGCGCACAAGATGGTCGGGGCTTGGCTAGCGGAATTCACGGACTTGCGCGAGTTTCTGAACGGCCACGGCGGGCCCCCGAAAACCACCGAAGTTTTGATTGCGTGGACCAATGAGCTTCTTGGGCGAGTGCGGTTGGTGCAGCGCACGGAGGGTCGATCGCATCCGATTCCGAAAAAGTCCCCAAGGCAAGCCGCGAGGGAAGAAGCGGAGGAAGCCAAGACCGCGGCCATCGCGGAGCAGCAACGGGAAGACGACGCTTTCGCGGGTACGTCATCGTCGTCATTTTTGTCCCGACCTACCCCCCATGCAACAAAGTGGGGCCCGAATTTCCACACCCGCCCGCCGTCTGCCTGTTGACGAATGATGACTACCTCAGATAGGGACATCCGACGTTAGAGTGAGGAGGACATCTGGATCGGGCATGGAGACATGTTCCGCCGTCTGACGTCAACAGCCGCGACCGACTTTTTTGTTTTTTCCGATTTTCTTTATTGGTTCCTTCCGTATTTCCTTGGCAGTCAGACGACAAAAGCTCACCGCCACCCCCCCGCACTCGCAGAGCTCGACGCGAAACGGCAAAAGGTGACGCACGCGTCGCACGAAACCGCGACGGCGGCAAACTAGAATCTAGCGCACAAACGAATAGACGAAAGCGCTTTGTCTGTTCATTAAATTAGCAAACTATTTCTTGGGCGCCGGCGTTACTTTCTTGGGCGCCGCTTGTACCTTTCCGCCGGCGGGCGCTTTTCCGCTTCTGCTCGCCGAAGCTTTTCCGCCGCGCGCCGTTGTTAATTTTTTAGTACCCTTCGCCGCCCCTGCTTTCCCTGCAAAGGAGGGTAAGGAGAAGGAGGAGAAGAAGGAAAAGAAGGAGGCCGGCGTTGCTTTCGTGGTCACCTTCGCCCCTCCTCCCCCGTCCGGCGCGACTTTGTTCGCTTTTCGGAGTTCCAGAACTTTCAGCACGCTGAGCACGGTTCCCACCAAAATTCCAACGCAAACCGCGACCACGATTGCGATGCCAAACCCGGTTTCGAAAAACGATTCGTCCTCATCAGCCGGGACGCCCGCGATTTCCCGCGTCCCGGAAATGGACTCCACCCCGGCGTGCGTGGTCCAGCCATCCCACATCCGATCAAGCGCCACGTCCACTGCCACGGCGAACGCAACGCCGTCAACCACAACCTCGATCGCATCCGCCGCCGCGGGCGTTGAGGCGATTGTCCATATCTCAAACGACGCGCGTATCGGACGTAACGGTTTCGTGGCGTCCGAGGTATCCGGCGCCTGGGTCACGACAGGCGTCACGCCAAACGCGGCGGCGACGCGCGCGAACGAATTCGGGTCCAGGGTTCGATCCCGAACTCGCAACACTCGCGGCGAACCTCCGTACGTCAAGTGCATCGTGTACCTATCCCCCCCCACCCCCCCCGCGATGTTTACCAAATCGTAAATAACCGTCACGCCGGTTTGCAGTAAGGATCGTCGGGAGAATCGTTTTCTTTTCGCGGCCGTGACGATTTTCGAGACGATCGAAATCGCGGACGCGGAGACGCCCAAGTCCGCCGCGACTGCTTTTTTGAACACGTCGTCACCGACACTACTGACGGCAAGCCCGGGAAGATCTATCCGCGCTGTTACTGTGAACGACTCCCTGGTCACGCCGATGACCCCCTCAAACCCACTACTGGCATACGCGCGTTCCCAAAACGGATCCGGCAGATTCTGGGCGACTGCGTTTAGGAGCCGATTTTTCACAGTCGCGAGGTCACTCGCGACGGTCAACTCCACGCCGGCGAGCGTTATGAAAACCGTGGTGGTTCTTGGCGGCGCGGGGGGGGGCGCGGGGGGGGTGACGGGACACCCCCCGCGACAGGCGGCGGCGGGAAAGGCGGAGGCGGCGAGGTCAGCGAGGCAATGGAAACGCACCGCGAACTGTACCCGTCGTTGAGCTGGTCGTTCACGAACGGTCCGCCCGCGCCGCCGTCGCACACGAAGCCGTACACCCCGTTTTCGTCAACCGCGCCGCACGGGAATCCGAGTTGCGCGCCTGCCCAGTCTAACATAGAGAAGCTCGTGTCGCATTTGGTGGCATCCTCGAAACACAGTAAGCCAGCGTCGTTGTCGTTGGCGCAGTGCGCCGGCGTGAAGGTCGGGGCGGCAGGGTCGTACCACCCTCGGCCGGCAAAATACCCGGCGGCGTTTTCGCCGCAAAAACCGACTTTCGCGTGCACGCCTCCGTTTTCCATAAATCCCAAACCGGCTTTACCGATCGCCGCGACCGCGGTGGAGCACGACAGCTGGCGGTTGACGCACACAAACGGGGGACCCCAGCACGCGCCTCGGTCGCCGTTTGTATCGGCGCACGCGGTACCCACGACCACCGCGCCGGCGTCGGCTGGACAAGCCGCGGTCGTGCCGTCGCACGTCTCTTGGACGTCGCATGTGCCTGATGCGGCGGGGCGGCAAACCGTCCCAGAGCTTTTCAGGGCGCACGTGTTCGCGTCGCAACACGACGCGGCGCCTTCCCCGGGGTACGCAAACTTCAAATGCGGAGTCTGCGCGAAATGGTTCGCGTCGTTCGCATGCGTCACCGCTAACATTCCGTTTTGCGTCGGCGCGCAGATGGCGCCAACCGCTAGGACACACGTGGCCCCGTCGCAACAGCTGTCGATTGACGAACAATCAAGCGCACCGCAATCGCACGTCTCGCCTGGTTCCACCACGCCGTTGCCGCAGACGTTTTCGGGTACGCCGAAATCAGTCAAACACGAAAACGCTCCGGTCGCGACGAGCCGTAGCAGCGCGGTTTTGGAACACGGACTCCAACGCAGTGTATCGTGTTTCCCTACGTTGCTTTCGGAACCGCTGCCCCACATAAGGAACGTCTGACCAGGGTCAACACAAGTACCGCCCACGTCGTGCGAAATCCCGAGATTGTGCGCTATTTCGTGCGTGAGCGTTTCAAAGCCGGCGATGCCTCCTCCCGGGCCGCGCACGTTATCCAGGCCATACCCGTCGCACTGCACGCCTACCCCCGCGACCCCCAAAACGGCGGTGCCGCTTGACATGATCTGGTGTCTGGTGAACACGTGCGCGAGGTCATGAGGGGGTAAGGTGGTGCGCACTCCCTGAATGTAAAAAACGAAATGTCAGTCTTTTATGGGCAATCAGGGAGGCGGAATGTGGTGGGTGGGAAAGGCCCTTACCTCTTTCCAACTCAAGAACGACGCAAACCACCGGGTCGCGTCCATGATCGGTTGTGACAAATCATGCATATTCGCCGAGTTCCCAGCCGCGATCTCAGCGGCGGTGGAGACCGGTAACGAGTACGGCTCACCGTCGCACCAGTTCACCTGGCCGGCCAAAACCACGTGAAACTTCACGACGTCGTCCACGTTGTCGTACGCCCAGTTCACCTGAGGGACAAAAAAGAAAGTGTCAGTCTTGAGTCTTGGGGTGTACTGTATTGGGCGATGTATGGAAAAACAGTCACCAGCTTCGGTAAAACAGTGCACTTGTGATGTATGTGGTATACTTCCTTTTAATGACTAGTGCGCTCAAAGAGGGGCTGTAAAAAGTGTGCCTGGATTGGGAAACGCGCAAGACGCACCATGTTCAGTAAATGCAGCGTGTGCGCTTCCACGGCGTCGACATTGGCGTTGGCGGCGACGCCCCCCACCGCGAAATCCGCGCACCGGCTCGCGTCGTTGAACACCATCAGACGAACGCGGATGGTTTTAGGCGGCGCGCCGGAGGTCGCGAGGGTGGAGCGACGTTTGGTCGGCTTTGCGGCGCTCGTCGAATGCAACGGCGTGTCGTCCAAAAGTGTGCCATCACCTCCTGGTGTTTCGGTTTCGTACGTGCCACCGCCGACACGCGTGACGGGAAGGGGCGGTAACGCCGAGGAGTGCCCGTGCCCGTTCTCGTCGGTCATCACGTCGCGACGCGCGACGACGACTCGAAGTTGTTCCCGTTTGTTTCGGCGCCCGTCCTCAAGTTTGCCGCCGTGCTCGGCCGACTCGCTCTTCATCACCCAGCTCCCCAAATCGTCTTTTTCCGGTAAAACAGAAAGCACCAGAACCTCCCCACCCAAATCGACTTTTCCTTCCAAGCCGCGGCAAAGGGACACCGCGACGCTGGAGAAAACCAGGGCTTCCGTGTTACCCACGTCCCCGACGTAGTGACAATGGACCCCGTTCGGGTGTTCGCTGCGACGTTTGTGCGTGTTCGCGTTTTCGTCCCATTGAGAGGTGTGGTACGCATCACCGAACAAACCGTCGTTGCGAGTTAAACGCAACCGCAAAGAAACGCCGAACACGTCGTGCAGAGTGAGGGACAGGGACACCGGGTACTGGGTCGTGGCGTCGTCGCCCCTGTTGTCGCGAGTCACAAGCGCGGTTTCCCTTACGGAAAACCCATCGGCGTCATCACCTGATGTCGAATTCTGGGAAAACTTTGACCACGCCAACTTGTGCGGCGGCGCGTCGGTCGCGGTGACCGCCGCGAGCGTGGCCAGGGTAACAACACACACGAACGCACGAGCCCATATGCGTGGCAGGCTGCTCGACGTGACGCGCACGGTCACCGTGCGTGCCGCGAAGGAAACGCGACGAGGAGTACGATCGTCCAGGCCGCCATGCCACGTGTACCTGGGTTTAATCCTGTTCTACATTCCAGATTCTCCGACATGCGATGACAGTCCGACATATCCACAGCCTCCTGGCTTGACCCGTAAACTCGAGCACCGTCTCTCCTCAAGTGCTTCCTTCGCCTCGCGCTTGGTCTGGTCACACGCCCGCGCGTCCCACAGCTCCACGCGTCGCGGTATGCCGCTCGCCATGTTTCCTTTCACGCACGGATTCGTCGGGCGCACCAGCACCGCTGTCGACAGCGAAGTGGTGTGGGCGTGCGCTTCCTACGACAACGCGTCAAGCGCCACGATAACGAGGCTAGAGAAGACGTGTCTCGAGGTCATACAGAAGCACGCCACGGACCCCGCGGGGCTGTACGAGATGCCTTTGCCGGACACACAGCGCGTGGTGACTTTGATTAAAACACCCGCGTACATCCCTCGTGTGCAACCGCTGCACGACCCGACGCCGCTGCCGAGCGCGCGCGCGAAGGTTTTGTCCTCGGAACGTCCGACACTTGTCCCCCCCAGGGTTGTGTTTGGTGTCGTCGTCCCGATCCCCACGGCGGGCGGTCCGAGCGCGCAGGACTGCGCGGCGTGGCTCGACGCGCTGGCGAGCGCGTTCGAACGGAGGTACGGCGGCGTCGCGGACGTGCTGGAGCGCGAACGCGAGCTAAAACTAGGGAGCTTCGGGAAGCTCATTAAACAGAACAGCGGTTACGTGCACCCCGCTGCTGCTTCCGAAAAAAACCCGTCTCGCACGGCCACGTCCGCCGAAGCCGACGCCATGCACTCGACTCGCGCGAAGATGGACCTGGTAAGGATCACCATGGTGGATAACATCGCGAGGGTCGTGGAACGGGGCGAACGGCTGGATGACGTGCTCACGAAGAGCGACGGGTTACGCGTAACCGCGGACGGGTTCCGACGCACCGCGTCGCGGCTGAAAAACAAGATGTACTGGGCAAACGTCCGGGCGTTGTGTTTCGTGGTCGGCGTGTCCCTCGTGGCGATCGTTTTGGTCTTTCTAGCAGCGTGCGGAGGCACCGCGTGTGTGCAGTAGTGGTCTGTGGTGTGCAGTAGTGGTCGGTAGTGTGCAGTGAAGAGGAATGTGCAGTGAAGAAGAAGAAGCAGAAAGAGAAGAAGCAGAAGAAGCAGAAGAAGAAGAGGGAAGGAAAGAGAAAGGAAAGAAGAAGAGGGAAGCCACCCCCCATGATGCAATTACAACTTTTTCCTCGTCCCTCTGCTCCTCGCCGTGATCCCCTTTGAGTTTTCCCGTCGGGACAGCGCGCGCGCGGTTTTCGCGCGAAGTTCCTCCCTGGTCAGGGGTCGGTCGTCGATTTCGTCTTCGCTTTCCGAGCCGTCTCGGTCGTCCGCGGCGGTGGAGGGCGGTACGATTGTGACGGACGGCCCGAACCGCCCGGGCGACAGCGGGCCGGTGGTGCCCAGTAACCGGCGCATCGCGTCCGGGCCCTCGTCCTCCGCGGTTGCCGCGGCGTAGGCGGCTAGAATCTCCGTCGCGCGCTGTTCCACGATTCCAAGATAACTCAACATGTTCGCGTCCGTCACGCCGCCGTCCCCGAGCATGTGCTTGTTCGTAGCGGTGCCGCACCCCAGGTTGTCGTACGTGGTTTTGATACCAGCTCGCAACTGCGCCAGGGTCACGCCACTCTGTGTGAGTTTCTCCTCAACCAGCTTGGTGTGCGTTTCCGTTTTGTCAATTTTCCGCTCCAGCTCCTTGACCAGCTTTTTCCGCGCCGCGTCGTGCGCCGAGTCGGCGCCTTCGAATTTGTCAATCTCCCCCCTCAACCCCGACGCAGTTTCCTCTAGTTTTTCCGTTTCCTGGTTCAGTTCGTTAACAAAGTTGAACAACGAAAAGTTCTGGTCCTCCGCGGCGATGAAGCTCGTGACGAGGTCGTCGATGTCGCTCATCCCGGTGGCGGCTTGGATTTTTTGAAACGCGTCTTCGTAGAGACGAATCTGTTTCGCGCCCTGGTCCATTCCCCACGATCCTTTGATGCCTTTCTTCTTGAGTTTCGCTTCCAGCTCCGATTCCCCTTGGTCCGGGAAATCCACACCAAGCTCCGCGGCTTTTAACCGGTTGCGCATCTCCGCTTCTTTCATTTTCCGGTCGTGGTCCAAGATCCGCCCGAGTTCCCTCATCTCGACGTCAAACCCCACGGCTTCCCGGTCACCAGCCGCGCGCAGCGCCGCAATTTCGTTGTTCGCCTGGTCCCGCGCCTCGAACGAAATATTGGCAATCTCTATCACGTCCGACATCTCCTTCTTCTTAGAGGCCAAATCTTTTTCCATCTTCCTAAACACGCTGTCGAAGTTAACCCGTTCAAGTCGCAACACGTCGATCTCGGCGCGCGCGTTTTTGTTCCGAGCCTTGTACGATAAAAAAGATAGTGTCAGTCTTGAGTCGGCGAGTGTGGGTGTAATGTATTGGGAGATGTATGGACAAACAGTCACCAGCTTCGGTAAAACTGGGAAAGTTCCTTACCAGCGCCTGGTTGAACTGCGTCAGCGTTTTGTCCAGTTTGTTTTCCAGCACTCGGGTTTGCTTTTCGATTTGCTGATCCCCATCCTTCGCCGCATCCGCCCCTCCCAGTGCTCGTCTCTGTTCAACAATCTTAGCGTCACTCAACGCCAGGTGGTTGTCAAGCTCCTCCACCCGCCGTCGCTCCATCTCTATTTTCCGCGTGTACAAATCCGCGAAGTCGCCCAGTCTCAAAATCTCAGCCTGCGCACCGGGGCCTGGGGCGTCTTGGTCGCTAGACTGTTGCGCGTGCAGCTCCGTTTTCAACTGCGTGTTGTCGAACTTTATCTTGTCAATAGTCAAACGCTGCCTCCGGATGTGGTGCTGCGCGTCCTCCGTGTACGACGCGCGGTTGCCTTCCATGATTTTGTACTTGCGTTGTAAATCGAGAAGCGCGGCTTCGGCGTCGCTCTGGATTTTGGATTGGAGGGCGGTGAGGGTAAGGTCAGGGTTGTCCTGTTTAGGGTTCAGAAAGCACGTGCATCACGTGTGTGTTGGTGCGGCGTGATCGGAAAGGAGAACTCCAAACGGGAAACGACTGAGGGTACGTGTGCCCCCTCGGAGGCGGAGGCCGGCCCGCGGAGGCTTCGCAGGTTCAACGGGGCGAATTCGACGCATGACACTCAGCACGCGGTTGGGTTATGGGTGACGGACACGCGATACTTACCGGTGCGCTCATGTTCGCAGTAAAGGCGCCCGCGAGGGTAGTCTCGGGCGTCCGGCAGTGACGATCGGGGCGTGGAACCCCGTGCCAACGAAGTTCGTGCCCTCCGTTGTGCGTGACAATTGATGCTGGATTGGGAAACTCGAAACTGGTGGGGCAGTCACACCCCCTAAACACGCCTGTTTTCTCGGAACGAACGACTCAAACTGCAAAGCTACGACTCCCCTTCGCGTGTACGAGCACACGACGCGGCGCGCTGCACGCGACGACTGACGGAGAGTTATGGCAATAAAGCGGTGCTCGCATGGAAGGCGGAAAGATCAGTGCAGGGAGTGTAAGCCCTGCCCTCACGGGAAGCGGAAAGACAGCTGCGCGAGCTGCAACCCCTGCCCTCACGGGAAGCTGAAATACGTCTGTACGGTGTGCAACCCTTGCCCTCACGGGAAGCGGAAAAACGACTGCGCCGGGTGCAACCCTTGCCCCCACGGGAAGGTGAAAAGCAACTGTGCGGACTGCAACCCCTGCCCTCACGGGAAGCTGGAAAAACACTGCGCGAAGTGCCGCCCCTGCCCTCACGGGAAGCGGAAAAACGACTGCGCCGGGTGCAACCCTTGCCCCCACGGGAAGGTGAAAAGCAACTGTGCGGACTGCAACCCCTGCCCTCATGGGAAGCTGGAAAAACACTGCGCGAAGTGCCGCCCCTGCCCCCACGGCAAGGTGAAAAACGACTGCACGGTGTGCACCGGTTGCCGTCACGGCAAGGTGAAAAACGACTGCACGGTGTGCACCGGTTGCCGTCACGGCAAGGTGAAACGCATGTGCGCGGAGTGCAGCCCCTGCCCTCACGGCAAGCAGAAGTACAGCTGCGCGGCATGCAACCACTGCCCTCACGGCAAGCGAAAAGACAGCTGCTTGGCGTGCACCGGTTGCCCTCACGGCAAGGTGAAACGCCTCTGCGCGGCGTGCACCCCTTGCCCTCACGGCAAGGTGAAATACGCCTGCGTTGCCTGCAACCCCTGCCCTCACGGCAAGGTGAAACAGAACTGCACGGCGTGCAAAACGGCACTCGCGGCTGCGCCGCGTTCGAAGCGGGTAAAGCGCGAGCCGGAGAGTTCGCCCGAGATCAAGCAAGAGCCCGAAGTCAAGCTCGAGCCCGAGATCAAACAAGAGCCGTTCACCATTCAAGGCTACTTCGGGTTTGGTACGTGAACTGCTAGACTGCTAGACTGCGTGACTACGTGAACGACTTTGGTTTGGTTACAAATAGACAAACTAGCAGAGTTTACTCACCCTCAATCACGAGCACTTCGATTGTGAACAGCAACGTCCCGCCCGGCGGAATCCCCCAGGTGGGAAACCCCCCCTCCCCGTACCCCTCCTTCGCGGGAATCCTGGCCTCCCGTACCTCGCCAACCCGCATCCCCATCACGGCCTGGTCCCACCCCGTGATGACCTGGCCGATACCGGCGTTGTACGCGAACGGCTGTTGGCCGGGATCCTTCGTGCTCCAGAATTTTTCTCCCGTTTCCACGACGACGCCCAACGCGTGCACAGTCACCGCGGAGCCTTTTTTCACTTCCTTTCCGGATTGGTCGGGCGCAGGGGTCACGGTTCGAACGCCAGTTTCGTACCCGGGAAGTTGAACGAACTCGGATTCGGATTCGGAATCGGAGCTACTCGTATCGTCGTCGCTTAGCGTTTTTTCGTCGTGGTTTTTTTCGTCGCTTTCCGTTTCAATCGCCTCCGCCTCCGCCGTCGCCAATTCTTTCGCCGCGAGTTCCTCCTTCGTGACCCTTTGAAACTCCAAAAGCTGAGGTCCACACGCTTCGAACAACGCACCAGTTGTCCACGCATCTCCGACTAAATGCTCCCCGATGGATTCTCGTCTCAGCGCGGTGAGGTGCGCGGCGCTGCCGAGCGCGGCGCCCAAGTCGTGCGCGAGCGTTCGGATGTAGGTTCCTTTTGAGCACTCGACTTTGAATTTAACAAATTGCGCATCACCCAAGTCTCGCTCCACCGTAAACGAGCTCACCACGACTTTCCTTTCCTTGCGCTCCACCACCTCCCCTCGGCGCGCGGCTTTGTAAAGGCGCTCGCCCCCGACTTTAATGGCGCTGTACATGGGCGGAATTTGCGTTATTTCGCCCACGAAGCTTCGCGCCGCGTCCGCGAGTTGCGCGTCGGTGACGTGTTCCCACTGCGAAAACGTCTCAACCGGAGTCGCCGCATCCTGCGAAGGCGTGGCTTCCCCCAAGCGCATCACCCCGGTGTACACCTTGTCCATCCCAACGAAGTTATCAACCAGTTTCGTTGCTTTGCCGATGCACAGAATTAGTAACCCGGTGGCGTCGGGATCGAGCGTGCCGCAATGACCCACTTTCTTCACCCCGAACTTCCGGGTCATGCTCCGCGTTTTCCCCACCACGTCGAACGAGGTCCACCCTTTGGGCTTGTCCATCAGTAGCACCATGTTCTGCCAGCACTCAGGGCTGGGGGGGGGGTGGGGGGGGGACAGGAAGAAAGGGGGGGGGATCTCCTTCTTCGGCTTCGGAGGTGTCTCGGTCGTTTCTTCCGGCGACGCATCTGCAGAGGCGGCGGTGTGCGCGGCGCGTCGCACCACGACGCGCCTCGCGCCTCGCGGCGCGACCGCGCGCCACACGGGCGCGATGCGTAGTGCGAACATCGAGAAGGCGACGAACCCGAAACCCTAAACTCCAGAAGGGGTCGTGTGCTCCCCACTCTGAGGGGTCGGCGGTGATGACCTAAACCTCATCACGAAAACGATGCCAAAAGCCGTTTTCTCGGACGACAACTTCGTTCGTTCCTCCCTTTTGCCAATCGTTGGGGGCACACAGCACCAGGACGCGACACGCACGCGTTAGAGTGCTGCCGCTTCGCGTCTCACCACGCGCGCGGGTCGCTGTGACCCAACGCCCGCTGCGTGGTTTCAATCGAGTTTTGTCCCATGACCACCTACCTGTGGCTGGACTGCGACCCGGGCCATGATGACGCGTTCGCGCTGATTCTGGGGTGCCACGGCTTGGACCCCACCGTGATTGTGGCCGGTGTGTCCACGGTGAGTGGCAACCAGACCGTGGAGAAAACCACACACAACGCGCTTCGCGTTTTGCACCTGGTCGGCCGAGACGACGTCGCGGTACACAAAGGCGCGAGCAAACCGCTGATACGCGACGCACGGATTTGTCCCGAGATTCACGGAGAGACAGGCTTGGACGGGCCGGATATTCCGAACGCGACTCGTGACGCGAGTGATGTCCCTCCCATCGTCGCCATGGCTGCCGCGTTCGCACGCATCACCGAGATTCCATCCGCCACCCCCACGTTAGTCGCCACGGGCGCGCTCACCAACGTGGCGTTGTTCGCGTCCGTGTACCCTTGCTTGGCGAAAAAAATAAACCTGGTCTTCATGGGAGGCGCGCTGGGCAAAGGAAACACCGGCCCGACCACCGAGTTCAACATCCAGTGTGACCCCGAAGCCGCGAGGGTAGTGCTGGAGTTTCCGTTTAAAAACATCACGATGGTGCCTCTTGAAACCACGCACACCGCGTTGGCGACGAACGCAATCAGAAACCGAATGCGAGCCGGACCTACTTTTCGCGTTGATAAGGACACGGCAGGCGGGGACAATGACACTGTCAACGCCCCTGCAGTGACTCGCTTCCGAAAACTAATAGACGAGCTGTTGACGTTCTTCGCGAAAACGTACAGCACCGAGTTCGGGTTCGACGACCCGCCACTTCACGACCCGTGCGCGGTATTTTTCGCGATCGCGCCTGAAATGTTTCGAACCGAAAAACTGCGCGTCGACGTGGAGTGCGCCGGGTCGCACACGGCTGGCCAGACGGTGGTGGACTGGTGGGGGCAGTCACCTGACAAACCTCTCAACGTGCACGTAGTCATGGAAATGGACGTGGACGCGTTCTGGGAAGCCATGTGCGTCGCCGTGGACAACGCGAGCGCGGCGTGTCCGCTGCGGTAGGATTTTTTATTTTTAGGCACAGAAAAAACAGTAGAAAAAACGAAATCTAATCCCTCCGTCTAGTCCCAGAAAAGCCCCTTCTTGTTTTCCCGTCGATGCCTCACAACCTCCACGTGTTCCGCTTTGCGACACGCCTTGTACGTCTTGAAAAGAGCGTCGCACGCCGTGGCCTTGTTCTCGCCGTGCGCCGCCGCGCCTGCGGTGGGGAAGGGGAGGTGAGTGATGAGATGCGAGAGTTTTCGTTTGTTTTCGCCGAATCGGTTGTTTTCGATCAACGCCGGATCGAGGGTGTGTCAAACACCCTTCCGCGTGTTTTGTCAAGCATCTTTCGTCACAACCACTTACACGCCAGCGCCTTCTGCGAAGCCTCCGCGCAACTCGAAGCCCCCGCGAGTTGCGTCACCCCCTCCGTCTGCAACCCCATCGCGAGGGGACTTTTGGCACGTGCAGGATTTTCAACGTAAGACGAATCCAACGAAATTTACTCGAAACTGTTTTTGACAGATTGACTCGACTCATCACAATGACGCGCCTACCCTCTACCCGTTCTGCTCGTCCTCGTCCTCTCTCCCCATCTCCGCCTGCGTCGCCACCCCCAGGTTCCGAAGCGCGGATGCGCTTTCTTTCGAGTACGAGTTGCTTCCGTGTTTCGGGTGGAAAGAAAAACGCGGCGCGGGTTTCCCTAGGAACATGGCCGTGATGGAAATCCAATCCGCCACCGAATCCGACGCCAACAAAGTTTCCAGTTCGTCCCGCCCGTCGTACGGCATCGGCCGTAAGTTCAGGTGTTGGGAAACCCCCCTTTCCAACAAACCAACTGGGACGTACCGGTGCGTATATGACATCCACTCGCACATGAACCGCCGCGTGGTTTCTATCCCCTGATTGAAATAAAATAAATGTCAGTCTCGTATGGGCAATCAGTCGGCGGAATGTGGTGATTGGGAAATACTTGCTTTCTCGTCCGAACCCCAGTGGTCCAACCCGTCCTTCGCAAACTGCTCGAAAATTGCCAAACGTTCGTTGGAGGTGATATCCCACACTCTCTTTTCTTTAATCTCAGTTAGGACCCACGGCTTGACTAGCGCGCCTCTTCCTATCATACAGGTTGTTAGGTTCCCACTCCGCATGTGCGTCTCGTAGTCGGCGTACCCGAAAACGTCGCCGTTGCCTATCAACGGCAGGCCGTCGCCTTTTTTGGAAGCCACCCTGGCGCACCGCTCGATGTACGCCCAGTCCGCTTTTCTTGAATACCGCTGCGCCCTTGTTCGCCCGTGAAGCGTAGCCGCGGCGGCACCCCACCCCCGCGCTTTGGCAAGCACTTCGTGCGCCACGTACTTCGTTGGGTCGTCTTCGTACCCCATCCTGATTTTGATCGTGAGCGGTGTTTTTTTCATCGCCCGCGACGTCGCGCGCACGGTAAGCTCGCACCGCTTCAAACCAACCTCATCCTTGAAAAGAGACGCGCCCGCGCCTTTAGCGCACACGCCGTCGATTGGGCAGCCCATGTTGATATCCACGAAGTCGCACTGCACTTGCGTGTCTAAGAGTTCGCCGCACCTGGCCATCAAGTCGGGGTACCCTCCACACACCTGCACGCCGAATATCTTTTCCGACGGGTGGCGCCGAACAAGCGCCCACTCCTTCCGGTCTCCTTTCAGCAAGTTACTCGCCATCGCCATCTCGCTCACCGTGATATCCGCCCCGTGTCTGATACAGGCTCTTCGGAAGGGCATGTTCCCGACCGTGGTGAGGGGCGCGACGTACAGCTTTCCACGGAAATCGGGCGCCGGGGGTAGAAGTCCAGGGCGGTTGGCGTGACAAAAAGGTTCGCTAGTGCCGAGGCTCCCTTGTTTTTCTTTTCTTCGCGCATCGCCGTACATCTTATCGGCTTGCGTTTTCGACACACACAGAACGGCGAGGTCCATTGCGCCGAGCACCTGCTCTGCCCGAGGCAGGGCGAGCTCGTTCCTCGCAAGGGCCCTTTGCGTCTGGTCGGCAAGGTGGTTCATCTCGGCGTGTTCCGATTTTTTACTCGAACCGGTTTCTTTTTTTTCACCCTTTTCGGTTTGAAAACTTCCGTGTGTCCCAAAAAAGCGACACCGCACGCCGTACGGGCAAACAGTCAGGTCGCGTCTTGTCAGAAACGGACAGCCCCCTGGCAAATCGATGGGCTTGTTTCGCATGAACAACCCAAGGTCGTGCGAGTACACGCAGGTACCGCAGTTACCAAGACCGGCTTGTGACCCTTCGTGTTCCGGCGAGCCTTCGACACGCGCAAAAGCACAATCCTTCCCAAGCGCTACCTTGGGACACAAATCAATCGCCCGTAACGCCGCTTTCTCCGCCTTCACCGCCCGGAGGGACTTGCCTGTTCGTTCGCGGTCCTGCGCGTGGGTGCCTGCCTGGCTCTGCGTGTGCGTGCCGTTGTCTTGCGTGCCGGCATTGCGCGTATTACCAATCCGTACGTGCTTTTCGGCAATCGGCAGGATGCCTTGTTTCACCAAAAAGCGCGCGCGCTCGGTGAGCGTTTGATTGCTTTGCACATCGTCGACGACTCCTTGTTCTTTGTGTTCACCATCGTCGTCATTATCGTCATCCGCAATGCCCCTCTTTTGTTTCGCCAACTGAAGCGCCTCCAGAGGCAACTCCCACAGCTCCGCGTATTGCAACAGCCACTCCGTCAGCGCTAACGCTCGCCGCCGCTTTTGTTCGTTGAACGATTGCGACACATCGTCAGGTGTTGGGGAAACCTCGGCGCACGCCCTCGCAACCGCGGCGGCGGCGAAGCCTTTCTTCGTGAGCACCAAGGACGACTTCTTGTCAACGTCCTCGGGGTCCACGGCGGTGCCGCCGCCCGGCTTGGGGGGGGGGGCGGGGTCGCCTTTGGGTTTCTGGGGTGCGCGCTCGGAGATGATGTCGGTTGAGGCGGCGGCGGGCTGAGGTGGTTCCGTAAATGCGCCCCACCCGTCGGTCACAGGACCCGCAGCCGCGACCGCGGCTTCACGCACGCGCTTACCCCCTCGAGGACCCGTCCCCATGACGTACACTCGGCGGAGTGCCGCCTCGAAACCTTCGCAGCGCCCACGGCGGGGGGGGAGTGACGCCGCACGCCGGCGGAGCAGGGCCGACGTTTTCGAGGTATTTTATTTCGCAACCAAAAAGTCGAGCCGCGATTCTTCAATCCCTCATTGCGAGACGCACCCCCTCCGCCCTCCCTCAACAAGCATCGCCCCACCCATGGTGCCATAACGTACTGACGTGTGATCTCCGAAGAACCAGCGACGCGAGAAACCCGGCCGGTTCACGATGAGACGCGCGTTCCCCGGGTCGCATCTACCGCCGCCTCCGTCGGCGGTACCGGTCGCATTCGTGGTCGGTGCCGAATTTCACGGACATGTATCGATACATCCACCACCTCCCGCCCCCCCGCCCGCCCCCCCGGTGGCTTTGGCCGAGATGGAGCGTTTGTGTGCGACCGCGGTGCGTGACCTAGTGTCGGAACGCGCGTGTGTGACCTACCAAGCCGTCGCCACGAGGGTCTGCGCAACAAGAGGGGTGCATAATCTTTCCCAACTCGGCGTCACCGACCCGACCGGACAGGTCACGGTTTTGGGCAGGGTTTGGCGCGCGCAGCAGCTCATCGACGCGCACGTCGTGTCCTACGTAGGCATGCGATTCGTGTCGTGCTTGAAAGATTTGGAAAAGGACCTCTGTTCGTTGCTTGACGTGAACCACTTACGGCCGAGGGGTGGTGAAAACGACGAAGGCGCGAATCCGGAGGAGATTTCGATTGAAAACGACGACGAAAACGATGATGACAAAAACGCCGACAACAAAGACCCTTCCTTCGGATGCTTCGAATCCTTCAATCTCGGGCCACTCACCGCGAATCCGGTGGTTAGGTATTACTTCCAGTTGGATGCACCGATGCGTGCTGCGACGCCGCGTGCGATGAATGCGCATACGATTGACACGAGCCGGTTCATGGACGGCGCGGCCGTCGCGAAACACTTGGGTTTGTTTTTGGCCGACCCTGGCGAAAAATCGGGGCGCGCTTTCGCGGCGTACCTACTTACGAAAGAAAACTCGGGCGCGAGTTCTTCGTTACAACAGCTGGGGGTTACGATCCAAAACGGCCCGGTAGCATGGGGACCTCAAGCTGTCGCAGCAGGGCACGTGTTGAACAAGCTCGTTTTGGACGCAACACACGCGGAGCACGCGGTCCGCGTATCAGCGCTACGCGTGGAAAACACGCGGAGGGAACTACTCAGCCTTTCCAAAAGAAAAGTAGCGCCGCCGCGTCTCTCGACACCGAAAGACGCACACACGCGAGCGTTTATACAAGCTTGTGGCGACTTGATACCAGGGCCGTACCGGCCTTCCAAAGGAAAGATGCATCAAATTTTGAAACGAAAATGTACGTATTCCCTTTCCCAAATCCCTCCCCGACTATTTACCCGTACAAGACTGACCTTTTTCTTTTCCAAAAACAAAACAGACCCAAACGAAAACCCCGAACTTCTCGCCGCCGCGGCGGAGTACGCGGCGCTGCGTTTGTGCGGCGGGAAGGTGCGGTCGGGGATGTTCGCGAGGGACGACGAGGCGGAGGATGAAGATGATGCAGGTGCGGAGGGTGCGGATACACGGACGGAAGAGGACGGCGATGATAAACAGACTGACGAGGACGGCGCGGACGTGACGGATGGAGCACGGGACAATTGTTACGACGATCAGCGCGCGGAGGCTGACATTCCAGAATCTAAGCTTGCTGCATCAGCCCGGGGTGTAACATGTGCGGATACGTCGTCTTCCGATGACGACGACGATGACGATGAAGCTGAGGACGAAACAGACGAACACGATTCGGGCGTGTCCTCGTCGTCCGGAAAACGCCCGCGGAATAAACGCAAACGCGACGGTAGCGAGTCGCCCGGTTTGGTCGTCCTCCGCGGCGGTGTCGTCCAAGGGACGCATGTGCGTAGTGAAGCGCACGCCGGCTGGCAGCCACAGTCAGAGCCGTTCGAAGCGTGTTCCAAACACGGAAACGACGATGCTGATGCTAATGCTAATGCTAATGCGAATAACAAATCCGTCGTTGCCGGCGACGTCTTGAAACAATGCGTTCCTTGGTGGGAGCCTTGCGACGTTTCCGACCCCCGCGCGGTGGGCCGATGGGGCGAGGCGTTGGTGTATAACTTCCTATGCGCCACGCGCCCTGGGTGGAGTGTCGAGTGGCTCAACGAACACACCGAGAGCACCAGTTTTTACGACGTGAAGTTGGTATCGCCCTTGGAAAATACGAAACACGGGAACCGAGGCCGGCGCGTCGTTTTCGTCGAGGTGAAAACCACGCGGTCGCGGGATAAAAACGTCTTCGAGATGTCGCCGAACGAGTGGTCCTTCGCGTCGAGGCCGGGGGTGGATTACCGCGTGTTCCGGGTTTTTTCAGCTGGTGACAAGCAAAACGTGCGGATTGTGGTGGTGAAAGACCCGGCGAAGATGGTACAGGAACGGGGAATCGCGCTTTGCTTGGCGATTTAGGAGGAGGACGTGATAGCATGGAGTGACGAATTTACCGCAGTCGAGCGAACGGTTCGGCCGAAGTATCACCCAGTGACTTTCTTGAATGCCGTGGATGCCGTTGATTCTATCGGCGTCAAGATGTTTCACATGGATGAAGCCGATTCCTTGTTCGAGAGGAAGGACATATGGATGTATTGACGTCGGATTGACATATTATATCGCTCAGCCCGCCGGTTCTCGCTCAATCGAAGAAGAACACGAAAAAGATCAACATGGTGAACCCTAATGTGCAGAATGACCCAATGCTACTCAGACAGGCCGCGGAGCTCGTCACAGTAATGTCGTCGCACGATCACGATTTCCACGACCACAGTTGGCAACCTTCGACGCACCGATATGTGAGGGTATCCGTTTGGCGACTGGGGTCCGGCATCCAGCTGGGAAACCCTTTTGTCGCGGGACACACGCCTGGTTTCCGGAACGTACCGTAAATAGAATGAGGCTCGTGCCAAATCTGCATGGTCATGATCTCAGCTTTCGAGTCGTATGAGTGATACGCGCACCACACTTTATAGTACCCGGAGGACCAATTCCTGGATTGGGTAGGGACATGCCCGACACCAAAATCTTGCGTCCACGAGTACTTCGCGCGATACGTTGTCTCGTTCGTCTTGTAGTCTGTCGCACAAGCAACGTCCGTTACGTTGATCGATGTCGTGTAGTTGTAGTTTTTTGCGCCCTTTCTAGGGTCGGGCCACGTGCTGGTGCCCCAGCCTTTACCGTTCTGCGTCGTGCCGTGGTTTTCAAGTTGAGTGAATTCGTCGTGGAGCAACGATCCCCCCATGTAGCCTTCCATGGGCATGCCCGTCATGACCCACGTGCCGGCAATCTGCGCGCGCGCAAGCGCGCCGAGCGACAGGAAGAAGAACAGAGCGAGCATCGATGACGCGCGGGTAGTCATGTGTTTACGTTTACGAGAACGCGCGCGCGGGAGTGACTCGTACGACAACTTCTGCGAAGATACGCAAATCACGTGAGTTGCCAATACAATATCCGACACTGCCAATACAATATCCGACAATCCCCACAAACACCTGAATCGTTGCTGACCACCACCACACCACCACCACCACCACGCACGATGTCCGCAACTCAAAAACTGCGTCCTGTCGCTCACGGACAGCCCGTGCAAGGCCAGCCCGACCATGGTTACGCCGGCGGTCCGCCATTGGGCGGCGCGCGACCCGGCGAAACGGTTCCCTGTTTCGTTGGCACCGGAAAATGGTCCAACGCGTTGTTTGACTGCGGTTTGCCTGGGAAGTGCGACGACGCGACGTGCGCTGTGGCCACGTTCTGTCCCTGGAGCTTGCATGGCGCGACCGCTAAGATGATGCGTACAGGGCACAGGGCGGACGCGTGCAACGGGTTGGACACCAGGGAGTGTGCCATCTCGGCTGGTTTGTACGTTGGCGGGAAACTTCTTAGAACTTCTGCGGACTGGTGCGAACTGGTATAGAAACTTAATAGCAACCCCAAAGGGCCTTGAAACACTGAACCCTAAACATCAATACATCCATATGTCCTCCCTCTCGAACAAGGAATTGGCTTCATCCATGTGAAACATCTTGACGCCGATAGAATCAACGGCCTCCACGGCATTCAAGAAAGTCACTGAGTGATACTTCGGCCGAACCGTTCGCTCGACTGCGGTAAATTCGTCACGGCGAGAGTTCTTCCCTAATTTCGGCGTGAGATTGGGTCAGTTGCGTTGATTTCAGGGAGAGTTTGACCGATACGGTCATACCCCCCTGAGTTCACGCCACTTCCATCTCATGCCGAAATTATTTGCCCACTGCGGGCACCTCGGGGTGCTGCAGTGGGCAAAATCGAACGGATGCCCCCCTGAGCTTGACTTCAACGAGCTTTTCCGTTTATGGAAACTAGAACGAGAACTCCAATGACCCCCGTGAGTCGAACGAAAAAACACGTTTGATAATTAGCGTTTGATACGCGTGTACTTGCGTTTCAAAAACAACACGCTGCGTGCCAGATTTTAAGAAAGCAACGTCATGAGCGCCTGCTGTCGTCTGCTGTCCAGCCCCGTGGCGAGCGGTACCAGTCTCCCAGCTTGATGCGTCGCCCCCATGCGTTCCTTCAGAAACGTCTCAACGCAAATCGCGCCCAGCGGGTCTTCCTTTTCATCCGCGTCGTCGTCGCCGTAGCCGTCGTCGATACCTTTGTCCATCAACCGCTCCAGTAAATCCCCGCCGAACAAACCGCCGCCGCCGCCGCTTTGTTTGCCCCCCGACCCACCGTCGCCGTCGAATTCATCATCCGCGTCCTCGTCATCTTCCCACTCGTCGTCCTCGTCGCGGTCAAAAACACCATCGTCCTGGTTGGCTTCCTTGATTTCCAAAATAGCATCCGCGAGGAGCTCCAAAATCACCACCGAAACGGGCGTGGGGACGAACTGCTCTGGCCCAGCCGCTTTCGCTCGCGAACGCGTGCGCGGGACGTCGCCCGTTTCAGTCACCACGGGCTTGCCCCTCACCACGACCGCACCCAGCGTCGCAGCGCTGTTCGCAGACGCTAAAAGCAGCGCCAGCGCGGTCACCGTGATTTTGATATCAAACGCGCCTTGCACGTCGGCTTGGTGCGTTACCCACAACCGCATGGCGGTGTCCAACGCGTTCGTGGCGGGAGGAACGCCATCCGAGCCTTCTTCTTTCTCTTGGGTGTGCTCTTGAGACACGAAGAACGGAGGAGCAGGCGTAGACGCGAGCATCTGCACCAGCGCGTCTGTATCGCTGTGTACCAGTCTTGCTAAAATAGGCACCAGCGCGGCGACTAAGTTGGGTTGCTTCGCGTTTCGCGCTCTGGACACCACCGCGACGACGACTTCCGGAACAACCAAACGCATTTGGAACGGAAGCCGTCGCAGCATTTGCCCCAGCAACGGCGCCGCGAACACGGACGCGCCTTCTTCCATTTCGCAAGAGAGCAGCCTGGCGGCGGCGTCCAGGTACGACCGCAACACGTCGCCGCTTGCTCCGCTGCCGCCGCCGCTCCCGTCCACGCCCCACGCAAGCGACGCCTCGCCGCCCGACCGCAGAAACGCGCGCAAGCATTCCGCCGCGCTTTGTAAAACCCCGACGTCGTCGCTTGTGAGCGCCAGCTGTACCACAGCCGCGAAGCACGCGGCGTGGCACGCTCGGGCGGACTCGCCGCCGCTTGGCGCCGGGCGCAACAACACGCACATCACATCCAGTGAGCTTTCCACTAACATGGGGGGCTGTGCTTGTGGGTTTTGAATAATCGACGCCAGCGTCGGCACCGCTAACATGAGCAGCCCGGGTAAGCACTTCGGGTTGTTCGCCAGCGCTTCCAGCACGTCCCGGGCGGTGGCGCTGAGCAGTGGGTCTGAGACTTTTCCGGCCCACAATCGAAGCGTCGTGGGTGCTAGCACGGTTGACCAAGGCACCGCGGCGTCGTCATCGGCGCGCACCACGACCAACATGGCTTCCAACACCAGGTGTAGGGAATCGTCGTCGTCGGAGTCGAACCCGGCGGTTTGAGGCGCGGTGCTGGCGTTTTGCGCCGCTTCAGCCGCAGCTCGCGTTTGCTCGTGCGACTCAAGCAACCCCCCCAGGCCTTGGTAAATGGCCCCGAGCAACGGCGCGAGGGAGGTTTTCGGCGCCACGGGGATGTACTGCGCGAGCGCTCTGCACGCGCCTACTCGCAACGGTGCCTCCGCGTTTGGTGCCAACGCTTTGACGGACGCGGCCAGCACCGCGAGCGCCGCGCTGGGCAGCGCGCCTGGCGCGAGCTTCGCCGCGACCCAAAGCGCTCGGCCGGTAAGGAACGAGTTGTTGCCTGCACTTGTGTTGTTGGTTTCACTGAGCTCGCGCGTCAGCACGGACTGCAGAAACTCGTTTGTTACGAAGGCGGGTTGTTTGTGTTCCGCCGCCGCCGCTTGTTCGGCGTCGAGCGCGAAATCGGCGACGACGCCAACCGCTAACATGGTGGCTTCCCTTCCCTTCCACCAATCGGGGTCACCACTCGATCGTAGCTGTCCCGACTCTATTAACCGACGCGCACACGCGGTTTGTAACGAACTAAGCACAACCGTCCCGAACCGGTCGCAAAGTTCGTCAAGAAGCAAACCGCACATCGCCCGCACCGTGGAAACGTCGTCGTCCTCGTCCGCGACGTACTGGTTCGAATCGTGTCTCCAGGACTCTTCCTGCGAATGCGAACGCAAACGGTCAGTCTTGGGTCGGCGAGTGTGGGTGTGTTGTATTGGGCGATGTATTTGACGATGTATGGACAGCAGTCACCGTAATCGGTCTGAACAGTCACCAGCTGAGAGATAAAACAGTGCACTTGTGCGGTATGTAACATACTTCCTTTTAATGACGGCCGTGTACTCAAACAGTCCCGAACGGGGCAGCAAACGACGTGTTTGGATTTGGGAAAGCCCCTGCACGTACCTGGTCACTCGTCATGCACATGTACCCCAACGCTTGATACACGGTGTCGTCCAGCCCCGGCGCGACGACCGCGCTTAGCCACGGGTGCTCCACTAACGCCATCACGAGCTCGATGACCTGCGCGACGACGGTTTCGAGGCTGAGCGATGCAAAGCAAGTGTCAGTCTCGTATAGGCAATCCGGCAGGCGAAATGTGTGTTTTTATGGGAAAGTTCCGTACCTCAGCGTATCGCCGTCGCTGTCGCGCGCGTCGTCGAACGCGCGCGCGTTTCCGTGCGTCGCGACAAACGCGTTTGCGTACATCGGCGCCATCGCGTGGAACAGCGCCGCGGCTCTTGACAGGGGAGGTAACAGCGCCTCGCCTGCTGTTTTCGAAAAGTACGAAGTGACTTGCGTTAAGCACCTTAACGTTTCTAACAGCACGCCACACTGATTCGACGAAATCGGGCGCTGATTGAGTTTGAACGAGCTCGGGTCTAAAATCACGGAGAAAACCTCGAGCCACCCCGGTAACAGCGGGTTCATCAAATCCCGAACCGCCCGTTGACGTGCCCCACTCATCATCCCCAGTGTCAACAACACCGAGTGCATCACCGCCAGGGCTCGGCGCTTGACGCTTAGGGACACGTGTACGTTTGTCACGATTTGCAGCAGCTCGGGGAAAAGCAGAGGCACGACGGTTGGGACTTGGCCTTCCTCCAAGTCCCCCGCGATCATCGCAAGGCATCGCAACGCCCCTATTACTGTATCTTCGCTCGTTCGTTCACGCAACGCGCCGATTAAGATTCCAGTCAATGCAGGCCATGCCTGCGGCCAGTCCCAGACGCATATCGTCGCGATGGCCATGCCACACGCGGTGCGGATCTTACCACTCGGATCGCCCAGGCCCATCGGCAGGAGCTCTCGGATACCCGCCTTCTCTTCGTCCGAAACTTGCGGAGGGAAAAACCGCCCCTCGCCCGCCTGCCAGTGCTCCTTGATGTACTTCTTAAGCACCACAGCGGCGAGTTGCCGGGTACCGGGTACCGCGCCTTGCTGATTAAGCGCGACCTTCGTTAACGCCAGCCCGAACCCGGGTTGGGTGCCGCCTTGCGTCAGCTGAGCTTCCGCCGAAACGCGCGTGTTCTCGTCCGCGCTCATGGACGCCACGAGCGCAGCGGAGATCTGGTCCTCCATCGCGGCGATGCGACAACCCGGAAACCCGTGGAGACGGGTCTTGGAGCGCCCGACGGAGTGCCGACTCTCTCGGCGGAGACGATCGTTTTCAAATCTGAACCAAAAAAGCTGTCGACAAAAAGAAACTGGCGTTCTTTTACAATCGCGCGTTCATCTCTACAAGTACTCGCTCATCGCTACAAGAGTGCCCAAGCACTCGGACTTGTCTGAGACAATAGACACCAACTGTACTAAAAGTACTGTTGACATCTCTACACGTACTCGCTCATCGCTACGCGTGCGCGTCGCGTCGCTTCCCTCGTCACACCGCGCCGGCTCCTCTGAGCACCTGCACAATCGCCGCGTGTTCCCCTCGAGCGATGTTATAAATGGGTGACATTGATACGGACAGCGGTGTCGCGTCGCCATCCCTTGCCTTGTTGACGTCGGCGCCCGCCACGATCAGCGCCCGTACTACCGCCTCGTGACCCTCTTGAGCGGCGGCGTAAAGCGGCGTCTCGCCCTCTTCCGTCGCATTATTGACGTCTGCGCCCGCCTGGATCAGCGCCCGTACCACCGCAGCGTGGCCCTGATAAGCGGCCATCCATAGAGGTGCAAATTCATCCGCCTCGTTGAGGTCAGCTCCCGCCCCAATCAGCGCCCGCACTACCGACTCGTGGCCGTTAAGAGCGGCGAAGAACAGCGGCGTTCCGGCGTCAACTCTCCCAAAGAAAATCGTGTTGACATCAACACCCAACTCGATCAGCACCTGCACCACCGCTTCATGACCCTCTATAGATGCACAGTGTAGCGGCGTCTCGCCCGACACGGTCTCCTTGTTGAAGTCTACGCCCGCCTCTATTAGCACTAGGACTACCTCAAGGTGTCCGTCCTCTGCCGCCAATTTCGCGCACGTCCGCCTTTCCACGGGCAGCCGTTCGCGTGCGCCCATAGCATCAACTTGAGATGACCGCCCACCACCGCCCCATCGCATGTCGACTCGCCCCAAGGGCAGCCGTTCAATCGCGCCCACTGCAGCACCTCGAGGTGCCCGCTCTTTGCCGCACCCGTGCACGTTTCTTCGTCCCACGGGCAGCCGTTCTCGCGCGCCCACTGCAGCACATTGAGGTGCCCTCCCTCCGCCGCAACCGCACACGTATGCTTGTTCCATGTGCAACCGTTCGCACGTGCCCACTGCAGCACCTCGAGGTGCCCGCCTGTTGCCGCCGCCTGGCAAGTGTAAACGGTCCACGGGCAACTCTCCGCGCGCAAAGCCTTCAACTCCTCGAGTTGTCCGCTCCTCGCCGCTGCATGGCACAGGAACTCTTTCCGTGAAAGACGACCTCGTCGTTGCAGGCATCGAAGCGTGGTTACATATCCAAGATCAAGAGCAGTATATTCATCCAGCTCCTTAATTCGACGTCCCGTCGCATCCACCGCATCGCGCATCCCACGACTGACCCCGCGAAGATGAGCGAGGTCCGGGCAGATTTTCTTCTCGGAGGACGTGCGTGACGACGACTTCGAAGGGAAGACCCGGGATGGCGACCCCCGCTTGAACATCGAGCTTTCGCTTTGTCGTGCGTGCGCGTGTTTCGACGCCGTTCCGCGGCGCGTCGTCGGACATCGCGGACGGTGCCGCACGCGCGCGCGTCGTTGTGATTTCGTTTTTCTTTTCTGGAAACCTTTTTGGTTCGCCCGACTTTTTTTCGCGCGCGCGCCCCCCCGTTTCGTCACTCGCAGCGGCACGCGGCAAGTCGGGTATGGATCCTCCCGCGTCGCCCGCGGGTGAGAATGTTTCCTCGCCAACGCCAGCCACAGAGGGACCCGTGAAGGTCATCGTGCTCCTCCGGGCGGTCGGGGATGCGCCCATTCTGAAACAAAACAAATTCAAGATCTCGGCCACCGAAAAGTTCGAAAAGGTGGTCTCGTTTCTCGGCGTACAGCTTCGAGGGAAGTCGATATTCGTCTACCTGAACAGCGCGTTTACGCCGCGGTACGACGAAACCGTTGCTAATTTGTTCCAGTGGCACGGCGTGGAGGGGAAGCTCGTGGTGTACTACGCCACGACACCGGCGTGGGGATGATTCGGGAAATCGAATCTTAGTTTTAGGCACCTTTTTTTCCAATATATTAGCACGGAAAGACTTGATACTCCGCATTACTACCTCACTCCTCTAAACTCCTCCCTCTCATACTCCCCAGACCCCCCACTAATAACCGACCCCGCGTACCGGCTCCTCTGCCGGTACCGGTCCGCCCCTGATATTTCTTCATCAGAGTCGGTGTAAACGCTCTCCGCGCGAACGGAGGTGCCGATTCGCGACGGGTGGAACGCCAATCGTTCGTCGCGGCTGGGGAACATCGTGTCCGGCGCCACGCCCACCCCGCCGCCGCCGCCCCGGCCCACCCATGGGCGTCCCGCGAGCCCAACCACGCCGTTGCGAAGAAGCGCTCCTTCGTGCGGCCCTCTTCGCTGTCCTCCAACCCCTTCTCCACCGCCGCCTGCCAAAATATACCCCGCCGCCTTTTCGCGCCAAGTCAACCGGCGGTTCCCGTCACCCTCGAAAAGAGGCGCCGCGTTGTGAGTCGCGTTAGTCATGTCTAATTGCTTATTGCGTCTCGCCGGAGTCGGGCCGGTCAAGTCGCCAACACAAGCGTTCGTGCCCGCGATTTTCGTTCCCGCGACTGGTGCGCTTCGCTTCGGGAAGCGGGCGCGCGATTGCCGCGCGCCCGACGCGACGCGTTCGCGCCGGTCGCGTTCGCGCCGGTCGCGTTTAGCGCCGGTCGCGTCGTCCGAAAGCGCCGCTGTATCGTGTACGGTATCGTTCGTCTCCCAACGCGAGCCCGCGTCAACACCGAAAGAAGGTCCCCGCCCCGCAACTTCCACGTCCGCGCGTCGCGGGGAACCCACGAAGGATGCGAAGCGCGACGACACACCGTGTGCCTGCCAGGCGCCTTTTGCGTGTTCCTCATGTGGATCAATCCGCGGCGAGGAAAAAATTTCCTCGCGCCGTACTTTCGTCCGCGCGAACCGCACCGTTTGCGGCGCGTTGGTTACGACGTACCGGTCCCAACGCGACGCGCCGGTTGCGGTGGCGTTTTTCTTCAAGGTATCTCTTTTAATTCGAGGTATCTCTGTATCCGTATTATCCGTATTATCCGCGTCTCCAGGTACCAAATCTTCATGTTGAAACCCGCGTTCCTCGCCGGCCCGCCCGAAACGCCAGGACGACGCCTCGCGTTTGTCGCCGTCGCTTGTTTCGTCGGAAAGCGCTTCGGTTGACACGGACGAAACGGCCGACCCCGAGTCGACGTATGTCTTTTCCGATTTGACCTCAGCCGCGATGGCTTGCTCGGAGGTTTCAAAACTCGTCGCGGTCAATGAATTCTCGTCCTCGTCCTCGTTCTTGTTCTCGTCGTCGTCGTCGTCGTACGACAGCGCCAGCGACTTGCCGGTGCTTTCTCGTGTACCTTTTCGGTCGGGTGGCGCCTCCAGAAAAGGCGCGTCGCTCCACGTTGGTTGTTCGCCGTCACCAGATCCAGAGCCAGAATCGCCGCCGTCGAACACGGACTCGTTCTCGGTTTGCAAAACCCGCACAACGAACGCATCCGCGGCTCGGCGCACCACGGCGTCGCGGTCGCCGTTTTTAACTTCCAAAATCTTACGATAAATAAAAGAAAGTGTCAGCCTTGTATGGGCAAACAGTGTGTGGCGGATTTGGGAAATGCAATATCGTACCTTGGCAAACACGTTCGCGGCGCGAAACCGAGTGACGCGGACGCTTTCGTAACGCGTTTCGTAACGCTTTTCGTAATGCTTTTCATCTCGTAACGTCGTCTCGTACTCAGCGGTACCGTCGTCGTCGTCGTGATCGCCTTTCTTACTTCTTTCCGCCGCCAGCAGTTCCCACGCCTCCCTCAGGGTTTGAATCGCGACGACCCTCACGGCCGGGCACTGCTCGTCGTCCAGACACCGCGCGATCGTCATCAGCCCGAGCCGCGACAGCACCGACTCCACACACGGCGTCACGGGTTCCACCTCCGCCATCGCCAGCTTTGTTAAATCAACCTCGCGCGCCATCGTCTTGGCGCCGCGCAACCCCGGGTGAAGCAAGGAAAAGTCCTCCGTCTCGTTTCCGTTGGCGCTGAAACCGTTCCGGACGCTGTTGAACCGCGCGAGCCCTTGCGATAAGTAAAACAAAGTGTCAGTCTTTCGTAATGTGTATGAGTAATTACTCTGAACAATCGGCAGAGGTAATACGCCCTTCTGGTACGAGTATGGGAACACAGTCCGGCGGGATTCGGGAAAGATGAGCCCAACACGTACCTTCCTCGTGCTCCGCGTCTTGCGCCACGGCTAGGGCGTTCGCGAGCACCCGGTACCGCTGGGTGACCAAGCTTCTTAGCCACTCGAGTGTCCGGACGCGCCCTTGCGACGAGTCGTCGCCAGAGGAATCGCCAGACACGGCAAACGCGAGCGTGCGCCGCGCGATTGTCGCGGCCGCGTCGTTCGCGGCGGCGGCGCGTAGTTCCTCGTGCGCCGCCGAGCGCACCAAGGACGAGGCGTGCGCCGTGCACCCCACCAAGGCCTCAAGCAACCCAGGCACACTTTTTGTGTCTTTACCGGCATCCAGCGCGGCGTCCATGGGTGATGTTTTGAATTTGATTGGCGTTTCATGTGGGGTACCTTCAAATCCAAAGGGAAACGCGTCGCGAGGGTCGTTTTGTTTTTGAGTTTTAGAGGAAACCAAATCCTCAATTCCCGTCTCCGAATCGCCATCTGCGGAAACGGAAACCATGTCGCTCTCGGCATCCTGAAGGTCATCCTGAAGGTCATCGTCGTCGCTGTCCGAGTCGCTGTCGTCACCGCCGTTGTGTTTCGGTATTTTTCTTCCCAACGCTTTGAACAAAAACGGATTCCAAAACGAACCGGCGAACGTCGCGTTTGCGTACCAATCTTTGAACTGTTCCGTCATTTTCGCAATCGACACTTTCGGTTTTTGTTCACCTTTGTTCTTTTCGTCCAACTCGCGTTTGCGCATCATCACCCGGGCGTGCGGAATCGTGAGCAGTAGGAAATCGTCATCATCATTTTGGGTCCACGTTTCGAACAGCGTACGGTACCCGAAAACGCCTTGTAAACGCCAAAGCGGCCCGAGATCCTTTCGCGCTAAGTTCCGCAGCCGCCGCTCCGCGGTTTTCGCGCAAGGTTTCCCACCAAGCCGAACCAACGTGTGTAGCAGTGAACCAGCCGCTCGGATACAATTGATTGTCGTCGTCTCGTCCGAACTCGCGTCGGATAACGTGCGAGAAAGACACTCGCTGGTGCTGACGTCGCCTCTGGTGTACCTGCCTGACAAGTACGTTTCAACTTTTTGAATTTCCGTTTCGGTTCGCGAGCGCGCGTTTCGTTCAGCACCCGTCTCTCGGGTACCAAGCTCGTGTCGTCGAAAAACGCGTTTCCAAAGCAAAGCGAGTGGGGACAGGTTGGGTGTAACGGAGAGTACGTCGTGGTACGGTACGCCGCCGTTAATGCCGGTTTTTGGAGCGCCCTTGCCACCGCCCAATAAGCGCCCTTCATCAAGCCACCGCTCCACGTTCCAGTCCACGAGCTGGTTGAATTTCTGGAGTTGTACCGCGGTCAGCGCGTCCGCGCGTTTCGTGCCGAAGCCTAGGTAGTAGTACACTCGCGTGACGTCACTAACAACACGTCCCCACTTGTTTTCCAAATGAATCAGCACCCGACACCAGTCGCGCTCGCGGTGGTACAACGACGTAGCGAATGCGTCGTCGTCGGTTTGCAGCAAAAGAGACGCGCCTCGTTTCGATTTCGCCAAGTTTGAAACAGCGCCCGCGGCGGCGGTTCTTACCGCGGCGTTTTTTTCCTCCGCGTCCAGAAGCAGCCGCCTTAACAAAGGCACTAAACAGAACCGCTGCACGTGCGTGACGCCTTTTGCCGAGCTCGCAAGCGCGCTGACTGCGTCGCAAAAATGTACCCGTACCGACGGGGAAACGGCGAAGGAATCGCGTGGATCTAATTCGGAATCGAAACACTCTTTAAAGACTCTTTTTTTCTGGAAAGTGTCGTAGCCGTGCTTCGTCTCGTCATCGCTCGCGTCGCTCGCGCGTCGTACATCCCCGTACCGCCCCGACCCTTGAGCCACGAAGTAAACCTGCATCACGATTTGCCACACCAGCGCATCGTGTGCGACATCCTCCCTGCCTTCGTCGGTTAGCCCGGACAAACCAACCCCCACCGTTCGGTCCACGCCGAGGCGTTCGGAAACCGCCGACGAATCCACGCCGCGTTGTTTTTTCCGCGCCGCCACCGCCGCGGCGTGCGCCCTGCGATTGCAAAAGAAAGTGTCAATGGACAAACAGTCTCGTGATGGGCGATTTTCGTACAGTGGACAGGCAGTCTTGTTTTCTGGTGCACTTATCGTGGTGGTGAGACGGGCGCGTAACCGCACTCCATAAGTGGCATCAAATTTGGGTATCAAATTTGGGAAAGCCCAGGAGGCCGTACCTCAACCCTTCCCAGTTCCCAAACGCGCCGCACAGACCGTCCGTGGCGTCGCCTGCTAACACCCCCATCGCCCGGACCCACGGGTCAACGTCGCGCCGCATCTCCATGTGGGACAGGTCGGGGTAGGCGAACTGATACGAAAAAAGCCGAAAGTGTCAGTCTCGTATGGGCAATCGCAGAGGCGGAATGTGGTAAATGGGAAAGGCCCTGACCTGTAAACTCCGGCCGACCGTGTGCCGGTACCCCGCCACGAAAAACAGCGGCGTAAAAATCAGCGCCACCGCCGCGTTTGCGGTTTCGGTCGCGACGCTCACCGCGCCGGTGGTGACCGGCGGTTCGGTTTGCGTGGTGATAAAGAACGCGCATACAGAAATCCAGAATGACGACGCGACACAAGCGCCTCGCAAACCGTTCATCGCGCGCGACCCCCCGGCGCCCCGCACGGGCTGGCGCGATTAACAAGAAAGGGTCAGTCGGTCGTGACGTGTATCCGGGATTGGTACGGGGTCCGACGGAGTGGGTCGGCGTAACAGTTGCAGTCGTACTCTGAGTACGGCAGTAACTGTTACGTACGCCACACAGGGCAGTAATCAGGGAGGCGGAATGTGTTGAACGGGAAATTCGTACCTGCGCGTGGAAGTTCACCGCGTACAACACGAAAATTACAATCGCCAACACAAAAAGGTGCGCCGTATCCCTTGCCGAGTGCGAATTTGCGGGGTACCCTTTGTGCGACCCGGACGGGACGCCGTACCCGGTGTCGTCCCTCGGCTCGTGTCTTGTCATGTCACCCTCACCTACAAGAACGCAGAAAACGCCCAGAAACCACTTGCTTGCGAATCGGAAAACGCCGAACCATTTCGTCTCCGCGGCGACCGGGTCCAGTTTTTGTGAAACTTTCGTGGCGAAGTACAAAGAGATTAGCGGGTGTAAAACTGGTACGATAAAAAAGAAAGTGTCAGTCTCTCGTATTGTGAGTGAGTAAAAAGTCAGGGTAATCGGGCCGATCAGTCGCCGGAATGTGGTGATTGGGAAAACCCCGCACCTCCGATCACCGTGACTGACGTTACCAACCTCCGCGTTGCGTCTTGTGTGCCGTAGCACGCCCTACTGTCGTCCCTTGCGAGGTGCGGGAACGGCACTTTCGCGTCGCCGTGTGTGCACGTTAACACCGCCGCGGCGCTCGCAACGATGGGAACGCAAAGCGGCTCGGCAATTACCCAGATTATGAACGGCGACGCGTTGACCATGGCGGAGGCCACGAACTGCAAAGAAGTGGTGATGAAACTCGGTGTCTGGGCTTCCCTCGCTTCGGAATCTTCGGTAAAGGAGAATGTCTTGGAAGAACCGCTTTGCGGTGCCAGCGGAGTGGTAGTACTCGTACTGTGTTTAGTAGAACTCGTAACTCGTCCGGTGGTGTCAGTACTCGTAATGTTCCTGTCGTCGTCAGTTCCAGTGCGCTCGCTCGCGGTATCGCCGGTACGGAGACGGTACGTATCGCACGCGTGCGCCGCGACCGCGACTACTCCAGCGCAAACCGCACCGAATCCAATTTCGTGCGCGGCGTACAGAAACGGCGCGTCGAACTGAGAGATAAAAAAAGAAAGTGTCAGTCTCGTATGGGCAATCAGTCGGCGGAATGTGGTAAATGGAAATACCTACCTGCAACGCCAACGCCCTTCCTACAACTGAAACGGTGTCGCCCCACCACGGCCGCGTGTTCCCAAGAAATGCCAGGCCCGCGATTGTGGTGGCTTCCGCGAAAACCCCAACGAACCGAACCAAACGCCAAACGTGCGTCGTCGCGGGGACCAAGGACCCGCCTTGCTCTCGCGCGCCCGTGGCAGTCGCCACGCATGACACCCACCATGACTCAAACGAAGCCCTCCGAAGAATCTCTTTGCGTTTCTTGCGCAAAGCTTCCTTTGCAAAATCCTCCATCAAACACGGACCAACCGGGTCAACCGGAACAGCGCTCTCACGGTCGTGTTCCAACAGCAGCCGCGCCCGCTTCACCGCTGCGATTGGGTCCACGAAAAGTGTCAGTCCCGTGTTGGGCGTGTATTGGACAATGTATTGGACGATTTATGGACAACAGTCAACGTAATCGGTCTGAACAGTCACCGTAATCGGTCCGAACAGTCACCAGCTGAGAGGTAAAACGCTGTGTTGTCGGATTTGGGAAAGGCCCAATACGTACCGTTCTTCTGGGCGTCCCACTGCCGCAACCGCGCCGCGACGTCCAGAACGACGTTCGGATCCAACGGGTGCGTCGGTGTGTTTTTCGAGGTCCACCAGATTAGTGTTAGTGCCGACAGAAACAAAACCACTGGTACTGAAAATGCTGTCCGCACGGCGGCGACGCCGGCGTTGACGCAGAAAGCCTCCCACTCCACCTCAACGGCAACCGGCTCGGTGACCACCACACACCCGTCCGTGAGTGTCGCGATGAGGTGGTACGTGCCGGGTGTGTCCGGTTGGAACGAAGTGGAGGTGCCGACGTATGGAGAGAGCACCGCACCGCCGCTCGCGCGCCGCGCGCCCGTGAACGCGGTCCCGTCGGCGAACGTTTTCGGAGGCCAGGGAGAAACGGTTGTGACTGTCGGCGTACTACTCGGCGTACGCGTTTCCGTACCGTCCGTCGTGGCGTTGGCCGCCGTGCCGTCCGTCGTGGCGTTGGTGTTAGTCGCGGTGTCGTTTGTCACCAAAGTCTTTTCGTCTGTCACGAAAACATCCCACCCTTCGTCCCCCGCGCCGTGGCTCCAGGACACGAAAACGTCGTCGCCGTCGGCATCGACAACGTACGCCTCGATGGTTTGTTTCGCTAAACACATCGAGGCGTGTTTTTCGGGCTTAGGGTTGACACGGGTGACGTCGGCGCGGAACTCGGACGGCTCAGCGTTGCACAAAAAAGAGCTCACGAAGCGTTCAGTCGCGGCGTGACACACGTTACTCACGTCAAGCGTGAACGTGTAGGTACCGACGGCGTCGGGCGTGAACGACGCTGTCACGGTATCGGCGTCGTCTATGAACGGCGTTTCGCCCTCCACGCTCGCGGACGCGTATTTGATCACGGCGCCGGTCTGCGATTGTGAACGAAAAGTTTCAGTCTTTCGGGCCATGTGTATGCGTAATTAAGGGCGGACAATCGGCAAGCAGCGTGCCTGGATTTGGGAAAGCCCCAACACGTACCTGCGTGACCAAAACCGGCGCGCCAACCGTGGCGTTGTGTTGATTGAAAAGTCTCCGCCACGCGTTGCTTCCCTCGGGCGCGTGCGTCATGCGCCACTGGTACAGAAAGCCATCCTCTTTCCTGAAACTGACTCCCCACAGAGGTGCGCTTGTCCACCAAGTCCAGGCCTGTGCGTCACTTGTTCGCAGCGCCGTGTTCGGGTCGGCCGAGAAATTAACAACGGACGAGGCGCCGCGCCAGATCTCGGCATCCACCCATTGTTTGTGTGTTTTGTAATACCCCTCGTCCGTATCAAGCGCCTCCGTGCCAGTGCCGTCCAACACACGGGCAGGCCACCACCCTAGCGGGTGCGCTTCATCCGCGTGATTTGCCGCGGAGGCCTGGTCCCACAACAAAGTTCCTGAACCGCCGCTCGCCACGGACGGCCGCGGCGCGTGTGAGCAAAGCGCCGTGACGTTGACGAACGCGAAGGACGTCAAATTACACGCATCCATCGCGGTTATCAGCACGACGTACGTGCCAGGGGCGTCCGGGGTCAACACCGCGACGACAAGCGAAGCAAATGCGGCGGTAACAATCGCGTCGTCCTCAAACGCCGCCAGCGAGCGGTCAAGGGCGAGATACGGGACCGACGCGGTGTCGACCGAAGTCTCCGAAGTTCGGGACGCAGGCAACACGCGTACGTAACGTTTCCCTGACGCTATCTGCGACGATACCACAGTGTATGTCCCGTCGCCGCTATCGTCACCAGCAGAAACCACCGGGACCGTCAGGGTCAGGTCCGCCGCCGTCAAGCTAGATTCATCCGGCGTCGCGACGAGCGCGAAATCCACCACAAGCTCCTCCAAGAACCGTTCGGGTTCCGGTAAGTCAAGTCGCGTGAAGTCCTTGTCAGTCAAGTTCGTCAAGGCGAAGTGCACGGAACCCCAGGTCCGGCCGGGAGGAAGAAGGAGGTGTTTGTCGGGCGCGCCGCTAACGGTCGGCGCCGACAACACCGCCGCCGGACACTGATGGTCACTTTTCGTGTACCGCGCGATTTGCCGAACCCGAACCGAGGCTTCCGACGTCAGCTGCGCCATGGAAGCCCGCGCGGGCGGCGGCGGCGGCGGCGGGGGCACCGTGTTCGTGTCGGGCGGAGGCGACACCCGTAGCGGCGGCGGGGGAGGCGGGCTCGTCGCGTTCGTCGAGGACACGTTCGTGCTGTTGGAAACATCTTGCGCGACGAGCGTTGGACAGCACAAAAGCAACACCACCAAGACGGTGGTGAGGAACGCCATTGACCGCCGATTGCGCGGACGCTGACGACTCGCCATCGCGACGCGCCTCCTCCTCTCGCGCGGCGCTGACGCACGAGAAAACCGACGCGTCGGTCAGACGCGCCGCCGCGTCTGCCGGGTCGGGAGCTCCGTGTTGGCTTTCTCAAATGTCGAATTCGGCACGTTCCGAGAGTTTGAAAAAGTTCGGCCCGGGTAACAACGGCCACGTCACACTTCATTCTCGATGGGTGTCATCACTCCGCCCTGCACCCTGCAGAGTCTGTTTTCGGCATCACCGAACAAGGTGTGCCGTCGCAAGCCCGTCGACCTTCTATCGCTCGGTCGCACCGCCGAGCCGTTCCCGCCGTCCCGCACGAAGCCCCGGCGCGACGCCTTCCCCGGACCCATCATCTTTTTTTCGCGTTCGTTCCGGACCGTCTCGTCCCCCACCATGGTGTCCGGCATCTTCGCCGCCCTGTTCTCCTTCGCCCCAAGGACCACGCGGAGTAGCTTCCACGAGTTCCACTCCGAGCTCGACGTGCACCAGAAGCCCCACGACTTCGCGCAACACAAGGGCAAGGTCGTGGTGGTGAGCAACGTGGCTTCGTACTGAGGAGCGACGCGGTGTCACTACGACGAGTTCGCTTTGTTGAAGAAACAGTTCGGCGACCGTCTCGTGATCGTGGCGTTCCCGTGTAACCAGTTCAGCGGTCAGGAACCCAAAAGCGACGCGCAGATCGCGGAATTCACGAAAAGAAAAGGCTTCGACGGCGTGGTGATGAGCAAGTGCAAGGTGAACGGAAGTGGCGCGAGTGCCGTTTTCGATTTCCTGAAAGTGAAATCGAAAACGGGCGGCGTGATGTGGAACTTTTACAAATTCGTCGTCTCCCCTTGCGGCACGGAGGTCACGCGGTTCACCACCGCGGCGACGCCGCTGACGATGGCGAAGCACATCGCGGAGACCCTGCGGAAGTGGGACGAAAGAAATAATGACTAGAACCGCGATTCATTTTTCCGTCCCCGCGCGGCAGTTGTTCGTTTTCCAAAGTTTCGCGAATGATGCCCGGCGACACACCCGAGTTTTCTCGGCGGCGCCGCGGCGGATCCACAATGAAAGCTTTAGAAAGGCGAAAAAAACCAAGCGCGAGACACAAGACATGTTTTAGTACCTTTGTATCATAGTAGCGAAACAGACATCTTTGGCGACGCAACGAACAGCGCGGTACGCTCAACCCTCCACGTACTTTGCGACTTCCCAATCCAGCGCCCCCTTCGGCGGATCGTCAATCGCCACGCCTCTTTCGTTGTACTTTTGCATGCGCTCGACGAGCTTGGTGAGGAAAATGTACCTCGCCACAAAGTCGTGACTTAACGTCTTTTCGCCCGCGTAGGTTGTCACCCATGTTTCCTTGAATCTCGTACCCCCGACGCCGTTCCACGACTTGGCGGTCATCTTCGAAAGGACTTTAACCATCTCCGAGGTATCGCCGTGTACGTACTCGACGTCGTCGGCGAACTTCTCGACGTTGCGCATGAAGTCCTGAACCAGCGCACGGCGCGCGGGGGTGACTACCGTGTGTCCCGCGAAGCTCTTCAGCGCGTTTGGAACGCGGAAGGTCGTCCCGTCGAACGAACACTTGCAGATCTGGAGGTCGAACGAATTCAGGAGCTCCCTCGCGTCCCCCACACCCTCGACGCCAACGATGAGCTGGACGTTTCCTTCCTCACGCAAGTGGTAGTCGTACAGGAAAAAATCGCCCTGGCTGCCCCATGGCACTCCGACTTTTCCGTACGGCTCGTTGATCGCGTGCGCGCCCCACTTCGAGACTTGCGCGAAGTACGCGTCGCTGGAATACGGAGACGGATAGTCCCTGCCAACCCCAGCACCGTGGCTCATGCCTTCCGTGGGGCGGGAGCAGTAGCTCTCGACGTGCGAAAGCGCGGTTTGCGTGAAGTCACCGAACTTGAGCACCTCGTCAGGGCCGGGGCTCATGTACGAGTTATCGTGCCCACTGCAGATCAAACCGCAATTTTCGAACAGGCGCTGCCGTACGAACGGCGCCGCTTCCCACGTGCAGAAGATGTCGACATCCGCATCTTCCCAACGCACATCGTCGCTCTGTACGCCCATCACGGACATCACCGCAAGTGAACCAGACAGCAGCACCTGGGGTGTCGTTTTAACGTCGCTCGGTATGAGTTTCGGGGGGAACAGGTCACGTAAAGAAAACGCGCGGCGGTTTCCTTGATCCCCAGAGGATGTTGAGGTGTCTGATGCCGAGCCGTCATACGCGCACGCATCTGGTGCGGTGATGTAGTTGAGTGTTTCATCGAGGCGGCGTCTCAACGCAGCCTGCACGAGCTTCACGCCAAGCGGTTGGTACCCTTCCTCGGGGGCGGCGGACCAGAACAGGCTCTTGGACGTGGAGACGAACGAGAAGGCGTCAGGGGGAGAGAGCGACGAGGCGATGCGATCGAGGATATCCGCGTGCATATCGCACATCGACGTCGTCGTGTTGGACGGCGCTTGGTTGCGGCGTTTGGGCATCGCGGTTACGATGGGTGTGACGCGGTGTGAAGGGACGACGCCGCACTGGAAGGACAACAACAGCCGAAAAAAAGGCAAAATCTGAAAATAAGATGTTCTTTTATTCATTCGAACCCTTTTGTACAGAAACAAACGCAGCGTGTGTGATCGCGCATCCTTCGCAAAACACTTCTTACTTCTTTTCCTTCTTCGCGCTCTTCTCCTTTTTCGCGCTCTTTTCCTTTTTCTCGCTCTTGGGCTCCTTCTCGCCCTTGGCATCCTTCTTGGACTTTTTCGAAGGCGTCTTCGCGTCGTCGTCGTCGCCGCCACTCGTCTTGCGCTTCTTCCCGCCGCCGCCGCCGTTGGCGAGCAAGTACTCCGGCCCCGCCAGCTCAAGCGCCGCCTGCATCATGGCGATGTTTTTCCGAGGCGCCGTACCTTTGTCGTAGAACTCCAGTCTCTCTTCAACCTGTTCCTTGAGCTTCAACCCGAACGCGTCGGTTTGGAAATCGGAAAAGCAGTCGATGCGCGACGCGATGCTGCACTTGTTCGCCAAGTACCGCGAAATCCGCCCTTTGTTCCTCGCGTGCGCCTTACCAATGAACGAGCTGTGGAAAATCAACCCGTACTTCGGGGTGTTGCCTTTGGTCTTCAGCGCCCGGAAAAGCGCCTTCTCCGCGCCAAGAATCTGAACCGTCGACGCCGGGTACTTCGCCAGGTTGGTCAACGACCCGGCGTGCGAAATCAAACGCGCGCCCACGATGTCGCCGATCAACGCGCCAAGGTTGGGAGCGACCTGTTGGGGTTGTAGAAGAGGAAATAAAGGTGAGTCTTTTGGTCGCTTTGATGCGCAAGGAATGCGGGCCGGATTGGTGGAAAAAAATAAGTCGAGTCTCTCTCTCGCGCCACGTGTGTCAGAGTGGTGCATGAAGTGTATCAGCAAGGATATTCAGTTCAGGTCTGTGATAGGTGATCATAATCATCATAAACACGAGGCGCGAGAGAGGGCTTTTTGCGGGTCGTGTCAAGTCGAGGTATCAGGGACGTATCGAGGACGACACAAAAAACAGAAGAGGTCAAAGAAAAAAAGAAAAACCCACTTACCGCCGTCATTTTGTTTGCCAAGTATTCGTGCAGGTTCTTTCTGTACTCCGCTAGGGAGATCACCCGCTTCGCGAAGGCTTCGATGTTCACCAGATCCACGGGTGAGATGTCCTGGCCCATCGAGGCTTTCGCGGCTTCAATCACCTCCTTGGCTTTCTCTTCGTCGCCCGTGATTTCCGTGAGCATCTTCAGCCCGTCGTTGGTCAAAGTGGATTTGTCCTTCACCGCCAGCGCGACTTTGGCATACGTGTAGTTGTCCCCGATTACTTTCACGAGCTCAGGGAAGTGCCATCCGTACCACTCCCTGACCCTCATGACGAAGGTGTTGATGTCCTTGTCCAGGGTGTCAATCAACGCGATGGCGTTGATGATCATGTTATCACTACGGTTCACGTTGAACTTGACCTTCGCGCGCGAGTACGAGTGCGCCAACCCGAGCTGCGCCTTTTCGTAGTCGCCGTCTTTCAAGCCTTTGATGAACCGGCTGAAGTGCATGCGGCACCCGCGGATGATTTCGCCGATGTGGTCGTTGCACACGCAAGGAATGCTCGTGGCTTCCACGATGGAGTTCCCGAGTTTCGGGTCACTCACGCCCAGTTTGAACTTGGCCTTCGCCGAATCCTTAACCTTGGGGAGGTTCATCTCCAAGAAACTCTTCAAGTCATCAGAACACTGGGATTCGGAAATGGCGTTGATCTCGCCCAACGCGTTCGCCGCGCTCACGAACGGCTTGAAGCCCTTCAGCTTGACCACCTTGCCGAAGCGGGTCATGTCACTGTTTTTGAAGGAGAAAGAAGAAAGGCGAGGTTAGCGACGACGCGAAGGTTACGGGTTGACAAAAAAAAGAGGTGACACAGACTTTGCGTAAAGTCCCGACTGTTAACCCGGTCGCGGTCGATTTTAGGTTTGTTTTCGGTTGCGGCGGAGTCGCTTTTTTCCACCCGGCGCGTCGCCAATCGCGACCAGGGGAGGTCGTGGCGATTCGCGCGCGCGCCGACGTGACCACATAACACGACAACACGGGTGGGTTACCACTCGTGGTTCGCGCGATCGGGTTTTGGATGGGGTAGAGGCGCGCGCGCGTCGGGGGGGAGTCCGACGCTGCGCGATAATTACGCCCAATGAAAAAAAGGGCCGGCCGCCGTCACGTACGTGATGGTCTCTTGCACCGCCTCCGCGGTCTGGCCGATCTCGTCCATGTCCAAGCCTTCGAAGAGGGCATAGCCGGAGGCGGATTCGTACAACAGAAACGTCGCCATGGCGTCGTAGTACGCGCTGTAGTCGGGCGCGCGTTCCGAAGTGCCGGGAGGCGGCTGCGGCTGTCTGATTTGGTGAAATAGCTCCGCCGCCGCCACGAAAAGCGAAAGCGAAGGTCGAAAAAAGCTCGTGCCGGTTTATTTATTTCATGTCTTCGTCAGACCACCGAGAGTTTTCACCTTCGATTCGTCCGCCGCTCCTGAGCGCACACGCATCTGTTCGCGCCGCGGACGCTTGGGGATTATAACCTACGAGTATAGCGTCAATGCCCGCGTTTTTGGGCGCCACTGGCCATGCGGCAAGTATCATGCGTGTCGTCGAGCGGCACGACCCCTTTCCTCGAAAACTGAGCGTTTTCGGGTTTTCGGTATGGGCAAAATGGGTCGAGCAAAAAGTCGAAAAAGTCGTTTATTCTTTCCCTCAGAAAACATCGTCGCAACGCGTCGACGGTGGGCAACCCACCCAACCGTGTGTACCGCGCGACGCACCGCACGACCGCCGGGATGTTGCGCGCGAGGCTGCGCGCCGGTCGCGCTCCACCGGGGCGCGCCCGCAAGCTTCTCGCTGTGGATTTCTCCTCGGCGTGGAGGCAGGACGATGAGCCGAACATCGGGCGCGTTTCGTGTGGCGTGCGCCCTCGGGATATTCCGAGCTCGTCGTTGGTGGACGTGGGGGGGCTGGCACTCGGTTCGGGACAGACACAACTGCGTAGTCGTGAGTTCGATGAACCGACCTTCCTTGGAACGCGTGTTCTTCACCACGAAACTCTTCGCGAGGCATGGCGGGGAGGCGTACAGGGACGCGTCTCCGCGGTTCGCAGCCCGTTCGATTGTTCCTCCCGAGGTTTCGCGGCATCGGCATCGTCGCTGTTCGTGGACGCTCGCGTCGCGACTTCTCGTGTCGCGTCTTCACGTCGCGGGTTCGCATCGAGCCCAGAGCTGGAGCCGGTCAAATCATCACCCACGTCTCCGTTCTCTTTAGGCACGGTAGCTGATAAGAAACCCACGCACCCGGCTTCCGATAACGTACCCGCTACGCAATCATCAGAAAGCGCGTCCCTGGACGCGACGGACGATGACTTGAAAGTCGACCTGCACGCCCTCGACAGAGCGAAAGCCGAGATCGACGCCCTGCACCTAGAAAGGCAAATCAAACAAGCCGTGAGCACGTGGAACAAGCTAGTGTCGTTTGGCCAGTACGTCGTGAGCCTAGGGCCGTGGGCGGTGAGTTTAACGAAGATGTCGCAACGAGAATGGCGGGTCGCGTTTTCTCACGGGTACGACCATTTCAAGGACGAGATGAAACACTACTGGGCTGGGACCAAGCTGTTATGGGTGGAAATAAAAATCGCCACCCGGTTGTTGTTCAAAACCCTACGGGGCCAGCCTTTGACTCGACGCGAGCGACGGCAAATGACGCGCACCACCGCGGATGTTTTCCGCCTGGTGCCGTTCGCCGCGTTCGTCCTGATTCCCTTCATGGAGGTTTTCCTGCCCGTCGCGATTAAGCTGTTTCCCGGGATGCTACCCACCACGTTTCGGGACGAGCTGAAGCACGAAGAGGAGCTTAAAAAGCGGCTAAAAGCGAAACTGGAGGTGGCACGGTTTCTGCAGGATACCGTCAAGGTCATGGCCAAAGGGTTGAAGCAAAGCCGGAGCGGGGTCACCCGAGACAAGGCGGATAAGCTGTACGACTTCATGAAGAAGGTGCGTTCCGGGGACGCCACGGTGACGAATGACGACATCACCAGGTTCGCGAAGCTGTTCGGGGACGAGTTCACCTTGGACCACATCTCCCGAGGTCAGCTCACGAACATGTGCAAGTTCGTGGGGTTGTCGCCGTACGGCACGGATTCGTACCTTCGGCGAACGCTAAAAGAAAAACTAAAGGAGCTCAAAGCCGACGACAGGGTGATTTACAAAGAGGGTTTGGCTTCCTTGTCGTTCGCGGAGTTACAAAGCATCTCGCGAGCGCGGGGTATGCGTGCTGATACCACGGACCGGTCCTTGCTGGAGCGGCACATCAACGATTGGCTGGAGTTGTCCCTGAACGCGAAACTCCCGCCGTCGCTGTTGGTGTTGTCCAGGGCGTTTACGATCACGGCGGAGGAACGCGTGGGCGAGGCGGCGACGGCGGTGTCAGGCGCGGGCGACGTGTCCTGGAGCGACGCGGCTACTGATGAGCTCGCCGCGAAGGAACGCCTAGGCGCTGCGATGAAGGACATCGGCGAGACCCTAGGCTCGCTTCCGGAGGAGGTTGTGATTTCAGTCACCGAGGAGCGCGCGCTTGCTTCGTCGCGGTCAGAGCAAGTGTCACGAAAACTCGAGTTCCTGGCACAGGAGGAAGAACTTATTAACGAAGAAAACGCAGAGCGCGCGATGGAGGAAGAGGCGTTTCTTTTGGACAAGGCGAAACAGGAAGAGGAACTTCTTTCGGTGGAGAAGGCGAAACAGGAAACGGAATTTGGCACCGACACGAAAACGTCGTCGTCGTCTTTCGCGGGAGACACTTCGGCACACGCGATAGACGACGCTTCCGTTGATGACGGTTCGTCCACCCAATCTGCATCCACTAAACCCGCGACAACCGCTGTCGTCTCGCCGGCGGCAAAAAAGAAACAGAAACTAGACACCGGCATCGATTCCGTTTCTCTTGATGAAGTGCAAAGCGTGGTGCAAGGGAAACGCGCGCGACGCGCGGCGAAGCTTTCGCGGCTGCTCGCGGCGCTGACCGCGAACTCAGCGCTCGGGGTGGAGCGAAAGGAACTGACCAACTTGGTGCGAAAGGAACTGGACATGTACGGCGTGAAGTTGAAGCGCATTCAGAAACAGCTCGTGTCCCTGGAAGGCGACGCCGCGGTGGCCGCCGCGGTCGCGGCGGAGGGCGATTTAACGAAAGCAGCCGCGATCGAAGCCGCGTCTGCTGCGCCAGGCGTCACCGTGTCCCTGGACGCGATCATGAACTCGGAACTGGAAGAGGAGCGCGTCGCGGACGCGTGCGAGTTGATCCCGGATGAAACCGTCGAGGAAGTGTTGTCCAGCCGAACCGGTAGGGAGGAAGACGTAACCGAACGCCTCGCCGACCCGTTCGAAGTTATCGAGGAGGAAGAGGAGGAGGAACACGACGTGGATAACGACGACAAAGGCTGGTTCCGGGCGGAGTACGACGCCGCGCTTTGTGACCGGGTGAACGACCGAGTGAACCGTATGTTGGCGAACGTCAAGAAGGACCTGGACGCCGCTGACGGGAAGATCGGCACCAAGTTCAAGTGCCTCGACGCGGACGGCGACGGGAAAATATCCCCCGAGGAGCTGGTTAACGTGAAAGAGATGCTGAAAGACGCGCTCGATGCGGAAGGCGAGGAGGACCTAAGAGCAATTCTCGCGGAACTCACCCCCGACCCGGACGGAAACTTCGAAGTCGCGGATCTGTCAAAGCTGGTGAGCGATTTGGTGGAAAAAGAACTCGCGGACGGCGATCTGTACGCCGAGGACGATTACGGAGACGAGGATCTTGAAGATGACAAGACCTCACAGAAGGCGGTGGGGGAAGATGTTACACTAGGCCCTGGTAAGCCCACAGCAGCAGCGGCAGAGGGGGGGGGGGAGACGGGACGGTAGTCATCCCGATGTATTCGAGCGCTGTGTGAGGCGTGTTTAAAAAAATCTGCTTGCCCAGATCCAAAGCGAATCAGCTCGCTCCGTTTCCGAGGCGGCTGGTGGAGACAATTTAACGACCACGACCTCACAACGCATCGCGCCCAGACGCGCACCATGGCCCCGGCGAAAGACCCAGCCTTGCTTCGGCGCGAGCTCGTGGGGTGGTACATCTACGATTTCGCCAACTCTGCGTATTTCCAAAGCGCCATGACGGTACGGCTCGGAACGTCGGCCTCGCCCAACGTGTTTTCAAATGTCACCCACGAGCGCTAACAATTCCCCCCGTTCGCCCTCCCTCCGCAGGTGTTCGTCCCCCTGTTAGTGGACGACCTGGCGAACGAGTTCGCGTGGTCTCGGTACGGCAGTTCCCGCCCCGAGTACTGCTCGGATTTAGCGTCAGATGTGCAGACCAACTGCTTGCAGTGCGTGGAGGGCGACGGCAATCAGCTCCGTGTGGTGGACGCGATTTCCGGCAGTGTCACCTACTCCGATTTACCGTCCCTAACCCTACCGGGCGGCATAAACCCCACGAGTTTCATCTTCACCATGATTTCAATCTCGGTGCTATTCCAAGCCATAGCGTTCATCACGGTCGGGTCGCTCGGGGATTACGGGAACTACCGCAAGCGGGGGTTGGTATACGCGAGCACGATTGGCGCGATTGCGTGTTGCCTTTTCATCTTGTTACCCATCTCCGCGAGCATGTACTGGGTGGGCGGTTTGCTTATTATGATTAGCAACGTTTCACTAGGCGTCTCCGTGGTGTTTTACAACAGTTATCTGCCGCTGATGGTGGAGGACACCGCGGAGGTTTTTGCCGCTGTGAACGCGGAAAAACAGGGTCTGCTAGAGCAAGGTGCTGTCGCATCCGAGAAGTCGCAAGAGTCCGCGCACAAAGCGCGCGAAGCCGCAAACTCGGAAATCTCGTCCAAAGGTATGATGTGGGGCTACGTCGGCGGCACCGCGTGTTTGGTCGTGTCCGTGATCGCGGTGTTCATCACTACCGCTATCGGGATGTCCACGTGGTGGAGTTTCGGAATCGCGTCGTCGATATCGGGCGTGTGGTGGCTTTTCTTTTCGTTCATGGCGTTCAAGCGGCTACCGGAACGGCCCGGACCGGGTACGTATTGCGCGTTTCCCAAATCCCAACACTGTTTGCCGATTGTCCAGAGTAATTACTCTGACACATTACGAAAGACTGACACTTTTCTTTACAATCACCAGACCCTCCTACGGACAAAAACTTGCTCCTGCAAGGCTGGATCCGGACGTACCGGTTAATAAAGCACCTCGCGAACGTAGCGCCGAACACCAACTATTTCCTGTTGTTGTTCTTCGTGTTTTCGGATGGGTACGCTACGATCGCCACGGTCAGCGTTTTGTTCGCGTCGCGAGAACTATGCATGGGCGCGCTCGAACTAAGCGCCCTTGCGGTGATCGTCCCCTTGTTCGCCGCCATAGGGGCGTACGGTTGGCACCAATTTCAGGTAAAAACAAAATGGTCCTCGCAAACCGTGCTGGTGATAAACCTCATGCTGCTCGCGTTACTACCCCTGTGGGGCTGCGTCGGGTTTTTCACAAAAGAAATCGGCTTGAGGAAACCAATCGAGCTGTACATCTTGGGCGTCTGGTTCGGTGCGTGTTTAGGGTCAGCGCAGGCGTTCGGAAGAGCCGTGTTCAGCGAGCTGATTCCAAAAGGACACGAGGCGGATATGTTCGCGTTGTTCGAAATCACGGACAAAGGAAGTTCCTGGCTAGGCCCGCTCATTTCCGCGGTGGTGGTGCAGACCACGGGCCGAATCCGGCCGGTGCTGTTGTATTTGTTACTCGCCATGGTCCTGCCAGGCGGCATTTTGCACTTCCTCGACTTGACGCAGAGCATCAAAGCCGCGAAGGCGGACGTGGTAGGGGACGAGGACGAGGAGCGGGAGGATGAGTCAGCAGTGTTAACGGGAAGCGCGTGACCGACCGCGCCGCGTTTACGGTCACGGGTGCGTATTACGAATGAATGGGAAGTGTTACGGGTATTACGAATGAATGGGAAGTGTACGGGTATTACGAATGAATGAGAAGTGTTACGGGTATTACGAATGAATGGGAAGTGTTACGGGTATCGACCCTGTTCATCACAAGTATCGAGTCTGTTCATCACAAGTATGGACTCTGTTCAAGGACAAGTACTAACTCTATTCAAACTCCTCGTCCCCGTCCTCGTCCTCCCCGTCCTCGTCCTCCCCGTCCTCGTCCTCGTCGTCGTCGCCGTCTTCGTCGGGTTCGGTCGCGTCCGGGTCCTGGCCTTTCATCAGCCGCTCCACCCGCGCGATTCCCCGGCGCGCGCCGTCGTTATCCGGGTCAAGGCCGGATGCTTTCTGGTACTCACCCGCCGCGTCCGCGAGCATTCGCTGCGACGCTAACACTGCGCCTAGCGCGCAGTGGCACGCCACGCGTACGTTCGTTTCGTTTGACCCACCCGCGTGTCCCTCCAAAAGTTCACGCAAACACGCCGCCGCGGCGTCCGCCTCGCCGCACAAACGACACGCCTCGCTCAGCGCCAGCGCAAATCGGGCGTTGCCCGGGTCTATTTGCAGCGCGGTTTTGAAGTGCTTCTTTGCTTTCTCGGCTCGCGACTTCGTATCGGCAGTCGTTCTGACACCGACGGCAACCTGCGCGTTCATCGTCCCGCGCGCTAAATACGCGTCCCCCATCAGCGCATGCGCGTTCGCCGAGCGCGGCGCGCACGCCAACGCCTCTTTCGCCGACGCCAGCGCTTCTTTCCGTCGGCGTTGCAGCAGGTAGGACGCGACGAGCCCGGCTCTCGGGGTAACCAACGCGTGCGTTCCAATCATGGACCCCCCGGGCGCGTTACTTGTGCTACTTTTAATTTTCTTCTTCGACTTATCCAAAGAAGACGGCCCGTCAATCAACCCAACCGCGCGTCGAAACGAAACAACCGCGTCCTCCGGTCGGCGCAAACGCAAACACAAATGCCCGCGCGTGAGGTGCGCCGTTTTCTTCAAGTCGTCAAGCCTGATTGAAAATAAAGAAATGTCAGTCGTGTATGGGCAATCAGGGAGGCGGAATGTGGTGATTGGGAAATACTTACCTCAGGGCTTTGTCCGCATACCCCAGCGCTTTCGTGACGTGCCCTCGCGCGGACCAGTACACCGCCGCGGCGATCCACGACTCGGGCGACTCCGTGTTCGCCTCCAGCGAATCCCGGACCAGCTCCCGCAACTCGCCGTCCGCGCCGCAAGCGTTACACCCGCCTGATACGATGAAAAAGAAAGTGTCAGTCGTGTATATCGCGATGTATGGACAAACATTCAGAGGTAATAGTCCCTTCTGGTACAAGTATGGGCAATCAGTCGGTGGAATGTGGTGGGTGGGAAATACTTACCCAAGCCGTACCCGCCGCTCAACACCCCGTACCCGCCCAACCCGAACTCGTCATCCACGTCGTGCGCGGATGCGGTTAGGGTTTTGGTTTTCGTGGATGTCACATCATCCCCCTCGCCCTCCTCTCTGTTGCTCCGCAAGAGCTCGGCGAACAAATCCGCGCCCTCCACGGCTCGCGGGTCGACGCCGCGCCGTCGCCGGAAGTGATCGAGCGCGGCGTCTTTGTCGTTGTTCGCGAGCGCGATTCGCGCAAGCGCCAGGGTGACCCGGGCGTCCCCGGGAAAAGCACGGGAAAGGGCTTCGTAGTGTGCCCGTGCGTTTCTCACATCGCCAGCCACTAGGCTGCTCCGTCCTTCAAGTAACAGCCGCAGCACGGTGTGCGAATCGCTTTGCGTCGTGTCGTTGGCGTTCTCGGGGAAGACGTGCGCGCGCAATTCAACGACGTCCACCCCCGCGTCAGCCAGCGCGTCAATCGCCTCCACCGCGAACGGGTTTATCCGCAGACATTCCTTGTAACAAGCGAGTGACGCCCTGTCGTACCCGGTGCGCCGGTACGCCTCCGCCAGCGCGAGCGTCACGGGCAACGTCCGTTCGCGCGCCGGGATGGTTTCAAGCTCGCTCAGCGCAAGGCGCCACTCGCGCAAACAGGCGTAACACTTGCCCATCTTGAACTTGGTGTTCGCCTCGTCAAGGTGCGAAGGGTGGGTTGTGGTTGGTACCAGTTTCGCCACAGGGGTGTCCATCGGAATCGCGGGAGATGCCGCCGCGATGCCTGGTGTGGTGGGCGCTTGCGTCGTGGGGGACTCAGGGAATGGGCGGGTGCCCATCGGCGCGGGGGTTTTTGTCTCGGGAAGCACGCCCAAGTGCGGTGCCAAGCGGTTGAGCTCCAGCGCCCTCGCGTAGTGGTGCAGCGCCCTCCGGAACTCGCGCTTACCAAGCAGCGCGTCCGCGAAAAGCGCGACGTGCGCAGCCCTTTCGCCGGGGTGACACCCATCAACACCGGTGGATGTGGCGAGCAAACCGCCTAAGGTCTCGGCGCTGTCCCACAGCTCATCGAGGAGGAGGGACTCCACCTTTTCGCGAAGGCCACGCGCGGAGGTCATCGCGGCGCCCCAGGGCTGGAAGACTTCTCTAAACACACACGCGCGCGCGGTGAACAAACCCTGGAGACCGCCAGGGCAGCGCACGCGTCGTGCGGTGTGCGCCCACTCGGCGCGTCCAACGAAGATTTTCGGGTTACCTCAAATTTTGGCAAACGGAAAACTTTTGGCAAAATTTTGGCCATCGTGTCGCCGACCGAATCTCGACGAAGCCCCGTCCCTGTCGTCCCTCCCTCCCACTTCGCCCCGCCGGCGTCGTCTTGGAAGGCTCCGGATGGGGAACGACACCGTGGCGAGGACGAAGGCTGTCAAAAAAGGCTCCAGCAAGGCGTCCTCATCGGGCAGCGCGGAAGGCCCTCTTGTGTTCCTGAAACCTTCGCAAATCATGTTCACGTACAGTAAGGTGCTTCCGTATTTCAGCGGGTGCGGGCGGACGCTGGCGTGGACGCTCGGGGAGATCGAGGCTGGTAAGATGAAGCCCAGCGAGTTGCCCGCGATCGCGGTGATCAGCGCGGAGGTCCCAGTGGGGGATGCTGAGAAGCCGGGTGATACGAAAGAGGAGGACGGGTGGTCTTCGGATGAGGATGGGCGCGGCAATGGAAATGGAATGAAAAAGGGCAAGAAACGCGGCGGCGGCGGCGGTGCTGCAGCAGGCGGTGGCGCTAAGCAAACAGTCACGAAGTTCTTCAGCACGAACAACCGGCGTTTGTGGGTCTTGAAGCAGTGCGAGCTGAAGGGGCTGCTGGGTGAGGCAGGCACGATTGGCGTGCGCCTGCAACGACCGGACGTGAGCAAGCGGATGGTGGAGAAAGGCACGCGGTCGTTTCGAATCGAACGCACCTGCGAATCGGTTAAAATAATGGACGTTGACGCGCCGGCGAGGGTGGGGAAACAGGAGGCGGAGGTGGAGGATGGGGAAAAACTTGAGGATGAACTTGACAGTAAACAACCTGTCAATGACACCAAAGCGCTGGAACAAGTCACAGAAGCCTTGGAAGAGTTCCATCCCGTGTTGCGGCCGTATCACTGATGTAAAAAATTCAAGAGCATATGTAGAACGAACTTGAAATCACACCAAATACTCATAGGATTTAGATTTTTCGTCCCAGGCTGCCATGATCTCCTTGAGGTACGTCTCGCATCCATTTCTTCCATCCTATTCGTCGCTGGCGCGCGACAAACACGGCGGGTGCACGTCGTCGCGGGTGAGCCTTATGCGGAGGCGTACGGACCGAAACAAAAACTGACTCTCTTCAAAACGTCGTCAAGACCGCTGGTTCGTACGCGTACTGGTGTTTCTCTACCGCGCCTAGGGGGAAGTCCTCCAAGCCGCTCTGCACGACGTGGAAGTACACGGCGAGACCCATTGTTGAGAAAAGCGAAAGCGAGCTGATTCACGTCAAGAACCCGAGTGTCAAACCCGCGGCGCCCGCAAGCTCGGTGCCGGCGGCGAGGTACGTCCAGCTACAACCTAGGGAGTGGGAAGAGGGTGAGGGGATGGAAAGGTTAGGGAAAAGGTTTCGCACGCGAAAGACTCATTCGCCTTTTTGCCTCCCGAAAACGCTTTCACTTTTCGTTCGTGCTCCCGAAACTCGCGTCGTGGCCACGCCCGCGTTCGTGGCGCACACGCCACCGCACGAGGTGGTTTCACTCGCACGCGAACGCGAACGCACCCCTGGAAATGGCCAAGATCACCGTACGTCGTTTCCACCTCCCCCCGTGTCTCCCTCGCCTCAGCCTTTCCGCGCTCCACGACCGACTGCCTTTCGTTTACCTGACCATGCCTCGCCGCTTCGCCTTCCAGGAACCCGAGGCGAAGGATGAGGAGAAGAAGGACTGGACGCACGCGTACGCGGACGATTTGAAAACGGAGGTGTACACCGAGGTGAACGCTGATCCCAAGGCGAGCGTGCACGCCACGGAGTGGAGGAAGATCATGTCCGGGGACCCGGTGGAGATCAACCCTTCCGTGGGGAGCGGGTTGAAGATCATGACCGTCGATGAGTGGACCTCGCGGTGGAAGCGCAACGACCGGTGCGGAACTTTCCCCCCATTAACACATTAAGACGACTGTTTACTGCCCTGTATGGCGCACGTAACATTTACCAGTACTCACAGTAATGGCAACTGTTACGCCGACCCACTCCGTCGGACCCCTTTCCAATCCCGGATACACGTCACGACCGACTCAAGACTCAAGATTGACCTTTTCGGTTTGTGCGTCGTACCAGCTTTCCCGATTGCCTCGCCTGCGGCTCCACGGACACCAAGGAACACCACTTCATGCAGACCTGGTGCCGGGGGAAGAAGCAGTTCGAAAGCGAGTCACTTTGCATGGACTGCCACATGTTCACCTGGAGGAGCTACTCCGATCCGGATTTCATGCTCCCGGAGGAGTACGACAAAGTGCGGTGGGAGAAGATGGTGAAAGACAAAACCGCGACGCCGGCGTGAATGTGATTGCCGAGGCGCGAAACGCGGCGCAGGGTAATTGCGCATACAGACCGGTCGTGGCCACACTTCTCACGGCCAAAGTACGTGCGGTGATACAGGCACTACGAGCAGTACGTGAGTCGTGTTATACTACCGTGCATGCTCAAAATCGAAAGCAAAAAGTCGTTCGCCGATCACGTAAACGATCGCCATCCATAAAAACTCGCCTGTTTCACTTTGCGCGCTCCGCGTTGTTCGCCTTTATTTTCGCCCGCCGGCGAAGCCTGACGAGCCTTTTAACATCCCCGATCGCCATCACGTCGTACTCCCCACTAAGCTTAGCTTCTTCCACTTCTTTTTCAAGGTCCCCTAACGTCTTTTTAGGCTCCACTAAACCCCAAAGCCAATCCGGGTAATCGCCATCCGGACCGAGTGCGGGGTCGGATCCGCTTTTCTTGATGTTGATCCCAGTCGCGATCGTGGTGCTGTGCGTGTGCACGTCCTCCGCGGAGGCTTCGTCGGAGGCTTTCTTAGCGGGTTTCTTGGCGAAATTAACCGCGGTGCCGTGTAAGCCCCGGGAAGCGCCGAACCGCGCCACCAGGCACGAAAGCGCGCTGCCAGACACCGAAGACGTGGACGCCCCTAGACGACATCGACGCAGGGCGGCGGACATCTTTACCTACCCACGCGTTTGCGCACCGGGGATCACGAAGGTTACCCGCGAGCTTGTTTTCCGCGACACGCGAGGGCGACTGGGCGTGTGCTCGGAATCGAAACAAGACCCGCGAGTCGGTGGTGGGGCGACGACGTGGTGTGTGGCGCGCGGAAGGAACTGGCGAAGGGGGGACATGGGAGGGGCGTAAATTTGGTGTAGGCGATGGGGAAAACTCTTGCCAACCTTTCTGGATTCTTGCTTATTTTCGAGCTGCCTCTCGCGCGCCCCCCTTTAACTTCACCCAAAGCACCACGGTAGTCTACAAACCCAGTGCCTAACTACACCCATCACACTCGTGATGACCCACGAAATGCCACCCAAATCACATCATCTGTTTGTTGCTCAGCAAAATCAGCAGCCCCTGTTTCCCCAACAGGATCTCGTTCATGAACGAGATGGCGCCGACCCAAATAATGGGCGACACGTCCACGCCCCCCACTGGGGGTACTAAACTCCGGGTAGGTTTCAAAAGCGGTTCCGTCGGTACGTATGCAACCACCCACGGCAGTTTCGTGTACGGCACACTAGGGTACCAGGTCATCACGATTCTCACGATGAACAAGATGGTGCCTATTGAAAAAAAAGGCCCCAAGACGTTCGCGATAGATTTCGCAGTGTCGGGATCAAGAGGATCGTTCGCACCCAGTTCCGTCACCAGGTTGGATACGTGAGCCACCGCGTTCTTGGCTTCGTCCGATTCCGCGGCGGACGCGAGCTGCGTGAACAACGACGCGGGCGCGGCCTATAGGATGGATACAAGGGGGACAGGGGCATTCACAGGTCAGTCGGCGAAACAAAGGCGCGATGAGTCCACGTCGACAGAAAGGATGCCTCAGGACGTACCGCCACGACGGCCAGGGCTGCTTTACTTTTGGGCAACGAGGCGTGCGCGGAAACGGCGCGTCGCACCGAGCGCGCGCGGGGGGCGACGACGCAGCCCAGGTGCGCTACCGGCACGCGGACGCAGAGGGAGGAGAGCGCCATCGTGAGTGCCCGTTAATGGCACATTTACGGCGGGAGATAAAAACCGAGAAGCAGGCGCACGAGCTCGTCGTCACGTCACGCCAACCGAGGGCTGCGAGAACACCCAAGCAAGCGAAGGTCGAACGAAATCGTTCGACTCGATTTTGTGAGGTCTTTCACATGCAAACAGTCTCATGTTCGTGTCGTTCTTTGCATATTCCAAAAGTCGCGCGATTTTAAGCGAATCGCTAGTTGTGTCGTCAACTGTTGGAGTCCGGAGCTCCGGTCGGCAGCTGGATACGCGCGCGTGGGCGTGCGTATGCATCCGCGGTCGTGTGTGTTTCCCGAAACTCGTCACGTTACCCTCGGAGTCGGTCGGGTGTTTCCCACTTCCGGCCTCGTTCTTCCGCGGCCGAAACGCACGCTCTCGGATCAGGTGACAAATCGTAGTGTTGAACGTGTTGACGGGTTCTTTTTTTTTGGCGGGTAGGACCTTCCATTTAGCGTCCCACGATGGGCAACGACGCCAAGGACAAAGCGAATTTCTTCACCGAGTGCGGCGAAGCGAACCGGTTCACTATCCACGAGATTATTGGGAAGGGGAGCTACGGTGTGGTGTGTAGCGCCACGGATAACAAAACCGGCGAGAAGGTCGCGATCAAGAAAATCACCGATGTGTTCGAGCACGTTTCGGACGCGACGCGTATTCTGCGCGAAGTCAAGCTGTTGAGAGTCTTAAAGCACCCTGACATCGTGGAGGTGAAGCACATCGTGTTGCCTCCGAACCCACGCGAGTTCAAGGACATTTTCGTTATTTTCGAGCTCATGGAAACGGATTTGCACCAGGTCATCAAGGCGAACGACGACCTCACACAAGAGCACCACCAGTTTTTCCTGTACCAGCTCCTCAGAGGGCTGAAGTACGTACACACCGCGAACGTGTATCACCGGGATTTGAAACCTAAAAACATCCTGGCCAACGCGGATTGCAAGCTGAAGATTTGCGACTTTGGGTTGGCGCGGCCCGCGTTTCACGACAGCGGGCCGACCACGGTGTTCTGGACCGATTACGTCGGTACGTTTTCGGGCTTTCCCAAATCCAGGCACACTGTTTACAAGCCCCTCTTTGAGTGCACTACTCGTGATGTATGTAGCATGACCAGTACGGCCGTAACTCTTACCAGTACTCGCGGCTCTTACAAATGTATCACAAGTGCACTGTTTGCGCATACAGTACACCCGTAGACTCGCGACTGACCGTTTTCTTTCCCAATCGCAGCCACGCGGTGGTACCGCGCTCCCGAGCTGTGCGGGTCGTTCTTCACCAAGTACACCCCCGCGATTGACATTTGGTCGATCGGGTGTATTTTCGCCGAAATTCTGTCCGGCAAGCCCCTATTTCCCGGAAAGAACGTGGTGCACCAGCTGGAAATAATCACCGACTTGTTAGGCACGCCGCGGCCGGAACAGGTTGAGAAGGTGCGCAACGAAAAAGCGCGGCGGTTCCTGGGGAACATGCGGATCAAGCCGCGCGTGCCTTTCTCCCGACGGTTCCCGAAAGCGCACCCAAACGCGCTTGCGCTGTTGGAGCGCATGCTCGCGTTCGACCCTGATGACCGCCCGACCGCGGAGCAGGCGCTGGCGGACCCGTACTTTGCGGGTTTGGCGGACGCGAAACGCGAACCAGCGGCGGAAATAATTTCCCGGGACGAGTACGCGTTTGAATCGCGGAAACTCACCCCGGAGGAGGTGCGCGGTTTGTTGTTCCGCGAGATCCTGGAGTACCACCCGGTCGCGAAAGCGGAGTTCGACGGAACCGAAACTGGGCCCAATTTCGTCAACGCGACGTCCACCGTGGGTGCCGACTTCGCGGCGGCGGAGGAGCACGCGGCGAGCGGCGACAACACCCCGCGGCGTGAGTTTCGCAAAGCGCAGTCGCTCCCCAAAGAATCCGTGGAAAACTACCGGAAACAAGCGGATTCGTACATGATGGGAGGCGCCGGGGCCCTGAAACGCAGCGACAGCATCCAAGCGGACAACAGGGCCGCCGCGCTCAAGCTGGACGACATGATGGACGCGGCGCAGGGCATGAGCCTTGATGACAGGGAACTCGCGGAAGCCGCGGCGCAGGCCAAACAGCTGATGCAGGCGAACCAAGGGCTATAATAGTGGAATTAAGGCCCTTGGGCGAACATGAACAACAAGAAAAGAGCGAGTCTCGTGGGAAGTGTCTTGCCGACTAGGGGGAATAAGTCTTTACAACTTATTTCCCCTATGCTTGCGAACTCTACACAGACTCCAGCTGTAAAAAAGCTTCTCAAAAATGTACCGCTGACACGACGCGCGGAAGGCCAGCAAGACCGGCTTTGCCGTCCGCGAATCGGAACCGCGGGTTTAGGAATAGTGGGTTTTCGAGTGACTCTGTACGACGTTTCGTAACGTCGTAGAGACTCTCAGCTGTACAAAGTGTACTGCTGACGGAACAAATTCACGACTCCTTGAATAAACGCACGAGCGTTCTGATTGTTTTCGTGTCACCCTCAACTCACGACGCACTGCGACGACCCTGTTTTTTTTTTCTTATTTCCCTGGTGCGCACTCTCCGCGTGTCCTATCAGCGCGGCGAGGTGCGGGAACGACAAACCGCAGACGCCGCATACTTCTCGCGGTGGCGCGGAGTGGGCCGCCGCCGCCGCGAGTGCGCGCGCCGGTCGCGCCGGGCTGCTCCCGCTCCCGGCGCTACTAGATGTATTCCTGCTATTCGTCAAAGTCCCCCTCCCTTGTTGAGTTGTAACTCCTCCTTTAGTAGTAATACTCCCTATCCCCCCCCTATCTCCCAATGTCCCCCCTCCCCCACTGGATCGCAGTTTCGCACCCGTCCCGCACCCGTGCCCGTCCTTGTGCCTGTGCCGCAAGCACACCTGTACTCGACACGTTTTACATTGGAACGCGTTGACCGCGGTGAGTTTTTCCTTGCACCCAATCACGGGACACCGTTTCGCCCTCGCCGGGTGCGTACTCGGGTCGCACTGGCCTCGGTCCGAGTTGTGCCGTTCGAAGGTGACATGGATGCTCTCGCCGACAACGTGCTTCACGCTTTTGCCGCACAAAGGGCACACGACGCAGGTCGTGTCCTGGCGGGTTTTAGGGAAGTGGTTAGAAAAGAAAAATTTGGACACTAGTGCGAGAGAGAGGAACTGTGTATCAGTCTCGTGACACAGGTGTCCCTCCTTACCTGTCTCGCTGGAACCGCGCATCCGTGCGACCCGCGGTGCTCCAAGCAGAACGTCTTCGCGCAGCCTTGGCACTGGAACGGCAAAAAGTCGAGCTGCCCACACCCTGCGGGTTCCGTCGTGAAGGAGGTTGGAGAAATGTCAGAGTTTTGACGAACGTTTTGTACATCTGGCGAGATCTGGGAAAGGTGAGGCGAGCAGGCGAAAAACACAGGCTCGGGCGGGTGCGCGAGGGCGTTGCGACGCACCGTGGTGTTCACAGTGTTCGCCGAGCTCCGGGAGCTCCATTTTCACGCGCGTTCCCGCGCCGGGAAACTGACGAGGTGACGGAACAACCGTTGTTTTAACGTCGTTTTCTTTTAGGAAAACATTTTGGAGAGGAAAAGAAGTTTCCATCATCTGCAACGAGGGAGCGGCGGTAAGGCCAGGCCAGAGGTTATTTAGGCGATGAGAGTGTATTTAAGGGAGACAAAGAAGTTTCCATCGTCCGCAACGAGGGAGCGGCGGTAAGGCCAGGCCGGAGGTTATTGGGGCGATGAGAGTGTATTTAAGGGAGACGCGCTGATGAATGGACCCCCTACTCACTATCACTCTCCGTTTCGGTCTCCTCCTCGCTCTCTTCGTCCGCTTCCTTCAGCCACTCCACGAACGGCTTGGCGAGTTTGAGAAACTTTTTGTCCTCCTCCTCGGCGCCTTCCTTCTCCGCGCTCCACGCCAGCACGGAAACTTCGGAGAGCACGTCCATGTCGTAAAGCATGTGCAGGATTTTGGGAAACGCGGGGGTCAGGGCGCTGCCTCCCATACCCGTAAACACGGTTTCCTCACTGCAGTAGTCCTCCAACGTGAGTAACATCTCCACCTGGTCGTCTTCCGATTTTAGGAACCGAGCGAGAAGGGGCGCCCAGCGCTCGACTTTTTTGCGCGTCACTTTTAAAAGCTCGGGCACGGACGCCGGCGAGGTTACGGGGTACAGCCGCGCGTTCTCCTTCTGCACGTCCTTCGGCGCAGGCAGGGCCAGTCCTAAAACAGTCATCAACACGTACCGCGCGATATCCGCAAACGTCCGGTTCTCCGCCATCTTCAGTCCCTGCAACTCAACCACCGCGTTCGCCTCGGCGTACCCGTGCTTCACGCACCGCAGAAACGTCTCCGCGACTTCCCGGCGGAAAACAGTCTCCGCCTGGTCGGCGTCGTCGCCGAACTCGTTTCCGGACTCGGAATCCGAGCCGTTTCCGAAGGATGGGTCCCCCGTGCCACCCCTGGTGTGCGTCGCGTCGTCGTCGCTATCAAGGGCGTCGTCATTATGGTACGCCAGTCGTGCCCGTGCAAACGGCGCCGGCGCGATGGAGTACCGCCAGAGATTTCTCAAATCGCTCGCGTGCGCGGTCCACAAATTCCCGGCGCCCGCGGCGCCCAACGCGTCCACGCTCCAGACCTGCTTGCCAACCCCGTCCACGGATGGCAACCCACTTTTCGCCTTTGCCAGCGCGTCCTCTTCCCTGTCCGTCAGCGTAAACGCACAGCGAGGGCCTTTAACGTCTTTGGCGTCGTCGTCCGAGTCTGAATCTTTCAGGGTCGCCCGTCCGCCAAAGTTCTGCGCTTTCGCTCGGGCGCCAAGCGACCCGCCGCCCCCGACGCTGACCCGTCGTCCGTCACTGACGGATGGCAAACTACCAACCTCAAGCCCGTCGTCGTCGCTGTCGTACTCGTCGTCGTCCATAACAGGCTGCGTCGCGAGTGATACTCGGCTGTAGTCGCCCACGATTTGCCCGGGCCCGACCACGACGTCGTAAGAAAGCACGGCGCCTTTTCCTATTGTCGCGTTTTCGTGCACCACCACGCCGTCCGCCGCGAATGCGCTGGTTACGGTGGCGTTGTCGTGAATCGTGACGTTTGTCTGCAGGTAGCTGCCTTTCACGGTGACATTCGCGCCGACCCGCGTGTTTTTTCCGAACGTGCTTTGCTCTACCACGCACCCGGCGCCGATCACGCACCCGTCACCGAAAACACACCCCGCGCCTATTTTCGCGGACGCGTGTACCCGCGCGTTCGCGTCGGAATACACGTTCGGCCACTCCATCTTGTACGTAGATGAGGTGCCCCTGGGTAAAGCGTTCGTGTCCGGCACCATCGGGTACGTCCACCGCTGAATCACGTCCTTAGAAACCGCGTCGTACGTGCGCAGTGAGTCGACACGGACGGCGTATTCGTCGCTCGCCAACACGTGCGCGTACAGGTTGTTCCCCTGATTGCAAAAGAAAAAGTGTCAGTCTTGTATATCGCGATGTATGGACAAACAGTCAGAGGTAACAGTCCCTTCTGGCACGAGTATGGGCAATCAGGGAGGCGGAGCGTGGTGATTGGGAAATACGTACCAACTCCCTCTCGTTCAGGGTCCCCACCACGAAGTCCCGGCGCAGGTTCTGGTAATCGAAGTTATCAGTGAACAGATATAAGACTTCTGGGGCGCAGATGTCGACGTGGCAGTCGAGCAAGTCGGTGCTTATTTTGATGCTAGGGTGGTCGCTGAAAAGCGACGCGTCCAGGGAAAGAGGCGGGAGCTGCGGTTTTTTTTGCGCTTTCTTTTGTTCGCCGTCACCGAACGACGAGTCCGCCTCATTCGGCGGCGCGTGCGTTTCGTAGTGCAACACCCGGTTCGTGTCCGGATCCGTGACCACGATGAGGTTCCCCTCACCAAAACGCGTCTCCCGTAACGCTTGCGTGGTGGGCTTGAAGCACAATGTCATGATGGCGAGCTTTTCTTTTTTGCGCCGAGCGTTGTGCGCGTGCAAAACTTTCTTCAAATCCATGTTCGCCACCACGTCGCCGTGCATCAGCACGAAATCCGCGCGTATCACGTGCCGGTGGTCTATTAATCGCAAAGCCTCGCCCGCGGAAATGCAGTTGGTGCTTACAACAGTGTGCACCACGAAGTTGGTGCCGCTCGAGTTTTGGCACCACGGCGAGTTCTCCAAGTACTCAACGATCTGCTCCGCGTGCGCGCAGCAAAACACAAACACCTCCTCCACGCCGTTCGTGGACAGAAACTCCAGGACGTACTCGATCATCGGCACGTTGCACAGGGGAAGCAGGGCTTTGGGGCGCTCCAGGGTGATGGGGCGGAAGGCCTGGGGTTGAATGGGGGAGACGCCAGGAGTGGTCAGAAACGCGGTCACAGGTTGCGCGCAAGAGAACACGGAACCCGGAACGATCGCGGCCTCGCGGCCTGCGAGAAGCACTTGCACAAGATGCGCATCGGTCCTTCGTCGTAGGGTTACGACACCTCGCCTGACGTGTGCTTACCTGCGTGAAGCTGTCCGCCAGAACAACCGCCTGCAGCGGGACCTTAGCATCCTCGCCGCTCTTGGGCTTCGGCATGGCGACGCGCGTTGCCTCGCGGCGGGTCAGGGCCGACGCTCCGAAGCGCGGCGCGATCTGTGGATCACGTTACCTCAAGGCGAAAAGGGCGTGGCGAGCAAGCACGTCGAGTGTCCGCGGTTTTCGGTTTTCTTTTTTCTAGTGGTGAAACTTTTCGAGGTATTGTAATAAGTCGGCGTCCACCTGGGGACCACTCACAACCTCTCCCTACCTCCCCTCACCGTACACAGCTTCCGGCATTACCCCCCCCCCGCTGCCTAGTTCGCGAATCGCGTCTTGTAGCACCTCTTTTTTGTGACACCGGTACGACACCGCGGCGCGCGTCGCGTCAGATAGCGCGTCGCCGTGTAAGATTTCACAATCGCGCGCGACGGTGGTCGGCATTTGCCGCAAAAGCTCGGCGCATCGCTTGGCGATATCTAATTTCGCCGATTTGATGTCAACCGCAAGCATTTCCTTACCACCCACCACACCGTCGCCGTTGCCAGCATACGCGCCCGCGAAAAGAGACACCAGCCGAGCATCGCACCGACCTCCCGTCAACACTTTCATCCTCGGCTCGCTCGCAACGAGCGCGCCGTCTTTCGTGGTTGCCAACAAGTTTTCAGTCGCCCGGACCGCGCTCCGCGCCGCTTCCTCCCTCGCGCTCGCCGTCTGGTCACCCAAAAAGCCAACCCCGTCCCACACCTCAGGGTGGAACACCATGTGCCACGAAAGCGCGTGCTCGATGTCCGCGAAAACAACCACGTCGTCGTGGCAGTTTCTCAGAGGCGCGAAGCCTGGCGCGACGGACGCCGAAAGGGTCAGTCGGTCGTGACGTTCGTAGTGTGTGCTTCGCAAACAGTCGCCCGTGTGATGTGTGTAGCGCGCTTCCTTTGCACGAGTGGCCGTCAAGTAAGGGCCGTGATCAGGAAGGCGGGACGCGTTTAGTGGGAAAAAATCTTACCGTAGTACATCAGGAAGTGGTCGTTGGAGCGCTCGCCGTAACTCATGGTGGCTTCGGTGCCGCAACGCATGGCCTTGGTCGCCGCGAACTCGATAACCCCGGCGTCGTCCACGGTGCTCCACGAAACCGTATCCGTGACTTGTGACGGGGGCCACATTTTATTAGTGGCCGTGGCGTTACTTTTGGTGTCATTGCCAACACTTTTAATGGTGTCATTGGCATTACTAGTAGAGCCAGCAGCAGCAGTTTCTGTATCGAACTCGCGCCCGGACAAAAACCCAGCACTCGCCGGGTACTCGTCGCCTCCGTGGTTCAGCAGATCCGCGAGCGGCAGCAGCGCCCTGAAGTACCCCTCGCTTTTTTTGTTTGTCTCGGCGGACGCGACGCCGTAGGTCCGGCTGTGCACCACGGAAACGGCCTCTGCAAAGGTTGCGTAGTTTAAATTGTTGCCTAGCGCGGAAGGACACTTATCAACTAATATGCCGTGCCACTTCAAAACCGCGGCGCGCATTTCCCGCGCCTCCGCCACGGCGGGCGGGTACTGCAAACCAAGAACGTCGGCCTCGTCCCAAAGCAACGGCGAGCCCGGGACTTTCGTGGGTACCAGTTGTAAGTACGGCGCGTATTCCGAGTCAATTCCTTTCGCGCGCTCCTGTAGCACGCGACACGCCAGGCGCACTCCCCACGGTGCGCTTTGCATCGTTTCCCACGCATCCGTTGGGTGGCCCTCCTGCTGGTCGCAGATGCCCATGTCCAGCGGCATTCGCAGCACCGTGGTGTCTTTTTCGATATCACGGCTCGCTTCCAGCCCGCGGCCGCAGTGTTTGTCATCCGGGAGGCGCACGGAGAGGCCACTGCCGCTCGCGCCCCTCTCGACGCACCACCTCACAAGAGCGCCGACGGCGAGGCGCTCCGTGAGCTCCTCCTCGGACTCGACGTACGCATCATCATCATCATCATCATCTATGCTGCGGGTCTCGGAACCGTCGGCGATGAATTCGGGTTTTAGTTTCGTCGATGTCGCGGGACCCGCGTCATCCCCGGGCTGGTCCACGAATGACGCACGCGTGATGGTTGATTTCTTGTGTCGCTTCGTGACGCCAAAGTGGGCCACGCCGACCCGCGGCAACAGGCGAACGCAGGGAACCGCGAGGAGCGCCATCGGAAGTGACGGCTTTATCCAAGGTGAGCCGAAAAGCAACTCGAACCCGAAAACATTTTCGGTCGACGAAAACTTTACGAGATCTCGTCACTGCGTTGATGACCTGACAGACAGAGGGGGTCGCGCATGGCGGACGGTGACAGGCGACGGTCACCGTCGCCGCTGGCGGTCGCTGATGTCGCACTCGCAGACACGGGCCCCACGATTACCGGTGATGACCCGAACCCCGGCGGCGTGATGCTATCGTTCCACGAACAGATCGTCGATGAGCTTTTGGAGCGAGACGGGTTGAGCGTGTTGGCGGAAGGGTTGGGTTTGTGCGAGGTGCTTGCGGGGTTAATCGCCTCGGTTCCGCAGCCCAGACGCGAAACGCAAACCGTGACCAGGGACGCGTTTTCCAACCTGTTGTTACCCGGTACCAGTAGCGGGAAGCCTGGCCACACGAAAACGTCATCATCTACGCGAAACGAAACCGAAATCGAAATCGAAACCGAACACGGCGTCACGCTCGTCCTCGGCGCGAGCGACGCGCAAAAGCGCGCGTTGCGAGTACACCTCTCGAAACTCGCCCCGCTTGTAAATTTCCCACCGGAAATAACCGCCGACATCACGGGCACGGAGCGACATTTGCTGTACAGAAGAGGAGGCCCGCTGTTCGTGACCACGCGCATCGCAGTTGTGGATATCCTCGGCGACCGCCTTTTGCCGAAAGAAATAGCCGGCGTTGTCGTGTGCAACGCCCACCGGGTCACGGATTTCTCGGGGGAGGCTTTCGTGGTGCGTTTGTTTCGCACTGGAAATCGGGTTGGGTTCGTGCGGGGTATCACGGACCGGCCAGGAGACCTGTCAAGAGGCTTCAACGGCACGGAACGCGCGATGAAATCCCTGATGGTGCGCTCCCTAAATCTCTGGCCGCGGTTCCATTTAGGCGTCCGGGGGTGCCTTGATAAGCACGCACCCGAAGTCGTGGAGTTGCGGCAACCCCTGACCCCAAAAGTGCGGGCCATTCAAGACGCTATTGTGGAGGTGATGCACGCGTGCATGAACGAGCTCAAGAAAAGCAAGCACGTCGACGTCAGTGAACTGACCCTGGACAAAGGACTTCACGCGAGCTTCGACAAGACGCTGCAGCGACAGGAAAGTATTTTATTTCCCAAATCCCAACACTGTTTGCCGATTGTCCGCCCGTAATTACTCATACACTTAACGAAAGACTGACACTTTTTTTTACAATCTCAGTTGGACCCGGTGTGGCACTCGGTTTCGCGGAAGCTGAAACAAATCGTTTTCGATTTGCGAAGCCTGAGAAACCTGGGGACGTTTCTGTTACGGTACGACGCGGTTACTTTTTTGCGGTACCTGGAGACGTTGCGAGTATCCGAAGGCAGGGAGTCGGTGTGGCTGTACACAGAGGCGGCGCACACGATATTCGAACAGGCGAAGAAACGCGTGTTTGTGCTGCGGCGGAACGATTCGAAAGAAATGGAAAAAATGAAATTGAATAACGACGACGACGATTTTCTCGAGGTCAAAGAAATCGACGCCCCGGAGCCCATGCGGCCTGAAACAACGCTGGAAACGGTGCTGGAGCCCATGCCGAAATGGCCGTTGCTCGTGGAAATCGTTGAAGAAGTCAGGTTGGAGAAAGAAATGCTCCGGAAAAGGATGCTCCGCGGCGAGGTTTGTGAAACGAGCAGAAAAGCGACAAGATCGGAAACGTCCCCGCGCGCAAAAAAAAACGCAGAGATCGACCTCACCGGCGACGACGACGACGACGGCGATGACGACGATTTCGCGTCGCAAGCCGGTCCGGGTGACGTACGTTACACTCCCACTTTGGAAGAACGGTTCGGGCAAGGCCCCTTACTCGTGGTGGCGAAGGATGACGCCACCGCGAACCAGTTGAGTGCATTGCTGAGGCTGGGGCAAACACCGCTGATGCGCGGTTTGTGGGCGGAGTACCTGGACAGGCAACGACTGGCGGGCTCGGCGGGCGCGGCGGTGCGCGCGCGAGGCCGTGGAGGGGGGCGGGGACGCGGAGGCGGCACGTCGCAAAGCACATCGCAAGGCGGCCGTGGTAAGACCGCTGCGCCGATGAGTAAGATGGATCGCATGCGCGCCGCGATGATGGGGGAAGACCCGGCCGCGCGTGGTAGCGCGGGCGGCGGCGGGGGGGGGAGAGGAACCCGCGCGCGCGCTCCGCCGAACCCCACGGCGGGCCTTGCCGGCGGCGGCTCCGCGGCGGAGCGCGACGCAGTCGCGGCGTGTGCGAATGTGCTTGCGAGGGAGCATGCGAAACAAAAACGGGAGGAAACGGCACCCGCGGCACAGAAAGCGGCCGCGGCTGGCCACAAGACCGCCGTTGGCGACCTGGACCCAAACGGCCCTCCCTCGCCCGCGTCGAAGAAACGAAAGGTTTCGGGTAAGGCGAAAGATACTGACCGGGATGCACCACACGACGAAGTTCGCATCGTCGGCGAGACTTTCGAACTCGACAACGCAATGCATTTAGCAACCCAGGGCGTGTACATACACTCCCTCGCAACCCGAGGCAGTGTTCTCGCGTCAACGAACCCTTCCTTCGTGGTGGTGTACGACCCGGACGCGGCTTTTATTCGCGAAATCGAAACCCACAAAGCGTCGCGGCCGGGCGCCCCCATGCGCGTGTACTTTTTAGTGCACGACACTTCCCTTGAGGAGCAGCGGTACCTCTCGTCAGTGCGCCACGAAACCGAGGCGTTTGATAATCTGATACGGACGAAGCAGCACATGGCGATTCCCAGGGAGCAAGAAGGGCGGGTGAACGACGGTAAAGGCGTGGAAACGCGACCGGCGTTGGAAGTTGAAACCCTTTTGGACGACGGTGTCACGCGCCTCGGACCCGGCGTTCGTCTGCCGCACGGCGCGCACGCGGAAGGTTTGCTTACCGTGGACGGGTTTGAGCGCCCAAAGGCGTTGTTCGGTTCTTTCAGTGGTTTACACCACGCCAGTACGCCGCAGTCCCTGCCGTTGCCTCAGCTGGAGCCTAAACGCCGGGACGACGACGCGGACGCGGCGCTCAACACCCGCCGGCGAGGCGGGCAGTTATCCGCCACGTCAGGAAGCGAATCGAAACTCCACCTGGTGGTGGACGTGCGCGAGTTTATGTCCTCGTTACCCTCGATTCTGCACCAAAGCGGGTTTGTGTTGAAACCCGCCACGATCGAGGTTGGCGATTACGTGCTTTCGCCCGACGTGTGCGTTGAGAGGAAGGCGATTCCGGATTTGGTCTCGTCGCTGCAAAGCGGGCGCCTTTACAACCAAGCGTCGCAAATGCTGAAGCACTACAAAATCCCGATTCTTTTAATCGAGTTCGATAAAGAAAAAGCCTTTGGGCTGCAAAGCCTTGGGGATTTGTCTTCAGACATAACGGTGACGTCGACGCAAAGTAGGCTGTGCTTGCTGGTGCTCGCTTTTCCAAGACTGCGCCTGCTGTGGTCGCGCTCGCTACACGCCACCGCGGAGATGTTCCGTTCAATGAAAATCGCGGAGCCCGAACCCACGGTGGCGGCGGCGGTGGCGGTCGGTGTGCCGCAAAGCGTAGGCGTTACGACTGGCGGTACTACCGCCGGAGGTTCGATTCTTGCCGGGAACAACTCCGTAGGTTTATTACCCGCACCTCCCACGGAAACGCCATTCAACCAAGCCGCAATCGACGTGCTGAGGCGTCTTCCCGGAATCACGGACGGGAACTACCGCCGGGTGTTGGATAGGTGCGAGACTTTGGCGGATTTGACGTACCTCTCGAAAGACGAATTGTCTGTCATTTTGGGAGATCAAAGACAAGCCAAAACGCTGTTCGAGTTCATGCAAGCGCCGTTCCCGACGCACGCGTAGTTATTGGGAGAGAAACGAGGGTATAGAGGGTATAGAAGTAGGAGAGCGCGGACGAAAGAATTCGATTAAAACTCTACAGTTTCGTTTTCCTGACGGGTCGATTTCTGCGCCGCGCGAACATCACCTTTTCGTCGTCGTTGATTTCGCGTTTCGTGCCGTCGGGGTACGCCACGAAGGGCGCGTCCGCTTGTACCGTCCACCCCTCCCGTTTCGCCCTGGCGTGCGTTTTCTTCGAATTGCTCTCCACCATCGGCACCACCATCAATCCCCACCCGCCGATCGGCCGCGAGGGCGGCCGGCGCAGTCGTCCTGGCACGATTAACAAGAAAGTGTCAGTCGGTCGTGACGTGTATATCCGGGATTGGACAGGGTACCGGGGTGTGACCTCTGGTAAATTGGCACAGTACTGTGTCAATTTACCACAGTACTGGTAAGAGTTACCAGTATTTATGACTTCGTAACTGTTGCCATAGGAACAGGTACCAGTACGTATGAGTAAACAGTCGTGGTAATCGCGCCGAGCAGGGAGGCGGTGTGTGGTGATTGGGAAATACGTACCCGTGCGGTTCAGCGAAGGCGCCGTTTCCTTCATGTTGTACGCCAGCGCGTCTTTGAACTGCCTGACTAAAACCCGTTCTTCTTTTTCCGCCCTATCCTCGGAACTTACGAACTTCGGCAAGATCAAATCGAGTTCCTCCTGGGTGGTGTCCGCGTGCACGACCTGGAACTTCGGGAGCTCGGGGACGATCCGGACGTGCTTCTCGCCCGTCCCGCGGTCCTCGCTGCCGTGCAACTCTTCCCACGCCGCTTCTAAATGCGGAAACGTCTGTTTTTGCGCGTTCAAGTGAACCTGTTGTATCTTTTTAAGCGCCAGAATAGCCATCACCCTTTGCTGTCGGACTCGGTACTGCTCCGCCAGCTGGGGCACGCCCCACGTGGAAGGGTCCTTCAGGTGCATCATGTACATTTTCGTTTTCGTGCGGTCGCTTAAATGCGCGTTCCGGATGTTAGGGTTATCGTGGATGGTGTGGCCTTGCTCGGACATGTCATAAAGCCACCCTTCTTTTTCCATCAAGGACTCGTCCGCGAGCACGAGCGGCCGCACCGCGACCATTCGCACGTCCGTGCCACCCGGGGTTTTGGAACTCAGCTCGATCGATTCGAACGTCGCGCCCGTGAGCCCGGATGAGGCGGGCACATCCCCAACCGCGCCCGCATCAGTCTCAGGGTCCTCGGACGTGGACGGGAGCTCCCAATCGTCCTCCCCAGACTCAGCGCTCGTGTCCATGCTGTCGGTGGCCTCGGCGGCCGTGTCACCCGCGGTCTCCACCCCGCTCGGCAAATCGCCCTCCGCCTTGCCGTCCTCGTCGTCCTTGCCCTCGCTGGAGAAAGCGGCGCGCCAACGGGCGTCGTGCCCTGCAAACGCCCTGACTCCCGATCCGCTGGGCGTGGCAAGGCGGCGCATCGCGCAAGTCACCGCGTGGCGAAGCATCGCGTCTCGCTACGACGATGCGATGCACGACACGAATCGTCAAGCAGTGCGCGCAGCTGTGAAGAGGTTACCGAGGCAAGAGGTTATCCAAGATCGACGACGAAGATCGACTCGCTGTCGAAAACTGAAAAAATCGAAAAAGTTCGCGAAAAGCAGTTCGTTTGCCAAAAGTTCCCCTCATCATCACACCGCCGCGCGCTTCTCGTCGCGATGTCCGCCGAGGATGCGATTCCCGACTTCGCCGCGCTCATTGCGCAGGCGCGTCGCATCGCGGAGCAGTCTCAGGCGGGCACTTGTGCGCCTTTTCCCGGCCCGGAGGTCGCGGCGCAACGCGCGAAACTTCTCGAGGCGGACAAAAACTGGGGCGCCGCGGTCGCCCCGGATGGGACGCGATACTTCTTCGACAAACACACCGGGGTGGCGCAGTGGCACGAACCAACGGCGTTGCAGGGCGCGGGGTTGCAAATCGTCCCTGGCGAGGTGCTTCCCAACGGCCCTACCCTCCCTGCCCCGTGGAGGGAACTCACGGATGCGCAATCCAAGAAAAAGTATTACTGGGACGCCTCCACGGGCGCCACGCGGTGGCGGCGGCCGGTGCCGGGTGGCCTGCCAACCGCCACGATCGTGTCTCCCAAAGCAGCGCAGACAGAAAACGAAGAGGAGTGAGGTAATGTGGTGCTGTGCTGCTGGTTACGCGGAATAGAAAGCAATATCTATAGTAATATTAACTTAAGTTAGGCTAAGTGGAGAACACAAACGCGTGCGCGTCCGTGGGGAACTTCCGCGGGCCGTGCGCCGGTGCGGAACAATCTTTGTTCAACTTCCCAAAAGCTCATCGCGTTCGGGCTGATGTTTTCTGTGGAGGCGCTTCGTCGTCGTCTCCGTTTTTTTTTCGTGAAATCCCCTTCCCCGCGTCGTCGTCGTCCCACCCCGCCACGAACTCGGCTCCGCTTCCGTCCAGCCAAGACTTGACGGAAACGGACTGCACGCGTATTTGTTCCCCTAGGGAGGACCACCCCAGGCGCGGAGTCACAGTTTCAACCACGGACACTACCGACGTTTTGGACAATTCTGATTCATCTTGCGTTTTCTCCGTCGTCAAATCAACATCAGGCACCTCGCCCAGCGCGACCTGTTCGCGTAGGGGCTGCGTTTCTTCGGTTTCCCCCAAGTCGTCATTCGCGGTCGCGGGCGCTGGCGGTGACTCCTTTCCCCAGAAGAAACGCACCCAATTGGAGCTCTCGTTCCTCTGCTCCGCGAAAGCCTTCGCCGCGGCGGCCCTTCGTTCCGCCGCCGCCGCCGACCGCGCGGTGCCGGGCCCCGGAAAGGAAGGGAACCGATCCAGTCCCGGCGCGACCGGCGCTGATTTCACGCGTCTTTCTGAACCATTTTTGCCCCAGTCCTGAGGGCCTTTTCGGACCGTAACACTGCCTCCTGTGCCACTTCGCGTGTTAGCGTTACCGTTTTTTCCACCACCGAAAGAGTTACCAGGGTTCCGGAACCCTTCAAACGCGGAAAACGCCTTGTCGTACATTTCGTTTTTTCCGGATGCATTTTGTGAAGTAGAATTTCCGCTCATTCCGTTCATCATCGCCCCCGCCCCGCCGAACTTGGTGTCGCCGCCCATGCTCGCGAGCAGCGCGTCTGTGTTACTGCCGAACCCGGTTTCGAAATACCCGGGGTGGTCCCAAGGCGTGGAAGGCGCGGCGTGTACTTCCGCGAACCCACGGTTATCCACGAGCGCGGCGGCAACGTCCGCGAAGACCATCCTGTTTTTGGAAAGGAAAAGGGTCAGTCGCGAGTGGCACCAAGTGCCATATAAGGCAAACAGTGCACTTGTGCTGTATGTAGTAAACCGTAATTGCGGGCGGACAATCGGCAAAACAGCCGGCGGGATTTGGTGAAATACAACACGTACCTGTTTTCCGCGAGGTACTGCGCCGTGTCCACCTCCATGCGTTGTAACACTTCAGGGCGGTGTTCGGTTAGGGAAACCCCCCCAGTTGGCGGGTTTAAACGGACGTGCATGGTTTGCGGCGAGAACCGCGAAATTAAACTCGCCACGTGCGCTTCTTGAAGCTCCACATCGAACGCGAGGTTCACAACCTGCCCGAGCCAAAACACCAGCCCGCGGTCGCCGTTTTCGGACTCGCCGCTCGCGCCGCCCGTGACCTCGCCGCACCCGAGCGATAACAACACGTCGATTTGCTGCCCGGGCTCCGCGAGATCAAGCCCCTCGTTCAGCACTAACGACGAAGGGTTGTTGTACCCGCTCAGCGCGCCATCGATGAACACTTGTCGCGGAACCGAGTCTTTTTGTTTCTTTTCTTTCCGCGATGAACCCCGCGTGTTCTTTGCAACCGAAACGGAAATTCCGGAGCGGTTGGTAGGGTCGGACAAAGAATCCTTGGTAGATCCCTCGGTAGCCTTGGTAGATCCGTCAGACACTGCAGTCACACCCGGCGCCTCGTTCACCAGCACACCCACGTTCTCCCTGACGAACGGGGGGAAAACCGTCGGCGCGGAGGACGTGGCCATCCCGGCTTCCCACTGCCGCCAGCCCTCGTGCGCGTCGCGGCCCGCGTTTGGTTCTTTTTTGCGGTATGTCCTTTGGAAAGAAAAGAAAGTGTCAGTTTTGTATATCGCGATGTATGGACAAACAGTCAGGGCAGAGGTAATAGTCCCTTCTGGCACGAGTATGGGCAAACAGTCTTTGGATTCGCTGGGAAACAAAATACGTACCTCAGCAGCCGCACTTCTAGCCGTTCCGTTTGCTGCGTGGACACCACGAAGCACCGGACGAGCTGATCGGGGGCGTCCAGCATGGGGAGGTCACCGAGGTACTCCAGTAAAAGGTTCCGGATTGCAGTGTTGTCCGCGGCGTTGCCTTTCAGCAACCTTCGCACCGCGCTTTGGCTTCCGAAAACGTCGCGGCCGATGTCGTGGTACATCTTCTCAAGCTCAAGGAGAGACACCCCCCTGGGATAAATAAAAAGAAGTGTCAGTCATGTATATCGCGATGTATGGACAACAGTTACCAGCTTCGGTAAAACAGTCGGCAGGATTTGGGAAACGCGCAATACGTACCTGGCTAACCCGAGGGCGATTATTCCACCGGTGCTGACGCCGCCAATCAAATCGAACAGCTCGTGCATCGGCCTTCCCGCGGCGCGCTCCAGCGCGCGCAACTGCCAAATCAGCGCCAGACCCTTGATTCCGCCGCCTTCCAGGGATAAAAGGCGCAGTCCGCGCGTGGGTACCACAGATGACGCGTTCGCGTCGGAGGAAACAACCCCGGAAGCGCCGGCGTCGGTAGCGCCGTCGATCATCCCTCCTCCGTTCACGCCTCCGCCGCGCGACGCCGCCCGTTGCCTCCCCCTGCCGAACTCCGCCCGCCGCACCAGCCGGAGCAACACCCGCTGCACCGATCTGCGCCACCGGATTTCCACCTCCACGTCACTCGTGTTCGCGTTGCTTGTTCCCTCCTTCACCGAGCTCCCGGGGGGAAGCGCTTTGCCCGAGCTGGACCGCAGGGAAGGCTGATACGCGAGCCACCGCTGGATATCCGCCAGCCCGACGGATTCCGTGGTTCCGATATCCCCGCCTCCGGTCATCTCGTGGAACACCTTCGCCGCGGCGGACTCGGCTCTGGCGCCAACGAGGTACCCGCGCAGACCGGGGGAAATCGCTTCGGTGAACTCGGGAAGGGTCATCGCCGCGGGGGACTGGAGCTCCTCCTTTACCACTGTTTCGCTCGATCCAAGCGCCGAGTGTAACGGGAACGCCGTTCCCGGGAACGCGCCATCCTTTGAAAATCCGTTGCTTAGCCGTGACGCCAGCGCCCGTGCGGCGGCCAGTCTTTCCGCAACGGCACCGGCAAGGTCCCCGTCCACGCCGAGGTCGTGCAAATCGAGCTTCAGGGACGTCACGACGTCGTTGGCGTGAGGCGCGCCCGGCGTGACAATCACGGGCCGGTCCACCACGGTGAGCAGCGCCGCGCTGAGGTACGCGGTTTCGGTGACGAGCCTTAGGAACCGCGCGGACGCGACGACCCTGGCGACTGCTATCAAGGAAGCCGTGAAGGAAGCGGACGGTCCGGACGTAACAGCGCCGCCAGGCATGTTGCCAACCAACACCACCGCCACCGCAGTGAGCGCTACGTTCCACACGTTCAGGGCGTACGTCGCCCTGGTGAGCCGGGCGGTCATGCCCGCGGGAAGCGCTTTGATATTGACAAAGGGATTGAAGCCGAGCGCGGTTGCGTCGGGCGACGCCTTGGCAAAAGGCGACGCCGCATCAGGCTCCGCGGCGTGGCTTCTCGCCGCGACTAACAGCCGCGAGTGCGTGAGCTGCGCGGCGAGTCGCGCGGCATCCAGGAAAAGACACGCCGCGAGCGGCAACAACGCGGCTTGTGAAAACGAACCGCCAACACCCACAACCCCGAGCGCGGTCCACATGCCCGCCAGGACCAGCCAGTCGAAAACGCAGCACACCGCGGTGACTCGCCGGAAAAAACGCGCGCTGCCGCAAATCGCCGCTTCCCGCCACTGCTCCACGGTCAGCGCGCTTGCGTACCGAATTCTGCGCAACGGCCCGGCGTCCGGCGGCGGCGGCCCTCCTTTGAGTGCAAAAAAAAGTGTCAATCTTGTACATCGCGATGTATGGACAAACAGTCAGCGGTATATCCGTCCCTTCTGGTACGAGTATGGGCAATCGCAGAGGCGGAACGTGGTGATTGGGAAAGGCCCTTACCTTTCGGCGCCGGGCTTCCTCCGAGGCGCCGCGCCCGCGTAGCTCTTCGCATCGCGGTTGTTTCCTTCCGCGCCACCGCCACGGCGACGTCGTCGAAGATGTGTACCCGCGTTTCGCTCGCGAGACGCCCGATCCAGTTGCAAATCGCGAGCGGCCAGCTGACCGCCAGGGATGTGGCGAAATTTGGATCCGCGAACCGTACCGCGCCGCAAAGGCTCGCCGTGTGCAGCGCCGCGAAACAAAGGAGCCAGACGTCAAGCACCAGGAAAGCCGAGGCGTCCCTCGACGCGCGTCGCTCGCGTCGCACGTGCGGCGCGCGAGGGTCGGCAACGAACGAACGCGACCGCGACGCGGGGCCGAAGAACGACCGCGCGCACGTCTCGGCGACGAGCAAAACGTGCGCCTGTAGGGTCGCCGCGCCGAGTCGCGACGCCAAAACTTCACCCCCGAGTGTCCACGCCACGATCGTGACGCAGGTCATGACGAGCGTGGCGGCCTGAGCACGAGGGAGGTGATTGAAGAGTGAGGTTAGTCGCAAGCCGAGGCAAAAAACTAAACCCAAAACTCCTTAAAAAGTCGAAAAACTGTCTGTCTCCTTTCACGTTGAACCCTCTGCAATTGGGCGGGAAAGGAACGCGAGCGGTCGGGACGTACCGTCAGCACCACGCCCGCGACGTGCGCTCTCTCCGACAGCGTGAGCCTGTTTTGTTGCGAGTCGAGTGCGGGTGTGCGTGGATTGGGGATGGTCAGCGGTTGTGGTCCGGGTGGGTTGGGGAGAGGTATCGTCGGGGCGGAATGTGACATGCTTCCCCAGGACGAGTTTCAGTGGTACGGTACCACGTGTCCCGTCGCGGCCGCCACCGAACGTACCCAGGCGCGAGAGGCCCCGTTTTGAGCAAGGTTTGGATCCATTTACGTTTCTCGGACTCGTCGTCAGTCGCGGGTGCGGTGAACGCAGCGCTCGCTGCCCAAACGGTTTGCGCGGCGCCGCGCGAGGACGGCCCGCCCGTCTTCGGGTCGAGGACGTCCGCTTTTTCACGCCACCAATGCCACCGTACCGCGCCGGGTGTGGTGGTTCCGGGCGCGAACGCCCCAGGGATCACTCCAGCGCGTCGGCGTAACCCAATCGCATCGAAGCGAACGAGCAACGCGACCGTCGGTGAGGTCGCGAGCGCGTACCGCGGCACCACCCGCGCGCACGCCGCGTGACGTAACCTAAGTGCTGACGGTGACGATCTAGTCGGTCGTCGAACCACCGCCGACGGCACCACGCCGGTGATCCCGCTCGCCAGCATCACTCCCATGCTCCAGCCGCAAGGCGTGGCCACGACCGACGCTACGACCCGAGCGCTCGGCGCGGCGTCCACGCGTATCCAACAGTGAGAACCTGGCGCCGAGGCGCAGAAGCGACGCTTCGCCAAAAAGCGCTCAGTCACACGCGGCCCAATTTTCAGAAGTTTCATCACGAGTATGAACTCTTTCTCACGCGGACCGCGTGCAATCACGCAGTCACACCGCGTGGCCGCGAAGAGAGCAATACCAGACGTAGTACACCACTATGCGTGCGGCTCTTAATTCTCGTTTATATCGTGGTTTCATATACAACATACGTGTCTTTCTTTCTCGCCGGTTTATTCCAATTCTAACAATCGCGCAAGTTTACGCCGCGACCGCCGCCTTCATCGCCGCCTTGGTTTGGAAAATCAAATCAATCACATCCTCCACAACCTTATCGGGGGTCGACGCCCCAGACGTCACACCGATGGTGATGTCCCCGGCGGGCAGCCAGTCCTTGGTGGTGATGAGCTCGCCGTGCGCGGTGCGCCAGACGATGACGTTTGAAGTGTCGACGCGATCGGGGGTGTCGACCCAGTACGACACGATGCCGGCGTCCTCCGAGATCTCCTGCAAGTGTTGGGTGTTCGAGGAGTTGAACCCGCCGATGACTAACATCAAATCCGGCTTCTCCTCCACGAGCTTGTACATCGCGTCCTGGCGCTCCTGCGTAGCGTCGCAAATCGTATCACCCGCGTTTTTGTAATGGTCGTTCAACTCCAACACGCCGTACTTGGCCATCATGGTTTTTTCAAGAAGCTGACGCGCGTGAAAAGAAAAAGGTCAGTGTTGAGTCTCGAGTATGGGTGTACTTCGTAATGTGTATGAGCAAACAGTCAGAGTAGTCGGGCCTGGATTTGGGAAAGCCCCGGCGCGCACCTTGCCGATCATCTCGGTTTCGCCTTTTAGCATGGTGGTTTGGTTCGCGATCCCCAGCCCAATCAAATCGGTTTCCGGGTCGAACCCCTTGGAGTGCGCGTTATCAAACTTTTTCATAAACGCGGCTTTATCACCGCCGTTCAGGATGTAGTCACACACGTACTCCGCTTCCGCCAGGTCTTTCACGACGAGGTATACGCCGGCGAAGCTGACCGTGGCGACGGTTTCCTCGTGCGCCCACTTGCCGTGGATGATGGAGGTGAACTCCTTTTTCTTGTGCGAATCCACCGCGTTCCATACTTTGCTCACCCACGGGCACGTGGTGTCCACGATGGACACGCCTTTCTCCGCGAGGAGCTTCATTTCGTGGACGCTCGCGCCGAAGGCGGGCAAAATAACAACCTCGCCGTCCTTCACCCCCGAGAAATCTTTCCCATCCTTCGTCTCCGCGATGAACTTAACCCCCATGTCCTCCAGACGTTTGTTCACCGTGGGGTTGTGAATGATTTCGTTCGTGATGTGAATCTGTTCGTGTGGGTACTGCTTCCGCGCTTCGTACGCCATCTGCACGGCTCTTTCCACGCCCCAGCAGAACCCGTACGCATCCGCCAGTTTCAAGGTCACGTCGTCTTTGACGTGCGTGAAGTTCTCCACCCGCATCTGCGCCACGAGGCCGCCCTTGCTCACCATCCCAATCCCAGCGGTTTCCATCGCATCAGCGCTCTCCTCGTCTTTTTTGAAACTCCGGTTGTACTTTGGGCTCTTGCTCAGCTCGCGACGGAACGCCCTCGCGTCGAAGGGTGCATCCTTTTCGTCGGAACCGGAAGCGGAGGCGCGCGGTACCACGCGAGAGGCGCGGACGGGTTTCACGACGCGGCGGTTAGAAAGCGCGGAACCGGCGAACGCGGAGGCGGCGGAGACGGCGACCGCGGAGGTGGTGGCCATGCCGATCGGGGGGGGGGGGGGGGCGCGTGGGGGGCGCGACGATTGTGGGAGTGTGCCCCCGAGTTATCCGCCCTCTTTCTTCCTTTTTCGGCTGGTCTCTTGGCCAATGAGATCGCAGGTTGAATGCTGCCGTTGTTGACTGGGAAATCTGTTTTCGTCCGCCGGGAGATCTCGCGCGAAGGAGAGAAGGGAGACACAACGACGCGCGCCACACGGCGCCGAGCACACGACCTACCCCGACTGTGATGTCCTCCAGCGCGCCACGTGCTGCTGATACTGCCACGGAAGGTGATACCGTTTCACACGCGGAGCGTGCGTTGAACGAGATGCTCTTCAAGGGAGCTGACTGCGCGAAGTGCGGTGCGGTCCGATCTACAGAGGGGGCCAACTGTAAGCAGTGCGCGTGCAAGCTGGTGTGCTACTGCAGCAAGGAGTGGGGACTGGGCCGACCACAAAGCGCGTTGCACGTACAAGAAGCCCAACGCGACCGCGCACCAGATCGACCCGCAAGAAGCTATCCCCGGTCTTCCCGACCATTTAGTCGTCACCCACATTCTCAGAACTGAGTATTTCGACGATCCCGCAGACCTCGCGCGGCTCCCATCGGTGAGCCGCGCGATGCGCAACGCGGTGGCAGGAACAGGGCTTCGGTTTAAGGAGCTTATTGGAGAGAGTGCCGCGAATAGTGGATGTGTAAGCGCGGTGGAGCGTCTGCTACGGAGAGGTATACTGCCGCGTGCATACCTGTGCCACGCGGCGGCGAGGAGCGGAAAACTCGAGAAGTTGAAGCTGTTGCGTGAGATCGGCTGGCCGTGGGACGAGAGCACGTGCGCGGCAGCGGCGGTCGGCGGGCACTTCGATGTGCTACAGTGGTTGCGCGCGCATGGCTGTCCGTGGGACGGGGAAACGAGCGCGGCAGCAGCGTCGCTCGGTGACCTCGAGATGCTGAGGTGGTTGCGCGCGAACGGCTGTCCGTGGGAAGGGTGTACGTGCACATTCGCGGCGGAGGGTGGGCATTTCGAGGTGCTGCAGTGGTTGCGCGCGAACAACACACTGTGGAACTGGAGCACGTGCGCAGTTGCGGCAAGGGGCGGCCACTTCGAGATACTTCAGTGGTTGCGCGCGAACGGCTGCCCGTGGGACGAGGGGACGTGCGCTGCGGCGGTGGAGGGCGGGCACCTCGAGGTGCTGCAGTGGGCGCGCGCTAACGGCTGCCCGTGGGACAGGGAAACATGCGCGATGGCGGCGCACAGCGGGATTCTCGAGGTGCTGCAGTGGGCGCGCGCGAACGGCTGCCCGTGGGACGAGGGGACTTGCGCGTGGGCAGCGGAGGGCGGGCACCTCGAGGCGCTGCAGTGGCTGCGCGCGAACGGCTGCCCGTGGGACGAGATGGCGTGCGTTGGGACGGCGAAGGGCGGTCACCTCGAGGTGCTGAAGTGGTTGCGCGCGAAAGGGCGCGCCTTGGAACGAGCTGTCGCGCGCGGTCGCGACGCACGCGGGACACGACGACGTCGAGGCATGGGCGAAAGAGAACGGCGCGCCGTGCCTGCCCGCAGGCGCGAGTTAACAAAACGAATCAAGCTGCTGAGAATAGGGTTAACAATAGCACCCCCCCACTCTCACCACCCTTCCCTCGGTTGCGTCTTGACGAAAGCATCAACTCCCGCACGTGTCGCCTCCCCAACTTCACACGTCGGCGTCCTGTTCAAACTGGGATGCTGTGTTTCCGCTTCCGTACGGCGCAACGGCGAGGACGAAACGTTTCGCGCTAAAGAATTTTCCCGGGAATAGTTTTGGTTTTGTCGCGCCGGCGTTTCGTACCCGGCCGCCGGCGTTCCCGGAACGCTGACAGAATAAAAAGTCGATTCCGACTGTTTGCGGATACGACCCGGAATTCCCTTAATTTCGTTCGTTCGGTACGTTTCCAGTGCGACTTGTGCTTTCGCGGTGGCGGTGACCTGCAGCCTTCGTTGTTCAAGCGCCTCGATGCGGAACTTTTCTACGTCCATCTCGCCGTCCCGCACCGACACGCGCAAAGCGTCAATCGCGGCGTCGCGTTCGCCAACCGCGGTTTGCCAACGCGTAAGCTCGTGCTTCAACTCTTCGTTTTTAAGCACAGTAGCGCTGACAGATGCTTTCTCCACGAGTAGCAGGTCTTCCAGTTCCCTTCTTTGCGTCACGTCACTCTGCATTTGGCGACTGATGCTATCCCGCGTCGCGTCCAGTTTTTCCCGCAACAAGTCGTTTTCGGCTTTATACTTTTCGGTTTCCAGTTTCGAGTTTCGCGCCGCGGTCCGCGCCGGGCCGTCGGCTTCTATTTGTAAAAGCTTCGCCTCCACCGCCTTGACGAAATCGCCCGCCGCTTTTCCCTTCCGTCTGTGCTCGAAATCCATTTTTTTCAAATCCAAACGCAAAGACTCGCAAACGCCCTGCACGCACCGCAACTCTTTCGTGACGCGTTCGTTTTTCTCGTTTGCCAGAAACTCGTTTTCTTTCGCGTCGCGCACGTCGCGCTCGAACGTCGCGAGCGCCGCCGCTTTTGACTCCTCCGCTTCGTTCGCCGCGCGTGTTCGCCACTCGTTCTCTCTAACCAGTTGCGCTGATGTGACTTTACCCGTTTCCACCTCTTGTTTAATTCGGTTGGCTTCGTTGCGATACCCGTCCGTTTCCCTGGTGGCGAGTTTTATTTTCTCGTCGCACCGCCGAGTCATTTCGCGGACTTTTTCGTCGGCGTCTTCCCGCAAACGCGCCAACTCAACTCGCGCGTTGTCCGCGTCCCGTTTGAAGATTTGCGTGTTTTCTTCAGCACGGCGGTTCGCGTCCTCCACGCGACCTGACGACTCTTCCACCAACCGTCGCGCCTCGCCGCGCGCCTCCGCCTTGCCCGATTCGGCGTCCCTCGTGGCTCGCTCCAGTTCCTTCGCGTGTCGGTTTTCCGTATTGCTCGCGGTTTCCCTTTGCGTGTCCATCAACGCTCGCAACTCGGTTTTCGCCTTGGAAGCTTCCGCTAGCGCGTACCGAGCATCGCTCTGTGCGCCTGCTGTGTCACTTCGCGCGCCGACTAAATCAGCATCAATCGAAACGATTCGGTCCCGAAGCGAAGCGTTCAACTCGGCTAACTCGTCCCTCTGTGCGCAGAGCGCGTCGCGCTCAACCTTTACCATGGCACCGGCGTGTAAACTCTGCGTCACGATTGCGTCTTGCTCTCGCAATCGCTCGGATGCGTCGCGTAACGCGGTGCGCATCGCCTGAACAGTAGCCGCTGCTGATGGCGAGTACGGGGCGGTGCCGTTTGGCGTGACTACGTCGTTTGCTAAATTTTTCCAGTCAGTCGGCGAATCTCGGTTTGGAGATTCACTGCTGGTGCCGAGCGTGTGTCTCGATTCGGATCTTTGTCGCGCGCCGTACTGGGACGTGGGGGTCGCCGGGTCACCCGCGGGTTCGGTAAAACCGCGGTCAGGCGAGCTCGTTTTGGACCGACTTCCCAGCCCCAAACCTTTCTTGCGGCTGGTGACCTTTCTCACCAGCCGCTTGGCGGTCACCGCGCCAGGCGGAGACGAAGGTTTGTCGATCCGAGAAATGCCAGCCGACATGTCGCTCATCATCGGCCGTCGCGTTCCGAGAAGCGCGGAAGCGCTCTTTGATTTGGACGGCAGGGTTCTGGAGGGATACACGGGCATCGTGAAACCCTAAACTCGCGCCGGCGCCCTCCAGCGCGCCGAGGTGTGCGGTGCCGCGCGAACGTCCGTGGCGACGAGCACATGCTGGTCTCCCAATAACGTTTGCGTTTTTGATTCGCGCAACCGCTTCGGGCATTTCGGTTTCGTGCGCTCCCAGAGGCACCAATGCGTTCACTTTTCGCGTCCCAGGGTCGCGTCCCGGCCATGGGCCGCACCATTCGGAAGCCGAAAACCCCGGACGACCACGCGGGGGTTTCCTCTCCCACGCCATGGCCGATTCCCAAGGAAATGCGGCGCGCGCCTTCCACGCACCCGGCGTCTCCGCAAGAATCGCCCGTGAAACCGAGACTGCCGCGGCGAAGCGGCAGGAACCGGGCAGGCAGCAAACAGAAACAACTTCTGGGTGACGGTGAGGACGACGACGACGCCGAGGCGGCGGTGGTTGGGGCGGACGAGGCGTTGTCCCCGTTGTCTCCGGTGACGAAACCGAGTGGGGTCGGGTTCGGGGCGGCCGGCCGGGACAACGCAGCGAGGGGTGATGCTGACCGAAACAACACACCAAGGACCGGACCGAGAATCGATGGCCAATTGAAAAGCACCCCACCGAAACCGAAAAACACAACCACGGAAACCAACCGGCACGAAGAAATCGGCGGCCGCGTGCGGTCGCGCTCGGACGGCGCCTGGATCGCGTGGTCGTTGTTGCGACCGATACAGGCAAACATTCAAACAACAGGAAAAGCCCCAGTGACCGTTTTGTGTAACGGCCTTAGCAACGACCAGTTCCAGTGGGACGGGTTGTTGTTCGGCACGGAACGCGACGCGCGGTGTTTGGTGCGCGACAACCGCGCGTTGCTGCGGTGGGATTTGCTCGGGCACGGTAATTCCGGGGACCCGCACGATTTTCGTGGTGAGGGCCTTTCCCATTCACACTCTCCACTGACAGTGTTCCCACACAAGACTGACACTTTCGGTTATTGGTATCAGCCGTGTCGATTCAATCCTTAGCGGATGACCTGGAAACCGTGCTTCTCGACGTGCACCGCAGAGGCCTGGCGGATACCACCAAGATAACCCTGGTGGCGTACTCGCTGGGGTGCCAAGTCGCCCTGGAGTGGTGCCGAACGCACGCGCAGTACGTCAAAGGCGCGGCGCTGGTGTTGGGAACGGTGCGGCACTGCATGAGTTCGGTGTTTTGCGGGTTCAATGTTTTTGCGAACGTCGCGGCGCGGGCGATGGATGCGTTTCCAACCGTGTTTGCCGTTGCGTGGCGCCTGTTGTTCACACTCACGTACTGGTTCTCGTGGTACGCACACACCCTAGCCCGCGTGTTAGGCGTGCTAAGGGTGTCCTACCCTGAATTCAAGCCTTTTTACGCGCACCTCACCAGGGTACACCCGGGGGCTTATTTAAAAATGCTAACCTCGGGACAGAAACACAGCGCGCTTGACGTGCTGGCCCTTCTGGACCGACGAGAGATACCGCTTTTACTCGTGACGGGAGGCAAAGATGTCACCGTTCGCAAATATGCCATGGAAGAAATGAGACGAGCCGCCCCCAGGGCGCAGTACGTGCATGTCCCGAACGCGTGCCACGCGGGAATGGTGGGCGAACGTTTTTTAATTTCCCAAGCGCTCGAAGATTTCTTTCGCGCCGAGGAAGAGACGACGTCGTTCAACGCGAAAAGGCTGTCGCTGGGTTTGTCGCCGCCGAGGGAAAGGTATTGGTAGTGAGGGAGGTGCGCACACGTTGTTTATTTAATGTACTAATTATAATGGAAACACACAGGTAGCCCTGGTTTACGGTTCGTCTCACCCGAAGTGCGCAACGTTCGTAAAAAGGGCTTGACGGTAGTGGTGACCTGTAACAGACCAGGAGTCACTTAAAATATCACACCTCGGTTATCAACTTCGGTACCGTCGCAGCAGCTCGTCGAGTTTCCCATCCTTAATCGCGTTTCGCATGGTTTTCCGATCCGCCACGGTTTCCTCCACGGTCGCCCTGGCAGGGCCCCATCGCGGCTTGCCGCGCTCGTGCACCACCGCGCACGCGCAGGTTTTTGTTGGGGCACTGGTTCCGTGTGCTCCGTGAATCCGGTGCGCGTTGCCGACACCCTCTATTGTCATTTGTCGCGTCGCCGCGCGATTCGCATCAGCGCGCGGCGCGTCGTCGTACGACGACCCCGCGCGGAATGCGTCACCACGCGTTCGTACCCAGTCGTTGTGCTCCGCAATCTCAACCTCGATCGCGGCTCGGGTGTCACTCGCAAGCGCGTACCCGTTGGCTTCGTTACACAAAACAGTCAAGGAGTTTATCGATCGCTGGACAATCGTTTCGATCGCTATCATTGATTCCTCCTCCAGTACCGCCCCGCCGGACGGTACAGTGTGCTCCAAAAGCTTCGCCTTTGCGTCTCGAAACGTGTTCAGTAGCGGCAACACGGCGCCCGCGTAACACAAATCAGGGTCCAGCAAATCCTCGCGAACGAACCGGTACTGCACCGGCGGCTCGCACCATTTCGCGGCGCGTTTGCGGAAGTACTCCACTTCGTCGAGAAACAACAACGATACCCGCCGCTCCTCCACCATCACGCAGTCCCGGACGGTCAACACGCAGTGCATGAGGTTCGGCGGGGAGAGTAACGGCGGGCCACCCGCTTCAAGGGGCGCGACGTAGAAAACAGGCAAACGCGGGGAACCGGGTGTTTTGTTTTTTTCACCGGGTTGTTGGTGAGGTGTGGTGGGTGAGGTATTTTTTTCACCAGGTTGTTGGTCGTCAGGCTCGTCGCGGTTTTCCTTGAAAGGTTTTTCTTCGTCTCGAAAACAATCCGTCAGCGGTTCGGCGTCGTACGGCCCCGCCAACTCGTCGTTGCCCGGAACGTAATGACCCGGGGTGTCGAAAAGATCCAGGGCGGACTGTTTCGCCGTGCGGTTCATCACGGTGTCCTGTGCGATCCACTCGTAGTCGCTTTTTTTCGCGAATATAAACAACTTCACCACGGGGTTTCCGTTCGGGCCGAGTAACACGCGGGGCGGGTCTTTTTTTGCGTTTTTGCGTTTTTCGGTTTCCGGATCCACGGGCAAACCCACCTGGAACACAAACTCGCCGCAATCATCCAGGTGCCACCACGTCAGCGCGCCTTGCGCGGATAGCCGCGTGGCCATGTCAAGAGGGACGCCCACGCCGCCGACACGTGCACTGGCGCCTTGCGCGGGAAGAGCGGGTCGCGCTTCCGGATTTTCTTTTGGTTTTTCTTTCGCTTGCTTTTGCGTCTCTGTTTTTAACTCCAAAACTTTCTTCGCCTCGACGTTCGCCAGCGCCGCTTGCACCGTCGCCGACGCCTGCGTGTCGAAGAACTCGGGAAGAGGCCACTTCATGTGCGTCGGAAGCACCGGTACGGCTTCGCCGTCGTTTCGGTGGAACATCTGAAGGTTCAGGGGTTCCTCGCCGTCCACCACTTCCGCGAACGAACTGACCATGCGCATGTGGCGTTCGCTCAACAAATGGCTCCCAGGCGCGCCCCACCCGCCGACCATGGCGACTTTCGGGCGAGCGAAGCTACTCCATGTTGAATCGCACGCCCAGGAAACGCAGTCCGGAACCGGGGCGGTTGTTGAGACGTGTCCGGCATTTCGGGCGACGCGCTCTGTTTCCTCGGCGGCTCCGACTGTACCGGGTACCTCTTTCGGTACAAAATCGACACACGCATCATCGCCACCGCCGCCGTGAGTTTCCGATTGTGCAACCGCGTCGCTGCGCATTGCGTCGAACACGCCTTGCGCCAGTTCCACGGGCGCCAGGAAAGGTACGCCTTCGCACGTCAACGTCCGTTGCGTCGCGCTGTCGCTCGTCATGGGCACGAGCTTGCACCGCCACGCTTGGGACATGTTTTCGTGGAACCGAGTGGGGAGCCCCCAGGTTTGGAACAAATCTTTCATGCAGTACGTCTCATCACCGCCCAGAGGTTCCGTGATGCGATTTGGGGTGTCACGAGAGGACACGTCCGACATCGTCCGCGCGCGTTTCGCGGAAGCCTCGGGCATAGGCGTGGCGGACGCACGCCGCCACGCACGCGCGTCGCGTTGTGGCTGGCACTTCAAAGAAGACTGACGAAAATTTGTCTCGGAACGAACGAAACCGCGAACGTCACCTCCAAAAGCAACGATAACTCCTCTCGTCGAGTGCTCGACCGCACATCGTGGCACACCGCGTGGCAACGCGCACACACACGGGGCGGAGTGAACGGAGGTATATAACTGCGAGTGATGGCAGGCAAGCGGTGCCCGCACGGCACGCGGAAGGACAACTGCGCGCAGTGCAACCCCTGTCCCCACGGCAAGGTGAAAAGCAGCTGCGCGGACTGCAACCCCTGCCCCCACGGCAAGGTGAAAAGCAGCTGCGCGGACTGCAACCCCTGCCCCCACGGCAAGCGAAAAACGCCTGCGCAGTGTGCAGCCCCTGCCCTCACGGCAAGGTGAAAGGCAGCTGCGCGGACTGCAGCCCCTGCCCCCACGGCAAGCGGAAAAGCGCCTGCGCAGTGTGCACCCCCTGCCCTCACGGCAAGGTGATAGCCAACTGCGCGGCGTGCAACCCCTGTCTGCACGGCAAGCTGAAAGGCAGCTGCGCAGTGTGCACCCCCTGCCCTCACGGCAAGGTGAAACGCTTCTGCGTGGACTGCAACCCATGCCCCCACGGCAAGCTGAAATACACGTGCGCGGCGTGCAAGTCAGCACGCACGGGTCAGGCGGAGATCAAGCTCGAGCCCGAGATCAAGCTCGAGCCCGAGATCAAGCAGGAGCCGTTCACCATCCGCGGCTATTTCGGCATCGGCGAGTGAACCACAATACGACGAGTACTCGGTGTGAGTCCACGGTGTCTGGGTAGATATCACGGTGTGTGCTAGGTAGATAGCGTGGTTTGGCATTTGCCCGTCTTTTGGCTAAAAACCGTTTTCGAGTCGGTTAAAAAACAGTCCCTACCCCCCGTCACTCGGATCCCGTAACCCGATTCTATCTCTAAAGACCTGGTACCCTCGCTCCGGGTCCACTTGAATCAAGTCGATCATGAGCTTCCCGATATCGGAGTTTCGCTTCGACCCGCGGAACTTTTCCGCACCCACGCCGAACGCGAAAACAGGCACGTCCACGCCCGTGTGCGCGTTTGACGTCCACCCGACGCCGGTCGCCTGATTCATTTTTTCTCCAATTTCATTTAGCAAAGCGTACCCCTCATACGTGTGCGTCGCGTACTCTCCCGTGAGCGCGGCGACGATCGCCAAAGACACCAGTGATGCTATGTCACTTTCCGTAATCAGTGAACTCGAATCCCTCGGGTCGCGGTTCGCGGACGCCAACGCCTCGGTGACGATATCAGTGACTACCAGAGTAACCTGCGCGCTCGAAGAATTCAACCAAGTGTTGTTGACTCCGGGTAGATTGAATATCGCTTCCACAATACCTCCCGCCACTCCCTCCGCGCTTTGCGTAACTTTCGTCAACTCCGGCACGTTCATCCCATAAACGTCGCAGCACCCGACGGATAAACCTCCGGTGTCGTGGTCGCTGGTGGCGACGACCAAGGTATCGTCCCGTTCTGACGCGTACTGAATCGCCCGCACAAACGCGCGGTCGTACGCGCATATCTCGCCCAACACCGCGCTCGCGTCGTTGGCATGCGCGGCGTGGTCTATGCGTCCCGCTTCCACTACAAGCACGAACCCGTGGTCTTCCGTAGTGGCACCGGTTGCGCTCCAGTTCGCGATGTCCAGCGTCCGCAGCGCGGCTTCGAGCATTTCGGTAAGCGAAGGCGCGTCGGTTTCGTCTCTTGGCGGGGTTTGGCCATCCCTAAAACCCGCGAGACCGCCGTGCACGTCGATTTCGTACGGCAAGTGCGAAGGCGCGAACAGCCCTAACAACCTCGGGCCGTTCGCGGTGTGCACGAACGGATGAGTGGTACCGGCCGAGGGAGCGCCACTTCCGGTAGCGCCGGAACCAGCCGAGTCGGTTCCCGCACCAAGACCACCATCACCACCCTGCGCTACCAAGCCCTCGACTCTCGCGCGTAACTCATCCGCGTTCAGTGCGATTTCGTACCCCCGGTTCCCCGCGAACGCGAGTAAGTCCAGGGTATCTTCCCTGGCACTACCAACAACCGAACTGTTCCAGAACCGCGCCACCCCCCCCCCCAACAACACGTTCAACTCAAGCGAATAAACCTGTTCCCGCGCGATTTCGTTCTCGTCATCGCGGTCCGCGACGTGCGCGCTGAACGACGCCGGCGTCGCGTGCGTCACCCGCGTCGTCGTCACAATTCCCGTTCGCATGCCCTTTAGCTGCGCGCCTTCAAGTATCGTACCCACGGGTTTCAGGGTTGAAGTATTTCCAGACTGATTACCCGTGGCCGTACCTCCATTCATGTGTGTCTCCACCGGGACCTCACCAACGACGTGGTTGTTCGTGTTGAACCCGGTGGCGTACGCGGTGGCACCTGCGGCGGAATCCGTGACCAAATTATTCAACGACCGCGTTTGCGACGACCCGACGAGATGATCGTCTGAGATAAATAAAAGAAAGTAGTGTCAGTCTTGTATGGGAACACAGTCTCGGGATTTGGGAAAGGCCCATCACGTACCTAAGGTCAACGCTCCGCAAACGCCGGAATCCCGAACCGCGGTTAAGTGCGCCGGGCCCATCCCGTCCGAGATGAAGAAAATCAAACGCGTTGGGTTGGCGGGTGGGGGCGCTGCTTCCGGGGCGCCGCCGTGCCAGGAAGTGGCCAACACCCCGGACACCGCGAACAGCGCGGCAGCGAACACCGCGACGAGCCTGGTGGTTTTGCCGAATAGTGTAACGAAAAGAACGATTGACGCGGGCAGACGAGATGGGAGAATGCACGGTCAGTTTTCGTGAGCAGATGTGCGGAGGTGGGACGTTTGTTGGTCATGCACGTCGCGTCCGTCACGGCGGTGCCGAGACCACTGCGCGAGGTTGATTGTGTCGCGGTGTGACGCGAGCCTCGCGTGATGTGGCAGACGGCAGAGTCGAGTGCGGACTATGAGTCATAGTCTGCACTCGTTTGGTGAGGACGGACGCACCCTGCTAACACCGCGTTCGTGGTTGAGAATCGCCGTCTCGCCCTGCGGTTCCCCCACTCCATGTTAACATCATCGAACCTCTCGGTGGCGTTCTCGTACGCGGGGCCTGCCTCGCGCATCATCGCGCCGGGGCGACGGCGCCCTCGACTTTTGAGAACAGACATCGAATGTTCAATTTTTCGTTCGAGCGCTAGAAAGCTGAGCTGGCGCGTTCGTTCTGGCGGGGACACGTGGACACCGCGGTTGCCTATCCCCCACACTTCCTCGCACACGCACCGTGTTTTGGAACCCCACTCGCCGTGACCATGAACCCCGCTATGCTGGCACGGACGCCGGTGGTCGTGGCACAAACCGCGCGCGCACGACTTGCCCCTAGACATCGCGTCGCGCGCGCCGCGGCGGTCAAGACGACGACGGTCTACGATTCCCGACGAGGTGCGGTCCGTTTCGGTGCTGTCCAACAAGGACACCGCACCACGACCTGCAACGCGTCGTCTGAGTCGAACTCGGAGAAGACCGTCAGCGCGCTTGATGCTATCCTAGCAGGCTCCACGGACGACACGGAACCGGAGCCGGAGGTTCCCGAGCCGGTCGTGCCGAGGGAGCGCAAGCCAGGTGAGGTGAGCGATGCGATGAAAGCAAAAAGTACGTATTTTCCCAATCACCACATTCCGCCGACTGATTGCCCATACGAGACTGACACTTTCTTTTTTATCGTATCAGTGCTGAACGAGTACGTCGGCGTGGGCGGCACGCCGAACAAACCCATGCCCTCGAACCTTTTCCTGAACATCATTTTAGGCATTTCCGCGCTCGCGGTGCTTTGTAAACTGGGAGGGGTATTTGGGTGATTGGGGTGTATTACGGGGAGAGATGGAGACATCAACTGGGATGCTGTCGTCGCAAAAAAAGAAAAGCCCTTTGAACGTCGACCCTGCGTGTCGCTCGATTCGTCTAGTCTCGCCGCTTTCGCTTCCGCCGCTTGACCGAGGACTTGATAGGTATTGTTTCCGCCTGTGCCGCTCATCTCTGAAAACACCACCGTTCATCCGTCCCCAGAGAACACTCCGGACATCACCGCGCACCCCCCGATGCTTCGCCGGTCGCTCACGACGCTCGCGGGCGTAGCGACGCGCGCGCAGGCCGCGCGCGCGGGCGCCGTCGCGACCCTAAACGCGCCGTCGTACTTTTCGAACCTCGCGTCGAGCGGCGCGGATGTGCGGGACAAATCCGATCGCAACACGCACTCGCGTCTCGCCGTTGCATCCGCGTGGAGAGGTGCGAAATTGCGCGCGGTTTCCGTGCGCGCACGGCCTTCGTTTGCACGAAATCGACCCGTTTTCTTTTGGAACGGCTTGTCTGGAAGTGGAAGATAGCACCGAACGCGACGCCGGGGAACGGGGCGCGTCGCGTCGCGCGCCAGGGCGTGTCTTCCGCGTCCCTAGGGCTTTTTTTTGACACGCCTTAAACAGTCGCGGGGACCCATCGTCAGAATGTTTCCTCATCATCCCTCGTGCCCTGAGCCTGACCAAACCCCCCTCCTCCCATCACCCTCAGGGTACGCAACCGACATCGCCACGACGAGCGCGAACAGCGGCGCGATCACGGCCGCGCTGAAGACCCCGACCGCGGACATCAAGTAAGTAGATGACCTGGATGCCCCATCGCTGTCCCCCAAAATATCTCACGAACTCTGCAACTGCTTTTTTTTAAGTGAATTACTGACGGTCTCGTCCTTCCCTTCCTTCCCTCCGCAGATACGACGAGAGCAACCACACAATCGACAAACCCGGGGACCCTTCGAAACGCGCGTTCACTTATTTCGTGTTAACGGGCGGGCGGGTTATTTACGCCAGCGCTCTACGCCTTGTTGTGTTGAAGTTTCTGCTTTCCATGAGCGCCACGGCTGACGTGCTGGCGCTCGCGTCGTTGGAGGTTGATCTTTCGAAAGTGGAGATCGGCCAGACCGTGACGGTGAAGTGGCGAGGCAAGCCCGTTTTCATTCGCCGGCGAACCCCCGCGGAGATTGAAAAGGAAGCCGCGGTGAGCGTCGGCGATTTGCGAGACCCGCAACTAGACGCCGACCGAGCGTTAAACCCGGAGTGGCTGGTGGTGGTGGGCGTGTGCACGCATCTCGGGTGCGTGCCGATTTCAAACGCGGGGGACTACAACGGCTGGTTCTGCCCGTGCCACGGCTCGCACTACGACGCGAGCGGGCGCATACGAAAAGGACCCGCGCCGTACAACCTGGAAGTGCCGGAGTACAAATTCATGGATGAAACGAACCAGAAGATGATCGTGGGTTAAAGGTTGGTAAGGAAAAGGAGATATTCTAAGCGGAGACGAGACATTTGTCTCGTCGGTTGTAACACGTTCATACGCAAAATATATAGCATGCACTGCACTGCAGTAGTGTACGCCCAACTTGCACAAGTACTTCTAACTTTTACCCATACACTGTATCTGCATACACCACAACGGATTTTTTTCTTTTCTTTTCTTACGAACATCGAGCGAACTAGTGCGGCTAGATCCTAGCCTTTAAACAGTACACACCACAACGGATACTACGTTACCCCTCCGCTTTACGGAAAGCGCTCCGCCGCATGCCGGTCGCTTTGGCGCCGCAATCCGCGCACCGGAACGAATCGTCGCCGCTTTTTGCCACTCGCGCCGCGGCGCAGTAATAGCAGTGCACGTGCCCGCAAGGTAGCAACCGGAATGGGTTGACGCAAGGCACGGAGGCGCACGCGACACAAGGTGTTTCTATGGATACGTATTGGGGGGTCGTCGTTGCGTTTGAGGTAGAGGTACTGGTACTGTTATTGTTTGAGTCATCGTTTGTACTGGAGTTTAGGGACGCGATCCAACCACGGGAACCGTTTGCGCCGTCGCCGTCGCGCCACCGCCGGGCGTGTCCCGCAACGATCGGCAGCACAAAAAGCGCCAGCGACGAGAGTTCCTGCCAAACGAGCTGCCGGTTGAGGTAATCGAAGGACACCACCCTTTGCGTGTTCGGCGCCGCGTACACCAACCTCGCGCGCGCCGCTCGCTCCCAGATCGACACGTACTTGCCGTTTTTCAGAAACGCTAGTTGGTTTAGTAAACTCGCTACGCCGTGCGAAAGTTCCATACAGCTCATCACTTTCCATGCTTTGTGTCTCCACGCGCTTGTTTGTTCTTCGTGATTTCCTTGCATTGTTAGCCTGGTGAGTTTAGCCCACGCGTATTTTGTACTCACGAACGCGCAGAGCCCGGCGAGTCGCTGCGGCGTGGAAAGTTGATGGCCGTCCATGCCCGATTTGCCCGTCACGCCAACCAGCCGAAATGGCCGCTCGTCCCGGTACCGGAGGTTCATCAATGCCATCCCTGGCGTGGGTTTGTTTTTCCACACCGTGAAGTAGAACAACAGCAAGTCCAACAGCAGGTTCAGCTCTGGGGCCGCCCTTGCCACGGACCCGGGCGGTTGCGTTCTTCCGAAGATCTTAAGAAACTGCTCCCGGAGCAACGACGTGAGTTCGACATCTAAACGCCCGGCGTCGATCTGGCTCACGCGCAGCACCCGGACGTCGGGGCAGGTCGGGTTTTGGAGCGCCGAAGAAACACCCGAGCTAGACGACGCCGGCGTCGACGACGACGGGTCACCCGACGGACGCATCGCCCCCGAGTCGCCGCCGCCGCCTCGCGCTCTGGCACCGTGGACGAACCGGGCCTCGGTGATGGTAAAATAAACTCCGTCGTCCCGTCGTCCGAGACAACGACTTCTTCGTTCTCGTGTCGAACGCGACTAAACCCTCAAAGGTCGCGGCGCAGCGACGCACCCACGGCGCGCGCCATGGGTTGCGTTTTCTCGCGACCCGACCCGGGTTCTGCGAAGTATTCGGCACGCGGTAGGGAATCGGGTGCGGAAACGAGTGCGTCGTCGCGGGGGGAGAGTTCCACGCCAGGAGTGAAAGCTTGTTCAAATGCATCACCGGATGCAATCGGTGCCGAGATTCGGACGCCGACCACGAACGACGTGGACGGCGGGGGGTCTGCTTCGGACCTCGTGGCGCTAGCAGGTAACACAACGCGTGGCTTGGCCGCACACTGGCGGTCGGGGTCTAACGAAAGCGTTGTGAGCGGGGGCTCATCGAAGAGCTCGGCAGGGAAGCACGGAGACGATGAGGCCGGCGGTGGTGCATCCGTGGGTGACGACGACGCATCTGCGCTCGCGTTTATAAATCAAGCCCTGGCCAACGCGGTTCTTTTCCGCGAGCTGGACGACGAAACGAGGGCCAGGGTGGCGAACGCGATGACCCCCTTAGTCACCCCCAAAGGCCACGCCCTGATCACGGAAGGCGAGCTCGGCGAGTGTTTGTTTTTAGTGCGCAGCGGGACCTTCGCGGTGACTCAGCGCGGTTCGGATTGCGCGGTGAACACGAAGTGCGCTGGGGACGTTTTCGGGGAAATCGCGCTGATGTTCGAAACCAAGAGGACCGCCACGGTGACCGCAACTGCTGACGGGCGCGTGTTCGTGCTTTCCAGGGAGGTGTTCCGCACGGTCGCCAGGCAACCCACGCGGGATGTGACGGACAAAAAAAACGAACCGAGCGCGTCGGTACGACTAAAAGAAAACACGGAACCCGCCCTTCGCCCAACCACGTTCCACCTCCAGGTTGACGAGTCCTGCAAACCGATTACCCTGGACGACGCCACAGCCGAGACGGTTTCGCCGACACGTGGAGACCCCCCCCAACGCACCACCGCGTTTGGCACGTGTTCCGTCAAGACGTTTCCGTTGTCAGGTATCGGTACCGCGCGCGGCGACGAAACTGACAAATTTTCGTACGCGGATCAGTCCGAGAAAAGTGTCCTCGAAAAGTCAACCTACGAAATCACGCTTCGCTACGGGCGGTTGCTGGGCGGCGGCGCCAGTGGAACCGTGCGCCGGGTTGACTTGGTGTCCAAACACCAGCTAAAAATAGGTCTTGACGAGTCATCAACCAAGGAAAAACCGAATGCCGACACCGATTCGGTCGGAGGCGGGACTTTTGGGGTTTGCGACGCGGACCCGGCGCTCGGCGTCGTTTCCTTCGCACTGAAGGTGCGTATTTGTGTATCACCGAATCCCGCCTCCCTGTTTGTTTGCCTGTACAACACTGACACCTGTCTTTTGCAAAAAAAGCGCGTGCGCAAAACCGCCGTCATGACCACCCCCGAACACGTGTTTTGCGAACGCAGCGTTTCCCTCGAAATAGAAAACCGGTTCTGCATGAAGATGCACGGCTCGTTCAAGGATGAGCGGTATTTGTATTTCTTGTTGGATTTCGTGGACGGGTGCGACTTGATGGACGCGCTCGCCGCGCTTGCTGCGGTGAAATCCGTCCGGGACCCCGCGAAACACTTCGCGCCGAAAATAAAGATGCTCCGGGGCATGCCCGAAAATGTCGCGAGGCACTACGTCGCCACCGTTACCTTGGCGCTTGAGTATTTGCACGACAACGACATCGTGTACCGGGATTTGAAGCCGGAGAACGTTTTGCTCGCGCGGGACGGAAGCGCCAAGCTGGGCGACTTCGGGTTCGCCAAGAGAATCAAAAAAGGAACGCACACGTTTACGTTTTGCGGGACCCCCGGGTACGTCGCCCCCGAGGTGGTGCT